>ENA-OUQF01001789-OUQF01001789.1-human-gut-metagenome-genome-assembly--contig:-NODE-1789-length-12188-cov-6.491387_pt1 | contig 12188 bp, 3 predicted proteins | sample MGYA00237947_ERZ548826 | MGnify/ENA primary metagenome ERZ548826 (study PRJEB26490, sample SAMN05194701) | human gut metagenome | biome: terrestrial biome; feature: human-associated habitat; material... | reverse complement strand
CGTTTGCTCTGCCCCGCCGTTTCGGAGGCTTTTTCGGTCGGTTCCTTTCATGGACAGCGTTCTTCCTCCCGCGGTCTTCCCTTCGGAAAGTGCCGCGGGCGGGATTTTTTATTTTGCAAGAACGCCTTCGCAAAGGGGTTTGAGCGATCGGTTATCCTGAAGGAGGAACACTTTTACGTCTTTCGCGTTCTGCGTTTCGATCGGCACAAAGAGAGAGCCGTTTTCAAGACTTTCCGCCGATACCGTGCGGAAGGCGGCCGACGCAAGAGCGCCGTTTTTGTCGTATGCCGCGATGTGGAGCGTCACGTTTCCGAGCGTTTCGGAAAGCTCGAGCGTCACCGTAACGCCGTTTTCACCTTTCACGGCGGAGAGAATGGCGGGCTGTTCTCCGACAAGGATCGCAACCGTGCGCTCATAGACGACCGATTCGCGGTACTCGACGCTCACCGTCGCGGTGTAAGCGCCGTCGGGAAGCGTTTCGGAGACAGCAATGCGCTTCCCGACGCTGTCCCATGTGATTCTTTCATCGGACGAAGCAAAGCCCCAGGAGGTATTTCCCGTCACCTCTTGTTTTTCGGTGTACGGCTCGTTGTTTTCATCCCACATCGTATATTCCGCCACCAGCGCAAAAGGCTCGCTGAGAACTTCGCCGTGCTCCGACGAAAGCAGCAGGCTTCGGCCGCCTTCAAGGCGCAGATCGAGGTCGATATATGCGCCGCCCTCGCTTGTGCCGGCGGAATTTTTCGCGCGCACATAGAAGCGCGAATAATAATACCGCTTGCGATCGGCTTCGGAAATGTGAAGCGTAAGCTCGGTCTGCTCGGCGGGAAGCTCGATCTCGTCGTCTCGGAACGAAACGGTCCACGATTCGATCGGCGCGCCGCCGCTATCCTCGACCGACCAGACAAGACGGACGGTCTCGTCGGTAAGATAGGTCTTTACGATCGGTTCGGAGGGCGCTTTCGGGATCGACGCGTCGGGCTTTACGGTGAAATACGCCGCGCTGCAGTAATACGCTCCGTTCGAGCCGTAGCCGTCGGAATAGAGGGATACGGTATATTCCTTTCCGTTTTCGTAGCCGTAGCAGGCGTATCCGTTCGAAAAGCTCCACGAATATCGTTCGCCGTCGACAAAATAACGCATCGATCCGTTTTCATCCGCTTTTTCGCCGAAGAAGCGGATACCGCCGTTCAGCGGCTCAACGCCGGCGTTTTTCAGCGGTTTCGGGGCATTTTCGCTCGGAGTGCGGGTGTAAACAGCCGTCCGACCGCCGCCCTCGCCGTCGACCGCGCGAAGGCAAAGCTTGTAGGCTTTTCCGTTTTCAAGCCCCGAAAGAACATAGCGAAGACTTCCGTTAAAGGCGATCGGTTCGATCTTTTCCCATGCTCCGTCGTTTACCGAAAGCTCGTATCCCGTGACCGATTCCTCGGTGTTCGGAACAAAATCCAGCTCCAGCTGCTCATATCCGACGTTCACGCCGTTCATCGTGGGGGCGGAGAGCTTCGACGGCGGAGCTGCCGTAAGGACGGCAGGGTCGCCCTTGCCGACGGCATTGACCGCGCGGACGAGGAACGTGTACTCTCGGTTGGTGGTAAGCTCGGTGAAGGTATATTCCGTCGCGCCGTCGGTATCGACATAGCTTTCTCCGCCGTCCTTCGATACCTCGTAGCTTACAATGTCGGTGTTTCCGTCGAAATCGGGCGCGTTCCACGAAAGGGTCATCCGGCGGTACGCACCGTCCGCCTTAAACTTTGTCGGTCTTGACGGAGCAGCGCTCTCGGCGCTCGGGGTGATCTTCACCGTGACAAAGCTTTCGCGGTTGTCGGTCACGGCGTAGACCTTGAAGGTATATTCCGTACCGTTTGTAAGTCCGCTCTGCGAAAAGCAGTTGTCGTCCGCACCGACCAGAAATTCGGTTCCGTTCCAATAATAACCGATCCTGTAGGACTTATTGAAAATTACGGGGTAATCTTCGTTTTCACCCCAATAATCGGTGTCATCCCACGTGATATAGGCTTTCCCGTCGCCGCCGTAGCCCTTGACATTGCGCGGGGGATTCGGATCGTTTTCGGGTTTGCAGATCGTGAAGGTATCGTAAGCGACCGGACCTTCGCCGCACTCGCTGACCGCCTTTACGCCGATCGTATACGTTTCGCCGACGGTAAATTCGCCGTCTACCCACATCTGGAAATACGTGCCGCTCTGCGCGTCGTTTGCGTAGGTGTAATAGATCTGTTCGCCGTTTTCGTCCAGATAGTACTCGTGCCCCAGAACCGTGTAGCGGTACGCCTTCATTTTTCCGCCGCCGTCGTCCTCGGGAGCGTTTATGAAGAGACGAACGGGATTCGGAACGGTCTTTACGGGATTTACAAAGCCGGGCGCGCCGGGGATGGTGGGGCTTGTGACCGTGTAGGTCAGCATGACCGATGCCGAGGTGATCCCGTTGTCCACGATAAGCGTGTCGGTGTGCGTTCCGACCGAAAGCCGTTCCTTCGGGCGGACCGACACGGTCGCCGAAGAATTCGGAAGTCCCTTGGCATAAAGCGTATCCGACGAAAGCGGAGTCGAAACAACAAAGTCACTGTCGTCGCCCGCCAAAAGGGAGGCGGAAAGTCCGCTTACCGTTTCGGTGTGAATGTTCTTTATCGTTACGGTCTGTGCCGATGCCGCGGGCGTACCCTTGCCGTAATTATAGCGCATACTTCCGAAATCGAGCGCCGTCTTGTCCGCTTCGATATAGATCGGCTCCTCGTATTCGGTCACCGTCACGGTGAAGGGATTCGAAAGAACACCGCCGACATTCAGACGAAGGGTATATTCTCCCGGCAAAACGTTTCCGTTGATGGAAATTCCGAAGGAGAAAGGCGTTCCGACGCCGATATTGCCGCCGCTTTCGAGCGTCATGCCGAGCGGTGCGCCGCAAAGCGCGGTATACGCTTCGCGCGTTACGCCCTCGGCGCGGACGGTAAAGCCGCCTGCCGTGTTTTTATAGCCCGGCGTTTTCGGTCCGACCTGTTCGATCGAACGCGCCGCGGGCGTAACGGTGACCGAGGTCGGAATGACGCCCTCGGGCTGTGTCACGCCCGAAAGAATGTAGGTAATAACGGGGAATTGGCGGACGCTGTTTTGATTTTCGTCGCGCTGATCGTAAATGTAATGGAGCAGTCTCCAGTTAAAATCGGCTTTCTTTTCGCCGCGTCCCGAAACGTTCATGCCGTCGCCCTGACCGAAGACGACGCCCTCAAAGGTCGTTCCGACCGCGTGCGTTTCGATCTTGGCACATTCGTATTCCTTTTCCTGCGACGAGCCGACGGTGACCTTTGTTCCCATGTCGACCATGCCGAAAATATCCTCGCCCTCGACTTCGATACCGCCGCCCAATTTTGCGCTGACCGACGAGCCGGAGGTCGTTTCGGTCGACTGCCCTTCGGTAATGTCGATCGAAAGGGTCTGACTGCCCGTGTTCGACGGGAAGGTCGAAAGATTTTTGTGCGCGAGAATACTGCCCGCCTTCACGCCCGAGCCGCTCGGTGCAGATGTCGGATACGTTTCGGGCTTGCCGACGGTGTGGGTAAAGACATCCGAAAGATCGGGGAGCGCACCGTTTGCATACGGAATGAAGGAGAGGTAATCCTCGTAGTTAAGGCTTGCCGTGCGGATCGCCTCCGAACCGCCGCGCGGAACGTAAACGATATACGGCGCACTTGCAAGTTCTCCGTCGACACCGGGATAATACGCGGTGTAGGAATAAGCGTCATAGCCGATTGTCGTCAGAACCACCGTGTCCTCGCCGCCGCTTGTCGAAAAGCTTTGCGAGAAGGTGACCTCACGCGTGCTTTCGCCGCCCGAGCCGTGACTTCTCATCGCTTCGCTCTCCGATTCGAAAACGCCCGCGGTGCCGAGGCTGCCCGCTTTGATCTCGGTCGAAATATACGCGCCTGCCGAGACGGTGAAGGATTCGCTTTTTCCGCTCGAAGAGGAGACGCTGCGCCCGTAGGTCGTCTGGCTGTTGGTATACATGTCCGACGGAAGCGAATCGAAATAGGGCGGCGACGCCAGAGCCGCAACAAGAATCGGGTCGGACCAGAAGAATACGTGCTTGTTGTAGCGCAGGCAGATCGAATCGGCGTCGGTGTCGGGCATGGCGACCGCCGCGCCGTCCTTGCCGTCGGAACGGAGTGTGTCGGAGGGCGAGAGAGTATATCCCGCGCCGCTTCCCGAAAGAAAATAGGTGCGGAATTTTCCGTTCGAGGTATAGGCGCGCACAAGCGCCGCGTCGGTATACGACTTGCCGTCAAAAGAAACGTTTGCCGTGCGGATCTCCGCTACATTGATTCCGTTGTCGTAAAAAACGCACTCGCCCGTCTTATAGCCGTAGGCGGTTTCGCCGCTGCGTCCCCACGAGCCGGTAAAAGCACCCCTGTCCTTTGTTTCGTAGCGGTAGGTATCGCCGTCGGCGTAACGGACAAAGGAGATGAGCTTCTGATCGGCAATCAGCGTTCCCGACGAGAGATAGGCTCTTTTGCCGTCCGATGCGCCGAAATCGTTCTTCAAAAGACCGATGCGCACGGGCGCGCAGTCGACGGGATCGGTGCGGTAAACATAATCGGTGTCGCTGTACTCGCTCGCATCGAGCCAGCCGTTGTGATAAATGCCGCCGTGATAAACGACCGACGAGGTAAACGCGCCGTTTTCCTTACGGTCGAACGCCAAAACATAAAAGCTCGGCGTCAGCATGTATTTTCCCGAAAAAGCCGCCCATGAATGAACCGTTTCTTTGAGCGATAAGAAGACCGTCGGCTTTCCCGAGCCGTCCACATCGTAAATCTTCGCATCAAAGCTTGCCGCGTTTCCGTTCGTGATGCTGAGCGAAAGTGTTTTTCGCGTGTCCGCGTCGATATAATTCGTGAGCAGTTTTCGGTTGGAATAAAGCGCGGAAAGATCGTCGCTTCCCTCGATGTAATAAACCGCAAACATGTTGCTCGAATAGTTCGCGTTGTATTGTATCTTCGTCGAAGAGATCGCCGAGACAATATCGTCCCGTCCGTCGCCGTTCACGTCGCCCGCTGCAAGCGATACCGTAACGCCGGGCGCACCGATGTGGCAGGTGTCGACCGATGTCCGAAGTCCCACGCCGAGATTCCGGGGAACGGCGTTCCAGCCGCCCGCGGTATGAAAGCTTTCGGAGGTGCGGTTTTCGGTCAGCGTCCAAAGATACGCGCCGCCGAAATTGTCAAAGCCGTATTTGTCGCCGCTCGACGCGCCCGCAAAGCCGCTCGTGGGGCAGGTCGTCACGATCTCGTCGTATCCGTCGCCGTTTATATCGGCGCACGCGAGCGCAAAATTGTTGACAAGCGCGGTCGTGTCGGCGTAAAAATCGCCGCTCGCGCCGCTTGCCTTGCTGTCATACAGAACGACGGCGGGGAAAATTTCGGAAAAAGGCGCTTTTGCCGTTCCGAGAATCAAAAGCGAACCGCCGTTTTCGGTTCTCACCGCCGTAAGAAGCGCAAGCTCGTTTTTGCGTCCGTCGCCGTCAAGGTCGCCCTCGGACGAGAAAAGAATTTTCTGCCGCGCGGTGAGCGCGTAGTTCTTTTCACCGATCGTCACGCTCCCCGTCGGAAGCGAAAGAGCGCCGAGAGATTCCCACGCAAGAGCGCTCTCGTCGGGCGCGCCGTGTCCGTAGATCTCGCCGCCGTTCGAATAAAGCGCCGTCGGTTCGCGCACCTCGGAGAGCATCTGCCCGTCGCGGTACGGTTTTTCGCCGTCCGCTTCGTCGGTATACTCCTCTCCCCGTACGTCAAAAATGTCCCGCAGAACATCGGGGGTGTCGGGGGTACCGTCGGCGCTTTCCGTTTCGGCTTCGGCCGCATAAAGCGTGGGAAGTGAAAGGGAAAGAGCCAAAAGGCACGCCAAAAACTTCTTTTTCATAAAAAATCTCCCTTCGGGACAGATGATTTCATTATCATTGTACCAAAGGGAGGACAATTTGTGAATTGGCCATCGGCTATTTTATTGTATTTCGATATCCGAAAGCTGTGCGCGCGATTTCACGCCCGTCTTTTCGAAGATGTTGGCGACCGTCATTTTAACGGTCGAAAACGAGACGTAAAGCCGCCCCGCGATCTGCTTGTTGGTAAGCCCCTTGCGTATCAGCTCGACGACCTCTTTTTCGCGCGGCGAAAGCTTGGTTTTTCCGGCGCCGATCTTTTCTTTGTTTTTACAGAAATCGCTCCCCAAACGGGCAATTTCCCTGCCCGCCTCACTTTCTTTAAAGTCGCTCGGGAGCCTGTCCGAAATCTCGTCGTACAAAAAGGCGAACGGCATGTAAAGACGGTCGGGAAGCGCGAGGAAAAGCGCCTTTTCCAGTTCTTTTTCCGCTTCGTTTTCGTTTCCGAGCGCACGCTGTGCCAGAGCGGCGTACAGCGCAAAATAAATTTTCGGAAGCACGGTCGGAAAAACCGACGCCGCCTTTTCGGCAAAGGGACAAAACGCCGCAAGCTTTGCGTATTTCTTTTGCGAAAGAAGGATACCGCCGCAGATCATGTGGGCAAAGGGGATCGTCATCGCGCCAAGACGATTCTCGTTTATATCCCCGCGCGAGAGCCACTCCGCCGCCTTTTCGGGACGGCCGATCAGGACAAAGATGCGGCTTGTAAAAAGATCCTCGGTATAGCGGCACATATCCTCATTGTTTTCGGCGGCGCTTTCGGAAAGCGAAAACAAAACGTCGAAAAGGGCGTTTTCGTCGCCGCGCACGACGGCGAGCAGCGCCAGGACGTAAAGGCCGCATTGATAAAGACTTTCCTGTTTTTTGCTCCTTGCTTCGAAAAGCGTGCGGTGCGCCGCCGTCTCGGCGGCGTCGAAATTGCCGCGCAGAAAGTCCGCTTCGGCGCGCATCGCGTATTCCGCGCCGCTCCCGTGACCGTCGGTCAGACGATAATAGATCGGCATGCATTCGTCCATCCGCCGCATCTCTTCGTCAAGCTCTCCCGCCTTTGCGTGATAAAGGCACAAAACAGACGGCGAGCCGAAGGTCCAGGTGCTTTTCAGGTTGATAAGACTTGCCTTGCCTCCCAAAAGAGCATACGCCGCGCGGTGATGGCGGCTCATTTCGGCAATGTCGTTGTAAGCGGTAAAGGAGAGCAGAAGCTCGGTCTCGCCGCGGATCGAATTCTTTTCGGCGTCCGAAAGCGGACACTGTTCCAAAAGGGAAAAGATCTCTCCGATCGTCTCGGCAAGAGCCTGCGTTTCGTTGAGGAAAAACAGGATAAAAGCAAGCGGAACCATGCTTTGCGGATAACGCTTTTTGATTTCATACGGCGTGTTTTTGAGGATTGCAAGGGTCATTTCGCGCGTGTTTTCGTCGCCGATGTCGGCAAGGTCATAGCTTGTGTGCGGCATGCGGAAAATGCGCTCGTATGCGCCCGCACGGTAAAAAAGGCGGATCGCGCCGATCTTCTCGCCGTATTGTTCCTCCCAAGAGGCGGCGGTCAAAAGACGGCTTTTTCTCTCCTCTTCCGGCAGAGAATCGAAAACCGCGCGGAAAAAGTCCGCCAAAAGGGCGTGAAAATAGTATTCTTCGCTTTTTTCGTTGTAATGGACAAATCCGCAGCCCTCCAGATGGGCGCGGACAAAATCGGCGCTCTCGCCGCTGATCTCGCGCGCCTTGCGGAGCGAAAAGGAATAAAAGGGCGCAAGCGAGATATAAAAATTTTTTTCGCGCTCCGAAAGACGGGCATAAAAGGCTTTTTCCACAAGACTTTCGAAAATGCCCTTTTCAAAGCGCTTGTTTTTGGAATAAAACAGCATTTGCAGACAGATCGCAAAGATCCATCCGTCGGTGAGACGATAAAGCTCCTCGACTTCCTCCTCGATCAGCGTGATGCCGCAAAGAGAAAAATAGGCGCGGATATCGGCTTTCGTAAAGGCAAAATCCGACGCGGAAAGCGTATAAAAGCGTCCGCCGTAAAAGCGAAAATCGCTTTCGGTTCCCGCCGTTCGGACCGAAACGACAAAATGAAGCGCGGGCGATGCGGCGCGCGACAGAAGCGAGAGGAAAAGCTCGATCCCCTCCTCCGCGCCCGAAAGATTGTCGAGAAAAACATAAGTCTCGCCCTCGCATTCGAGATCGCCCATGACCTCGCAAAGCGCGGAAAAATTTTCTTCGCACGGAGCGCCGAGCGACGAAAGCGCCTCCGCGCTCACCTTGTCGACCTCCGACAGAATTTCGCAAAGGCGCGCAAAATATTCGCCCGTGCCGCCCTTAAAAAACGTGTGCTTGAAAACACGCGCCGAAGAAAATTCTTTCTCCGCCAAAAACGCTTCGAGAATCGTCGTCTTGCCGAAGCCCGACGGCGATTCCGCCACCGTCAGCGGAAATTTTCGGATATTTTCCGATTCCTTTTTAAGCCGCGGCGGTATGTAAACGGCGTTCGGATCAAACTGCGTTCGCATGGTCATCCCCTCCGCGAAAAAGTATAACACAAACGGCGAAAAAAAGCAAGATATGCCGTGGGAACGCCCGCCGCTCGGCGGTTTGCGCGGGCGACTTCTTTATACGCAGTATACGGTTCCGACGCTCCATGCGTCGACGGAGGGAAGCGTCAAAAGATACCCGTCAAGGCGCTGTTCCCCGAAAAAATTCGATTTTCGTTCGGGATCTTTTTGAGAATCCTATCCGACTTTTTCCCTTTTTCTCCCGAATTTTCTTCGAACGGACGGAAAAGAAAAAGATTTTTGGGCAAAAATATGCAGAAATCCCTTGACAAGACGGCGCGTTTGTGATATGATATAGCCGTTGCGGTAGTCTGCACCCGCGACAAAATAATCGCATATCGTTTTGTTCGGAGAAGTCGCGTAGCTGGTCGAGCGCGCACGATTGGAAATCGTGTAATCGTTAAAAGCGGTTCGAGGGTTCGAATCCCTCCTTCTCCGCCAGGAATCGGCAAGCACTTTCGTGCTTGCCGATTTTCCTTTTTCACGCGCTCTTTCGGCAAAAAAGCGCGTGTCGAACCGACTATTTTCGTCCGTGTTTTCTGTTTATTTGCAAGATAAAAAACAGTGCTGCTCCCTGCATTTTTTGTCGGGCGGCGGTATAATGAAAAAAAGGAGGGAGTACAGTGAAAGCATACTCCAAAAAAATTTTAAGCGGTATCCTTATTCTGTGCATGCTCATGGCATGGATTCCGACAAACGCCCTTGCGGCAAGCATCGTTTCGATCATCAATCTGACGATCGAAGCTCCGCAGGCGGGAAACACTCCCGCGCAGACGGCAACGCTGCCCGAAAAGGCAAGCACCCGGGTGCTGAGCGTTTCGTGGTCGCCCGCAGACGCGGTTTTCAAGGAAAACACCACCTATACCGTAACGATCCAGATCGGGATGAAGCCGGATCAGAACAAGGTCTTCACCTCCCATGTCGACAAGATGTCCGTAAAGATCAACGGCAACAAGGTAAAACGGGTCGAAAGCGACGGAACGACCGTTACCGTGAAATACGGGTGGATCCTGAGAAGCGAACAGCCGTCCGCCGATCAAGACAAGACGAAAAACGAAACGCAAAACGAGACAAAAGCCGAAACGACAAGCAGCGGCTTTTCCGACGTAAAGGACAGCGCCTATTACGCCGACGCGGTAAAATGGGCAGTCGGCAAAAAGATCACGGCGGGGACCTCCGCCACGACCTTCTCGCCCGACAACACCTGCACGCGCGCGCAGATCCTCACCTTTTTGTGGAGAGCGGTCGGCAGTCCGAAAAAGAGCGGCGCGGCGTTCGGAGACGTGACGGATTCCGATTATTACTACAATGCCGCTTTGTGGGCAAAGGAGCTGGACATGGTCTCGGGCGAGAGCTTTGAGCCGAACACCCCCTGCACCCGCGCCTTTACCGTCATTTATCTTTGGAAAAACGCGGGAAGTCCGAAAACCGAGCTTACCTCTTCCTTTACGGACGTCGCTCCCAACGCTTTTTATGCGCAGGCAGTGGCATGGGCGGTCAAGAACGGCGTGACGAGCGGCACCTCCGCAACGACCTTCTCGCCGAACGACACCTGCACAAGAGGTCAGATCGTGACCTTCTTAAAGCGCGCCGACGCCGTACCGAAGACCTCCGAAAAGACCGATAAGGACGACACGTCCGATACCGACAAGAAGGACGATGCCGCCGATACGAAGGACGATATCAAAAAAGACGAAGATACGAAAAAAGACGACACGGCGGATAAAACCGAAGATACAAAGCAAGACACCAAACCGGATACAAAGACAGACGATACCAAAGAGGACACGAAAAAGGACGAAACAAAGAAGGACGAGACCGCAAAAGACGACGGCGACGATGCGGATGCGAACCTTCCCGAACAAAACGGACTCAACGGCGCACCCTCAAGCAAAAAAACATCCTATGATAAGAAAGTTTACGAAGCCGCCGTGCAGAAAGCGCTTCGCGAAGCGCTCGGCGACGATCTCGGCGAGGGCATGACCGATGTGATGAAGGCGCTGCTGCTGCACGATTGGCTGGTGGAGCACTGTGCCTACGACCTCACATACGTAAGCAAATACTGCCACAGTGAGTATGGTGCTATCGTCGAGGGTATCGCGGTGTGCGACGGCTACACAAAGGGTTATAACGACCTTCTGAGCCGCGTCGGCATTCCGGCGGTCAAGGTGGTCGGATTGGCGGATAACGGCAACGGTCCGGCACTTCATGCATGGAGTCTTGTTACCATCGGCGGAAAGCAGTATCACGTGGACGTGACGTGGGACGACCCGACGCCCGATATTGCGGGAAAAATCGGACGCACCTACTTTCTGGTCAGCGACTCGGCTTTGGACAGACATTACAGTTACTCGAAGCACTCTTCCGACAAGACGTATGAAAACGGCTGGCTGTTTGTCTTCAACGTTCTGCCGTTCTTCCGCGATGAAAGCAAAAACGGCTTCTATTACGTGGATAAGGGCAAGGTAAAGTTCACAACGGATCTGAAGGGCACGTTGGACTCCGCAAGAACCAACGCCGATTTCTCCGCCATTCGCACCGAGGACGAAAAATTCATTTGCTATGCCTACAGTGGCGGCGGCTTGACCAGCCGCTATCCGATGTATTTGTACAGCATCGAAACCGGCGAGTATTACACCTATTCGGGCGTCAAGGATATTCCGAACGTTATTTTCTGCATATTGCGGCAAAACGGAAACAAGGTCGAAGTGTCAAGACAGTATTACGATACCAAATATTCGATGCCGTACGGCTTCGGCGTAAAAGCGACAATCGCGCTTCCGACAAGCGCCGAAAGCCGCCATGCGACCTTTGATCCGAACTACAGCGGCGGCAAGACCGCAAGCTGTGACTATCTCAACGCCTATTGGCACAAGGGCGACGAGCCTTTGCAGACGCTCACACGCAGCGGATTTGCCTTCGGCGGCTGGTATACCGAAAAAGTCGGCGGCGTTAAGATCGAATCGCTGGACGACATCGAGGGCGACGACGTGACCCTGTACGCACGCTGGTGGAATCCGTGGAAGATCACCCAAGCGCCCACCGAAACCGAAGAGGGCAAGGCGGAACGCTTTTTGGACGGTTATCCCGACATCAAAGAAGAAGTGATTCTTCCGGTCGCTACGGATACGTCGGTCTGGAAAAAGGGAACGGAGGTCTCCTCCACGTCGACCCGTCCGGGCTGGACGCGGTATTCGTCGGAATACGGCGAGATAAGAGTGCCGAAACCCCTTTTGCCGCCCGAGAAACTCCAATACGGCGTCAAGTATAAAGACGGTGAGGTATATATCACCGTTCTCGAAGAGGCAACCTTCCCCGTTGTTTACGAATCCGTTGAAGACGGTGAAGTTGTAAGCTCGGGAACCCGATTTGTCACCACCAACGGTCCGGGCGAGCTGCGCGTTTTGACTCCGAAAAACTTCATCCCGAGCGGCACGGTTCGCGTCACACTGTACGACAGCGACATGAATGCGCTGGCGTCGACCGAGTATCAAGCCGAGTAAATTCGGAACGGTTTATAAAAAAGACTGCGGAGAATGTTTTGTTCTCCGCAGTTTTTTCTTTCGGCGAGACAGAACCTTGCGTGCAATCGCTCTCTCCGTATTCCTCTTTTGTAATTGCCCGCAAACGGGCAGTGTTTGCCCTTCGGGCGGAGTTCCTTTTTCTTTCGTTTCCGAAAGAAAAAGGAACCA
>ENA-OUQF01001786-OUQF01001786.1-human-gut-metagenome-genome-assembly--contig:-NODE-1786-length-12191-cov-8.826961_pt1 | contig 12191 bp, 9 predicted proteins | sample MGYA00237947_ERZ548826 | MGnify/ENA primary metagenome ERZ548826 (study PRJEB26490, sample SAMN05194701) | human gut metagenome | biome: terrestrial biome; feature: human-associated habitat; material... | reverse complement strand
CGTTCAGGGTGGAGAACATCCAGCAGCGGCCGCTCTGCTTCTGGTTGGTGATGTTGTTGGTCTTGACCAGAACGGAGAAGTCCATCTGGAGCTTGGCCGCAGCGGCGGGCACAAAGGCGGCATCCGGCAGGGCGGTGCGGGAGATGGCGTTGGACATCACCTGCAGCGCGGGGCGTGCTTCGTAGCCCTGCTCAAAACGGGCCAGCATTTCAGAGTCAATGGGAGTTACCTTGTTCATTGTTTTCACACTTTCTGTCTTCATTTCAAAAGCGCTGTCAACTTCTCCATGCGGCGAATCGCTTCATCGAGGACGTCCGTTCCTCTTGCAAAGTGCATCCGAATGAGGTGGTTCACCGGCTCCCGGAAGAAGCTGGAACCGGGCACGGCGGCTACGCCGACCTCGCGGATCATCCACTCGCAGAACTGCAAGTCCGTCCAACCCGCAAACTGCGGCAGGGCGAGGAAGTCCGAGATGTCGATCATCACGAAATATGTGCCCTGCGGGACATTGTGCTTCAGGCCGATGCGGTCGAGCCCGGCGAGGAAATGGTCGCGCTTTTCGGTATAAAGCGCACACAAATTCTCGTAGTAACTCTGCGGCATTTCCAGCCCGGCAACGGCAGCTTCCTGCAAGGGAGCCGCCGCGCCCACCGTGAGGAAATCGTGGACCTTGCGAGCCCCTTCGATGACCTCGGCCGGGCCGATGAGGTAGCCCAGACGCCAGCCGGTGATGGAGTAGGTCTTGGAGAGCGAATTGCAGGTGATGGTGTGCTCGAACATACCGGGCAGACTGGCCATGCAGATATGCTCGTTGGGGGCGTAGACGATGTGCTCATACACCTCGTCGGTGACGACAAAGGCATCGTACTTCAGCGCGAGCTTTGCGATGGCCTCCAGCTCATCGCGGCGGAAGACCTTGCCGCAGGGGTTCGAGGGGTTGCAGAGGATCAGCGCCTTGGCCCCCTCTGCAAAGCCCTTTTCAATGAGGCTGAGGTTAAACTCATAAGTCGGCGGGACCAGCGGGATATAGATGGGCTCCGCCCCGGAGAGGATGGCATCTGCGCCGTAGTTTTCGTAAAACGGCGAGAAGATCATGACCTTATCACCGGGGTTGCAGATGGTCATCATCGCGGCCATCATGGCCTCGGTGCCGCCGCAGGTGACGCAGACCTCGGTGTTGGGGTCCACTTCATGATGGAGGGCGGGGCTCGTCTTTTTCGCCAGTGCTTCACGGAAATTCTGGGCACCGAAGGTCACGGCGTACTGGTGCGGGCCTTTGTAAGCCGTTTGAGCCAGTGCGTCCAGCAGTTCCTTCGGCGGGTCAAAATCCGGGAACCCCTGCGACAAATTGATGGAGTGATATTGGTTGTTGATCCGGGTCATACGGCGGATGACGGAGTCGGTAAACGTGCCGACACGATCACTTAAAACAGGCATAAATTTCTCCTGTAAACTCTCCCAGTCGCCTTCGGCGAAAGCCCCCCTCAGAGGGGGCCTTATCACGTGGGCAATGACGGGAAGCGTTACTTCTTAAAGTAAGCATTCTGCACAGCCAGCAACACACCCGCGCGGCTGGCGGCGAAGTTCAGGCCGCCCTGTAAGTAGCAAGTATAAGGCTCGCGCAGGGGGCCGTCGCAGGAGAGCTCAATGGTGCTGCCCTGCGTAAAGCTGCCGCTGGCCATGATGACTTCATCGGTATAGCCCGGTTCCGGCGAGGGTTCCGGGGCGGCGTAGCTGTCCACGGGGCTGGCCGCCTGAACGCCGCGGCAGAAGCCGATGAGGGCATCGGCGGTGCCCGCGTCGAAGCAGGTCACGATGTCGTTGTGATCCTCGCAGTAGCGCGGGATGGGCTTTTTCCCCACCAGCTCCAACAGACACTGGGCGTAGATGGCGGTCTTGATGGCCTCGCAGACGACGCCGGGCGCATAGTAAAAGCCCAGATACATGTCACGCGGGGTGTCCAGTGTACAGCCCAGATCCTTGCCGAGGCCGGGGGCGTTCAGCCGGTAGGCGCACAGCTCCACGAGGTCGCGGCGGCCCGCGATGTAGCCGCCGGTGGGGGCAATGCCGCCGCCGGGGTTCTTGATGAGGCTGCCGACCACGAGGTCGGCCCCTGCCTGACAGGGTTCCTCCGTCTGGGTGAACTCGCCGTAGCAGTTATCCACGAAGATGATGATCTTCGGGTTGGCGGCGCGGGCGGTATCGGCGATCTTTCGGATGGTGGCGAGGTCAAAGGCATTCCGCTGCAGATAGCCGCGGCTGCGCTGGATGTGGCAGACCTTGGCCCCCGGTGCCTTCTGGGCGATCCGATCGTAATCCGGGGTGAAGTCGGCCTTGAGGGGGGCTTCGTCGTACTTGACGCCGTAGTCCATCAGGGTGCCGGTGCCCTTGCCCTTGCCGTCCAGCCCGATGACGCCTTCCAGCGTATCGTAGGGGCGGCCGGTGGCAGCCAGCAGGGTGTCCCCTGCCCGCAGCAGACCGAACAGCGCCACGGCCAGCGTATGCGTGCCGCTCTGGAACTGGCTGCGGACGAGGGCATCCTCCGCCCCCATCACCTCGGCAAAGATCTGCTCCAGCTTGGCGCGGCCGGTATCCCACAGGCCGTAGCCGGTGGTGCCCAGCATATCGGTGGAGGACATCTGGGTATCCGCAAAGGCTTTCAGCATCTTGAGCTGGTTGAAATCGCGGATCTCTTCCATGTGCTTGAAGTAGGGCTGGCAGAGTTCCATGGCTTTTTCATCGAGGGCCAGCACTTCGGGTTTAAAATCAAAAAAGTGGCTTAACATTGACATATCGAATCCTTAGGTTTTCGTTTTATTTTTTACGTAGAGTATGTACTCTTTTGCTTGCCAAAAGAGTACCAGAAAAGCACCGCTTTTTCGAGGCGCGGGCACGAATCAGGGGCTGCTCGCCCCTAATAACCCCAAAGCAGTTGGCTTCACCAGAAAATCGGGCGGTGCGCCAGTCGGCGCAAACGCTTTTCCGATTTTCCGATTCAGCCGATTTTAATTTTCTGTTTGCTCATACCGTGCATATTCTCCGAGTTTCTCGAAGCCGAGGCGGGTATAAAAGTGCACACGCTCCGGGCTGCACAGGAAGACGGGCTGCAAGCCCTCGGCGGAAAGCTCGTTCGCCAATTGGACGATGAGCCGCCCGCCGATGCCTTTGCCGCGCAGTTCCTCTGCCGTCTGCCCACAGGCCATGTAGGCCTGCCCGTTCGCAATGGCATAGGCCCCCACGGTGCAAGCGATCTCTTCCCCCTGCATCAGGGCCCAGACGCGGGCTTTGCCCCGGCTGCGCTTTGAGCACAGCTCGGAGTAGAAATCCTCCCGCCGGGCGGGGCGGTCCGGGAAAAGTTTCTCCGCCACCGGGTACGCCGACGGCTCCCGTTCCAAGCGCAGGGAGGCCCAGAGCGTTTCGTCCGCATGGGGCTGCGGCAGCTGCCGCCCCGGTGTGAGGCCGAAGATGCTGTGGGTTCTTGCACGGGTCCACCCGGCGGGCGGGGCGGCCTCGGCTTCGTCGAGGATAACAGCCCGGCACCCGCAAAAGCGGAGAAATCCAGCCAGTTCTTCGGGGTTTGCGTGGCCCGCCATCCAAGCGGTGCTGCCGCCGATATCCAGCGCCAGCGTCGGCCCGGCAAAGAAGCGGCCCGGCTGGCTTTTGCCGAACAGTTCCAGCGCCAGCGGCAGGGTCGCCCCCATGCAGAGCTTGCCTCGGCAGACGTTGTAAAAGCGCCGCCGGTCCTTCTGTGTCGTGACCTGTTTGATCATTTCAGCGCGTTGACGATGCTCTTGAACTCGCGGCCGCGCACCTCAAAGTTGGGGTAAAGGTCGAAGGAAGCGCTGGCCGGGGACAGGATGATGATATCCCCCGGCTGTGCGGCGGCGCGGGCCAGCTCCACGGCGTGCTGCATACTGTCAGCATGCTGGATGGCAAGGCCGGATGCGGCAAAGTCCGGGTGCTCACGGACAGCCTTCTCGATGCGGGGGCCGGTGGCACCCATCAGCACGAGGTTCTTGACGTGAGCGATGACCTCCGGGGCCAGCGGCTCATAGGGGATGTGCTTATCGTAACCGCCCGCAATGAGGATCACCTTCTGGTCAAAGCTGCGCAGACCGGCGATGGTGCGGGTGGGGCTGGTGCCGATGGAGTCGTTGTAGTAGGTCACGCCGTCCAGCACACGGACCGGCTCGATGCGGTGCTCGACGCCGGTGAAGGTGCTGCCGACCTTCTGGATGACCTCAATGGGCACTTCACCCCAGACGGCGGCGGCAGCGGCCAGCAGATTTTCGATGTTGTGCAGACCGCGCAGCTTGACGTCCTTCTGAGCGAGGAAGGGGGTCACCACGCCGTCCTCGGCCATGCAGAGCATCCCGTCTTCCCGCAGGAAGGCACCGTTGTCGGTGTCGTGCAGACGGGTGAACCAGACCTGCTTGCCCTTGCAGTCGGGCACCATGCCGCGGGTGATGTCGTTCTCAAAGCCCAGCACTTCGCGGCAGGGCGGCACCTGATGGAGCAGGATGTTCCGCTTGGCGTCGATGTACTCCTGCATATCCTTGTGGTGGTCGAGGTGGTTGGGGGTCACGTTGGTGACGACCGCGATCTTCGGGCTCTTGTGCATGCTGATGAGCTGGAAGCTGGACAGCTCGACCACAGCCACATCCTCCGGAGCCACGTCCGGCAGCATGGGCAGCAGCGCTGCGCCGATGTTGCCGCCGAGGTGCACTTTGCGGCCCGCCGCCTCATAGAACTTGGAGATCAGGGTGGTGGTGGTGGTCTTGCCGTCGGAGCCGGTCACGCCCACGATTTCACAGGGGCAGTAGTCGAAGAAGAGTTCGACTTCGCTGGTGACCATGGTGCCCGCCGCAATGGCATCCTGCAGCGGCTTCTGATAATACTCGAAGCCGGGGGTGCGCAGGATGATGTCCTGCCCCTTGAAGCCGTCCATGTAGTGCTCGCCGAGGCTCAGGTCGATGCCCAGACGGCGGATGGTGTCGGCATAGTCGCCGAAGTCCTCCACGCTGTTCTTTTTATCGCAGAGGGTGACCTGTGCGCCCAGACCCACGAACTCTTCGATCAGGGTCTTGTGGCTGACGCCCGCACCGATGAATGCGACCTTCTTGCCCTTGACCAGCTCTGCAAGCTGCTGCTGTTCTTTCTGCATAAAAACAGAACCTCCTCTATAAAGTGTTTCTGTAAAACTTCTTGCCGTTCCCCATTCTACACCATTTCCGCGCAATACGCAACGCCAAACCCGCTCGGTGCACGATTTGCACCGAAAGGTCATCGAAATTCACAAAAAAATAATTGTCTTTTTCGACGCTTTCCGGTATACTGGACGTATCTATCAAATTCTGCAAGGAGCGCATGTTTTTTGAAGCACCTATTCCGCTTGACCGCCGCGTTTCTGACGGTCCTTCTGCTGCTTGCCCTGACCGGCTGCGGTTCAGGTTCCAACAGCTTCACATGGTTCGTGGATACCATCCCCGCGAACCTCGACCCGCAGGTGGCGTCCACGGCATCGGACGTCATCGCCTGTGAAAATTTATACAGCGGCCTTGTCCGAAAGGACCCGGACGGCGAAATCGAGCCTGCCCTCTGCGAGCGGTGGGAACGATCCGCCGACGGCAGGACCTACACCTTCTATCTGAAGGACGGCCTGACCTACACCGCCGCCAAGGGCACCGCCGCCGAGTACGCCATCACCGCCGAGGACTTCGTCTTCGCCTTCCGGCGGATGTTCCGGGCCGACACCAATTCCCCCTACGCGGTGGAGTTCTCGGCCCTTGAGAACAGCGCCGAAGTGCTGGCCGGGCAGATGCCGGAAAGCGCGCTGGGGGTGTCCGCCAGCGGCCCGCTGACGCTGGTGTTCCGCCTGAACAGTGCGGACGAGAACTTTCTCTCCAAGCTGACGCTGCCCGGTGCCATGCCCTGCGATGAGGAGTTCTTCAACTCCACCCGCGGCACCTACGGTCTGACCGCCAAGACCACCCTTTCCAGTGGGCCCTTCTACCTTTACAACTGGACGTCCGGCGGCCTGTTCTTGCGGCGGGAACCCTCCGGCACCCTCATCGACAGCCTCCGTCTGGTTCAGAACACCAACAACGCCGACCAGTCCGCCGTCGAGCTCGTCAACGGAGAAAAGTGCTCTGCCGCGCTGGATGACACCGGCAGCACCACCTCCTTGTCCTCCATCTCCTACTCCGACACCACGTGGTCGCTGCTCTTCAACTGCAGCACCCTCTTCTCCTCCACCGAGCTGCGGCAGTCGCTGGCCGGGGTAGCGCGGGAGGCCGCCGTGGTTCCCTCCACCGGACTCTTCGCCGCAGCGGACGGTCTCATCCCGGACGGACTGAACGTGGACGGCATGAACTACCGCCGCACCGTCGGCGATGTCTCCCCCGCTGCCGTGGATGTCAGAGCCCTCTACCTTTTTGCGCGGCAGGGCATGGCGAACTCCGACTTCAACAAAGTCACCCTGATGATCCCCGCCGGGTCCGGCCTGACCGAAGCCGCCGAGACCATCAACGGCGCATGGCAGAAGGAACTTTCCCTCTTCTTCTCCATTGAGGAGGTAGACGAGGAGACCTTCCAGAAGCGCCTTTCCGAGGGCGATTACACCATCGCGCTGGCCCCCATCAGCGCCGAGAGCGGCAGCGTGTACAGTATGCTGGCCCAGTTCACCACGGCGGGCGGGAATTTGACCGGCTACGCCAATGCCCTTTACGCCACCCAGCTGGAGGCCAGCACCCACGCCACCGGCGCGGCCCGCTGCCGGCTGCTGGGCGAGTGTGAGCGCCAGCTGCTGAGCGACTGCGTGACCGTTCCCCTCTTCTCCCAGCAAAAGCGGCTGCTGGTGGCCTCCGGCATCAAGGGCCTCATCTTCGACCCCTTTGGCCCGGTGCTGGACCTGACCTACACCACCAAAGAATAAGGAAAACGCAAGACCCTCTGTGCCGCGGCACAGAGGGTCTTGTTCTGCCTATTTTTTGATGCCGAACAACCGGCGCAGGATCCCGCGCAGACATTTCGGGCTTTTGATGACGACCACCTGCATCCTCTTCCCGCCTTTCGTTCTGTGATACCACAGTATAAGCGGTTGGAGCACAGAATGTGCAGCCGGTTTGGCTGTCAGGTCGTCAGAATGGGCGTATCGGCCACGGTCTCCACCACAACGAGGGTTCCCTTCCGGGTCGAGACGGTGATGCAGTCCGAGCCTTCGGCGTACTCATTGCTGACGCCCAGCGGGTAGCCCGCCGTGAGGGCCGCATCGGTCAGCTCGTAGTAGGAGCCGCCTTCGCAGACGCCCTCGGCCCTGCCCTCCATGGGGAAGACGGAAAAGTAGAAAAATTCTTTTTTCGGGTAGCGGCGCTCCTCACCGGGGCGGACGAAGGTAATGCGGCTGCGCTCGTTCTGGAGGGTGGCGCGGACGCCCCGCTCTTCCAGCCCAAGGCCGGTGCAGAGGTTCGACAGCGTGTGCTCCAGCCGCTTGCCGCCCAGCGCCCCCAGCAGCAGTACCTCGGAAAAACCCTTTTCCGAAGCGAGCTTCGCCGCATATTCGGTATCGGTATCGTCCTTGACGTGGGGCAGGATGATGACATCATCCTCCTGCGCCGGGCAGGGCGCGGTATCGAAGTCGCCGACGATGATGTTCGGCTTGCAGCCCAGCGGCTCGCAGTTGCGGTAGCCCGCATCGCACGCAATGATGAAGTCCTCGGGGCGGAGCAGACGTTTCAGCTCCGGCGAGACCGGGCACGCGGAAAGGATCACACAGCGTGACATAAGAACTCCTTTATTCTTGGCTCCCCTGCTGGGGGAACTCCGCAAGGCGCTGGCGCAGCCAGACCCAGCGGTGAGAGGTTAAACTTTGGGGCGCTGCCAGTCCTTGACGTCCTTGACTTCCTCATACATGGCGCAGTAGCTGTCGTACCGGGTCTGAGAGAGCTTGCCCTCGGCCAGCGCGGCACGGACGGCACAGCCCTTCTCCGACCGGTGGGAGCAGCCCGTGAACTGACACTCGCCGAGATAAGGCCCGAACTCCGGGAAGACATGCTCCAGATTCTCCTTGGGGATGAACCCGGCGCGGTTGGCCTCCAAGCTGGCGAAGCCGGGGGTGTCGGCGATGCGCCCGCCAAACGCCTCGAAGATGGTCACTTCGCGGGTGGTGTGGCGGCCGCGGCCAAGCTTCTGGCTGATGGCGCTGGTCTCCCGCTCGGCCTCCGGCAGCAGCGCGTTCAGCAGCGTGGACTTGCCCACGCCGGAGTTGCCGCAGAAGGCGCAGAGCCGCCCATCGATCCACTGTTTCACCTCGTCCAGCCCTTCGCCGGTATCGTAGCGGATGGCGATGAAGGGCAGGGTCGATCTTTCGTAAGCACTGCGGAGGAACTCCGCCTCGCCGAGGTCGGCCTTGGTGCAGACGATGACCGGCTGCACCCCTTTATCCACCGCAATGGCGGACAGCTTGTCCAGCACCAAGGTGCTGGGGGTGGGCTGGGTGGTGCTGGCCACAAGGAAGAGCACATCGAGGTTCGCCATCGGCGGGCGGACGAAGACATTTTTGCGGGGTGCGATCTCGGCGATGACGGAGGCACCGTTCTCGGTCTCCACCGTCACCTCGTCGCCCGCCACGGGGGCGATCTTCTGTTTGCGGAAGATGCCGCGCGGCTTGCACTCGACGATGCCTTCTTCGGTCTTGACGTAATAGAAGCCGCCGATGCCTTTTACAATATAGCCTTTCATCTGCTCCTCCGTTACGACAGCAGCGAGGTCCACCAGTCGGTCAGGGGCGAGCCGCCGGTGCTGGAACTCTCGCTGGAAGACGAACCGCCGACGAGGCCGCTCCACCAATCGCCGGAGCTGCTGGCGGAATCGCTGCTCTCCGCCGAGGATGCCGGTTCCTCCGGGACTTCCGGTTCGGGTTCGGGGCCCGCGCTGACGGTAACGCTGACGCGGCTGTTGACCTTGACGGTAGAGCCCACTGCGGGGTTCTGCGCAATGATGGTACCGGCGGGCTTGTCGCTGTACTGCTCGGTGGTGCTGCCGAGGCCCAGCTTATTCTGCACCAGCAGGGTGCGGGCGTCGTTCACGCTGGAAAGGCCCACCAGCGACGGCACCTTGGCCGTGGTGCTGACCTGCGGGCGGCTGACGTAGACCACGACCGTGGAGCCCGCCGCCACCTGACTGCCCGCGGCGGGGTCGGTGCGGATGACTGAGCCGGAGGCCACGGTGGGTTCCACCGCCTGTGTGACCAGCACCGAGACGCCGAGGTTCTTGAGCTGCTGCTCCGCATCGGCCTGCAGGTAGTTGGTCACATCCGGCACGGTAACGGACTGGATGCCGAGGCTGACGGTCAGGGTCACGCTCTGGCCCTCACGGACGGTGCGGCCCGCCACCGGCGACTGCTTGTAGACATAACCGGCAGCGTAATCGTTGCTGTAGGACTGCTCCCAGTTCACGGTGATCTGGCCGGAGGAGACCTGCGGCTGGGCGTTCACCTCGTCCTGCGTCATGCCGCTGTAATCCGCCAGCACGACGTCGGCCTTCTCGCTCATCAGGGTGCTGGAGTCGTTGAGGATGGCCCAGCACAGGGCCAGACAGGCCAGTGCAAAGGCCACCGTGATGCCGAACAGCACCGGCAGGAAGATGGTGCGCTTCTTTTTGCCCTTGCGGGCTTTTTTCGGTTCCGGAGCATCTTTTTGGGTTTTCATGGGGCGTTCCACCACCTTTTCAGGAATTTCGTCGGGGAGATAGGTGTAATTGAACACGATGGCTGGGTTTTCGACGTAGGCATTCAGGGCGCTCAGCATCTCGGCAGCGCTGGCGTAACGGTTGTCCGGGCGCTTTGCCATGGCCCGCTCGGTGATTTCCACAAGGCCGTGGGGCACATTGGGGGCCAGCTCCTGCAAGCTCTGGGGCTTGTCCGAGATCTGCTTGATGGCCACTTCCACCACATCGTCCGCATCAAAGGGCAGATGCCCCGAAAGCATCTCGTACATCATGACACCGACCGAGTAGATGTCGCTGGTGAAGTCGGTCTCGTCGCCCTTGGCCTGTTCGGGGCTGATATAATGGACGCTGCCCATGGCTTTGCCGCCGGTGAGCTGGTTCTCGGCGCGGGAAATCCGCGCGATGCCGAAATCCATCATCCGAAGCTGGCCGTTGTCCAGCAGCATGATGTTCTGGGGCTTGATGTCCCGGTGCACCACGCCGTTGCGGTGGGCGTGATCCAGCGCTTTCAGGATCTGGGAGATGAAGTGCACCGTCTCCCGGCTGGTCAGCTTGCCGCCGCGTTCGTTCAGATACTCCCGCAGGGTCATGCCATCCACATATTCCATGACGATATACTGTAAATTCTCGCTCACCGAGACATCGTACACCTTGACGATGTTGGGATGGTTGAGCAGCGAGATGGCCTTGGATTCATTCTTGAAGCGGCGGACGAGGTCGGGGTCGTGCATAAGCTCCTGCCGCAGCACCTTGACGGCCACGACCGTGCCCTCCGGCACCGGGCCGCCGGGCCCTACCACCGCCTTGTAGACGTTGGCCATGCCGCCGGTGCCGATCAGCTCCCGGACGGTGTACAGGCCATCGAGGGTCTTGCCGATCAGATTATCCATGCTCCACCTCCGTTGGCTCCACGGCCAGCAGCAGGGCGGTGATGTTGTCCGAACCGCCGTTGGCGTTGGCCGCTTCGATCAGCCGGTCGGGCGTGTCGTAGAAGGGTCCCTGCACAAGGAGCTTTTCCATCTGATCCGCCGGGACCATGTTGGTCAGCCCGTCGGTGCACAGCAGCAGGACATCCCCCTTCTGGAGCTTTTCGGAGGTGAACTCCGGCTCCAAGCGGTAATCCACGCCCAGCGCCTTGGTGATGATGTTCTTTTGGGGGTGGTGCTCGGCCTCTTCCACCGTGATGGTGCCGCAGTCCACCAGCTCCTGCACATAGGAGTGGTCATGGGTGAGCTGGGTAAGCTTCCCCGCCCGGAAGAGGTAGGCGCGGGAGTCGCCCGCATGGCAGAGGTAGACCGTGCCGCCCCGCACCAGCGCGCAGACCGCCGTGGTGCCCATCCCGGCCAGCGACTCCTCGTGGGAGGCTTTCTGGAACACGAAGCGGTTGGCGTAGATGAGGGCCTTTTTCAGAAAAGCTTCCTCCTGCCCCGCCCCGCATTGGGCGTACTGCTCCTGAAAGACGTTCTCAATGACGTTGCACGCCCCCTGCGAGGCTTCGCGGCCGCCTTTTGCGCCGCCCATGCCGTCACAGACCAGCGCCCATACCGCCCCGCCGGGCAGTTCCCCGGCCCGGTAATCGTCCTGATTTTCCTGACGGACGCGGCCGACATCCGTTTTTCCTGCAAGTTTCATAGGCTTCTCCTTCTGTCAGGCTTTGCCGTTCATCTCGTCGCGGCGCAGCTGGCCGCAGGCGGCGCTGATCTCGCTGCCCAGACGGCGGCGGACCGTCGCGTTGACGCCGAGGCTCTCCAGCTTCTGCTGGAACCGGCGGACGTTGGCGGCATCGGTGGCGGAGTAGGGGCTCCCGTCCACCGGGTTGATGGGGATGAGGTTCACATGCGCCCCCATGCCCCGGATGAGGTTTGCCAGCTGCTTTGCGCAGGCATCGGAATCATTGACGCCGCGCACCATCGAATATTCGAAGCTGACCCGGCGGCCCGTCGTGTCCTGATAACGGCGGACCGTCTCCATGAGCTGTTCTACGGGGTAGGCATCGTTGACGGGCATCATCCCGCTGCGGATCTCGTTGTTGGGCGCGTGGAGGGAGACGGAAAGGGTGAGCTGCAGCTTCTTCTCGGCCAATTGGTCGATCTTGGGGACCAGACCGCAGGTGGAAAGGCTGATGTTCCGCATCCCGATGTTGACGCCTTCGGGCGAGGTGATGTTTTCGAGGAAGCGCATGACCTCGTCGAAATTATCCAGCGGCTCGCCGATGCCCATCAGAACGATATGCGAGATGCGCTCGCCGATATCCTTCTGGGCGGTATAAATTTCCGAACAGATCTCGCCCGCCTCCAAGTTGCGGACGCGGCCCGCCTGTGTAGAGGCGCAGAACCGGCAGCCCATCCGGCAGCCCACCTGCGTGGAGACGCAGACCGTGTTGCCGTAGTGGTAGCGCATAACGACCGTTTCGATGCAGTTGCCGTCGGCCATCCGCAGCAGGTACTTCACGGTGCCGTCCTTGG
>ENA-OUQF01001782-OUQF01001782.1-human-gut-metagenome-genome-assembly--contig:-NODE-1782-length-12218-cov-8.484338_pt1 | contig 12218 bp, 5 predicted proteins | sample MGYA00237947_ERZ548826 | MGnify/ENA primary metagenome ERZ548826 (study PRJEB26490, sample SAMN05194701) | human gut metagenome | biome: terrestrial biome; feature: human-associated habitat; material... | reverse complement strand
TGTAAACAAGACTTGGCAAATGAAAAGCGCCCATACAAATCATTTTATATGATTTGATGGGCTTTTTTTATTTAATTAACAAAAGACAATTGTATTGCCTTAAATATAGTAATAAAATATAACCCGTGGAGGGTTATACATAATGAATAATAGAGATATTGCTAAGGTTGGTTTTGCCGTTCTTGCAGCGGTTATGAGTTATAATTTTGCAGATACTATCGTTCATGCTGAAGAAACAAGTGTTGAGCCTGTAAAAGAGACTGCACCTGTAGAAAATCAGGATGATTTAACAGATGTTATTGATACAGTTGTTGAAGATAAAACTGTTCCTGAAAACACTGAAGAAACAAATGTTCCTGAAAACACGGAAGAAACAGATGTTCCAAAAGAAGATGAAGAGACTACAACAGTTGTTGGTGGTAGTGATACCAGTGCTAAATTAACTGAGGGTTGGTCAAGTGATTCTTTACAGTATGTTAAAGATGGGGCTTATGTTACGAATAGTTTTGCAGAGATTGATGGTCAAAAATATTATTTTGATGAGAATGGTAATAAGGTAACTGGTTTTAAAACAATTGGTACAGATTCTTATTACTTTAATGAATCTGGTATGATGCAGACGGGTTTACAAGTTCTTCATGATCAAGAAACGGGTATTGCCGTATATTCTTTAAGAAAAGAAGATGGTAAATTACACTACTACTTAGAGAATGGAGCTGCCTATAGTGGAATGATAAATTTAAAAGGGAAAGTTTATTATTTCGATAAAGGATTGCAGAGTGTTGGTGAAAAGCAGGCAAATGGATATTGGTACAATTTCAAGGAAGATGGTAGTTTATCTGTTGGTTTTGTGAATATTGGGAATAGTGCTAAGTACTATGATAATCTTGGAAGAAGACAAACAGGAACTTTCAAAATTGATAAAGTAACTTATAACACAGATAGCAATGGTTTTATTACTAAAGCGAGTTGGGAAGGTGTTTCTTACTATTGTCAAAATGATGGCAGATGGGCTTGGAATGTCGTTGGTAATTATTATTTTGGTGGTTCAGGATGTGTTCCTACAACGGTTACTATGATTGTAAATACAATCAATGGTACAAACTATACGCCTAATCAAGTGGGTCAAATTTTACATAATGCTGGATATTTCAATACAAGTTCCATTGGTACTGGTGGAGAGTCTTGGCAGTTTGTTGCGAATAAATTTGGCTTGAGTTATAAGAATAATTTAAATGTGGAATCAGCTAAACAAGAATTATTAAAGGGGAATATGATTGCGGCGGCTGTTGGTGGCGGAAAATTCTGTCCATGGTATGGTGTAACGCATGAAATATTATTATTTGGTTTAGATGCACAGGGCTATACAACAGTATATGATCCATATACAAGTTCACGTAATGGTCGTGTACATATTAGTGAGGTCTTCAATCATCCATCATGGGATAGTGCTGATAATAAGAATGGTGGTCCATTCTTCTCGTTAGGTAAACTTAGAGATCAAAATTTATATCTAGATGTATCTAAGGGAACTGCTCATGTAGGAAAAGTATATTATACAGGCAAGAACGTTGAACCAGAAGTGAATCTTTCATTGAAAAATACAGCTTTGGTTCAAGGTAGAGATTATAAAGTTGTTTATTCAAATAATGTAAAACTTGGTAAAGGTACAGCTACCATCGTTGGTATAAATGCCTTTACAGGTAAGTTAAGTGTTTCATTTGATATTATTAAGGATGAAATGTCAAATGGTACATATGAAATTATTTCATCTAAAAACAACAATAAAGTATTGGATATTGTAGGTGGATCGAAATCTAATGGTGCAGCTGTTCAAATCTTTGATTGGAATGGATCAAATGCACAACATTTTGAAATTAAGAAAAATCAAAATGGTTATTATACAATTAAAAATGTTGGATCCAACCTATATTTGGGTATTACTACAAATTGGAATACGATGTCAAATACAAATCGTTTAGTTCAAGGGGTAAGTTCTTCTAGCAAAGCTGGACAATTTATCTTTACTCGTAATAGTAATGGTAGTTGGATGATTTCTTCGGCTTGGGATTCAAGATATGTTTTTGACTTATCTGGTGGTTCAACAAACAATAGTACGGCTGTACAGATTTATAATTCAAATGGAACAGCAGCTCAAAATTGGAAGTTATTAAAGATATCGAATGCACATGTTGATTTAGATACTTTAGCTGCACAGAATAAAAACAATATCAGTGATGGAACATACTATATTGCTTCTTCATTAAACAATAGTTATGTACTGGATGTGTATGGTGGAAGCTTGAGCAATTTTGGTAATATTAATGTATATCATAACAATGGTACAAAAGCGCAAGCTTGGAAGATTGTGCATGATTCAAAAGGGTATGTTACATTTATCAATATTGGTTCAGGAAAAGCAATTGATGTATATGGTGGTAGGAGTGTGAATGGCCAAAATGTAGCACAGTATACTTCAAATAATTCGTTAGCACAAAAATGGATTGTCACAAAGGCTGGTTCAGGATTCAATATTGTTTCGGCTTTAAATCCAAATTATGTATTGGATTTATATGGTGGTAGAGTATCGAATTTTGGAAATGTTCAGATTTACAAATCAAACAACACAAAGGCTCAGGCTTGGAATTTCATTAAATATGAAAGTCCGCGTAGCCAACTTGATTCCATGGCGAAGAAGTATAATGCGGATATTCAAGAAACTACCTATGTAGTGCAATGCTACAAGAATAACAACTATTCATTAGGTTCAAGTGGTTCAAATGTACAAATCTCAAATTCGAATCAAAAATGGAGAATCAAAAAGGATTCTGTTGGATATATTACATTCATTAATGTAAGTACAAATAAAGCATTAGATGTGTATGGTGGTCATTCATCAAATAGTACAAATGTATGGCAATACAACTATAACAACTCATTAGCACAAAAATGGATTGCGAAAAAGAACAGTGATGGAAGTTTGACATTTGTTTCTGCCTTGAACAAGAACCATGTTCTTGATATTTCTGGTGGTTTAATTCAAAATAGACAAAATGTACAACTGTATCAAAATAACGGCACAAATGCTCAGAAATTTAAACTAACAAAAATCTAATTTTATAACCAGGCACAAAAGTGTCTGGTTATTTTTTGGTTAGATTGAAATATTTTAAATATTCATTTAAAATAGATTTATTGGAAGAGGGATAGAAAATGGCAAAAAAATTAAAACCACTTTTGGCTCTCGTATTAAGTGTATTTATGTCTGTATCAACAATGTCTAATATGTATACAGTTCGTGCAGATGATGAAATTACACAAGAAGAGCCTGTAGTAGAAGAAACACAAACAGAAGAAGAGACTACAGAAGAGCAAGTTCCTACTGTAGAAGAACAAACACCTACAGAAGAGGAGGAAGTTCCAGCTGTAGAGGAAGAGCCGGTTGTGGAAGAGGAGCAATTGGGTGATTCTAATATGATGGAATATTTCTTAGTCGATAATCCCGTATTATCAAATGGGGAAACAGAAAACTTTGTTCTTTCATTAAATAATGCAGAGGGGTATTCGGATTTTAAATTAACCATTCAAAAAGAGGATGGAACTACTTTTGATTTAGAGAGTACAGAACAAGTTGATAATTTAGTAAAATTTTCTAGAGTGTTTAGTGAAGAAGAAAAAGGACAATATAGTGTGACTACACTTCATTATGTATATAATGGACAAGCTTATTATTTAAACTTTAGTGATTTAGAAATGGATGTTAAGTTTGGTGTGGATCAAGAATATGATGGGTATGATGCAACGTTACCGGATTTAACAGAGGATTCAATAAGTTCAGAAGGTGTTATTGAAGTTACGGATGTAAATAAGGCTGAAGAAGAGATTGTGAATGGGGTTGCGAGTCAACCGGCTATAATGTCAGTAGATGAGTTTTCAAGACATGCGACTGGTGGAATGACAATTTGTTTGGATCCAGGACATGGTGGTAGTGATTCTGGTGCTAATGCATTTGGGGCAAAGGAATCGGATTTAACTTTAAAGATTGCTCAATATTGTAAGGAAGAATTATCTAAATATGATGTAAATGTAGTTATGACTAGAACTACAGATACTCGTTTGAGTGAAGAAGCGGCCATGGATTTGAAAAATCGTGTGGAAGTAGCTAAAAAAGCAGGTGCTTCTTACTTTATTAGTATTCACATTAATTCAGCAGCAAATAGTGCTGCCAAAGGGGCTGAAGTATATTATCCAAATACAAGTGGTAATAAGAACCTTTCTACTAATGGTCAAAATTTAGCAAAGGCGATTCAAAGCCAATTAGCTGCATTAGGTTTATATGATCGTGGTATTAAGATTCGTAACTATACGGATGGTACAACTTCATCAAATCCAAACAGTAGTGATCAAGATTACTATGGTGTCATCCGCTATGCGAAACAGGCAAATATTACGGGATTGATTGTTGAACATTGTTTTATTAGTAATAAAGAAGAGTTTGATAAGTATTTAGGATCAAATGCTAAGCTACAACAACTTGGTGTTGCGGATGCAAGAGGTATTGTAAGTGCATTAGGTTTACAAGCTAAAAATCAGTCATTAGATACTTTAGCTAAAGATAATCGTAATGTTTTAGCAGATGGAACATATAATATTCAATCTCTTGTGAATCCGAATTATGTATTAGATATTTATGGTGGTTACACAACGAATGGTGCAAACGTTCAGTTATATCGTAGCAATGATACCGAAGCACAATTATTTAAGGTAACACATGACTCACAAGGCTATGTTACGTTCACGAATGTAAAGTCTGGTAAAGTTTTAGATGTATATGGCGGTACTAAGAAAAACAATCAAAATATTTGGCAATTTAGTTCAAATGGTAGTCGAGCACAAAAATGGATTGTGAAGCCAGATGGAAATGGATATGTTATTATTTCAGCTTTAGATTCAAATTATGTATTGGATTTAAGTACGGGTAAAGCCGTAAATAGTAGTAATATTCAATTGTATACGTATTGTGGATCCAATGCACAAAGATGGAAATTTAGTAAGCTTGTATCAAAAACAGATAAATTAAATAGTTTAGCACAATTGAATAAAAATGTTCTTGCGGATGGTACATATGTAATTAGTACAGCACTTAGTTCAAATTATGTGTTAGATGTTTATGGTGGATATACATGGAATAAGGCAAATGTTCAATTGTTCGCAAAAAATGGAACGGATGCCCAAGCATTTAAAGTGACACATGACTCTCAAGGTTATGTAACTTTTACAAATGTAAATTCTGGCAAAGTATTAGAGGTTGCAGGAAGCAGAGCGGGTAATAACGCAAATGTTCAGCAATATTCATTGGATGGCTCACGAGCACAAAAGTGGGTTGTACAAAAGAATGGCTCTGGTTACACAATTATTTCTGCTTTAGATCCTAATTTTGTGCTAGATTTGAGTGGCGCATTAGTCATGAATGGACGAAACATCGGATTGTATCAAAATAATGGTAGTAAAGCTCAACAATGGAATTTTAGTAAACATATGACAGATCGCGAGCGTTGTGATTTATTAGCTGCTCAAAACAAGGATAAAATCGCCGATGGTGTTTACTATATTAAAAACAAGAATGTGAATTATGCTTTGGATGTATATGGTGGAAGCTTATATGGTGGAGCCAATGTCCAACTGTATTCGTTAAATAGATCAAATGCACAAAAATGGAAAATTACACATGATTCAAAAGGATATGTCATGTTCCAAAATGTTGGTTCTGGTATGTATTTAACAGCTGGTGGTAGTGGTAATAGTGCTAATGTATATCAGCAAAAACAATCAAATGGATATAATCAAAAGTGGATTATTATGTTTGACACCAATAGTAATTTACGCATAGTTTCAGCATTACATTCAAATCGTGTATTAGATGTACACGGTGGTATGATTCGTAACTTTTCAAATATTCAATTGTATGATTCAAACAATTCGAATGCACAAAAATGGGGGGTTGAATATATTAACACCAATGCAACTGGTGGTTTGATGCAGATCATGGGTACTAGTCAAACTACAGTGGCTCAAATGGTTCGTTACTATAATTCCAATGCGTCAGGTTATGATACATTTAAAGTAAAATACAATGGCAAGTACAATGGTGTATTAGCTAAGGGTGGAGCTAGTACAATCAATCAATTTGCACAAATCTTCTATGAAGAAGCTACTGCAGAAGGTGTAAGAGCTGAAGTAGCCTTTACTCAATGTATGAAAGAAACAGGCTTCTTAAAATATGGTGGAGATGTTCTTCCAAACCAATATAACTTTGCGGGTATCGGTGCTACTGGAGCAGTACATGGTGCAAGTTTTAGTAATGTAAGAATTGGTATTCGTGCTCAGATTCAACATTTAAAAGCATATGGTTCGATATCCTCATTAACAAACCCATGTGTGGATCCAAGATTCAATCTAGTGAAACGTGGTAGTGCTCAATATGTTGAATGGCTTGGAATAAAAGAAAATCCAAATGGATATGGTTGGGCTACTTCTAAAAGCTATGGTCATGACATTGTGAACATGGTGAATGTATTATTGAAAAAATAGTAAGATAGAGTTCAGTTTAATGCTGAGCTCTATTTTTCGGTTATAAATGAAATTTAAAGCAAATGATAAATCGCCATATAATAAACTTATAAAATATATCTGGTTATAAAAATGTTTGCACAAATTAATAATTTGTTTGCATTTATTAACAATTTGAATCAATTACCAAATGTTCCATGATATAGTAAGTATAAAGTATTACCTATAGAAAGGCACAAAAGGGTATGAAAAAATTATTAGGTGTATTATTGGCGTTTTTAATGTGTTGTGTACCAATTGGTATACAAGCAAAAGAGGAGGTGTTATCTTTTGAATATACAGGTCAAAAGATAGAGATTAAGGATGCAATTGTATATTACGATATTGATGAGAGAGTATATGCATATGAAGCTCCAATTGATTGTGGAAAGTATCAAGCTATTTATTCAGATGGTAGTCATATTGAGTATGAAATTATTCCCAAATTAGTTAATGTGAATGTTCGATATAACAAGGATTGGAGACAAGGGGATCCAGAAGAAAATAGGTATTTATGTGAGTATGATGGTGACTATGAATTTACATTAAGTTCTTATGTAAATGGTGATTTTAAAACAGATTACAATGATAACTATAAATTCGAATTTGAGCCAAAGAATAAGAAGGATGTAGAAATAGTTAAAACAACAATAACTCATCCAGATGTAGAATATGTTTATACAGGTTCTGATATTGTGATTGATAGTAAAGTGGATTCAATTACACCAATTCGATTAATGAATGCTGGAGAATATATAGTAAGTTTTAGTGTTGATTCTAATTATTATGAAACAATTCCGTTTAAAGTTACGATACTTCCTAAAACAGTACAATTAAGATTGAATAAGTATCAAAAATATGTTGGGGAAAAGGATCCGGTATTAGAAACAGATGATTACATATTAACAAGAGAAGTTGGCGAAGATGTTGGTAATTATAAACTTACTGTAAATAGTAAATCAAGAAATTATAAGTATGAAATCATTGAAAATGATATATTCACTATCTTAGAAGACAAGTCTCAACAAATAAAACCGGAGGTAACTAATCAACCAAGCAATGATGAAAAGAAAGAATCAAATAATCAGATTGAAACTTTTGGTAAGAATAAACTAATAGAACATGAAAATATCAATAAAATTAATCCTGGTACATCAGATTCAAAAGTTTTAACAGGAACAATTTTATATAAAAATCGGATGTTGATGTTAATGGTGTTAAGTTTTATAACTATGGTATTTTTTAAAAATTGGCTTTAATAGAAGAGTGGGTGTTTATGGAGAACACTCATTCTTTTTGTATTTGTAAACATTATTATATTTAAAAGTGAAAAATTCTGTAAATAAACTATATCTTTAAGTGAAGATAACGTTTGCTAACTTTTAGTTATGAGTATTCCACGTATTCAGAGCCACACCGTCCAGCACTTAGAGCCACCCATTCCATCATTTAGAGCCACACAATCCATTAATCAGAGCCGTTTATACACCTTCAGTTGTAAGATGTATTTGTAGGATGTTAAATTCTACAGATCTTGCGAATTGGAGGTGTTTTTTTATGCGAGATTTAAAACGAATTCTTGAACTTAGGTTTGAGAATCATTCTCAGCGTGAAATCGCTAGGATGCTAAAAGTGTCACGAAATACAGTTCGTGATGTATTTGATGCAGCAGATGCTGCAGGCGTCTATTGGAACACTGCTTACAATTTAAGTGAATCCCAAATTAATGAACTTCTTTTTCCATCAAATGGAATAGATGTTTCTTATGAACAGCCTGACTATGCATATGTGCATAAGGAGCTTTTGAAGGTTGGAGTCAGTTTAAAAATGCTTTGGAAAGAATATGTGGATCAATGTAAAAGTACGCATAAGGTATATCTAAAGTACAGTGCATTTTGTAACAATTACTCGAGCTATGTAAAAAAGAACAAGCTTACGATGCATATCACGCATAAGCCTGGGGATAGGATAATGGTTGACTGGGATGGTAAGACAATGAAGGTTCATGATCGCTCATTGAACCAGGATGTTACTGCTTATATGTTTGTAGCCGTGCTTCCATTCAGCATGTACTGTTATGTAGAGGCTTGTCCTCGAATGGATTCTAAGAATTGGATTAATTGTCATATTCACGCATTTGAATATTTTGGTGGTGTCTCACGCATTCTTGTTCCAGATAATCTTAAAACCGGTGTTACTGAACACAAGAAGTATGAGGATCCTGTTTTGAATAAGTCTTACCAGGAAATGGCAGACTATTATGGAATGGCTGTTATTCCTGCACGCGTTAAAATGCTAAAAGATAAAGGAGCTGCAGAAGGATCTGTATTCAGTATGGCTACAACGATAATTGGTATTTTACGTAATCGAACATTCTTTACTTTTGAATCATTGAATAAAGCTATCTATATTGAAATGAACAAATTAAATGATGAAAAATTTCAAAAGCGTGAAGGTTCTAGAAAATCTGTCTACATGGATGAAGAAAAAGATTTTATGAATCCATTGCCAGAACGTCCATTTGAATTGAGTGAATGGAAAATGGCAACAGTCCAGCTAAATTATCATATTCAAGTAGAAAAAATGAATTATTCAATTCCTTATGAATATGTTGGAAAACGAGTGGAAGTAAAACTAACAAAAGACACAGTCACTGTGTATTATAAAAAAAATCAAATCTGCCAACATAAACGCTTATATGGTCATCGCAATCAGTATTCTACCAATGAGGCACATATGCCAAAGAACCACCAATTGTTCCAGTGGAATAAAGAACGCTTTATGAATTGAGCTGCAACAATAGGTCCTTCCACTGTTGAACTAATCACTATTATGTTTAGTCGTTACAAAGTAGAAGAACAAGCCTACAAGGGATGTTTGTCTATTTTGAAATTGTCTGATAAATATTCGCAGGCAAGATTAGAAAATGCATGTAAGTTGGCGCTTTCTCGCTTATCTAATCCTACCTATAAGAATATTAAGTTGATTCTAGAATCAGGTCAAGATGAAGTAAAACGCGAAACTGAACGTATGACAAATAAAGAAGATACTACATATGCATTTACTCGTGGAACCGAATATTATGGGGGTAAAAAGTAATGAATCAAGAATTATATGAAAAATTAAGAGAAATGAGATTGCCTATCATGGCTGAAGAATATAAAGATCAGTCTGAAAATCCGAGTATACAAAATATGACTTTTGAAGAAAGGTTTGAATTCATGGTCATCAAAGAATATGATTCACGCATAAATCATACTGTTGAACGATATATCAAGAATGCACGCTTTTATGATTCGAATGCCAATCTACAGGATATTAATTATAAACCTGACCGTGAAATCAACAGAGGCTTGATAGAAGAATTGAGTACAAATGAATATATCCAGCAGAAACTGAACATTATTTTGATCGGTGCATCTGGATCTGGAAAGACTTGGATTTCAAACGCTTTTGGGGTTAATGCATGCATGGAAAGATACAGAGTTCAATATATTCGTTTGCCTGATTTGTTTCAGGAAATTGAAGAAGCTAAGATTCAAGGACATTACAAAAAATATATGAAAAAACTTTCCAAAGTTGATTTATTGATTCTAGATGAATTCTTATTAACAACCATCAGTGAATGCGAACGGAACGATTTATTTGAAGTGATACAATCAAGAACTGATAAAAAATCAACGATTTACTGCAGTCAATGGGCTCCTGAAGGCTGGCTAGGCAAATTAGGCGATGGGCCACTCGCTGATGCCATTCTAGATCGTATTAGAAACTCATCTTATACAATTCTTTTAAAAGGCAGATCTCTTCGAGAGGATTATTCAAAAATCAAATAATAAAAATGAGGGTCATTTCATTAAGCTGAAGTGGCTCTCTTCGTGGATTTAGTGGCTCTGAGCAATGGATTGCATGGCTCTGTCCAAATGGATTCGGTGGCTCTATTTTCATGGATTGGGTGGCTCCGCCACCATGGAATACTCATAGTTACATTGACAAATGTAAGTTTGAAGGGTATCATTTAAAAGAAACTTTTAATGAAAAGTAGCGATTATAACTGTAGAATAACCATGAGGGTTATCTAGTAGATACATTCAAGGGAAATTAAAAGTAGCTGGCTTTCCGCACTTAGATTGAACTGTTCATTCAAAATTTTTTATGGGTAGGGGAAAGTGTATCTAAGTTATAGTATTTTGGGTTAATTTTTTATTTTATGACTCGTGATTTTACGAGTCTTTTTTAATGGAGTAGGATTTAAATGAGTAAGAGAATAAAAGAAAAAAATACACGTTGGCCTTTGGTAGTTTATGATGTAATTATTTATATTGTAGCTTCTGCATTACTGTTGTGGATCTATGGAGGAAATGGGAATTTATCAAATAAAGGTTCTCTGCAACAATCTATACTGGCATTTATCTGTATATTCGCATGTCGTCTGCTTGGCAACATTTATGGACAGATATGGCGCTATGGCGGTATTCAGGGATATATTCGTATGCTGTTTGCAGATGCAGCAGCCTTTATATCGTTCTTTGTGTCGCAAAATCTAATGCCAATTGAAAGTATTAGTTTTGATCGTGCTTTGAGTCTAGTTTGTGTCAATTTACTTGGTGCAATCACAATAAGAATGCTATATAGATATGCATATCTATATAGTAACAGCGAAACTTCAAAAGGGAAATTTTTAAGCAGATTATTATACAGATTCTCAGGATTGACTACAGGCACGGATAAAGAAGTACAAAAAATTAAGATTGCAATCATAGGTGCAGGACGAGTGGGTGCAAGTTTTGCAGAAGAATTATTAAATGATGAAAAAGCAGTATATGTACCTCGTTGTTTTATTGATATAGATAAAACAAAAGCGGGAAGAGAAGTAAATGGTATTCCAGTCTGGAGTGCCGATGAAACAACACTTGATAAATTAAAGGACTATGAAGTGCAGGAGATTGTATTTGCAATTCCTAATATGAATGTAAATAAAAAGAAATGTTTATACGATCATTATAAGAATGCAGGATATAAAGTAAAGGTATATGACTATCCAACATTATATACTGCAGGAAGCAAACGTAACTTAAGAGAATTTGATATTGAAGAATTATTGTTCAGAAAACCATTAGCTGTCACAAATGAACAAACGTATGCATATTATAAAGATAAAGTGATCTTAATTACTGGTGGTGGAGGATCTATTGGATCCGAACTATGTAGACAATTAGCCAAGATGGAACCTAAGCAGATCATTATTTTGGACATCTATGAAAATGGTGCCTATGATGTGCAGCAGGAATTAAAAATCGCCTATGGAAACAGATTGAATCTTCAGATTGAAATCTGTTCAATCACTCATAAGAAGGCATTGGAAAAAGTATTTAAACAATACCATCCACAAATCATCATCAATGCAGCTGCACACAAACATGTACCTTTAATGGAACACAATTGTGTTGAAGCCATCTATAATAATGTATTTGGAACAAAGAACTTAATTGAGTTATGTGAAAAATACAATGCACAACGCTTTATGATGGTTTCAACTGATAAAGCAGTGAACCCAACAAATGTAATGGGTGCTACTAAGCGTATGTGTGAAATGATGGTACAGTCTG
>ENA-OUQF01001780-OUQF01001780.1-human-gut-metagenome-genome-assembly--contig:-NODE-1780-length-12223-cov-4.919707_pt1 | contig 12223 bp, 11 predicted proteins | sample MGYA00237947_ERZ548826 | MGnify/ENA primary metagenome ERZ548826 (study PRJEB26490, sample SAMN05194701) | human gut metagenome | biome: terrestrial biome; feature: human-associated habitat; material... | reverse complement strand
CCGGAGCAGCTTCGCTCTTCGCTGCGTCCTTCTTCGGCATATCGAGCGGCTTCATCGTCGGGATTAAAACGGAGCTATCTTATACCATTAAAATGTTCTGCATATTGTGCAATATTGCGTTGTTTCGAAAACTTTCAAACCACATTTGTAGCGTATGATTTCGTATAAATGCAGGCGTTTCAACGGTTTTGTGTCAAAAGTGTGTCAACTGCCTGCCGCAGCTTCAAATTTACTGCTGCAAATCTCCGAACTTCTCTGGGAGTAATCGGATATCCGCGCATGTCAAATCCAAATTGAATCCACCTAATAATCATTCAAATCCACACTCAGGAGGTATCTATGAGCAAAGCAAATGACCTGACTGGGCGAACCTTTGGCTTGCTGAAAGTGCTAAGGCGCGTAGAGGATGTGAAACCCGGTCGCCCGATGTGGCTGTGCGAATGCCGCTGCGGGAAAAGTGTCGTGAAATCCTCCACCAGTCTTACGAAGCAGAACGGTGTCAAGTCCTGCGGTTGTCTGCGGCATCAGAAATCGCCTGAATTGATTGATCTGACCGATATGACCTTTGGAGAGCTTCGGGTTCTTTATCAGGATTGTTCCGCGCAAAGCGGTAAAGCTCGTTGGGTATGCCAATGCAGCTGTGGGAACGTTGTTTCTGTTCTCTCCGAAAGTCTGCGCCGCTCCAAAACGACCTCCTGCGGCTGTAAATGCCAAGTCTTGAAATACGATCTGACTGGTCGGGAATTTGGCTATCTCAAAGTGATCGGCCGTGCGCCCAAGGGCAATCGAAAATCAAACGAAGTATACTGGCGATGCCTTTGCCGGAACTGCGGCAGGATTGTCAGCATCAGCAGCTATCATCTGCGCCATTCCAACCCATACGGACACTGTAACTGTACACGTTTTCACGTTACTGCAGAAAGCGCCACGACAAGAAAGGATGAACACCATGACTGAATACAAACTCGAAATCAAGCAAATCGTAGACTACCCCAAATGCCGCATCTACCGGCAATTCATACAGAGCCTGATCGCAGACCGGAACATCCGTACAAACGGGTGCTCCGGTCTTTTTCATTATGCGGTGCTTTGCTGCTACGCAAACTTCCGCACGTCCTATCAGCGGTACGACGGCATCAGCTACATCGTACATCCCGGTCAGTGGATCTGCCCGCTGCGGGAGCTGCGGACGTGGTTTCGTGCGCGCACAAACCGTCAGCTTTTGCGGCAGCTTGATTCTCTCCAGCGGCACCACTTCATCGAGTACGACCTGATTGGCCGCGGACAGCTTGTGCAGTACCGCATCCTCGATTGGCCGCGCTATAACACCGTGCTGGATTACAGCTGCCCGTGCCAAAAGGATTCCGGATTCTTCTTCCTGTCGATGAGCGCGGCGTCGCGGCTGCTCAGTCTTGGAAAATGCTCCGAGATGGACGCTCTGCTCGATCTCTGGCTGAACGCGATCTACAATGACCATCAGGTCGCTGGTTCCGAGGCTGGGCCGGTGGTCTATCTGCGAAACGGCACCGGCAGCCCGCTCGTTTCCTATGCAGAGCTCGGCAAGCGCTGGGGTGTGTCTAAGGCAACCGCCGGACGTATCCTCGGCAAATTTGCTCGGCTGGAATACATAAAGACGTTTTCATTCCCCGGCCGCAGCGGAACGGCGATCTATTTGCAGAACTATCTGTCCACCATGTTCCAGATCTCCGACGTTATGGTGGATAAAGAAGAAGTTGCCATGGCGCTGAATCTCTGCATCCGCGTACAGGACTGCGCATCAGATTGCTCGATCAGCGTTTCAAAATCGCACACGGAGATTCTGATTGCCGAAGTCCTGAAGCTCTTGAAAACACAGGGCGTTTGCTGCACGACCTGCCCCCGGTTCCAGTATAGGTTATATCCCTTATCCGATTGCGTCGGAGTCTTATGGGAGCATGAAACGGAGGATCTTCGGCTGGGGCTGATGCTCTCCTGCGGCGGCACGCAAATGCGGTATTTTGAACTCACGATCCGGCAGAAAGGAGAGAACGACAATGGCGAAGAATAAGCTGCCCGCGGCAGACGTGACCGAAGACCCGCACTATCACGATACATGGACACTGCTGCGGAAATACCGCGATGTTGTCTGGAGTTTGGAGGTTTCCGTGCGGCAGATTCGGAACCGGTTTCGGATCGACTACGGCAGGACGATTGAGGATTTTCTGGAATCCATCTATCTGGCCGGTGCGGATCTCTCCGGCACAGAGCTGGAGCATCAGGCGAAGTGCATCGAGCAGAGCCATAAAATGCTCTGCCTTGTAGACAGCGCTGTGGATCTCATGCGCGCCAAACACAAAAACGGCGAAGAATTTTACTGGCTGCTCTACTACGCCTATCTCTCCCCGCAGGAGCTTCAGAACGTCGAGGAGATCATCGACCAGCTCCGCCCACACATCCGCGACATCAGCCCCCGGACGTATTACCGGAAGCGCAAAGAAGCCGTTGAGGTGCTCAGTTCGGTGTTGTGGGGATATACCGCGCAGGATAGTGCGGGGATCGTGAGGGAAATTTTGCAGTAGGTATCTTTGCGGGTGAGTCAGGCATGATCTATCCAACCTTGCTTTATTGATAGCGCTATGCCCTTTTATACTCTGCATTGCCGTGAAGCCTCCACGCTACTTTTCTTTGTGGGTTTTCAGGTATCATTACATATACTATTAAAGGTCCATTATTACACGCTGGCAGAAAATAACGTAATAAAATTTTGAAAAAGAGTTGATTATTACAGTGTAATCAGGTATACTGGACTACACTGGCTTATAAATTGTGCAAATCGCGCCTCCGTGTAATGTGGATTGGCAAATAAATGCTAGGATGGTGTCATATGAATTATCTAAAAGCCATTTACAAAAGAATCTATACCAACACTTTTGCATATAGCAAATTTGAAGATAGGAAAGAACTTCAAAAAGCAATTTACCTTTTGGAGAACATGGGTGTAGATGTTGGGGATTATAGCTTCACATGGGATTCATATGGACCGTATTCACTTAGTTTAGACTGCGAGGCAAGTCAACTTCCTGATGAAGCAGAGGACTTGCAATTTCAATTTAGCCCATTTGCAGAAGAGTGTTTCTCTAGAGTCAAAAAAATTGCCGAAGAAAAGACATCATATGATCGTACAACATGGATGGAATGTGTAGCATCCATGTATTATTTAAAAAATATTTTTCGCTATGCAGATGAAAACCTTATTTCCGAATTAAAAAGGAGAAAACCTTATCTGAAAGATGATATAGCAAATGGAACAGCGTTAGAAGTTGCTAAAACAATTAAGGTAGGCGCTTGAATTCATGGATTTGTCAAAAGAAGATAGAGATAAATTGCAGAGTGAGTATAAAATCAAATTTGTGGACAGGATTCTTGATCCTGTCCATGGTTTTATCGACTTAACACAGGTCGAAAAAGAAATTATCGAACTGCCGATTTTCAAACGATTACAAAGTCTAAAGCAATTGAGCTTAACTAATTGGGTATTTCCGGGTGCAGAGCATACCAGATATATGCATTCTTTGGGTGTAATGCATATCGCTGATTTAATGGCCACAAATCTAAAAGATGAAGACTATAACGACGTCTTTTCTGATGGTCAGCGCCAAGTCTTGCGATTAGCTGGATTGCTACATGATATTGGACATTACCCACTATCGCACGTCACCGAATATGTTTATAACCAAAATTTGCTTTTGGATAAGAACACATTGGGGGCCCATAACGCTGAAGTAAAGAAAGAAATTGATGCTTTAGATAATGGAATAAATTATTCTGTTGATTATATGAAGGATCGGTATTCAAAACCGATGCACCATGAAACGATCGGCACAACTGTTATCGAAAACGACCCAGAAATAAGAGGAATTATTGAAAAAAACTGTCCATTTATCGAACTGAGTGATATTGAAGACATCATTGTTGGCTGTGTAACTAGAAATCCCTCAATTTCTGCGATGGTACAGCTAATCCATTCCGAACTAGATGCTGATGGGATTGACTATGTAATGAGAGATGCCACATTTTCAGGAACAAGCTATGGTGGGTTTGAGTTTGGGCTATTGCTACGAAATCTTGTGGTAAAAAAGTACAACGGCATAGATATAGTTGGTATTCGCCCAAAAGGGATATCTGTTGTTGATCAATACCTAATTAGTAAGTATTTTTCTTACACACAAGTCATTTTTAATCGGCATGTAGCAATATTTGATAAGATGGCAGAAATGTTATCTACAGAATTAATTACCTTAGATAAATCGACATACCCACATGCAGAAACACTTATAACTCATATTCGAAATCACTCAAATAATGATGAATATTTGCGATTTACAGATAGAGCATTTTGGTCGCAGATTGATTTGTTAAGAGAATCTGATCTCCGCGGCTATGTTCCCGATTACGTTGTCGAGATCCATAAACGGCTCTCGCGCTATCAGGAATTTGAAACCGTTGCCGATGGCGAAGTGATATACACCTCAAATGACAAAGCGCAAGCACACAAAACGCTTGCTTCTTCAAGCATATACGCACATTTAGCAGCCAATCATGAAGATAGCTTGGTTCTTTTTCATAAACGTGGATTCACCACTGAAATAACAGAACAAGCGTTTAGAAACGTATTGTCTCTAGCGTCTAGAGAGAGAGGAGCGGAAGTATCAGAAGATCGATTTAATAGTAAGAACACTGCTCGATTGCAAGAAGGAATTCCTGTTATAGAGAAAGGGATAAATCCACGTTTGCTCGTAGATGATCCACGGTCAATAATGAGTCATCTACATGGAACATGTACATATATACTTAGGGAATATAAAGTTCATTAGTGATATTTTTATGTTTTATGTCGTTTCTTATTTTTTATTAGTGTGGTTTAAAAGCGCCTTACTGTCACAACATTGGCACGGTTTTGCTCTTTCGGCGCAAATCCATATATGCTATACTGAAGATGCTCAAAAGCATATAAAAACTGAATCTTGTTGCGAGCAGACGCCCGGATCGGGCGTCTGCTTTTTGCATCGGGAAAAGAAAAGGAGGAGCATCTTTGAACACATCCAACAACTTACCGCAGCTTCCGCCGCCGAGGAAAAGCCCGGAGCGCTGGCTCTACGCCGCATGGCTCGGTGTCAGCATTCTGCCGCTTCTGATCCAGCCGGCTTCGGCCACGACGATCTGGGAAAAGGCGACGGAGATCATGAAGGACGTCTATCAGCAAATTCTTCTCATCTCCCCCATCGCTGCCATCGTCACCGCGTCCGTTGCACTTTTAATGATGAACTTCTCGCGCAGCGGTCGGACGGTCGAGGAATCGCGTGCATGGCTCAAGCGCATCGCGATCACCTGGGCGATCCTGAATGGCCTTGGCTTCATCATGGCCTATGTCACGCCGTTCTTCTCCGGCGGTCAGTGGACGGCATAAAGCATGGGGATTCTTGACGGCGTTGTCGAATGGATCTCCGAACAGATCATGCACGGTCTGGACCTTATCAACACATCGGTACTCGGTGCGCTCGGCTGCGGGATGGACACGTTTCTGCGTTACTTCCCAGCAGCCGAAACAATGTATGATATTTTCACCGCCATCGGCATTGGCTTGATTTTATTGATGTGGGTCTGGAACCTGTTTAAGAATTACTGGCTGGGCGCCGGCTTTGAAGCGGAGCATCCGGTCAAGCTGACGTTCCGCGCGATCATCTTCATCACGCTTACCTACTGCGCGAAAAGCATTGTCGAGATTGTCCTGAAGATTGGTGGCACGCCGTATGACTGGATTCTGTCTTCCGAGCTGCCGCCGCTCAGCTTTGCGGATTTCAATTCCGTCATGCTGGTCATCATCGGCGCTTGCGCAAACGGAGCGGTCACGCTGATCGTGCTCATCATCGTTGTGCTGCTGGCGTGGAACTATCTGAAGCTGCTCTTTGAAGCCGCCGAGCGGTATATCCTGCTCGGCGTTCTTGTTTACACCGCGCCGGTCGCGTTCTCGATGGGCGGCTCTCAGTCCACAGCAAACATCTTCAAGGCATGGTGCCGGATGCTGGGTGGGCAGGTGTTTCTGCTGCTCATGAACGCATGGTGCCTACGGCTGTTTACCAGCATGGTCGGCACGTTTATCGCAAATCCTTTGTCCCTATAAGGAGTATCCATGAGAAAACGATTCTTTTTGAACTGTCTGCTGATGCTCACTCTTGTTTTAGTTATGTCAACCAGCGCGTTCGCCATTTCGGAAAGTGACGTAGAATCTGCAGTCAGTGCTTCGGGCAAGGAAGCCGTCTCCGGCAACGTGCTGGTGTGGTTCCTGTGCGCCATTGCCTTTTTGAAAGTGTCGCAGAAGATCGACAGCTTCTTGTCCAGTCTCGGTCTGAACGTTGGGCATACCGGCGGCTCCATGCTCTCTGAGGCGATGATCGCCATGCGCGCCATCAACACCGCGACCAGCGCGGTCGGCAGCGCATTGGGCAGCCGCAGCCGTCACGGTTCTGCTCCTGCATCCGGGAAATCCGGCAGTGGAAGCGCGGCTGCGGCAGGCTTTTTCAGCGGCGGTCTGGTCGGAATGGCAAGCCGCAAAATCGCAAGCGATGCTGTGCGCACGGCGACGACAGAGAAAAACATCGTCCAGCCGCAGCAGGCCGAGGCGACTGTCAGCCGGACACGCGCGAGCAGCGATACCCATTCCGGTTCGCAGACGGCTTCTGAGCAGCAGCGGCAGAATACCAGCCAACTTGACCAGAATCAGCAGACGGTTTCTTCCCGCGCCGTAAACTCGGAACAGCGTGAAAAGTCCCAACAAGCGCTCCACGAATCCCAGCATTCTATGGATGCCAGCCAGCTCCATCAGGATACGCAGTCCGCGCAGGAGCAGCAGTTCCACGCGGCGCTGCATACGGAGGATCAGCAGGCATCGCATCTGGCGTTCCAGTCAGAACAGGGCGAGTTTGTCGGCTCTGTGGTGCAGTCGGATGAATTTGATGCAAGCAGTGAAGAAGCCAGAACGGAACAGTCGCAGGTCATGCAGTCTGCCTTGCAGCAGGAACAGATTGGCGCTACCCAGCGCGACGTGCAGTCTGAGGAAAGCCGCCACGCACAGCATGATACGATGGATGGTTTCCACACGGAACAGTCTGGAATCACGCAGCGTGAGCAGGCGCAGCACATTCAGCAGGATACGCAGGCTGCCACGTTCGGACAGGTGGAATCGCAATCCCGGCAGCATACTGCGCAATCCGACAAACAGTTTTTCTCCGTCCGCAATGGACTTTCCAAAACCACCATTGCGGAGCGGACGGTTCAGGCGCAGGAGCGCCCCGGCAGATTCCTGCACAGCAGAACACCATCTGCTGCGCCCGCTTCTGCCCCGGCAAATGAAGCGCCTGCCGCCCGGCCTGCGCCGATCCCGTCCGCACCGACGCAGTTCCGCAGCTTCGGCGGAACGCTTTTCGCAAAATCTCTCTATCAGGGCGGCGCATTTGCCAACGACGTGATCGGCACGGTTGCCCAGGGTGATTACCGCACGACCGGCTCCATCACCGGCGAGACCGCGACACGTTCTTTGATGTCCTATATGGGCTTCACCGCGTTGGGAGAACACGCAACCAACATTCCGCGCTATCAGGACGTGGAGATCGGCGGCGGCCGTATCACAGGGCGCGAGTTCACACCGGAGCACCCGGGCGGCATTGATTTTTGTATGTACCATGCCGACCAGTATGCCCAGCCGAAGGGCGATTACAGCAAGGTCTACTCCGCGGACGATGCCGCATGGTATAAGCAGTACGCAACGGACACCGTGGAACGCAAGCCCTATCAAACGGAGGACGGCAAGATTGCCTATCACGAAAAGATTGTGCAGAAGCTGCCGAATCCACCGCAAAGAAAAGATCGGATGTGAGAACCTATGAGTCAGGAACAGCGGGACAGCTATGTGATCCCGCCAAATTTTATTGAGGGCGGTTCGTTCTTCGGCGGCTTATTCAAGGCGCGAAATGTGGTCGAGGCGGTCATCCTTGCCGCCGGCACCGGGCTTCCGATCCTGACGCTCTCGCTGACGCTGACCGTCCGGATCATCCTGCTCTGCCTGACCTCGCTGCCGCTGGCGCTTCTGGCGCTCATCGGGATCGCAGGAATGCCGCTCTCATCCTATATCATTCTGTTTTTTCGTTTCCTGCGCAACCGCAGAAGTCTGAGCAAAACCGGCGGCAGAAGCAGCCGAAAACAGGCGATCCTCCCGACGTGGGATAAAAAGTCCGGCCCCAGCACGGCTGTGCAGCCCGCCGCCTACAAAAAGGACGGCAGCCGCATCCGCTTTGCAAAGGATACGCGCCGCCTGATGCTGGACACCGCTTACCGACAGAAAAAGCAGGCAGAACGTCCCGGCAATCCGCTTGCGGCGTATGTGCCTATCCAGAAAATCGAAAACGGTATCATCTATACGACCGACCATCGTTTTATTAAAATTCTGGAGATTGTGCCGATCAACTTTTTGCTTCGCAGCGCAAGAGAGCAGCGGAACATCGTGTATTCGTTCATCAGCTATCTCAAGATCGCGCCCGTGAAGCTGCAGATCAAGGTCATCACCAAGCGCGCAGATATGAACCGGCACATTGAAACCGTGCGCCGGGAGATGGCACAGGAGACGAACGAAAGCTGCCGGATGCAGCAGGAGGACTATCTGAAGCTGCTCAAAAAGCTCGGCTCCAGAGAAGCCATCGCACGCAGGTTTTTCCTCATCATGGAATATGAACCGCTCCCCGGCGCGAAGAAAGACCGTGAAGAAGCGGATGCCATTTCGTCACTGCAAACAGCGGCGCGGACGGCGGCAAATTATCTCCGGCAATGCGGCAACAGCGTCGTTCAGCATGAAAATGAGGACGAAGCTGCCGCCGAAATGCTCTATACATTTCTCTGCCGCAGAGAAAGCACGGATATTCCGTTTTTGCAGCGCATCTCTCGTATTACATCCAACTACATAAAGGCAGGCTGTTCCATCGACGAAATTCCCGTCGGTGATTTTTTTGCGCCTTCGCAGCTGGATTTCACGCATGGCAGCTACTGGTGCAGCGGAAGCGGTTCGTATCACGCGCTCATCCCGGCAGCAGCCGAAGCGTGGGGGCTGCCGGTCTCTGGCTGCACGGCATCAGAGCCGCAGCGGATCACGGACGCGCTTTCCAGCGGCAAGCTGGTCGTCGCCATCATGTCCGCCGGGCATTTTACCTCGTCCGGGCATTTCATCGTGCTGCGCGGCGTCCAAGATGAAAAGATCCTCGTTGCCGATCCAGCCAGCCGGACGCGGAGCGAACAGAGCTGGGATCTGTCCATCATTTTGAATGAAGCCAGCAAAGCCGCCGGTTCCGGCGGGCCGTTCTGGATCATTGGATAGCACAGCCCCCGTTCACAGGTGTGAACGGGGGCCTTTTGAATCAGCGGCTTATTTCAGATTCTCGTTATGAATTTCAACAAAAGCGTCGATGACGCGCTGGATGTGCTCCTTCTCCCACGTCGGATGCAGGAACAGGTTGACGGTGCAGGCGCGCAGGCTCTTGGCTACGGGGCAGACGACACCTTCGTAGTTGATGCCCTTGGGGTTATACTCCTTGGAGCAGAAAGGGAACTTTGCCGTGCCGAAGCCGTTGAGCTCCTTGTAGGAACGCTCCTCATAGGCCTCCGGCCACTGGATGCCGTAGCACGGGATCTTGCGCTTCTTCATCTCGTTGACGAACGCGGGTGCGTCGATCTTGAGCGCATCGAGGTTCAGCGTCACAGGATACCACCAGTAGGCGTTCTCACGTTCAGCAGTGTTGACCGGCAGCGCTTTCACGCCCTTGAGACCGGCAAACGCCTCATCATACATCTTGGCATAGGCCTTGCGGCGGGGCATATTCCAGCTGTCGAAGCGGGCAAGCTCATTGATGCCGCAGATGGACTGCACCTCGGTCATGCGGTAGTTGAAGCCGACGCGGGTGTGAATGTAAGGCAGGGCTTCTTCCAAGGCCAGCATATTCATTCTGGCCTTGACATCATAGCCGTGGTCACGGAACGAGCGGCATTCCCAGCCAAGGTCTTCGTCCATAGTCAGAACCATGCCGCCCTCACCAGCGGTGGTAAAATGCTTGGACTGGCAGAAGCTGAAGCAGCCGACATTGCCGATGGTGCCGACGGAGCGGCCGTTATATTTGCCGCCGATGGCCTGCGCACAGTCCTCGATAACATAGAGGTTATGCTTCTTCGCGATGTCCATGATGCGGCCCATGTCACAGACGACACCGTACAGATGCACGACGACGATGCCCTTGGTGCGGTCGGTGATCTTGCGCTCAATATCGTCCGGGTCAATGGTGTGGTCGGGGGTCACGTCGCAGAAAACGGGGATCGCACCGGCCTGCACGATGGCATAGGAGGACGCGATGAAGGAATACGACGGGACGAGCACCTCGTCGCCGGGGCCGATGCCGAGGCAGGAAATGCCGATATGCAGGGCTGCTGTGCCGCAGGAGCAGGAAACTGCCATGGTCGCGCCGGACCACTGACGGAATTTTTCTTCAAACTCCATGCCCTTCTTGCCGGTCCAGTAGCTGACAAGGCCAGAATCCAGCGCGTCGGCCATATCCTGCTTGGTTTTCGGGTCAAACTGCGGCCACATCGGGAAGCCGAGCTCGGCGACGCCCGCGCCGTTCATTGCGATTTCTTTTTTATCCATGTTCATGCACCTCATAAAAATCAGATTGTTTCGCAGCGCTCCGGCTGCAACTCTTACAACTTCAACATACCGCGCGCAAATTATTTTGTCCACTAAAATAAATCGGAAAAGTTTATAAATTTGTACGCAATGGAGAAAGCGCGCCGCGTGCTTGTATTTTGCGTTTTAATATGCTAGATTAAATCCATATCCGAGCGAAGGAGGGCGCACTATGATTCAGATTCGTGCGGGCATGCCGTCGGCTTCGTATCAGCAGCATCTGAAGGATCAGAACGCGACGCTGCTGTTTGACCTTGTGCGCCGCCGCTCACCCATTTCGCGCGCGGAGCTGACAAAGACATCCGGCCTGTCGGCGGCGACCGTGACGGTGCTGGTCGATGAGCTGCTGCAGGGCGGATGGCTGGTGGAACTGGGCGCAGTTGGAAGTACCGCGCGTGGCCGGAGACCGATCAACCTTGCGGTCAATGCTGCGCGGGGCGCGGTCGCAACGCTTGAAATTCTCTCTGACGGCTCGATCCTGAGCGTCTACGATATCTGCCTGCACAAGCTGACGCAGACACGAAGCAGGCTTCCGGCAAGCACAAGCGCGCCGATCATCGCACAGCTGCGCGCACAGCTTGCCGCGCTGGGGCTTGCGGAAGAACAGCTTCTCGGAATCCACATCCTGTATCCGGGCCTGATCGACGCCATGACTGAGCGGTTGAGTTTTTCCGCCGTGATCCGCAGCTGGCAGCAGTGTTGTCCGACGATCCTGCCCGATTTTCGCGCGGCGTTTCCGGACGCATATGTCATGTTGTCGAACAATGCTGCAGCTGTGGCATATTCTGCGTTTCTCCGGGATACGGAGCCGCCTCCTCTGCCGCTTCTGGTCATGACCGTACAGGAGGGCATTGACGCGGGCGCAGTCCTGCCGGGCGGACGCAGCATGCCGCTGGAGGCCGGGCATATCTCGATCGACCGCAATGGGCCGGTCTGCAACTGCGGAAACCGGGGGTGCCTCGAAACATTCTGCTCGACGACCGCGCTGTTTGCCCGCCTGCGGGCGGCTGGAATTCCTGTCAGCTATCAGGATATCTATGGCTCTGACCCGAATGAGGCGGCGATCGCGGAGCTTGCGGTGGCCTTTACATCTGGCGACGAAGCAGTCACAGCCTGCCTGCAACGCTATGGCATGGATCTATGCTGCGCAATCGTGTCGCTGGTCAATCTGTTGGACGTGCGCGCCGTCCGGCTGGGCGGCTTTCCATATCTTCTGGGTGAGCCGTTCGCGGAGCTGCTGCGCAGCATACTCGCGGAGAAATTTCACATCCTGACCAGCACTGGAGCGCTGAATCTCCAGTTATTTGACTGCAAATACGAGGATGTCCGAAAGGCAGCCGTCTTGCAGACGCTTGAGGCGATCTTCTCTCGGCACTGATGATTTTAGAAAATATTGCTTCTGTAAAAATCAAATAGACATACTTTCGGCCAGCAGCCAATTTCGCTGCTGGCCGATTTTTATATGCA
>ENA-OUQF01001779-OUQF01001779.1-human-gut-metagenome-genome-assembly--contig:-NODE-1779-length-12225-cov-5.855711_pt1 | contig 12225 bp, 9 predicted proteins | sample MGYA00237947_ERZ548826 | MGnify/ENA primary metagenome ERZ548826 (study PRJEB26490, sample SAMN05194701) | human gut metagenome | biome: terrestrial biome; feature: human-associated habitat; material... | reverse complement strand
CATCGAGCGCAACCATCTCGACCTGTCCGTCGAAGCGGCGTCGCCGTTCAACCCGCGCGACGCTTTCGGCTCCCACTCCGATTCCGACCACGTGTACAACACGCCGCGCGCATGGTGGATGCAGCGCTTCCTCAACCCCTACGACGAAATGTGGGATGGCCAGGACGCCGATCATCGCCCGGAGAACAACGACATCCCGTGGGCTCGCCAGCCGGAACGCAAGGTGACCATCGAAGACATCAAGTATGTGCTGTCCGGCCACTATCAGGGCACTCCGTACGATCCGTACGGCAAGCTCGGCGACGAGCGCACCCGCCACATGTACCGTCCGATCGGCATCAACCGTCAAAGCCAGCTTGCGGTGCTGCAGCTGCGTCCGTACCGCCCGCAGGCATATCGTGCGATCCAGTGGATGGCCTATGGCTCCAACCCGTTCAACACGCTGGTGCCGTTCTACGCCAATGTCGATGTCACGCCCGCATACCTGGCCGACACCACCACGCGCGTGACCAGCGAGACCTTCTACTGGGAGAACCGTATCATCGCGGCCCTGTGCGATGGCGCGTTCGCCGACACCGCCAATGCGGTCGAGCGCTACCAGGAGAAGACCGGCGCCATGGGGCATCGCATGGTCGCAGCCACCGACGAGCAGGCTTCCCGCCTGGGCTTCGACGCGGCGGAATTCGAAGCGGACAACGCCGATGGCGATGTCGAGCCGATGGACCCGGATGCCATTGTCTCCGCCGTGCGTAACGGTGAAGTGCGGGAGGTGCTCGCTGCCGCCAATCAGACTATGGCCGATCAGCTGAAGGAAGAGACCGACAAGCTTCTGGATTCCGTGCTGTATACACGCAGCATGGCCATGAAGAACGGTTTCCACATGTCTGATTTCTAATCGTTTGGCGAACACTGCAAGAGGAAAACACAGAAAGGACCATAACGCATGACTTCCATTGAGGACTTCACCAGCCAGTACGGCCTGGTGCAGAAGATCGACGCTTTCGGCTATCTCGATTATCTGAAGAACAATCCGGATGCTCCGCGCAAGCACGGCAAGGTCGTGCTGGTCACCGCCGATACGCCGTTGAAGGCGAGCCGTGGTGAAGGCAAGACCACTACCACCATCGCGTTGATCGATGCGTTGAACGAGCGTGGCATTGACGCGGCGGCAGTGCTACGCCAGCCGAGCATGGGCATCACCGCAGCCGGTTCCAAGGGCGGTGCCTCCGGCGGCGGCAAGGCGTCCCTGACCCACCCGGAGCTGATCGACTGGGGTCTGTGCGGTGAGATGGGCGCTATCGAGGCCGCTCAGAATCTGCTGGTCTCCTTTGCGGAGAAGGCTGTGGACGAAGGCAAGCTTGACACGATTCTCGTGCCGCGTGTTTCCGAAGTGCCGTCCCGCTCGCTGCGTCAGATCGCCGTTGACCGCGGCAAGGGCGATGTGGCCGAACGTGTGGTGCTTACTCCGACCTGCGAGCTTATGCAGATCGTGGTGCTGTCCCGTTCCATGGACGAGATCTCCGAGCGTGTGTCCAAGATGATCGCCGGCACGAAGGACGGCAAGGCCGTGACCTTCGGCGAGTTCGTCGATCTGTGGCGCATCACCGGCATTCTTGGCGATGCCGTCAAGCCTGCCAAGACGGAGACCATCAATGGCTCCCCGGTGTACGTGCACGGCGGCCCGTTCGCCAACGTGTCCATCGGCATTCCGACGCTGGTTTCCGTGGAGATGGCCTGCGCTCTGCATGATGTGGTGATCGTCGAGGCCGGCTACGGCACCGACGCCGGTGCGCAGAAGTGGCTCGACATCGCCTGCCGCGAGTATGGGGCCCAGTGGCCGTCCGCTGCCATTGTGGTGACCCGCGCCTCCACCTGGCGTGACGATCCCGATCTGGCATGGCGCTACCCGTTCCATGTGCAGCGTCTGGAAGGTCTTGATATTCCTACGTTCCCGCTGATCAACCTGTGGGAAGGCGAGGATGATCAGGTTCCGGCGCTCAAGGCCACTGCGAAGGATCTCGAGTTCCGTGAGCCGATTGTGGGCAACCTGTTCCGCGATGGCGGCGACGTGCTTGCCCCGCAGCTTGACGCGTTCGTTGACGCTGTGATGAACGGTTCCATGCCGGCCGAACCGCACAGCCATAAGGGCATGGCTCTGGTGGAGAACGTGCGTTGGGTCGCCGAACATGCGTATGGTGTTCCGGTCGAGCGTGTGGTGCTGAAGGACGGTTTCGTCGAATCGCTGCAGGCTGCGACCGATTTGTGCGCCAGCGCAGGCATGAACTTGGGCGACTTGGCGTTGGTCGCGGTGAAGTCCCCGGCCACTATGACCGACAACGACCGTGCTCCGGAGCATGAACGCACCGTTACCCTGAAGAAGGTGGAGGTGCATGCCGGTGCTGGCCTGGTGCATGTGAACCTCACCACGTCGCTGACCACGCCGATGCCGAAGATCGTCTGATCGGCAGTCGGCCTGTCGTGCGGCTTGTTATTCCGGGCCCGCGCGACGGCAGTACAGCAAGGCCGCCGGCTCCGCATTGCGGGGTCAGCGGCCTTTTCGCGTACGGGGTGCCAGCTTCCGCTGGCCTTATGCTCCCTCGTTTATTTGACGAGTGCCCCGGAAAATCATGGCGATGTTGCCAAGAATGGCGGTTTTCCAACGTTTTTTTGACGGTTACATAATCTGTAGGTGGTGCCGTGGCTGTACCGGTGGACCGTGATTATAGACAAACCTTGAAGGAATGGCGGAACGTTGTCGAACGCCGCTTGATCAGAAGTTTCCGCCGTTCCAGCCCCAGTCGGTGGTGGCGGTGTAGCGGATGTAGGTGCGGTCGGCCGGAATGCCGAGCTCCTTGCCCAGCGCGGCCATGATCTGCTCGGTCAGCTTCTCCCAGACGGAACCCGGCACGGAACGGCCGAACACGTTCACCTCCACATAGGCCGCGGGCTTGGAATCGTCGCCGCCGAAGTAGATTGGCATATTGTCCTCGAATGGGCACATCAGCCAGCCTTCGGACTTACCCGGTACGGCGGTGATGGCCTTGCCATAGGCGGTTTTCAGCGCCTCGCGCTGTGCGGGGGTGGTGGACACGGAAACATGGGTGTGGATGACGGGCATAATCCCTCCAATACGGTAAACGGTGCAATACGCCTTCCATCATAATCGGTGGGATTTTCAAGTGCCTCACGAAAATGTAGGCAGAAGCACAGGTTCTGTGCAGTTGTTTCGGTCAGTGGCGGCTTGCGTCGTAACGGACGTGTTTAATGTTCGGTGTGAAAAAACTGATTGAACAGCTGATGAAATTCGGCATTGTGGGTGTGATTGCGTTCATCATCGACTGGGGCATCCTGAATCTTCTGGTGGGTCTGTTCCACATGCACAATGTGCTTGCCGCCACTATCTCCTTCATCATCTCCCTGATTTTCAACTATGTGGCCAGCATGAAGGTCGTGTTCAAGCATCGCGACGACATGGCGCGTTGGATGGAGATTGTCATCTTCGTGGTCGGTGCCGTGATCGGCCTGTTCATGAACGACGCCATCATCTGGATTTCCACCTATGGCATGAACCATGACGCCTACGTGTCGCAGAGCACCGAATACCTGATCCGCACCAATGTGGGCAAGCTTATCGCCACCGCCGTGGTGATGGTGTGGAACTTCCTGACCCGCAAATGGCTGCTGGATGACACACACACCAATGCGATGAACCGTTTGAAGAAGAAGGAGAATCGCCTGACGGCCGAAGAGCTGGAATCCAAGTGGGAGAACAGCTTCTCGCATAAGCTGGGTCTGTGGTCGTTGGAGCATACGCCCAAGGGCTGGCCGAAGTAGTCGATTATCGGAATCCGTTTTGCGGATCGACGCGTGAATACGCGCAGCATGCATATGGCGGGCGTGGTTCAAGCCACACCCGCCATTCGTGTATTTGCGCACCTGCTGTTCGAATCGAACCGTTATGTGCTGATCGTAGTGATTGATGCCGTTACGCGTCGATCTGCGTAAGCATCGGCTGCTCGGTCGAATCCTTGATCTGCTTGAAGCCGATGAACGCGATCAGCAACGAAGCCAAAGCCAGCACGGTAACCACCAGGAAGCCGCCATGCGACCCCATACGGTCGATGAACTGGCCGGCGATGGCGGAACCCATCGAGCCGCCGATGGAGTTCATCGCACCCATCCAGGCCATACCTTCGGTAAAGCGCGTGGGCGGCACCAGGTGCAGCATCAGCTGATTGCCGTTCACCCAGGTCGGAGCCTGGCATACGCCGATAAGCAGATAGATGATCATAATCACCCACAGGTGCTTGGCGAACATGAACGATCCGATGCCCAGATCCACTACGATCAGGCAGAAGTAGAAACGCTTCCACAACGGAATCGTCCAGTTCTTCGCGCCATAGAACAGGGCTCCCAGCAGCGAGCTGAACGAAAAGCATGCGAATACGAAGCCGGTGTATTGTTTCATATTCGCCTCGGTGGCGAACGAGACGATCGAAATGCCTGCTGCGCTTTGGAAGGCGCCCAAGCCGAACCAGGTGACGCATACGGCAATCAGACCCGGACCCCAGATCGACTCCTTCTTGCCGGCCAGCACATCGGCTTCGGCTTTGGCCATTGCGGCCTTGATCTCAGCCTCGCTTTTGCCTTCGGACCGTGCCTTGTCGCGTGCGTATTCCACGGCTGTCTCAGCCTGCAGGGCCTTGGCATGCGCGGCTTCGCGCTCGCGGTACTGCTTGCGGGTCAGTCCGGCCTCGCGAGCCAGCTGCGTCTGCGATTTCGGTTCGGTGGACAGCTCGGTCAGGAACATCAGCGCGCCGACGATCACGCACGTGCCGGTGAACGAGAATGCCAGCAGGCCGGAGATCACGGCCAGCGTCGAGGCGAGCGGATTGCCGATCACCCACATGCATTCGTCGAACACGCCACACAGCGAAAGCGCGCGGTTCGTCTTCTCGGTATCGCCTTTGAGCTGGTTCGTCCAACGCTGGCGGCTCATCGCACCCCACGGCGGAATGGCCGCCATGAACGGCGTGATGCAGAACAACACCCATTCCGGTGCATGGGATTGAATGCTGGTGATCAACGCAGTCGCGGCGATCACCCACACGATGATGGTGGGAATCGACACCTGGCGCTGACCGAACTTGTCGACCAGCTTGCCCAGTATGGGGCTCGCGGCGGCCAAGGCAATGGCCTGCACCGCGGACAATGCGCCGGCAAGAGAGTAATTGCCGTAATAATGCTGCACGGCGATGGTGATGGTCATGCCCACCATGGGGAAGGGCATACAGGCGATGACGGAGCCGACCGAGAATCGTGCGGTATGCGGTATGCGTAGCAGTTCCGCATAGCCTCCGAACACTTTGTGGCCGACATCCTTCAACCCGGCTAGTACTTGATTGGACATAGCAGCACCCACGCTCCTTTCCGCTCCCGATTGGATGTCCCTCGCATGCGATTCGCCGCATGCGAAGCCCTCATCGAATGATGTGTTGATTGTCCATGGTCGCGCAAAGTTTGCGTCTGCATATTTGCGTCACGGCAACTCTAATTGTTTGACACGACGCAAAACGGGCATGACACGCGGTGCGCTCGCGGTACATTGGAAAAAGATTTTTTTCATCTTCTCCGGGCATGGTCCGGCTGCGGAAAGGAAGCGCTGTGAGCACGACCACCATCCATTTCGTCCGTCATGGCAAGGTATACAACCCCGATCATCTGCTTTACGAGCGCCTGCCCGATTTCCACCTCTCCGACCGAGGCCGTCGCATGGCCGAGGCGACCGGCGCATACATTGCCGCGGACCCGTCCATGAACCAGTCGGTCGCCGTGTTCTCCTCGCCGCTCGACCGCACTCGCGAAACCGCCGGCATCATCCTGCAGGCGCTCAACCCGGTGCGTGAATCCCGTGGCGAGCAGCCGTTGGAACTCGTCACCGACGAGCGCATCATCGAAGCGCGCAACGAATTCCGCGGCAAACGCATCGGTCATGGCGAGGGGGCCTTGTGGCGTAACGGCAACTGGAAGCTTGTCACCAACCTCTACAAGCCGAGCTGGGGCGAGACCTACCGGCAGATCGCCGCACGCGTAAGCGGATTCGCAGACGAAAAGGTGCGTGAGTTCCCCGGGCGGCATATTATCGTGGTCAGTCATGAGTCGCCGATTTTCAGCTACCGGCACATGCTGGAAACCGGCCATCCGGAACACTGGATGTTGTTGCGCCATACTGCGCTCGCCTCGATCACATCCATCACCTACAGCAATGAGACCGGGCGCATGGTATCGATTGCATACGTCGATCCGGCTGCCGACGTGGAGTAGCGTATACCTGTGGATACCAGCATGGGAGGCATGATGACCATTGCATTGAACGAAACGGAAATCAGGCGTATCGCAGACCTGCCGGAAGTGCGCGAAGCGGCGCGTTCCGCCGAAGAGCTTACTGCGTTATGGCCGTTGGGCAGTGCGCTGCAGATGGACAACGACGCAAAATATACGGAAGACCTGCAGGTGCGGTTCACGCTTGCCTTCGCGCGTGTGTTGACGGGCATGGATGCTACCCCTGCCGACGCCGAGTTCGTGTACGAGGGCGCCGACGCCATTCCGGGAAGGCCGCAGGCGATTGTCGATGCGCTGCTCGCCGCCGACGAAGCGTACGAGGTGATGGAGGATTATGCGCGTGACCGCGAAACCGACCTGATAGTCGAGGCAGCTCAGGCATTGGGCGCTGGGTGGGGCAATGATACGGTGCTGGCCGTGAACGATGCGATTGCGAGCGCCACGTCGTATGCCGCACAGGTGGCGAACGCGCCCATGGCTGAACGTTTCGCCGCGGCGCTCGCCGTATGCGACGCTCTGTTGGGTGTCGTCTCGGCTGGGGTGGGTGATGCGCATGAGGCCGCTGTGCGCTCGCTGCCGGTGTTGTTGTATGTCAATGAGTGGCGTGAGGAGTGTGCGGTTCCCAGAATCTGCCTGACTGATGAGCAGATCCTGGGTTTGGCGGAGGTCCGCTGGAATGCCAGTGATACGATGGGCGCCACGGTCGAGTTCATCGCCCCGCTCGCTGCCGCTGAATGGCGTCGGCATCGCGAGAATGTGCTGTGGGATCCGGATGAGGCCAAGCAGCGTGCCAAGGCGGAGGACGAGGAGCGGAACAAGCGCGAGTTGGCGGCTAAATTCGCCGATAAGTGATTGTGGGGACGGCACTGGCGTGGGGCTGCATTTGCATGCGTGGCCGTCGTGCCGGACGTCATCTGCTTTGAATATGGGTGATGCCCCCGTTGCTGTGAGCGGGGGCATCACCTTGTGATTGTCTTGGATTCTTGGGGGTTCTCAACGTGTGGAGGAACCCCCGGTGTTGCTATTGACGAGCGTTTTCGTCGGCGCTGGTGCCGTGCATCTCGTCCTGTTTCGTCTGAGGCTTTTCGTTGAGCGTGTGCTGCTCCGTGGCATCGAAGGGGATTTGGCCGGCGTCGGTCGGATCGAAGGTGTTGCCGGTGTCAATCGGATTCGGTGCGCTCTGCATGTTCTGCCTGTATCCAGGCTCCGATTGGGATATGGGAGGCATCGCCGGAATGGGCGGCACCTGGTATGCCGGTGACGGGGAGTCCGTTGGCGCCGGCTGTGCGGCGGCGGGCGTTGGATTCTGCTGGTACATCGGGGCGTTCATGGTGCCGGGAGTCATGGGGGTAGGAGTCATGGGGGCGGTTGGTGCGGTGGGGGCGGCGTAGACGGGTCCTTGGTTGGCTGGCTGCCCGTATGCGGGCGTTCCGTAGGCTGGCGCCCCGTAGGCGGGGGTGCCGTATGCGGGTGCGCCGTATAGCGGTGCGGGCATCTGCGGCTGGGCGGCGCGAGCGTCAAAACGTGCGCCTTCGGGCTTGGGCGCCATTGCCATGAACACGATATAGGTGATGCTCAGCGCGAGGCCGATGATAAAGCAGATCGCCAGTATGATGCCGGATTGCATGATTCCGCTGGAGGCGAGGCAGTTGGAGACTGATTCCGGGGTTATGCCGTTGGATGTGCCGAAGGCGTTCGCACTGTACATGCCGTATGAGCCGACGAGGCAATTGCGGTTGTATTTCAGTAGCGAAACGATCGACATGGTTACCGTGGTGAAGAAGGTGATGATGACTACTGTTGATAGGGCGTAGTAACCGAAGAGCCACCAACCGGATTTGTTCGTGTCATGCAGTCGCCGGGTGGCTAGGGCAATCGAGGGGACGAACGTGGCCAGGGCCCACAGTGCCGGCAGGAAGCTGAGCTGATCCACGGCGTTTGCGATGGCGCTGAGCATGAACGTGATGATGACGTCGGCAAGCATGAACCACCAGAACTCGCTGCGGGAGGCGCGCCCTTTGAAGGTGGCGTATTTCTTCCAGAAGCGGATGAACGCCTCGGGGAATGGGCAGCCGTAATACGGCTGGTCGAGCGGAACCGCGGCGACAGGGGGTTGTGGCGCGTTCTGCATATAGGGGTTGGGCGCGCCCTGCTGGTATTGCGGCGTGGCTGGTTGCTGCGGTTGCGGTGAGGCGTTGGGAATCGACATGCCTGTCCTCCTTCAGTTGGATGCCCTTCGCTGGGCAACTGCTTGCCATTGTACTGTTGGCGGTGTCAGGCGTTGCAAAAACCGTGTGAAATGCTCGGGGAGCGCTCTGTGGAGTTGCTGGGTGTTCGCTGAAAGCGGTGAATTGACGATATGGCGGTCTTATTCGTGCGGGTGCGACGGGGCTCGTCCCTCTTGCGCGGCACAATGGAACCTATGACTGAAGCTGAACATACCAAACCAGAACTTCCCGAAAACGTTCGCGTGCGCTTCTGCCCGTCCCCGACCGGCATTCCGCACGTCGGCATGGTCCGTACCGCCCTGTTCAACTGGGCTGAGGCACGCCATACCAAGGGCACTTTCGTGTTCCGTATCGAAGACACCGACGCCCAGCGTGATTCCGAGGAAAGCTACAACCAGATCATCGAGGCGTTGAACTGGCTCGGCATCGATTGGGACGAGGGCATCAACGTCGGTGGGCCGGACGGCCCGTACCGTCAGTCCGAGCGCGGCGACATCTACAAGGATGTCGCGGCCAAGCTGCTCGAAGCCGGCTACGCCTACGAATCCTTCTCCACTCCCGAAGAGATTGAGGCCCGCAATGTGGCCGCCGGCCGCCCGAAGGCTTTCGGCTACGACGGCTACGACCGCAACCTTACCGAGGAGCAGAAGGCCGCTTTCCGTGCGGAAGGCCGTAAGCCCGCTCTGCGTATCCGCATGCCCGATGAGGATGTGGCCTTCGATGATCTGATCCGTGGCCGTATCGAATTCAAGGCCGGCTCCGTGCCCGATTACGTGATCGTGCGCCCGAACGGCGATCCGCTGTACACGCTGACCAATCCGGTCGATGATGCGATGATGCGCATCAACGTGGTGCTGCGCGGCGAGGATCTGCTGAGCTCCACTCCGCGCCAGATCGTGCTCTACCGTTACCTGATCGAGCTGGGCGTGGCCAAGGAGATGCCGCTGTTCGGCCATATGCCGTACGTGATGGGCCAGGGCAACAAGAAGCTTTCCAAGCGCGATCCGGAATCCAACCTGTTCCTGCATCGCGACAACGGCTTCATCCGTGAGGGCCTGCTGAACTACCTGGCGCTGCTGGGCTGGTCCATCGCCCCCGACCGCGACGTGTTCTCCATGGACGAGATGATCGAGAAGTTCGATGTGCGCGACGTCAAGGCCAACCCGGCCCGCTTCGACATCGACAAGGCCATCTCCATCAACGCCGAGCATATCCGTATGCTCGAGCCGCAGGACTTCCTGAACCGTGCCGTACCGTACCTCAAGCGCGACGGCGTGGTGTCCGCCGATTCGTGGGATGCCCTGACCGATCGTGAGCGCGAGATCCTCACTGCCGCCGCTCCGCTTGTCCAGCCGCGTGTGCGTCTGCTGAGCGAGGTTGCGGGCATGGTCGGCTCCTTGCTGAGCGAGGAAGGCTATATCGAGCCTGCCGCCGATGCCAAGAAGCAGCTGAAGGAATCCGCTCCCGAAGTGCTCGACAAGGCCATCGCCGCGCTTGAGGGTGTTGCCGAGGACGATTGGAAGACCGACAACCTGCATGAGACGCTGAACAAGGCGCTGGTGGAGGAGGGCGGCTACAAGCCGCGTCTGGCGTTCGGCCCGGTGCGTGTGGCCATGAGCGGCCGCCGCGTGAGCCCGCCGCTGTTCGAATCCATGGAGATCGTCGGCAAGGATGTTTCCATGGCTCGTCTTAAGGGGCTGCGCGAGCACCTGTGATTCCACGGGGCTGCATGAGCCTGTGCGATTGATGGCCGGCGTATCCGCGGTGATACGCCGGCCATTGCCGTTTGCGGAGGCGATATGCCGTGCGATGCCTGCGCGTTCGCCGTGTGGGGTGTGCGGTGTTGCCGGCTTTTGTGCAGCAGAATCGTTGAAAACAAAGGCGACACGCCGTAAGTTGCATATGGTGGTGAACCCGCGTATATTAATCACTCGTTGCGGTTCACACAGCACAGCTGAGAACTGCGGCGCATAAGTTAAGCCCCCATCGTCTAGCGGTCTAGGACTACGCCCTCTCACGGCGCCAACACCGGTTCAAATCCGGTCGGGGGTACGACGGACAACTTTTCGAAGTTGCCACGCCTGCCAAATTGGGATGTGGTGTAATTGGCAACACAGCTGATTCTGGTTCAGCCATTCTTGGTTCGAGTCCAGGCATCCCAGCCAATAGCCCTCGCGGAAGCGAGGGTTTTTTGTTTCTACGGGAGTTTGCATCGCATGCCCATATGGTGATGGGATACAGTGGAGAGCATGACGGAAACACAACACATGCCGGAAAGCCTGTCCAGCAAGCCGAGGATCAAGCCCGCCGAAGAAGGCGATGGACGCCCGGTGTCGGTGTCGGCGCGACTGGGGCGGCTGCAGTTCCATAATTCCGGAAAATTCAGGGTGTTACAGGTTTCCGATATTCAGGTTGGGGCGAAGGTCTCCCAAGACACCGTTTCCCTGATCGAGACGTCTCTTGACACCGTGCGCCCCGACGTGGTGGTCTTTACCGGCAATCAGATCGCGGGGTATGATCCGGCGTTCGCCGAAACGTTCACCAAACGCCTGTGGAGCGCCCGGGAAAGGAACGACGAGGCGTTGGCGCGTACGCGGCAGAAGGTGCATGACGTCATTGCGCAGTTTCTGGCACCGCTCATCGAACGCGAAGTGCCTTTCGCCGTCACGTTCGGCAACCATGATTTTCAGTGCGGGCTGACCAACGCGCAGCTCAACGAGATATACCGCACGTTCCCGGGCTGTCTGAACCCGCCGGCGTCCGCCTGCGATGCCGAAGCGGCCGATGGCGCCGGGGGCCTTTGCGCCGGTGATGGCAGTGTACTGCCTGAGCAGGTGATTATTCCCTTCGCCCCCGGCACATTCGCCCTGCCGGTACTGGGGCTGGAAGGCGCCTCAAACGTGCTCGCATTGGCGTTGCTTGATTCCGGCAGCTATGCGCAGGGCGGCGGATTCGCCTCGCCCGACCATGAGGCGCTGGCTTTCCTGCAAACCGTTCCGCGCCGCACGGGGGCTAGGATGATGCTGTTCCAGCATATGCCGCTTCCGCAGTACTACGATCTGCTGAAACCGGTCGCCCCCACCACGGCATACGCCATGCAAGGGTATCGTGTGCATGCGGACCAGTATTACGTGCTCGACGAGAACAAGGCCCAGGTCGGTGGATATATGGGGGAGGGCATCAGCTGCCCTGATGTCTCCGACGAATTCGCCATGCTGCATGACGGTCTTGTCGGCGTTTCGGCCGGGCATGATCATCGCAACGGCTTTGTCGGGAACGTTGACGGAACGATGCTGATCGCCACGCCGACCTGCGGATTCGATACGTATGGGCCGGCGCCCGACCATCGTGCGACTCGTCTGATCGAATTCGACATTCGCCACCCGTACGAGCCTCGTACGCAGCTGCTGACGTTCGGGGAGCTGATAGGCAAGCCCAGTTCCAAGAAGGCGTACACCTATGCGATCAACGCCAAGCCGCCGCAGGATGGCGAAGGCGACGATCTGCTGCGCAGGCCGTCGCTGTGGTCCAGGCTGTTCGGCCTGTTCGGCAGGCATGGGCGCTGATTGCGTTCCGCTGCCGTAACGTTCGGTGAACACGACGATGCGGGAATCAGAGGACGAGATACGGCGGGGGCGTGCAACCTGTATGGAGG
>ENA-OUQF01001776-OUQF01001776.1-human-gut-metagenome-genome-assembly--contig:-NODE-1776-length-12232-cov-4.096247_pt1 | contig 12232 bp, 11 predicted proteins | sample MGYA00237947_ERZ548826 | MGnify/ENA primary metagenome ERZ548826 (study PRJEB26490, sample SAMN05194701) | human gut metagenome | biome: terrestrial biome; feature: human-associated habitat; material... | reverse complement strand
TCTTTGCTACTGTTCCGTCATCTAACATATCCTGGATTACATCATCTAATTCTTTTGTCAGTTTATCTCCGTCATCTGTTTTTTGGAGGAAATAAGCTACATTATTTGCCAGAAGCTGTTCATCAAAGAAACGGAATTTTGCATCTGTATTGTTATGTGTAAATGCATTTACATTTGTTGTTGTATTCGCATATGCATCAATTCTTCCAAGTTTCAGATCGTTCATACCTACAGCACTGTCTTCATAAAGTTTTACTGTAAATCCTTTTTCTTTCGCCATGTCTTCGATGATTGTCTGTGCAGCCTGTCCGTTTGTACATCCTACAGTCTTTCCTTTTAAATCATCAGATGTCTTGTAATCAGAATCATCATTTACGATAATGCACTGTGAATCTCCGTAGTATGGGATTGTTGCATTATATTTGTCTGTTCTTTCTTCTTTTACTGCAAGGCAGTTTGCAACTACATCAGCACGTCCTGTATCCAGTTCTCCCCACATAGCATCGAAAGAAGCCTGTTTTACTTCTACTTCCCATCCGGTACGTTTTTCAATTTCATCCCACATCTCTGCGTCGATACCTGTCCATTTTCCATCATCAGAAATAAGGCTGTATGGTTCTCCTGTTCCAGATGTAACAACTGTTACTTTCTTTCCGGAATCTTTTTTGTCATCACTCTTAGACTCTGAACTTGCTTTTTTATCTGAATCATCAGATTTGGCATTGCTTCCGCATCCTGCAACAGTTCCTACTGTCATCATAGTTACTAATAAAGCAGCTAATACACGTTTTTTCATAATACTTAATCTCCTCTTTGTCATATAAATGATAATGCATCTATCTTAATGGGGTTGTTCCATTTAAGATCTTGTCTTAATACATATTTGCACATTTCTTTTCTAATAATTTGTGTAAGATTCCAAGCACAAATATGATCAGCCAGTACACCAGCATAACGGCCGCATAAATTTCAAAATATCTGAACGTTCTGGCTCCCTCAATCTTGGCGGCTCCCATGATATCCGGTACCCCAAGCATAAATGCAAGTGAAGTCATCTTGATCAGGTTAATGATGTCGTTAAAAAGCGGCGGCAATGCCACACGTACAGCCTGTGGAATTACGATTCTCGTAACCAGCTGAAAATTCGTCATTCCCAGTGAATATGCAGCTTCTTTCTGTCCTTCATCAACGGATAACAATGCTCCTCTGATACTTTCTGACATAAAAGCTCCCATATTAAAACTCATAACTACCGCTACTGCGATAAGAGGTGTCATATTTCTTACAAATGCACTGTATAATGCAATTCCATAATAGAAGAAATATAACTGTGCTACGACCGGTGTACCTCGCATAATAGAGACATACACTCTGGTCAGCTGATACAACACCGGAATTTTGTAATAACCGATGATTGCAATAATGACTCCCACAATCAGTGCGAATATTGTCGCAGCTACCGTTAATTCAAATGTAATATTAACTTTACTCGCAATAATCGGCAGGACTTCCAAAAAATAACTTACTTTAAACATTTCACCTACTCCAGACCTTCTGCCAGCCGCGTTCGTCCATCTTTTCGCGCAGCTGGGCGGGGGTCATGGTGTCCAGCCGCTGGCCGTTCACCACGATCTCGCCGCTGGTGGGACGCTCCAGCAGGTTGATGCACCGCACCAGCGTGCTCTTGCCGGCGCCGGACATGCCGATGATACCGTAGATGTCCCCGTCCTCAATGGTAAGGGAGACGTCCTTGAGCGCGTCTACCCCTCCGGCAGTGCCGGAATCAAACGTCTTGCTGACGTGTTTCAGTTCGATCATGGACGTCTCCCTCCTTCTTCCTTACTTGCTGGCGGTCACAGCGTCCAGCGTGGTCTGCTTGCCGCCGTACAGGCCCATGGGCTCCACGTGGATGGCGGAAACAGAGACGATGTGAGTGCCGTTCTGGGCATTGAAGTCCTCCAGATAGGGCAGGTGCTGGAAGTAGTTGGCGTCCACGGTGCCGTCGTCCACCACAGTGTTGGGAACCACATAGTCGGTGAACTCCTTGATATCCAGCGTGATGTCCTTGGCGGCCAGGATCTCCTTGGCGACTTTCAGGATCTCGGCGTGGGGCGTGGGGGAGGCGGCGATGGTGATGGTCTGACCCTTCAGAGCCTCGTAGTCCACGGAGGCGTCATAGCCGTCAGTGGGGTTCTCCACCACGGAAACCACGGAGCCGGCGTACTTCTCAGCGATGAAGTCGGCGACCTGCTTGCTCTCCAGGGCGGCTTTCAGGGCCAGGATCTTGGGGGCGGTCTCGTTGCCCTCCTTGACGGCCAGAATGTTGGCGTAGGCGGAGGCGCTGCCCTCGATCAGCAGGGAGTCATTCACGGGGTTCAGGCCGTCGTTGATGGCGTAGTTGCTGTTGATCACGGCGTAGTCCACGTCGGGCAGCAGGTGGGGCAGCTGGGCGGCCTCAGCCTCCACGATCTCCACATTGTACGGATTCTCCACGATGTCGTTCTTGGTGGCGGTGATGCCCACGCCGTCCTTCAGCTTGATGATGCCGTTCTCCTGCAGCAGCAGCAGGGCGCGGGCCTCGTTGGTGGTGTCGTTGGGTACGCCGATCTTGATGACGGGAGCGTCGGTCTTGTCGCCGCTATCGTCGTTGGTCTTGCTGCCGCAGGCAGCCAGGCTCAGAGCCAGCACAGCGGCCAGCGCCAGAGCGATGATCTTGGTCAAAGTGTTGTGTTTCATGTTCGCAGTCTCCTTTGAAATGATTAAACTTGGTTGGTTACGATTTTTATCTCAGCACCGCCGCCCGGCCGGAACGGCGGTACATAAGCAAAACAAAAACAGCGGCTGGTCATCACTGACCCTCCGCTGTCTGCTTACACATCGGCTTTTTTTCAAGCCGTCAAACAGTTTTCGGAAAGCTGATGACCTTTTCGGCGCGACGAAACATGCACATGGACATCATACCCATGCACATCTCGCACATCATCATGGTGACGTTACGCTTCATGTCGGCTTTCCTCCTCGCTGTGATTTTCCCTGTCGGAATGGTGGCATAATACGCCCTTAACGCGCCGTTGTCAACCCTTTTTTCACCTTTCTGCGTTTTTTACAAAAAACATACAGGGCTGGTATGTGATTTCGTGTATTTTGGTTATTTGACTATTGGGGCTTGCATGGGGCACAATATGTGGTATAATGGTTGACACAACAATACAATACGTGGGGAGAGATGGGCGTGACATCCAAGGTTTTCGATTATATTGCCATGGAGCAGCGGCGGCAGGAAACAACGGTGGAGCTGATCGCCAGCGAGAATTTCACCAGCGAGGCGGTATGCCGCGCTGTGGGCAGCTGCCTGACCAACAAGTATTCCGAGGGGTATCCCGCCCACCGGGAGATGGGGAATCAGGGACGCTACTACGGCGGCTGCCTGGTGGTGGACGAGCTGGAGACGTACTGTATCGCCAAGTGGAGGGAGGTATTTCACACCGACTACCATGTGAACGTGCAGCCTCACAGCGGTACCTCCGCCAATCTGGCGGCGTATATGGCGCTGCTGCAGCCGGGAGACCGGATCCTGTCCATGAGTCTGGCCAACGGTGGGCATCTGTCCCACGGACTGCCGGTAAATGCCTCCGGCAGGCTGTATGACATAGCGGCCTACGATGTGGACGAAAACGGCCTGATCGACTATGACGGTATGGAGAGGCTTGCGCGGGAGCTGAAGCCGCGGCTGATCATCGCAGGAGCGTCGGCCTACAGCCGGACCATCGACTTTGCACGTTTTGCCCGGGCGGCGCAGGCGGCGGGGGCGTATTTCATGGCGGACATCGCTCACATTGCCGGGCTGGTGGCGGCGGGGGAGCACCCCAGCCCCTTTGGACTGGCAGATGTGGTCACGACCACGACGCACAAGACGCTGCGCGGCCCGCGGGGCGGACTGATCTTCTGCCGGCCGGAGCTGGCGAAAAAGGTGGACAGCGCCGTATTTCCCGGTATGCAGGGAGGCCCTTTGCAGCACGTGATCGCCGGCAAGGCGGTGGCTGCGGAGGAGGCGCTGACCCCGGAGTACCGGGCGTATATCCACCGTGTGGTGGTCAACTGCAGGGCGATGGCGGCGGAGTTCATGGCCATGGGCTACAAGGTCGTTACCGGCGGCACGGACAACCATCTGTTTTTGCTGGATCTGACGGATACCGGACTTACCGGACGTGAGGTACAGGAGGAATTGGACCGCTGCGGTATTACGCTGAATAAGAACTGCGTCCCCGGGGACAAACGCTCGCCGTTCCAGACCAGCGGCGTCCGCATCGGCACCGCCGCCATGACCACCAAGGGCTATACGGCGGAGGATTTCTGCCGCGTTGCCCACCGTATCGACGAGGTGATCCGGCGGATGACGGCGGAAAAGGCCGCGCAGGCGTAAGGCGCCTTAAAGAGAGCAAAAAAGTATCCCGCGGCTGTGCCGCGGGATACTTTTTATGTTGGTTATGCCGCGGTTTTCCGCAGGAACCGCCGGAGGAACCACACGGCCATTACCGCGCACAGCGCCTCGGAGATCACCGGCGCAAACCAAATGCCCGTGCCGCCCACGGCTGCCGCCAACAGCAGCAGCGCACCGGCCTGGAAGAGCAGGCCACGGCCCACGGAGATGGAAATAGCCGCCTTCGGCCGCTCCACCGCCGTCAGGAAGCCGCCCATGAGGATGTTGCTTCCCAGCAGTATGTAGCACAGACCGTACCGCCGCAGCGCGCCGGCGGTGTCCGCCGCCAGCCACGGCTTATCTGCGTCCACGAATATGCCGGCTATCTGCGGCGCGAACAGCATCACCCCGGCGAAGATCACCGCCGTCATGATGCCCACCGCTGTAAAGCCATACCGCAGCAGCTTCTTGTAGCCCGCCGCGTCCTCCTTGCCGTAGTGGTAGCTGACCAGCGGCTGACTGCCCTGCGAGATGCCCAGCATGGTGTTGACGATCAGCGTGTTCACGTAGGCGATGATGGTGTAGCTCACCAGAGCGTCATCACCCAGACAGCGCAGGATTACCCGGTTGAACAGGAAGATCATCACGCCGTTGCACAGCTCCGTTACGCCGTCGGCAAAGCCCAGCGGGATCAGCCGCTTGTAGATGCCCCAGTCCATCCTGAACTTCACAAAGTGGAAGGTGTTGTGTCCGCCCAGGAAGTGGCGCAGATAGATGATGCACGTCAGAAGCTGGGAAAGACCTGTGGCGAAGGCCGCGCCCCATACGCCCAGATTCAGCACAAAGATGGCGATATAGTCCAGCACGCAGTTGGCCAGACAGCCGGTGATGACCGTCAGAATTGCCAGACGGGGATAGCCGTCGGTCTTGATCAGCACCTCCATGTTATAGGAGATGATGAAGCACAGCGCGAAAGGGGCCAGGCCCCGGAGATAATCGATGGTATATTGATACGTTACGCCCTTTGCGCCCAGCAGCACGGCGAACGGCTCCAGAAATACGAAAACGAGGACGGTGATGGTCAGGCCGACGCACGTCAGCAGCACGATGTTCTGAGAGAACAGGCTATTGGCCTTCTCGCCTTGGTTTTGTCCCAGATAGATGGCGATGATGGTGCTGGTACCGACGGCGAAGATGACGCCGATGGAGAACAGCACGTTGGTGAAGGGCACCGCCAGATTTACCGAGGCCATGGCGTATTCGTTCACACCCTTGGATACCATCAGCCCGTCCACGATGGAGTACAGGCTGAACACCATGAGGGATGCCACCGTAGCGGCTACGAAATGCAGAAATTGTGATAACAGACTTCGCTCATTGAGCATTTTGGATGAGATTCCTTTCTTTACTATTTGCAGGTGCGGTTTCCCGCACCTGCTATGAATTCTATTCTAACGAAAATTTCCGGAAAAGTCAAATATACTTGCCGTTAAGAGCAAGAGAGTATATAATGAAAACCACAAGAAAAACTGGGAGGTATACCCTATGAAGCTCTATGTGATGGACGCCTTTGCCAATCGGATCTTCGGCGGCAACCAGGCGGGCGTGGCACTGCCGGACCGGGAGCTGTCTGATGAGACCATGCGGCAGATCGCTGCGGAGATGAAGCACTCGGAGACGGCCTTTATACATATGGAGCCGGACGGCTCCGTATCCCTGCGCTATTTCACCCCCGCCGGGGAGGTGGACCTGTGCGGCCACGCTACCGTGGCCTCCTTTGCCCTGCTGCGGCAGTTGGAGAAGATCGGCGACGGCGACCACACGGCCCATACGAAGGCCGGGGAGCTGAACATCACCGTCAGGGGCGGCACCGTCTGGATGGATATGGCGCCGCCGCAGCTGATCGGCGACATCCCGGCAGCGGAGCGCGCCGCGCTGTACGCCGCCTATGGCCTGACGGAGGCGGACTGCCCGGAGGGATATATCCCACGGATGGTGTCCACCGGTCTGGCGGATATTATGATGCCCGTCCGGGACCATGAGACGCTCATGCGGGCAGTGCAGAACGCACCGGTGGTCACGGAGCTGTCACGGAAGTACGATGTGACCGGCGTGCATATGTTCTGCCCGGGGCGGGACGGCGTGACGGCCTGGTGCAGCAACTACGCACCCCTGTACGACATCCCGGAGGAGTGTGCCACCGGGACCAGCAACGGTGCACTGACGTATTATCTTTACCTGCGAGGCGATGTGAAGCCGGAGCGGGAGAATGTGTTTTTGCAGGGCGAGCACATGGGCAGGCCCAGCGAGATACGCAGCCTTCTGTATGAAAAGGACGGCGCCGTGACCGTCCGCATCGGCGGCCGCGCCGTGGCCAGCATGTCCTGCGACCTGCGCCTGTAGGGGACACCCCGGCGCCGCTCTGTAGGGGACGATGCCCACATCGCCCCGCCCGTAGGGGACGGCGCCCCTTGCGGGGCGCCGCGTTGTTTTTTTGGGGGGGTATGCACCTGTAGGGCGGGACCCATGTGTCCCGCCGAAAAATGCGTACCCGGCGGCGGGGCACGCGGGCCCCGCCCTACGGGACGGTATGTTGAACCGCGTGTAGGGGACGGCGTTTCCGACGTCCCATCAGCGCGGCAGCGCCGCGCTGGGAGACGGATTCCCACGCCAGTGTGTACCCCAAGGGCACTTGCTTCGCGGCGCGCACTGGCTCGGAATGACAGCGCTTCGCGCTGTTTGGGCGGACAGAGTACCCGGCGGGGCACACGGGCCCCGCCCTACGGGACGGTATGTTGAACCGCGCGAAACGGGACGTCGTGGACGCCGTACCCTACGGAACGGGACGTCGAGGACGCCGTCCCCTACGTGCTTTTATCCTGTGATCTCCACGCGGGTGCCCTCGCTGTCCAGCACGCAGCTCTCATAATAGCCGTCGCCGGTGACGCGGGGTGGACTGACCACCGGATAGCCGTCCTGTGCCAGACGCGCCGTCAGCGCGTCCACCGCCGGGCGGCTGCCTACGTGGATGGCAATGTGATCCAGGCCGCGGAAGCGTCCCTCCGGGCGCGGCGTGACCTCGTCCCACGCCATCAGCTCCAGCTGCCCGCCCTCCGGGAACGTGAGAAAATAGGAGCGGAAGCCCGTCCGGGGATTGTGATAGAGCGCCCCGGCGGTGCAGTCAAAATAGCGGGTGTAAAACGTCCGCGCCCGCTCCAGATCGGCTGCGAACAGGGCTGTATGTGCCAAACGCATGGTCATATCCTCACTTTTCCAGATGCACCGACCACCGCCCCATGCGGAAGAGGGGGTTCGTCTCCGTGGGGGTCAGGCCGGAGAACACGCCCTCGGTGGTGAGCACCGACAGGGATTTGAAGCAGACGGGCGCAAAGGGCGCGGTGTCCAGCAGGTGCTCCCACAGGTCGTGGAGCGCGGCGTCCCGGCTGTCGCCCTCCGTCGTGCGGCACAGCGACAGCAGCCGCTCCGTCTCCTCGTCGCCCCAGCCGCCGTAGTTCAGGGAGCCTTCCCAGCCCAGCAGCGCCGACACGTCCCAGTCGGCGGTCAGGCGGCACTCGCCGTAGTACAGGTCGAAATTGCCGTCCTGCAGCCGCGAGAGGAACGTGTCCCACGGCACGGCGTCCACCGTCACCGTCAGCCGCTGGTTGGACAGGGAGAACGCGACCTCCTCGGCGGCAGTGACCTTGAAGCTGTTCTCCTGATTCACCAGCAGCGTCAGCGTCCGGGGCTTTTCGTTTTCGCGGGGCTCGCCCAGCGCCTCGTTCAGGGCGCGGGTGTAGGCGGCGGCGCTGTAAGCCGTTTCCAGCGCGGTGTCATAGCCGCTGTAAGCGGGGGAGGCGGGCAGCTGCGCCGCCGTGCCCTGCCCCAGCAGGCAGGAGGAGACGAGGGTCGCCCGGTCGATGCCCGCGCTCAGCGCCCGGCGCAGCGCCGGATCCTCCAGCGCCGTGCGGCGGGTGTTCATGCCGATGAACTGCATGACGGGGGTGGGGATCTCGGTGTAATCGCCGCTGCCGGAGACGCCGGTGCCGTCGCTGGCGGTGAGATCCAGCACCAGCAGCTGTATCTCGCGGGAGGAGAAGGCGTACAGCGCGGAATCCCGATCCTTGCAGTGCTGAAGGCGTATCTCGGTCAGGGGCACGGCGGCGTCCTGCCACCAGAGGGTGCTGGCGGTCAGGTACGCGCCGCCATCGTCCTGCGCAAAGACGTAGGGGCCGCTGCCTACGGGCACCGTGCGGCTCTCCGTGCCCGATTTGACCACGGGGATGTCCAACCGGCAGGGCAGGGTGCCCAACGGACGGGACAGCCAGATCATCACCGCGCCGTTCCGCGCCGCCACGCCGGTCACATCCTCCAGCCGCTGGGCGTACCGGGCGCTGGTGCGCGCCCGCTCCAGTGTGGCGGCCACGTCTTGGGCGGTGACGGCAGAGCCATCGGAAAACAGGGCGTCCGCCCTGATGCGGATCGTCCAGACAAGGCGCTGGCTGTCGTACTCCCAGCTGTCCGCCAGCACCGGCTGGGGCTGGAACTGCTGATCCAGCGCAAACAGCCCCTCGTACAGCAGCGCGCCCACCGTCTGCTGTACCGTGTCCGTGGCGGTGACGGGATCCAGCGTCTCACCGGAGACGTAGGGCAGGGTCAGGGCGGTCAGCGGCTCCGGCTCCGGCTCGTCGTTTTCCGTCTGATAGAAGCTGGACAGCTCGCCCAGCGGATCGTCTGCCGCCTCCCAGTCGGAGCAGCCGGTGGTACACAGCAGCACCAGCGCCAGCAGCAGGCAGAGAAGGGAACGTTTCATAGCGTGTCCTCCCGGAGGGCGATCAGCGCGGCCTGCTCGCCGCGGCGCAGCCCCATTTTCCGGTGGCTCCAGTAGAGATCGGGGCGGCAGGCGGTGCAGTGGCTGCACACGTCGATGCGCGTCACCCCGGCCTTTTGCAGCCACAGGGCGTTTACGGCCTTCAGGTCGATGTGCCACTTGCTGCCGTTCCAAACCATGAACGGCTCCGCCGCAGCGCCCAGCGTGGCGCGCAGCGCCTCCGGCACGTCGCTGTCCGTCTCGAAGCAGCACTGGCCGATAGCGGGTCCCACGGCGGCGCGGATGTCCGCCGGGTCGCAGCCATAGTCCTGCGCCATGACCCGCACCGTCTCCGCGGCGATGCCGGCGGCGGTGCCCCGCCAGCCGGCGTGGGCTGCGCCGATGACCCGGCGCACCGGGTCGTGGAGCAGCAGCACGTTGCAGTCGGCGGAGAACACGATCAGGGGGATGCCCGGCACGTCGGTCACAAGGCCGTCGGCGCTGTCGTAATCCTGCGGACGCCACAGACCCTTGCCGCAGTCCTCCGCCGTGACCCGGCGCACGTCGCTGCGGTGTACCTGACGGCTGAGCACCGCCCGCTGTACGTCCGTATCCAGCGCGGCGCACAGGCGGCGGAAGTTCTCCTGCACGTTGGCAATATCGTCGCCCCGGCGGTCGTCCAGATTCAGGCTGTCCCACGGGGCGGGGGATACGCCGCCCTTCCGGGTGGAAAAGCCGTGGGTGACGGCATCGTTTTCCAACACGTCGGAGGTCAGCCAGACCAGATCGTTTTTCGTGTGGGTGTGGAACATAGCGTCTCCTTCCGGAGGGGGACGGGGCGTCGGGGACGCCGCCCCCTACATTAAGATGGGACGAGCGGCGGCTTCAGCCGCCGCCCGTCATTTTACAATGCCTCGCAGAGTTTGCGTCCGCAGACGCAAATAAAATCAAATCCATTTTCGGCGGCGGCGTGTACGTCGCCGAAAATTCTTCTCGGCCTGCAAACGTGCGCGTGCGCGACTTTGACGCGCACGTCGTGCGCTGCAGCAGGCCGCAGCCCGCTCAAACGACAGCCCAGCGAAGCGGGTGTCGTTTGAAGTTACTCAGGAGTGGTACTCCTTGCAGGTGCACTTCTTCCATTTCAGCCCGCTGCCGCAGGGGCACAGGTCGTTGCGGCCGACCTTGACCACCTTGGTGGGGCGCTTCTTCACGGTGCCGTCGCCGCCCACGTTCTCGGTCATGCCGCTGGCCACGCGCTCGCGCTTGACTTCCTCGTTCTGGCGCAGGCGGACGGAGTACAGACGGCGCACCGTCTCCTCCTTCATGGCGTCGATCATCTCCTCGAACATCTCCAGGGACTCCTTCTTGTAGGCGTCCACCGGGTTGGTCTGGGCATAGGCCCGCAGACGGATTCCCTGGCGCAGCTCCTGCATGGCGTCGATATGGTCCATCCAGTATTCGTCCACCACCCGCAGCAGCACCACGCGCTCCAGCTCACGCATGACGGGCGGAGTGATCTCCTGCTCCTTCTTCTCGTAGAAGTCGGCGGCGGCCTTGGTGAACATATCGATGAAATCGTCCTCGGTAAGGGTGGGGAGCTGGCTCTCGTCGATCTTCACGGTGTACTTGGTAAAGTACACACCCTCCAAGCCGCGGAGAAGCTCCTTGCACTGGACCATGTCCAGGTGCTCCTGGCCCATGAAGGCGCTGCGGACCTGGTGGCCGATGGCGCTCTCCATCATGCCCATGATGATGCCCTTGACGTCCATGCCGTCCAGCACCTGCTTGCGCTGGCCGTAGATGATCTCGCGCTGCTTGTTCATCACGTCGTCGTACTCCAGCACGGACTTACGGGCCTGGAAGTTGCGGCTTTCCACCGTGGTCTGGGCCTGCTCGATGGCGCGGGAGAGCATCTTGTTCTCGATGGGGGTGTCCTCGTCGATGTTCATGCGCTCCATCATGCCGGTGACGCGGTCGCCGCCGAACAGGCGCATGAGGTCGTCCTCCAGGGAGATGTAGAACCGGGTCTCGCCGGGGTCGCCCTGACGGCCGGCACGGCCGCGGAGCTGGTTGTCGATACGGCGGGAGTCATGGCGCTCGGTGCCGATGATGAACAGGCCGCCCGCATTGCGGACAACCTCCGCCTCGCGCTTGACCTCGGGGGCAAATTCCTCGCACAGTTCCTCAAAACGCTTGCGGGCATGGAGAATTTCGGCGTCCTCGGTCTCGGCGTGGCCGTCGCACTCGGTCATCAGCATCTCGAGTTTAGCATCAATACCGGCCTCCGGCGGGGTAGGCAGCTCGGTGCCGCTGGCCTTGGCGCGGGCCTTCTCATGCTCGTAGGCATCCTTCAGCTCTGCCAGGTTGGCGGTCAGCTCCTTGGACAGCTCCTTCTTCAAGGCCGCCTTAGCCATATAGGTCACGTTGCCACCCAGCATAATATCGGTGCCGCGGCCTGCCATATTGGTGGCGATGGTAACCGCGCCCTGCTTGCCGGCCTGCGCAACGATTTCCGCCTCACGCTCATGCTGCTTTGCGTTCAGAACGTTGTGCTCGATGCCCTTCTTCTTCAGCAGCTTGGACAGTGCCTCGCTCTTTTCCACGCTGACCGTGCCGACCAGAACCGGCTGGCCCTTGGCGTGGCACTCGGCCACCTGCTCAATCACGGCGTTGTACACGCTGTCGGGCAGGTCCTGACGGGCGCGGGGCTTGTTGGTGGGGATGCTGACGATGTTCAAGCCGTAAATCTCGCTGAACTCGTCCGCCTCGGTGGAAGCTGTGCCGGTCATACCGGACAGCTTTTTATACATACGGAAGTAGTTCTGGAAGGTAACCGTGGCCAGCGTCTTGCTCTCGGCGGCAACGGTGACGCCCTCCTTCGCCTCAATGGCCTGATGCAGGCCGTCATTGAAGCGGCGGCCGTACATCAGACGGCCGGTGAACTCATCGACGATGATGACCTCGCCGTCCTTGACGATGTAGTCGGTGTCGCGGTGCATAACGTC
>ENA-OUQF01001764-OUQF01001764.1-human-gut-metagenome-genome-assembly--contig:-NODE-1764-length-12293-cov-3.638094_pt1 | contig 12293 bp, 1 predicted proteins | sample MGYA00237947_ERZ548826 | MGnify/ENA primary metagenome ERZ548826 (study PRJEB26490, sample SAMN05194701) | human gut metagenome | biome: terrestrial biome; feature: human-associated habitat; material... | reverse complement strand
TGCGAAATTTCTTTTTCCTGTTAATATTATTTTATATAATTTATTTTTTTCTATATTTATTTCATTTATTTTTTCTATTAATTCTTCTATAGAATTTATTTCTGTGCAATTTATTTCTTTTTCTACATATTCTGTTTCATCCAATTTTATAAATTTTAATTCATTTTCGTTTTTATTAATTTCTCCAACTACCATTCCATGTTCACCTAATTCATCAAAACCTAATGATATTGTTGAACCTGGATATATTATTTTTCCATTTGTACTAAAATTATTTTTATGAATATGTCCCAATGCAACATAATCAAATCCTTTATTTTCAAGCATTGAGGAACTCATAGAATTATATTGCATTTCTTCTAAATTAGCTCCATTCAATGTTCCGTGTATTATTAATATATTTAGTTTTTCTGGATTTTCTATTATTAAATTTTCTACTCCAGAATTTGTGCAATAAAAATCATCAAATCCAAATCCATAAATATCTGCATCCTCAGTTGATATTTTTTCTATTTTTGAATTAAATATATATACATTTTTATTCCATAAAAAATTACTATAATATGATTTTTTTAATATAGGATCATGATTACCTGGTGCTATAAATATTTTTGTATTTTCTATTTCTTTAAATAAATTATTTATATATTCTATTGTTGATTTTCTTATATATTTGTGTTCATATAAATCTCCAGAAATAAATAAATATTCTATTTTATTTTCTTTTATATATTCTATTACTTTTTTAAATATCCTTCTCTGCTCAATTCTTCTTTGTTCCCCTAAGTTCCCTTTGTCTGACAATGTTGCAAATGGAGAGTCAAAATGCATATCTGCTATGTGCACAAACTTCATATTAATTCTTCCTTTCTTTTTCTTGTTATATTATTCTATATTATTTTTTATTTTTTGGCAATACTTTTCCGAATATTTTTTCGGTTTTATAGAACTATTTATTCTAAATAATATTACAGCAAAAAAATTGCCAAGAGGACAAAACCTCCTGGCATTTTTTTATTTTTTACTTCCATATTCTTTTTCTAAAATTTTATATTTTCTATAAGAAATATACGTAAATATAACCATTCCAAATGTAACTACTGATAATGCTAAGGCAACTTTATTTAATCCTGCATTTGGTATTCTTGTATTTGCAATTGTTGGGTCAGTATTCTTAGCTGATTCTGAATTCTTATTGTCTTCTACTTTTCCAGGTTTCTGAGCATCTGGTGTACTTGGTACATCTGGTTGCTCTGGTTCTTCTGGCTCTTGCACAACAACCTTCTTATAGTAATATATTATTGTTTTATCATTTATCATATTTCCGTTTTCATCTTCTGTAACTTTTACAAACTCATATCCTTCTATGTCTTTCTTTTCTGTTGTGTATTTGTCTCCTTCGTGTCCTTTTATTACTTTGTCTTCTGTTAATTTCTCATTTGTATCAATATCTATATACTGAACTGTTACTGTAACTTTTTTTACATAGTAATATGTTACTGTAATTACATCCTCTTCCATTGTTCCCTTTGCATTTTCTGGATATTTTTCTTTTACTAAGTCATATCCATCAATTTCTTTTTCTTTTGTTTCGTACTCATCTCCAACTAAACCTTCGTAAGTTTCATTAGCAAGTAGTTCTCTTGAATTAATATCAACATGTTTTTCTATTACACCATTTGATACTTGTACGTAATAATATTTTAATATCACTATTTCATGTTGCATTTCTACTTTTTTCTGTTCTGGCTCTTGAACAAGCACATATCTTTTAAAATTCTTTGCAATTGTCTTAAATTCTTTTCCTACATATCCCTGTTCCATATTTTCTTCTATTATTTCTCCTGTAGTTTTATCTATATACTGTACTTTAGCTTCTGCTTTAGTTGCATAATAAATTTTTATTACATTTTTATCAGGTTCACTTGTTATTGTTAATGGTAAATTTTCTGTTTTAGCTAATACATAATTTTCTTTTACTTTGTCTTTATATTCTTTAATTATTTCACTATATTTAGCTTCTGCAATCTCTGTTTTTGTTTCATCTAATTTTCCATCATAATAATATTCCACTTTGTATTGATATTTCTTCAATTCATTTTTTACTGTTACTGTTGGAGCTTCTTTGGCAGGTACCGCTTCTTGAACAATTTCACTTTCATAATTTGATAATTCCATTGTTCCTCGATTCAATATCGAATATGTTCCATCATATTGTTGCATTATAAATATATTATCTGATACTTTTGTTTCATCAATATCAATCATATCTATTATCTCTAAGTTATTGTTAAATTTTACTAATGCGTTCTTGGTTTCTTTGCTTTCCATATCATAATATTCAACAATCCCTAAATATCCATCCTTAATGACATTTATATACCCTAGTGCTAGCATTTTGATGTTTGTATCTGTGCTTTCTATTCTTTTTAAATATTCTACTTTACCCTCTATATTGAATTTTACAAATACTGCTCCATAACTTCCTAAATCATTTTCTTCTGCACTAACATCTATGTTTATTGCATTTCCATCTGTAGTATCTTCGGCAAGTATTGATATTGAACTATCTATACTACCGGTTTGTATATGTCCTCCATCAACCGTGTCTATCCAAGAATAGTAACCCATTCCTTCTATAGTATTTCCTTCTAATTGTTCTTTTGCAGAGATTACTTTTCCTTGTGAATTATATTTCACTACAATTACTCCACCATTTTTGCTATCTTGTGCCTCTACTGTAATTGTTTCACCTGTTACTGTATTTTCTGCTGGGACTTCAAAATGTTTAAAATTTCTTACTAAGATTAATTCACCTTTTTCATTATTGATACTATATCCCCAAGTAATATCAGTTTCGTTTTCTGACATTGTTAACATTTCCACTTTGCCTTCTGAATTATATTTTATTATATAACTACTCATATTACTACTAGAAGTAATACTTAATTCTTGACCATTAGTGGTTTCTTCTGTTGGTATTGTTATTGTTCCCATAAATACTCCAAATGCCATATACTCATTTTCATTTGTCTGAATTGTATCCATAATCCTATTGGCGCTTTTTGCATTAGCAGATTTTATTTGTTTTACCCATTTTATTTTACCATTTTCATTTGTATGTAATATTATACCATCTTCAATTCCAACTTTATCAATTATAATATCTTTGGCATCTACTGTATTCTCTGCTTTTATTATAGTTTCTCCATAAATTCCTCCAGATAATATTAATCCTTTATCTCGTGCTATTTCCATTTGAGTTCCTTCAATATTTTCAAACTCAGGTAATTCAATTGAATTTGTCCAATTTTTCTTTAGTTTTCTTATTTCTTCTATTCCTTTATCTATTTTAACAATATAAGTTCTATCAGCCTCATTTTCTGGCAAAATATAATTTTCTGGAGCCTGAACTTCCACTATGATATACTTGCCCGGTTTTAAATCTATATCAATTCTACCATCTGAATCTGTTGTTATAACTTTCATTTTTTGTCCATTAATTGTTTCTATTTTTCCTACTTCATTATCATTTTTATCTAATATTTCATTACCATTCTCGTCTTTAATAGTAAATTTAGCCCCTGGTAATAGAGCATCCTCATCTTCTCCTTGTTTTACAATTGAGAATAATTTTCTAAATGTTGCTACAACATGCTTATCTTCCATTACAGTTTTAAATTTAGCTAATTTTACTGTTCCATCTTCATTTTCAGAATATCGAATTTTTTCTTCATTTATTGTTACGTCCTTTATTACATATCCTTTATCTGGTGTTATTACAATATCTTTAATTGAATTCTGCTTATTCAATACCGATTCATATGGCTGTTCCCCTTGTCCAGATATTGAACCTCCTATTCCATCAACTTCTGTTGTTATATCATAAATATTTTTCTTATAATATATTCTAATTATATTCGTTTCCTCATTAGAAGTTATTTTTAATGGTAATTTCTCTGTTTTATCCAAATGATATTTTGGTTTTATTTTATCTTTATATGAATTTACACTACTTCCATATTCTGCCTGTAATTTATCAGTTAGGGTATCGTCTTTTTCTCCCTCAAAGTAATATTCAACTGTATATTCATATTTTTTAGGTTGATAATAATATGTTACTATCGTATCACCTTCAACAACTTTACCAGTTGCATTTTCTGATATTTTTACTAATTCATAATGTTTTGGCATTTTATCTGCTACTTTAGTTTCGTATGTTTTTCCTACTGTCAATGTTTGTTCAACATCTTTACTTATTGATGTTGTAGTTCCATTAATATAATGATGTGTTATCACTCTTCCTGTTTTTTGTGCATAATAATATGTTACTATTATTTCTTGCCCATCATACGTTCCTGTAGCATTTCCTGGTGTTATTGTTAATGTATAATTCTCTCCCAAATTATTAACATCAATTGCTTGTGTTATATATTTTTCTCCTTTTACTCCTTCCATTATTACATCTTTAGCCTTTGTTCCATCATTTAATGGTACTGGTGTTTCTGTTCCTTCAATATAATGATGAACTATCAATTTTATTTTTTGTGGTACATAATAATATGTTATTTCTTGTTCTCCTGCCTGATATGTTCCTGTTGCATTTTCTGGAATAATATAATTTCCTTCTGTGTCTTTTTCTAGCATGTATCCTTGTAAATCTAGTTTTGGTTTTGTTGTATAACTTTCGCCTTCTTTTCCTGTATATATTTCATCTTCGGCTAATTTTGTATTTGTTCCTTTTATTACATGATGTACTATTATTTTTGATAATTTTTTGTTTTCTATCGTAAATTCATGACTTCCATTTGCAGTAAATTCAATTTCCATAGGTGTTTCATTTAGCTCATATCCTTCTGGAGCTTGTATTTCCGTAATCGTATATTTACCAAATGGTATGTTTGCTATTGCTTGTCCCTGTTTATTGGTTTCTACCTCTGTACTATATGATTCTGAAACTATTGTAAATCTTGCACCAGAAAGTGGTTGTTTACTTTGGAAATCAATTTTCTTAATTGTAATCTTATTATCTTTTAAAGCATATGTTACAACTATATGTTTATCTTCAGTAATGTTATTAATTGTTGGCAATGTATAAGCTCCATCTTCATTAACTGTAAATTCCTGTTCTTCTCCATTGATTGTAACTTTTATTATTTCATAATTTTCATCAGGCCTCATTACTATTTCTTTTGTATTACTATCTCCATATTTTACAGTTTCATATGCTAAATTTTCTTCTCCAGAAATTGTTCCTCCTTTTATTCCTTCAATTTCTTGTACTTCTGTTGATATTTTAAATATTTTTCTAGTATTTTCTACTACTAATTCTTGAGCTTCATTAGAACTTCTTTGAGCACGAATTTTAAGAAGATTTATATTCACGTTATTACTACTTCCAAATATATACTTAGCAGTATAATTTCCTCCTACTATATATCCTCCTTTTGGGCTTTCAGCTATTGTTTCAACACTTCCTTCTATGGTATTTCCCCATTCACACTCTCCATCAGAATTATATTTTATTAACATTCCATTTTCATTACTGTTCAATGTTATCCCATTATCTAATTCAATATTGCTGGAATAAGAATAACCTCCTACTATGTATCCTCCTTCAGTAGTTTCCATAATCACATTAATGTTCTCTGTTTTACTTCCTCCTATATTTTTTGCCCATTCGGTTTCTCCTTTTGAGTTATATTTTATTATCATTCCGTCATTAGCACCATTATTACTTAATGTCACCCCATTTCCTAAATCTATATGGTCTGACCTGAAATATCCACCTACTATATATCCTCCATCTGTGGTTTGTGCCACTGAGGTAATATCTGCTCCTATTACCTTTGCCCATTCTAATTCTCCTTCTACATTATATTTTACCATCATTCCATTACTATCATAATTTTCACTTGAATTATTATTTAATATTATTCCATTTTCTAGTTCTATGCTCCTAGAATAGAAATTTCCTACTACTATATACCCTTCATCTTCTGTTTGTGATATCGAAGTAATACTGTCATAGTCTTTTCCTCCTATTGCTTTTGCCCATTCAGTTTCTCCTTTTGAGTTATATTTTATTATCATTCCGTTCTTGTTTCCCATTATTTACCAATATTATTCCATTTCCTAAATTCATATTACTAGAGTAGAAATATCCTCCCAATATATATCCACCATCTGCTGTTTGGATTATCGAACTAATTCCGTCTCCTCTATAAGTATTACTATTATTCTCACCTATAGTATGTTGCCATTCTACATCTCCTTTTGAATCATATTTTATTATCATTCCTCTATATGATTCTATACCATATTCAAATATTGCACTTACTATATACCCTCCATCAGTAGTTTCAGAAACAGATACTACCTCAGTATCACGATCTTTTTCAGATAAACTTATTACCTTAGCCCATTCAACTTCTTCTTCTGCATTATATTTTATTAGCATTCCATCTTCTGAACCAATTCCGTTTAACACAATCCCATTTCCTAGGTTTATAGACTCAGAACTAAAAGTACCGCCTATTATATACCCTCCGTCTCTTGTATTTGAAAACGAATTTATTTCGTCATAAGAATTTCCACCTATTAACTTATCCTCAGCCACATCAACCTTAGCCAATTCCACTTCTGAAAATTCTATTACAATTCCACTCTGAGTACTATTGTTTTTTAATGTTATTCCATTATTTAAATTTATATTTTTAGATGTATAACAACCTCCTACTATATATTTTCCATCTATCTTTTCTGATACTGACATAATAGAATAGTTTTCTATAACCTTAGCAAATTCAACTTCTCCTTTATCATTATATTTTATTAACATTTCATTTCTGCTACCAGTATTATTGAATATTACTTCACTTCCTAAGTCTATACTTTGGGAGTAAAAATTACCGCTTACTATGTATCCTCCATTTGCTGTTTCTGTTATCCCTTGAATATAATCATTACTTTTTCCTCCTATTACTTTTGCCCATTCTCCTTTTCCTTTGGCATCATATTTTATTAGCATTCCATCTATACCACCCTTATTGCTTAACTGTTTTCCACCTTCATAGCTTATATAAGATGATACATTAAAATACCCTCCTATTATATAACCTTTTTCCATTGTTTCCGCTATAGATGTAATATTGTCATACTTATTTCCACCTATACTTTGTGTCCACTCTAATTCTCCTTCTGCATTATATTTTAATATTCTATGTCCCGTACTGATATTCAATGTTTTTTCATTTCCCAAGTCTATACTATTAGATTCAAAATATCCACTTATTATATATCCACCATCAGTTGTTCCTTTACCCAGATAAATTTTGTCTTCACTTTTTCCTCCTATTGCTCTTGCCCATTCTATTTTTCCTTTTTTATCGTATTTTAGTAACATTCCATCATTTGAACCATTACTACTCAATGACACACCATCTTCTAGTGTTATCGTTTCAGAAGAAATTTCTCCTACTACTATATAGCCTTCATCTGCAATTTCTACAACTGAATAAACACTTCCTCCTACAGCATTAGCCCATTCTTCTTCTCCTTCAGCATTATATTTTATTACCCTTTTATTTGAAGCAAATTTTCCTCCTACTATATATCCTCCGTCTGCTGTCTGAATAATTGATTTAACTACATTATAATCACTCTCTCCAATTGATTTCGCCCATTCTATATGATTTTTAGCATCATATTTTATTAGTAATACATTTGTATCCCCATTGTTCTCTAATTTTACTCCATTCTCTAGTTCTATAGTATTTGATTTAAAACTTCCTCCTACTATATATCCTCCATCTGTGGTTGCCACAACTTTATTAATAAAATCTAAACCACTTCCACCTATTGTAGTTGCCCAATCTGGCTTAAATCCAACTTTTCCCTCGCTAGAGCAACCAATTCCAAAATAATAAACAGAGTTAGAAATATCATATTTATCAGGAGCTTGAAGTTCTATAGCCTTATAATATCCTTCTGGCAAATCAGCAGTAATCTCACCATTAGCATCAGTAGTCAAAACATAATAATCTCTACCATCAATATTTTCTTTAACACCTAAAGTTTCACCTTTGCCGTTAGTAGCAGGCTTTTGTCCATTATCTGTACTATAAATTGCAAATTTAACATTAGCCAACAATTCACCAGTTTCGCCATCTTTCTTAATCAATTTAAAAGATGGACTATCAGCAATAGTCAAAGTAACTATATTATCGTTAACTGTATATTGTGCCTCATCATTATCTATATTAATAAATTTCAATGTTCCATCTTCTGCTTGAACCTTAAAAGTAATATCTTTTACTTTCGCATATCCATCTGGAGCAGAAGTTTCCTTTAATGTATATGTTGCCTTTTCATTCTTTTTATCTATATACTGGTACAAATCAGTTATTATAAATTTTCCATCCGCACCAGTTTCAAATGTTCCAATCTTCTTCTCATCTTTATATAAATTAAATTTTGCGCCTTGTAAATATGTAACGTTTTCTGTAGAATCACCATTCTCGCCTTTCTTATCACTTACATTTACATCAATTGTCTTTTTAATTTTTACAATCTCCAAATCATATGTTGGAATTTTATCGTCATCAATTGTTAAATTAATAACTGGAATATCATTTTCATATGTTATACTATCCTCTCTAGTAGAACCTCTTAATATTTGTAGTTCATAATTTCCACCATTATTTACTATTTTAAACTTTATAGGGTCTGCTAAATAGTAATCTTTTACACTTAATTCAGCCAAATCATATGTAACATTTATTTTCAATCCATTTGTCTCTATTATCCCTTTGCTATTAGTAGATACTATTCTACCATTTGCTGGTAGTCCATTTCCGGTTATTTTAAATCTTGCACCTTTTATTGCGGTATCTGTTCCTCTTTGTTTTTTTGCAATTTTTAAACTTGCTTTAATTTCATCTTCAACTTTAAATACAACTTTATAATTTTCGTCCTGTTTTTTCTCAACATTAATAACATCATCTTTTACAGTTCCCTGAAGTTTTTCAATATTTAATGTATTATTTTCAACATGTCCTATAATTTTGATAGTGTCTGTATTTAATTCATAGTTTAAAGGAGATTTTATTTCTTCTATTATATACGCTTTTTCAACATATAAATTTTTAAATATTAAAACTCCATTTTCATCAGTTGTAGCTGTTTTTCCTTCTTTTTCTCCATCTCCCATAATTTTATAAGTTGCTCCAGGAACTACTTTATCTTTATTTACTTGATATTTAGTAAATTGTAAGTCATATTTTTCTGCAATTTTAAATCCAATTTTATTTGATTGTGTTTGAGTTTGATATTTTCCTTCTGTTGTATCTAAACTAAAATACACACCATGATGACTATATGCCACTTTGTTATAATCTATTTCATTAGGAATTTTTATAATATAATTAAATATTAATTCTTCACCTTGTGGCATCACATATGAACTTAAGTCAATTATATATGTTTTTATATTGTCCCAATTTTCTACTTGTTCTGCTGTTTTCCAACCATTTGATTCATCAGTTAAATCTTTACTTGTATTCTCATTTTCTGAATAATATACTTTAGCCACATTAATAACCTGTTGTGGCAACTGAATTCCACCATTTGTCATTTTTGTTGTAAATTGTGAACATAAATCATTACCTGTTAAAGTATAAGTATTCCCTTCAAAAGGTATTTTTCCTAATATTGTAATTTCACTAATTGTATTTGAATAATTATTTCTTATTACTACTCCTACTTTAGCAGTTTTCTCTTCCATTTCTTGGTCTACAGTTGCTATCTGAGGTTTTATTTCTGCAATTTGTGGAGAAATAACTGTATTTCCTTTTTCATCATAATCACTTGCTATTTGGTTTGTTAATAAAGAACTTGGTGCAACAAAAGTAATTGCTTTAGTTGTTTTATTTATATCTTCGGTTGTATTTAAATTGTTATTTACATCATAAATATCTTTTTCTTTGTAATAATAATCATTCGCATTTTCGTTACTTGCATATAGTTCTATATTTTTTGTCACAGATGCCTCTCTTGGGTTTGGTGTAATATTCAAGTTAAGTGTTATAATATAATCTACTTCATTATCATTTTCTGTTGTTACTTTTATAAATTTATTTCCACTTTGTTCAATTACTTCATAATTTGTTATTTTTACTTCTCCATTATTTATAGAAATATCACTTATTTCAACATCTAATATTTCTTCTGGCAATTTTACCAAAAATGTTCCATTTGTCCATTTCTCAAGATTTCTTTCTTCACTGCACTGAGTTCTTATAAACATTTTTAGATTTCTTTCAGTTTCTTGGGTTGATAATATATCTTTGCTTAATTCAATATCTGCAATTGACATAGAAGATATATATTTAGCTTTGTTAGAAACCTTTACTTGAGCATTTCCTCTGTGTGCATCTAATTCAGATTTGATATATTGTAAATTATCAAACTCTTCTCTTTCGTATTTTTCTATAATAGCGTCATCATCTAATTCTTTTACATGATAAATATATAAACTTGTATCTTTTGTTGTACTACTTGTTTCTATCCTAATTTTCTTTATCAGTTTTTCATACTTATATGGATTACTACTTGAATATTTATTTACATTTGTTTTATCAAAGGTTTCAAGCAATTCATCAGTTTCATCATCATATACTTTGATATATCCATCTTCTCCCAACATGTTTTTGATATTACCAAAATAAATTCCTTTGTAATTTATAATTCCATCCATACTTTCTTCTGAACCATTATTTTTTATAAAACTATCTGTTACATTTTCTTTTAAAATCAATGAATCTGTAGATTCCGTTGTTCCTACATATGCTCTCCAAGTTACTGTATATACATCATTAGTTTCTTTTGCAGATTTTCCATTATATAATCTTAATGGTTTATTTTTCTTAACAACATTACTCCAATATGGAGAATTAATATATTCACCTACAGTCACCGAAAAGTTTGATTGCGTTTCAGATGGATTTCTAAAGTATTTAACAATTGTTGCTCTTACAACATTTGATTTATATGGGTTACTAAATTCTTTATTTGGATTGTTATAGCCTTCGTAATATGCTTGTATTGGTATACTTATGCTTACTTCTGTTGCTCCGATGCTTTGGTATGCTTCTAGTGGATATACCACTTGTACTTTGTATGTATTATTTCTTGAAATCGAACTTGTTACTATTCCATTTTCATCAGTCACTGCTTGTTTTTCTATTGAAAATTCTTTTGTTTCTTCATCATAATTAAACGCATCTGTGTTATTTAGCAATCTTACTTCTGTTGCGTCATATCCATTTAAACTAGGAATTGTTCCTCTTACTGCTAACTTGCTTAATATCAATTGCTTTAAATCCTCACTAGTAGTAATATCAAAATTCATTGTAAATGTATTCTTTTCTGTATCTATTGCTTCTTCTACTTGTTGAGTTTGATAGGTTGAATATATACTTGCACTTGTCTTTCCATACCAATCCACTGTAAATGGAACTGTCTTACTTATTGCTATTTCTTCTCCTTCGTCTGTTACATATGTTCCCATTAATGTTACAGAATTGTCTTCTACACTATATTTATTTATATCATTTCCTATTGCTTGAGTTTTTCCAGAAGAATATGTATAATCTCCACTTCTAACAACTCCTGTTATTAATTTTTGAGTTCCATTAGAAATTTCGTTGAACTCTAAAATTTTTGTATTATTACTTATATAATTTTCTTTTAAGTGTTGGTCTTTTGGTAATGCTGTTTGTAAATAAAAGTTTTTTCCATTTAATGCGATTTTTGCATCTTTTAACACTCCCGCAGTTTGAACATTTAATTCCATGTATAAAGTATCTTCTTTTCCAACTTCTTTACATGTTCCTCTAATACCCTCTGCATATCCGTCACCATCTAAGTCACGTAAAAAGAATGCATCAAACTTAACATTATCTGTTCCATTTACTGCTTCTTCTCCTGTATTTACTTTATCATATGTCCTTGAACCCGCAATCTCTGATGTTTCTATGCTATTTCTCTTTTCAGGTTCTTGCACTAGTTTTACAATACACATGATTATTGCAATAAGAGTTATTACAATCACCACACTCAAAAACACTATTCTTTTTGTTTCTGGTGTCTTTTCATCTTTTAGTCCTTTTACTCCATTTGACCCCCAATATGGCGATTCTTCTTTTTTCTTAAAGTTAAACATTTTTATTCCCCCATTTGCTATATAAATAAATAATATTGTTGGAATAATATTTATTGCCAATAGCATTAAA
>ENA-OUQF01001759-OUQF01001759.1-human-gut-metagenome-genome-assembly--contig:-NODE-1759-length-12314-cov-5.794600_pt1 | contig 12314 bp, 8 predicted proteins | sample MGYA00237947_ERZ548826 | MGnify/ENA primary metagenome ERZ548826 (study PRJEB26490, sample SAMN05194701) | human gut metagenome | biome: terrestrial biome; feature: human-associated habitat; material... | reverse complement strand
TGATCGACGCCTCCTCCAAGCCCTTCGCCGAGAACATCGAGATCACCCGCAAGGTCGTTGAGTATGCTCATGACCACGGTGTCGTCGTTGAGGCCGAGCTGGGCACTCTGGCCGGCATCGAGGACGAAGTCAAGGTCGCTGCTCACGCCGCCTCCTACACCCGTCCCGAGGAAGTGGAAGAGTTCGTGACCAAGACCGGCTGCGATTCTCTGGCCATCGCCATCGGCACCAGCCACGGCGCTTACAAGTTCACCGCCGCGCAGTGCACCCGCAACGAGCAGGGCATTCTGGTTCCGCCTCCCCTGCGCTTCGACGTTCTGGAGGAAGTCTCCCGCCGTCTGCCCGGCTTCCCCATCGTTCTGCACGGTTCTTCTTCCGTTCCTCAGAACTACGTGAAGATGATCAACGAGAACGGCGGCAAGATGCCCGACGCCGTGGGTATCCCCGAAGAGCAGCTGCGCCACGCTGCTGAGCTGTCCGTCTGCAAGATCAACATCGACTCCGACCTGCGTCTTGCCATGACCGGCACCATCCGTCAGTTCTTCAACGAGCATCCCGACAAGTTCGACCCCCGCGAGTACCTGAAGCCCGCCCGTGCCAACATCAAGGAACTGGTTCGCCACAAGCTGGTGGACGTTCTGGGCTGCGCCGGCAAGGCTTAACCGTCAATACCCATTTGATTGGCTCCCGAACATTCGGGAGCCAATTTTTACTGTGCGGACGCCCCCCTTGCCTCTCCCTCTGGGAGAGGTGTCTGAGCGAAGTGCACTGTACCCATAAAAATGGACACGGAGGGTGAGGGGTATCCCCGAAAAGTGGACATCCCTCAGAGGGGAAAACCCCAATTCGTGGACAGTATCATGAGGTTGCAGGATATAGAAGACGCCCCCCGTTTTGGCAGGATTTCCGGTAAAAGTGCCGCCTTAACCGCCTCGATTTATTTCTTAAGATTCTGTAACTTCTCCAAAAATCGGCAGCATTTTTCATTGACTTTATGCGCAGGTTATACTATAATTCTACCAGAAAGGTAATGGAGGCGTTACTGTAACAAGTGGTCTGTGCCTCTGGCGCGGACCTGAAATGAAAGGAGAGTATTTCATTATGAACAACGCTAGTTTGCGCAGAATTTTCAGCCTGCTGTTGGCCGTGATGATGGTCTGCGCCCTTCTGCCGACGGCTGCGTTCGCGGAGGATATTGCGGAACCGCAGGACGGGAATGGCGGCGTAACTGCTTATGCCAATAGCAGTGTGCCGCTTACGCTGAATATTTCCAGCTACAGCGCACCGTTTTATAACCCCACAAAAGGAACGCATGACGTAAGCTCATTTAAGTTTTTCAAATACATAAACAGGAGCGATGTTGGCAGCGATAATCCAAAAGACTGCTCCGCGACTGCGCATTTTGTAGGGAGTAATGAAACCGGCTGGCAGCTGTATGTCAAATTGAAAATTGACAATTACGAAGCAGACCTCCCGCAGAATGCATGGATCTACAACAAGGATATGTCGGCAGCGACAGGCACTGTCACGTTTGGTCTTTCTTTTAACACAGCTGGCGGCACCTCCACATATGTCCATATAAGTGGCGGCAAAGACCTGCCCACGCCTCCCCAGCCTGACAAGCCCACCAAGCCCACGGCTGAAGACGTCAAGGCTCTGCTGGGCAATGAGGTAGTGAAAATTTTCTGCGGCACCGCCGGTTCTGGTGTCCACCCCGCTGCTGCATACCCCCTCAAGGATGGTTCCTTCACCGTGGGCGACGTTAATAGCAGCGGTGACATTCCCACGTGTGATATTACCGTGAACGCACAGCCGTATGTGGAGGACTACAATACGAAATATACTGGGCATACGCTCTCCACCGCCGATCACACTCCGAAGGTCATCACTCTGGAATACGACAGCAGCACGAAGACCTGGTCTCCCAAGACTCCCCTCCCCATTATTTTCAACGTTGTGTGCGACACCGCTCCCTCCGTGCCTGAGCAGGCCACGAAGGACGATGTCCTCGGCGCAAATATCAAGGTAACGATCGTATGTGACAATACAAGCGCTAATCACGGGAGTAAGGATTTCGACCTGATCGAGGATGCTATCAAAGAAATCAGCGCACCTCGCCAATCCAGCGTTGGTACATATATCTGCGATGTTACCATCAGCTCGGAAAGTTATGTGCCGCAGTTCGACCAGGATAAGAAGGCAACGCATACCCCTCCTGCGGCTACCAAGAAAATCACGCTGAGTTATGTCGATGGCAAGTGGATCGCGCCGTCCATTGATACTGCTTATCCTCATGTCAATTTCACGGTTCGCTGCGGCACAAAACCCGCTGCTCCCAACCACGACGAGCTTAGCAAGCTGATCGGCGACATCACCGTCAACTGCACCAACGACGCGGCCACTCATGACCCCAAGAGCAAGGGCTACGCCCTGATCGCCGATTCCTACACCACCAGCGGTGTCGAAGGCGACGCCGAGAATGGCTACACCTACACCGTTACCATCAAGTCCGAGAAGTACGTAAATCAGTTCGATACCGATACCGGCTCGGCTCACACCCCCAAGGACGGCGAAGCCACCGTTGTGCTGGAATACAAGGATAAGACATGGGCTGTGAAGCGCGCCACCCCCGTTTCCTTCAATGTTGCGTGCGTGACCGAGATCGTTCCGCCCGAAAAGCCCGTCCCCGCTGATCTGGGCAGCTTCATAAAAGTGATCTGCACAACGAAGAAAGATGTTCACGGCACCGCGATCTACCCTTTGCACGAAGGCAAGTATACGATCGGTGAAGTTGAGAGCAATGCCAAGGACGGCTACACCTGTACCATCACCATCGAGGCAGCCGGATATGTTGCTACATACAGCAACGCCAAGGGCGAGGAGCATACCCTCGTCCACGAAAACGATGCGAGCAAGACCGTTACTCTGACGTGGGACAGTGAGGCCAAGGACTGGAGCAGACCGGACGATGTCACCTTCGAGGTCAAGTGCGAGACCGAGATCGTCCCGCCCACAGCCCCCACCTTTGAACAGCTCCCGAAGATCTCCGTGATCGTGGACTGCGGCACCACTGGCGAACATAAGGACGCGACCTTGCCTCTGATGAAGGACTCCTATGAGGTCAGCAAGGTCGAACTCAAGAACGATGTATACACCTGCATCCTCACCGTCAAGGCAGGGAAGTATGTCGATGAGTATAGCGGCACCATGCATCGCGTAGGCAAGCATGAGCTGGATGACGATGCCACCAAGGACATCGTGCTCACTTGGAATGGCCAGAAGTGGACTGCCGAAAAGAACAGTGTCACCTTCAAGGTCAAGTGTTCGCTTTACACCGTTATCTACACCGACGGCGTGAAGAACAAGGTGATCTTCAAGGATGAAGTTCACAAGGATCTGGCCTACGGCTCCGACACGCCCAAGTTCACCGGCGCACTCCCAAGCGCACCGGCTACACCTTCACCGGTTGGTCTCCCAAGGTCACCGACACCGTGACCAAGGATGTCACCTATGTCGCCCAGTGGAAGTCCAACTCCGGCAAGGACAACGTTCCCAAAACCGGCAGCGGTGAGATTGCCATGATTCTGGGCAGCGTTCTGATGTTCTCCTTCTGCGGCGCGGCTGCTGTCTGCGTCTACGACCGCAAGAGAAGACAGGGTTAAGAAAACAACGTAAACTGTTGAACGAGGGCGGTGGCGGAGATTCCGTCGCCGCCCTTTTCCGGCGGATGCCCTTCCGGAGCATCCCATATTGAGAGGGAAGAAACATGGCAAACAGGCAAGGCAAATTCCAGGCACCCCGCCCCCCCGTCCCGCCCCGCCGCAATGACACCGGGCAGCGCAGACGGAGAAGAAGAGGCCCCAATCCCCTTTTCATCATCCTCGTGGCAGTGTTCTGCATCGCGCTGATCGCGGTGGCTGCCATCCTGATCCATATGGGCAAAGCCCGCAGTGATTTCCGCAAACTCTCCGAAATGGTGGAGGAAAACGCCACGGCCACCGCTGCCCCCGTGGAGACCACGCCGCAGGAGACCCGGTCCACCGGGCCGACCACGGAAACCACCGTCCCCACGGAGCCTGAGCCGACGGAGCCGGTGATGCTGGCGAAGTATGCCCCCCTGTATGAGCAGAACCACGATCTGTTTGGCTGGCTGCGCATCGACGGCACCGTCATCGACTACCCGGTGATGCACACCCCCACCGATCCGGAAAAATATCTGCACACGAATTTTAAGCGGGAGTACAGCTTCGGCGGCATTCCCTTCATCGATGCCAACTGCTCCGCCGACAGCGACAATCTGCTGATCTACGGCCACAATATGCTGGACGGCAGCATGTTCCGCTCCCTGCCCAAGTATGAGAGCAAATCCTACTGGCAGGCGCACCCCACCATCCACTTTGACACCCTCTACGAGGAGGGCGAGTACGAGGTGCTTGCGGCCTTCTATGACCGGGTCTATTACACCTACGAGAACTGCTTCAAGTTCTATCAGTTCATCGACGCGGCGGACGAGGCGGACTTCAACAACGCCATCTCGAATTTCCGCTCCAAGGCGCTCTACGACACCGGCGTCACCGCGGCCTACGGCGACAAGCTCATCACGCTGGTGACCTGCGCCTACCATGTGGAGGACGGCCGCTTCGTTGTCGTCGCCCGAAAAAAGTGACCGTCATTCCATTCCCGCATATAACAGGGCTGTCTCATGGAGACGGCCCTGTTTTTTTGCCAATTGCAGAAAATCGACGTCTTTTTCCATTGACTTTTGGTGTGATATTGCGTATAATTCAGGCATAAAGGTAATGATGGCATTACCGTGCAGACAGTCTGTGCCTCCGGCATGGATCGCCAAATGAAAGGAGAGTATTTCATGATGAAAAACCATGGTTTGCGCAGAATTTTCAGTCTGTTTCTGGCACTGTTCATGGTCTTCACACTTCTGCCCACGACTGCGTTGGCAGAGGATACGACGGGGGCTGACGAAACCCAGCCCAAGACCGTCGCAGTGGACGAGGGCGAGAAGAAGACCGACCCCCCCGCGCAGGAGCAGCCTAAGAACGAGAATCCCCCTGCGCCGGAAGAGCCGAAAACGTTCACCGTTACATACACTGACGGCGCAGACGGCGCAGTATTTCCCAATCAGGTTTACCGCGACCTGTCGTCCGGTACCCCGACCCCCGCTTTCAGCGGCACCCCTGCCCGGGAAGGCTATACCTTCGCCGGCTGGAATCCCGCCGTTGCGGAAACCGTGACTGCGAATGTCACCTATGTTGCCCAATGGGAGGCGGGCAAGGCCAGTGCAAGAAGAGTGACCTTGCCGACGGTTCCCGACCCCGGTGTAGCTCCCGCCGCTTTGGACACCGGGCATAAGATCGATGTCCGATTCACCGTCCTGTATGTGGGTGATGAATTCAACATTGGCTACAATTACGGTTCTTCCGAAAAGACCAAGTTTGTTTGCCAGTATTCGCAGCCGCACAGCGACACCGCATCCACGAACCACACGATTGCGATTTCTGATATCAAGGCTGCCGCAGGCCGCGCTTCTGTCAACAGCGGCTACCAGATCGTCGGTTGGTCGAAAGAATCCAATGCCAATCCCACAACGTGGTCGCTTAACAAGAGCGGTACGACCGCCTGCAATAAGGGCACTACGATTTATCTCGTAGCGAAGAATCCCAATCCCACCACGAAATATACATACACGCTGAACTATGATGCCAATGGCGGCACCGGCGCGCCCAGTGCTGATTCGTGGTCTACAACAGATGCGTCTATCAGATACCACTCCTTTACAGTGAAGAATACCATCCCCACCCGGGAAGGCTATGTCTTTAAGGGCTGGAAGGCCAATGACGGGTCTGATACAATCTACACTGGTGGTATGACGTGTGCCGTATCCCAGTATGGCAATGATGTTGTCAAGAATGGCAACACCTGGACCAGAACGCTGTACGCCGTGTGGGAAGAAGCAACTCCCCCCAAGCCTGATAAGCCCACGGCTCCCGGTGAGGGCGACCTCAGCGGTCTGATCGGTAATATCACCGTCAACTGCACCAACGGCAAGGCTGCCCACGAGCTTAAGGCCAAGGGCTACACTTTGATTTCCGGCTCCTACACCACCAATGAGGTTGCAGGCGACGCCGAGAACGGCTACACCTACACGGTCACCATCAACTCTCAGAAGTACGTGGAGCAGTTCGACGCCGATACCGGCGCAGCTCACGATCCCAAAGACGCCAGCGCAACTGTTACGCTGAAATACACGGATAATGGCTGGACTGTTGAGAGCGGCGCCCCCGTTGTTTTCGACGTCGCGTGCGTGACGGAGATTGTTCCGCCCGCAAAGCCCGGTGCTGAAGATCTGGCCAATCTGGAAGCGCCCGTGGAAGTGGTCTGCACCACGAAGCCCGAGACCCACGCCGCCGCACACTTCTCGCTGGGAGATGGAACATACACCATCGGCGATGTTGCCGGCAACAAAACTGACGGCTACACCTGCGACATTACCGTCACTGCTGACAGATATGTGTGGTGGTACAACTTGGACTATGGCAAGCACACCCTGACCGGTGACAACACCAAGACTCTTACGCTGAAGTACGTAGAGGGTCAGTGGGCTGTCGATACCCCCCGTGACCTTCACGGTTATCTGCCCGCCCACAAAGCCCGGTGCTAAAGATCTGGCCAAGCTGGAAACGGCCGTGGAAGTGACCTGCACCACGAAGCCCAAGGCGCACGCCGCCGCACAATTCTCGCTGAGATATGGAACATACACCATCGGCAATGTTGCCGGCAACGAAACTGACGGCTACACCTGCGACATTACCGTCACTCCTGATGACATATATGTGGCGCTGTACAACATCGACTTCGGCAAGCACACCCTGACCGGTGACAACACCAAGAAGACTCTTAAGCTGAAGTACGAAGAGGGTCAGTGGGCTGTCGATACCCCCGTTACCTTCAATGTTACATGTGTGGCACCGCCCACCTTTGACGACCTGAAAAAAATCTTCGATCAGAATATTTTCGTGGAATGCAATACGAAGCTCGCGCACACCGAGACCCCCTATGACCTGATTGACGGCTCCTACACCATTGAAGAATTTTCGACCATGACGGATTCCCCCACCTGCACCGTCGTTCTCCATTCCAGAGAATATGTAAAGTTGTTCAATGGTACTACCAAAGCGGTTCACACCCCCGAGGATAAAGTCAAGCGCGTTGGGCTGGTCCTCAGAGATAGCGGCTGGGGTGTGGCAAACGACGGTCTTTCCGTCGTCTTCCAGGTTTCCTGTGTGCCCGACGCGCCCACGGACGACTACCTCAAGAATTTGCTGAATGAGAAGGTGAAGGTCGCCTGCACCTCCACCACCGATCATGCGACCCTGGCATGCGACCTACTTGACGGCTCCTATCAGGGAAGCGGCGTCCAGCCCGACGGCAACGACGGATACACGTACACCGTTACCATCAAAGCCGCGAAATATGTGGAGAGATACAACACAAAGTGGCTGAATAGGCGTCACTACCTGGTCGAGGGTGAGCCGGCCGAGAAGCCTGTCACGCTGGTATGGAACGCGGATGAGCGCGAGTGGCATTTCGCCAACGCCGATGCCGTACCCGTCATCTTCCATGTCGAGTGTCTCACCGTCACCTATGAGGACGGCGTAAATGGCAGCGTCTTTAAGACCGTCTCTTTCCCCAACCTGAAGAGGGGCGAAGCCACCCCCACCATTGAAGACCCCATCCGCGTCGGCTATAAGTTCGCCGGCTGGGAGCCCACGGTTGCGGCAACCGTGACGGGGGACGTGACCTACACCGCCCAGTGGAAAAAGGTGGATACGACCTTCACCGTGAAATACAACGACAACGTGAAGGGCAAGGCCTTCAAGGAGCAGGTTTACGAGGATCTCGAGTACAACGAAGATACCCCCGGTTTCAACGGCAAGCCCACGCGCAGCGGCTACACCTTCACCGGCTGGAAGCCCGTGGTCGCCGACAGAGTGACAGGGGATGTCGTCTATTATGCCCAGTGGAAGTCCAACTCCGGCAAGGACAGAGTTCCCAAGACCGGCGACGGCCAGATCGTCATGATTCTGGGCAGCGTACTGCTGTTCTCCTTCTGCGGCGCGGCTGCTGTAAGCGTCTACGACCGCAAGAGAAAACATTTCTAAAATACGCAAGGGAGGCGACGGAAATCCGTCGCCTCCCATTTTTTGCCCCCATAACGCGGCTGCCCCCACTCCGGCATTGACTTTTTCTGCCTGATGAACTATATTATACGTGCATTTATATGAAGAAAAGGTGATAACGATGTACATAGATGATTATAAGCGCTGGCTGAGCGCTGATCTGGAAGATCCCGCCCTCACCGACGAACTGAGGAAAATCGAGGGACAGGACAATGAGATCAAGGAGCGCTTTGCTGTGGCGCTGAAATTCGGCACCGCCGGTCTGCGGGGCATTCTGGGCGCGGGCAGCAACCGGATGAATATTTACGTCGTTCGGCAGGCCACCCAGGGGCTTGCGAACTGGGTCAAGACCCAGGGCGGCAACCAGCTGGTCGCCATTTCCTATGACAGCCGCATCAATTCCGACGTATTTGCCAGAAACGCCGCCTGCGTTCTGGCTGCCAACGGCATTCGGGTGCGGATTTACGACGCGCTGATGCCCGTTCCCGCCCTGTCCTTTGCCACCCGGTACTACAAGGCGAATGCCGGTATCATGATCACCGCCTCCCACAACCCCGCCAAATACAACGGCTACAAAGCCTACGGCCCCGACGGCTGCCAGATGACGGACGATGCCGCCGCCGTGGTGTACGCGGAGATTCAGAAAACCGACATCCTCACCGGTGCGGAGATGATGTCCTTTGAAGACGGCATCGCCAAGGGTCTGATCGAATACGTGGGCGAGGACTGCAAGGAGGCGCTGTACAGCGCCATTGAAGCCTGCGCCGTCCGCCCCGGCATCTGCAAAACCGCCGGACTGAAGCTGGTGTACTCCCCCCTGAACGGCTCCGGTCTGGTGCCGGTCACCCGGGTGCTTCACGACATCGGCATCGACGACATCACCATCGTCCCTGAGCAGCAGTACCCCGACGGCAATTTCCCCACCTGCCCCTACCCCAACCCGGAAATTTTCGAGGCGCTGCGGCTGGGTCTGGAGCTGGCCGAGAAGACCGGCGCCGATCTGATGCTGGCCACCGACCCCGACGCCGACCGGGTGGGCATCGCCATCCGCTGCCCCGACGGCTCCTACGAGCTGGTCTCCGGCAACGAGGTGGGCGTGCTGCTGCTGGACTACATCTGCCAGGGTCGTATTGAGAAGGGTACCATGCCCAAGCGCCCCGTGGCGGTGAAGTCTCTGGTGTCCACCCCTCTGGCGGACATCGTGGCCGCAAATTACGGCGTGGAAATGCGCAGCGTGCTCACCGGCTTTAAGTGGATCGGCGATCAGATCGCCAAGCTGGAGGCCGCCGGTGAGGTGGAGCGGTTCATTCTGGGCTTCGAGGAATCCTACGGCTACCTTGCAGGCCCTTACGTCCGGGACAAGGACGCCATCATTGGCTCCATGCTGATCTGTGAAATGGCGGCCTACTACCGTTCCATCGGGTCGTCCATCAAGGCGCGGCTGGAAGCCATTTACGCAAAATACGGCCGGTATCTGAACAAGGTGAACTCCTTTGAGTTCCCCGGCCTGTCCGGCATGGACAAGATGGCCGGTATCATGGCCTCCCTGCGGGAGAAGCCCCCTGTAGAGATTGGCGGCTACAAAGTGACCAAAATCACCGACTACCAGAACACCGCTCAGACCGGCCTGCCCGCCGCCAATGTGCTGGTGTACAGTCTGGAAGGCGGCGCGACGGTCATCGTCCGCCCCTCCGGCACCGAGCCGAAGATCAAGACCTATTTCACCACTCTGGGCAAGGATCTGACGGAAGCCGAAGCACAGGAAAAGGTTCTCGCCGACGCTTTGAAGCCTATTCTCGCGTAATTCCGTGCAAAAAAGGCAAGCCGAAAAAGGCGTGGTTCCGTAAGAAAACATTTATGTGAGAGAATCGGCGTAGTTTAGGCTACGCCGGTTTTCTTTTCTTTTTGGGCTGCTTGGGATTGCTCCCTTGCTTCCTCAAAATCAAATGCACCAATGAAGTTATAGACAATCTCAATTTCTCTGACCTTAATGCGCGGCTCGTTGTCGTCCGGCGTGTAAACCTCGGAGATATAAATTTTATCCACAAACTCCCGGAGAATGGAAGCGTCAAGCTGCTGCATATCGGTGTACTTTCTGACCGCTGCAATGAACTGTCTGACGTTGACTTTCTGCTTCTCCTGTTCCTTGACTTCCTGCCGCAGATGTTCGACAAGATTTGTAAGGTTGGTCTGTTCCAGCTCATAGTCACGGGACAGTTTGATGAAACGCTCGTCGGAGAGCTTGCCGGAAATGTTATCCTCATACAGTCGCTTGATGATAACATCCAGCTCGGCAATCCGCTTTTGCGATTGCGCCAGAGTGTCTTTCTTTTGTGCCAGCTCCTTATCCCGTTCCCGCAGGCTTTGATCTGCGGCCCGCTGCACAAAGTCGTCCTCATACTGCGTCACATACTGAATGGCTTCCCGCAGGTTTCGCAGCACGATTTTTTCAAGGACAACGCGCCGGATAGAGTGGGTCGAACATAAAGTGCGGTCTTTACGGTAAGTTGAGCAAAGGTAATATTCCTGTTCAGGTTTGAAGTGATTGGCTCTGCACAAGTACATCTTTCCGCCGCAATCCGCACAGAACAGCAGGCCGGAGAACATACCCATGTCGCCCATCTTAGTGGGACGGCGGCGGCCCTGTCGGATTTTCTGGACGATCAGAAACACGCTTTCCTCAATAATAGGTTCCTGTGTGTTCTCAAAGATCACCCAATCCGCCGGATCATTCCATAATACTTTCTTGCTCTTGAACGATTGCTTGGAAGTTTTGAAGTTGACCGTATGGCCCAAATAGTCAAGGCGTTCCAAAATATGTACTACCGTCTTTGTTGCCCATTTATAAGGGTCAGTTGGCCGTTTAGATGTTGTCGGCAAGTCGTTTTCGTAGCAGTAAGCAACAGGCGAAAGAACTTTATTTTCTTGGAGCCATTTTGCAATTTGCGTCGGCCCCATGCCGTCCATGCACAGTGCAAAAATCTTCTGGACAACGGCGGCAGCTTCTTCATCCACGATCCACCGCTTCTTGTTCTCCGGGTCTTTCTTGTACCCATAAGGCGGGATAGTGGTAAGGTGTTCGCCGGAGCGTCCTTTGGATTGCCACGTTGCCCGGATTTTCTTGCTGGTGTCCTTGGCGTACATTTCATTGAATACGTTGCGGATGGCGGTAAACTCGCTGTCCCCGCGCACACTGTCCACACCGTCATTGACGGCAATAAAGTGGACGCCGTACTCTGGAAACAGCATTTCCGTATACATTCCGACTTGCAGATAGTTACGCCCGAACCGGCTCATATCCTTAACGACAACGCGCTTGATCTTGCCCGCCTTGATGTCGGCAAGCATCCTCTGGAATCCGGGCCGGTTGAAGTTGGTTCCCGAATATCCGTCGTCCTCGTCGTAGTGGCGGATGGCTGTATAGCCGTGATCCCGGCAATACTTTTCCAAAATCCGCTTCTGGTTGCTGATACTGTTGCTCTCGCCGTCCAGCTTATCTTCTTGGGAAAGACGCTCATAGCAGGCGGTAATGCCCTCGGCTTCCTCCTGCGGCTGGCTGTGGACATAGAATTGCAGCACCGTGTTTTGGATGGCCGTCTTGGTTTCCTCGCTCAACGGCGCGTCGTTGGATACGCGCTGAAAGGAAGTGACTGGCTGTTGGTACATTTGATTGTCAAGGTTCAAAGTAGTATCGTTATTCCGTGTCGCACGGGAGTTCCGTGCAATCACCATTTCCGGCTGTTTGCTCATAAGTTCCTCCTATTCCGCAGCCGGAAAACGAGGCATGATACAAGTATATTATACCATATCATGCCCCATCCGTCTGCTTGTAGGAAATGAAAAAATCTTTAATTTTTAAGTGGCTGCCTTGCTCAAATCATTTTGAAGCAGCCGACGGATTTTCTTGACTGCGGTTTCTTTCGCGCCGTCTTTGACGGTCGCTTTCACAATATATCGAACGCCTCCGATCTCGTACTGACGTACTACGGGGGCGGTCTGGTTCTGACTTGTTACTGTACTCATACAGTAATCCCCCTTTCGCTTACATTGGTGTAAAACGAAATGGGCAGTACGGACGGCTGTTGGCGCAGCTCCACGGGAATTTCACCCCCGCGTGGT
>ENA-OUQF01001757-OUQF01001757.1-human-gut-metagenome-genome-assembly--contig:-NODE-1757-length-12323-cov-10.003424_pt1 | contig 12323 bp, 8 predicted proteins | sample MGYA00237947_ERZ548826 | MGnify/ENA primary metagenome ERZ548826 (study PRJEB26490, sample SAMN05194701) | human gut metagenome | biome: terrestrial biome; feature: human-associated habitat; material... | reverse complement strand
CTCTGGCAAGGCAATTTTTGTTGGAGAACTTTGTGAGCCGAGGGATGGTGGTGGATTTTGCGGTTCATTCTCCCGACAAGGAGGATGTCGGCATTCCCAATCCGCATTTTCACGTCATGTGTCCGATTCGCCCCATTGAGCCGGACGGCAAGTGGGGCAATAAGCAGCGGCGGGAATATGTGCTGGACGAGCATGGAGAGCGCATCCGAGATGAGGCTGGCAACTATGTGTTCAACGCTGCGCCCACCACCGATTGGGGCAACCCTGAAACCTTGGAGCATTGGCGGCAGGAATGGGCTGAGCTGTGCAACGCGAAGTTTGCGGAGAAAGGTTTGGATTGTAGGATCGACCACCGCAGCTATGCCCGTCAAGGCATTGAACAGATTCCTACCGTCCACGAGGGACCGTCTGTCCGCGCGATGGAAGCGAAGGGCATTCGCACCGCCAAGGGCGACTTCAACCGCTGGGTTCGCAAAACCAACGCCATGCTGCGGGAAGCAAAGAATAAAATCGCCTCTTTGCTGGAATGGCTGAAAGCGGTTAAGGAAGAACTCTCCAAGCCGCAGCCGCCCATACTGAACGATTTGCTGATGACCTATTACAATAATCGCAATAAAGGCGCATACAGTACAAAGGCCAAGACAGCCAACTTACAGCGGTATGCGGATGCGTTCCGCTTTTTGCAGGAGAAGCAGCTTTTTACCACCGATGATCTGGATGCCGCGCTGCATTCCATGCAGAACAGCATCAACGCAATGAAGGCGTCTGCCGGGGAAAAGCAATCCCGCATCAAGGAGCTGGATGAGCTGCTGCGCATGGCACAGTATTATGTCGATGGAAAACCGGCTGCGGATAAGCTGGGAAGCATCCGTTTTGAAAAAGCCAGACAGAAACACAAGTCGGAGCATGACAATACGCTGCGGACATTCTACATGGCAGAGCGCAAGCTGAAACCGTATTTCAAGGATGGCAAGATGCCCATCACCGCATGGCGCAGAGAGCGTGAGCGGTTGGAGCAGGAGTACAAGGACATTCGGACAGAGCTTTCGCCGCTTTACGCCGACGTTAAAAAGCTCTGGGCCATTCACTACAACATTTATGAAGTGCAGCATGAGCAGGAGCGGCAGCAGACACAACTGCGCAGCCGCAAAAACGAAATAGAATTATGAGAAAGGACTCGTATATGGGAAAAATTATCAGCATTGACGAAATCAACCGTGCCGTAATGGAGGGGAAAGACGATTTGGTCTTTGAGCTTTGCAAGGTCTTTGACCATGAGAGCTACTTTGATCCGATCTTTGACCCGCCGGAGTCCTTTTTGCAGGAGTGCGAGGCCTATTGGAGCAGGAGAAGCCCCTTCTGCAAAACCGTGGAGCGCAAGATTGGAAACACATGGTATACCATTGAAACCGTCTGTGACGGAACTGAGCCGCTTACCGCCAAGGTAAAACGGCTCATTTTTTCTGACCGGGAGGTGGCTTGTTAATGACAGTGACACAAAACTATGGTAATATAATTTCAAGCACACCGATTCTGTCGGCTGACCCGAACGTGAAGGAGGACGTTATGACGGATCAGCAAAAAATTACGATACTCTACTGCCGCCTCAGTAATGAGGATTCGCAGGATGGCGAGTCGAATTCGATACAGAATCAACGCGAGCTTTTAACCAAATACGCACGAGATCATGGATACACAAACCTGAAAATTCTGGTGGATGACGGTTATACCGGGACGAACTTCAATCGCCCCGGCGTACAGGAGGGCTTTGAACTCGTCAAGCAGGGATTAGTGGGCTGCTGGCTCTGCAAAGACCTCAGCCGCTTTGGTCGTGACTATCTGACCGTAGGCCAGTACACCGACATCATCTTCCCCAGCTACGATGTTCGCTTCATTGCCGTCAACGACGGCGTGGACAGTCAGCGTGGAGACGGCGATGGATTCGCCGCAATCCGTAACCTATTCAAGAACATCTCCCATTCGGGAAAGGTAAGTAATGATTTCTCCCTTTTCAGACGGTTTTGCTGTATCAATCGCTGTTTTCGTTGTTCCTGCAGTAAGTTTTCCATAGTTCATGGAGTGCAAGCTGCCATTGGATTCCAGGCGGTAGCCATAGGTGAAAAAGGGGATCTACCCGAAACGCATCCGGTTCAGCCGCGGACTGAATCCAAACGCCCTTGCCGCTTAACTCGCGCAAAGCCTGCATCCAAAGGATCGGATCGCGCGCTATCCGTGTAAGATCGGCAACAAGGAGGATGTCCGCCTTTTGCTTCACCGCCTTCTGACAAGCCCTTTTCCAGCCGTCGCGGTCAAGCGTAGTTCCTTTTTCATACTCGCTGACTTCTCCCACAATTTCATAACCCAGCCGCTCGGCCTGCTCATGCAGCCGGGCGCTTTGTGCTTCCAGCGTGTGGTCGCCGTCAAGCTGCGCCTGCGTTGCTACTCGGCAATATACCACCACACGCTTGCTTTTGTTGCTATCCATGATTTGACCTCCATTCAGATATTGCCGACAAAGCGGTAATAGATTTTGATGTCCCGGACGTTTTTCCCATCAATGACGGTCTTTTCTCCGACCTCAATGCGGTCGATCAGTTCGTCTACCGTTTCACGGTCAAGCTCCCGAATATGCAGGTGCTTTCGGACGACTGCCGCCCAGCTTTGAATGTCGGCGGCGCTCTGCTCATACTCCCTGACTTCCGCAAGAAGCGTATCCAGCCGGTCGGTTCGCTGGCGACGCTCCTGCTCGGTCTTTTCAAGCAGTACAGCGAAGGACGCTGCGCTGATGCTGCCGCAAACCTTGTCCTCATAGAGCTTGGCGGTCATTTGCTCCAGCTCATAGACGCGGCGGCGCAGCTTCCCAATCTCCTGCCGGACGCTTTCCTGACGCTCTGCGTCTGCGGCGGTGCGCTGCGCTTGCAGCCTGTCCAGCATGGCAGCTTCGTCCAGTTCCAGCGCCTCGGCATGGGCGCGGATCTCGCTCAATACAAGCTCCGTCAGCGTCATCTCATAGATGGTGTGCCTGGAACACGCGCCGTAGCCGGAGGCCGTATAACGGGAGCAGAAATAGGAAACGTACTTTTTGGACGTGCCGTTCTTGCGGCGCTGCGTCTCCCGGTTGCCCTGAAGGGGGGCTTTGCAGTCGGCGCAGACGAGCTTGCCGGTGAACAGGAAGGGCTTCGGCGGCGCGTTGTCCGCCGAGAGCAGCGTCCTTTCCCGGTTGATGGCCTGCACTTCATTCCATACCTCCGGGGAGATGATGGCTTCATGCAGAGCCTCATGCCGTATCCACTCGGATTCCGGCTTATAGATCATGGTGTCGTCCTTATAGGAGCGCGAGCCGGTCTGGTTCTGAATGAGATTTCCGGTGTAGACCTCGTTTGTCAATACATTCTTCACCGTGGCGTACATCCAAAGGTTCGCGTACTTGCAGGAGCCGTTGCCGTACAGCTTTGCCCAATACCAGCGTGGGGACAAAATGCCCTCGCTGTTCAGCACGGCGGCGATCTTGCCATAGGCCATGCCGCCGCGCCGCAGCTCAAACATCCGGCGCACCACGGCGGCTGCTTCCTCGTCGATCACCAGCCGGTGCCTGTCCTCCTCGCTCTTGCGGTAGCCGTAGGGCGCGTAGGCGGCGATATACTGGCCGCTGCGCATTTTGGCGTGGAGAACGGATTTGATCTTGCCCGACAGGTCTTTCAAATGGTAGTCGTTCATCAGACTGCGGAAGTGCAGCATATCCGTGTTGTCGCCCTCGGTGTCGAGGCAGTCAAGGACGGATACGAAGCGGCAGCCCAACGAGGGGAAAATAACGTCGGTATAGCGCCCGACCTCCACAAAATCACGGCCCAGCCGTGATAGGTCTTTCACAAGGATCAGGTTGATAAGGCCGTGCCGCGCGTCCTCCAGCATCTCCAGAAATCCGGGACGCTGAAAATCCCCCCCGCTATAACCGTCGTCGCGGTAGGACTTGACCTCCGTCCAGCCGTTGAGCATTACGAATTTGGAAAGCAGTTCATATTGATTCTCGATGCTGACGGATTCATCAGCGGGGATATAGTTTTTCGCCTTGGCGGAGTTGGAGGCGTCGTCCACGCTCAACCGGCAATAGATGCCGACCTTATATAGCTTTTTCATACGCTTCCAGCCTCTCCTGTGCCAGCGCGTCGTCCACGCTGCCGACGTAGCGGTAGACCACCTTGACGTCGCAGATGCGCTGTCCGTTGACCTTCCGCGCCTCGCCCACCTCGATGCGGTCCACCAGCTCAAAGAGGATGCTTTCGTCCAGCGCCGTGATCTCGGTGTAGCGGCGGATGACCTCCATCCAGCGGTTTGCGTCCTGCCGGTTCTCAAGCTGCGCTCTGACCTTCTGCTCCAGCTCCGGGATGGCGGCGGCTTTTTCCGCCCGTTCGGTTTCGTATTTCCGCATGAGCGTCTGAAAGACCGTCTGGGGGATGGTGCCGGTGCATTTGTCCTCATAGAGATTCTGCATCAGCCGTTCCAGCTCCGTCATACGCGCCGCTGCCGCTTTCAGCTCCTGCTCATAGGAGATGACGCGGCTGCGGCTTTCCTTTTCCTTCATACGGCTGATCTGCTCGGCAAGGCGCTCGCCGTCGCACTCGACGAAGCGCGCCTTTTCCCGGATGTCCGTCAGCACCAGCTCCTCCAGCACATTCTCATAGATGGAGTGGATGGTGCAGGCGCTTTTGCCGCTTCTGGCATAGTTGCCGCAGATAAAGGAGCTGTACCGCCCCGGCGTTCCGTCCTTATAGGTGAAGCGCTCGATGTGGTTGCGCATCTTGAAGCCGCAGTCTGCGCAGTAGACAAGGCCGGTGAAGATGCTGCGGATGCCGTCCGTGGGCGGCGTCTTGCGCACCTTCTTTTTGTCGATGCTGACCACGGTATCCCAGACCTCGCGGGAGATGATGGGTTCGTGGGTTCCCTCCACCCGTATCCATTCCTCCGCCGGCTTGTTGATGAGCTTTCTGGACTTATAGGACAGAGTGCCGGTTTTGCCCTGCACCATGTTCCCGATGTAGACCTCACTGCGGATGAGAGCTTTGACGGTGGTTTCCGCCCACTTGTGGTTGACGTTGCGCGGGTCGCTGCGCCCCTTGCGCTGATAGTAAAGCGCACCGGGCGGCAGAACGCCCTCCTCGTTGAGCGTGACGGCGATGGCACGGAAGCCCATGCCGGAGGCGCGCATGGCGAAGATGCGGCGCACGGTAGGGGCGGTCTCCTCGTCGATGACGAGGTGGTGCTTATCCTCCGGGTCGCGCTTGTAGCCGTAGGCGGGGTAGGTTCCCATGAACTTGCCGCTTTCCGCGCAGGCCCGCTTGACCGCCTTGACCTTCTTGGAGGTGTCCCGGCTGTAAAACTCGTTAAATAAGTTCAAAAAGCACATGACGTCGGTGCTGCCGTTGTCACTCATGGTGTCGATGCCGTTGTTCAGCGCGATAAAACGGCAGCCCAGCGAGGGGAACAGGTAGTCCGTGTACTGTCCGAACTCGATGTAGTTACGCCCAAAGCGTGATAGGTCTTTTACCAGAATGAGGTTGATTTTCTTGGCTTTTGCATCTTCGATGAGGCGTTTAACGCCGGGTCTGTCGAAATTCGTACCTGAGTACCCGTCGTCACAGTACACCGCGATCTCGTTCCAGCCCCGCTGACGCACATAGCTTTGCAGCAGGAGCTTTTGATTTTCAATGGATACGGACTCCCCATCGCGCTCATCGTCGTTGCTGAGCCTGCAATAGATGCCTACGTTGTATGTCTTTTCGATCATCTGTATTTTACCTCCCGATTCTCTGCGATTCATACATCCGTGCGGCGTGATGGCTCTCGCAGGTTTTCCCTGCAAGAATATGATACCGGAGATACCATCTTCGCGCAAGGATGCCGCCGCAAGGAGGCTGATTGTCTGTTACGATGCGTGACAGGGCTGTGCGGCCGCGGGAGCGTCCAGCTCTGTCATGGCGCGGCGCACCGCAAGCTGCTCCAGCGTCCTGCCAAGGTCCTTTTCGCCGGAAAACACGCTTGTCACGCGATAGAGGGTCTTGCCGATCCTGACCTCCTTATAAGAGGCGACCGGCTCTTTGGGGATGGCTTGCTTCTGCATAAACGCACCTCCGATTTATCAATTTAGTCCCGCTGCCACGATATGACAGCGGGGCTTGTTCGTATTCGTTCCGGCAGAGCAGCCGCGCCGGAGGGATTGCTGTCATTTTGCATGATACTGCACCGGCGCGGCTGTCTGCGTATGTTGTGTCATGTAGTTTTGTTCCGCCGTATTTGTCACAGCCCCCGGCGCGAGGCATATATCGCCTCTGGGACCGGTATCAGCCGCCTTTGGCAAGGCTGTCCCATTCCCGCAGCGCCGTGGCTTGTAAGGCTCACGAGCGCCGCAGGAATCCCCCTCAAGTCAGTGGGAGGCCGTAGCTGGGGTTGCGTATCGCCCGCGCTGTCATCGCGCCCGATGCTGCCACGCATCGGGTCAAAGGCCGCGTAGATCGCTCGGACAGCCGCCCGTCCCGAAGGGCGGGAGGTCTGTCGTCATGGCGGCGCGCCTTTTGTCGCTTGGCTTTTCAGCCGCGCGGGGTCTGTGCTGATACCGGTGTCTATGCGGTTTTCAAGGAGCAGAGGCGAGAAAGAAGAATATCCCTCTCATATACCTCAAGAAAAATCGGGCTTTTTATAACCCCCTCAGTCGAAATTTTTCAAAATTCTCTTCAAATGGGAAAGCCCATTGCGAACGGAATGATGCACGGCAGGCTGGGTGGTGTTTTCTCTTGCAGCGATCTGCAACTGAGACAGTCCACCAACTATGTACGCAAGGACACGCCGCCGCTGTGCGGGCGTGAGCTGTGCCAGCGCTTCTTTCAGCAGCCGTTCCAGTTCCATGCGCTCCAGCGCCTCGTCCGGCTGCTCCGGCAGATTCAGCGCCTCCGCCTCGATGCCGTCGCCTGCGTCCAGCGAGTAGAATGCCCTGTTGTCGCGGATGTACTGCGCGTAGTTGATCTGAAGCCGCTTATCTTCTTCAAGGAACGCGGCTACTTCATCGGAAACCTCGATAAAGGCATCCTCGGTGTACCACGGGTAAAGCTCCCGCAGGTTGATCGTTGTCATGTTGTATTCCTCCGTTTGGATGTTTTTGTTCGGTGTTGCGGTCGAATCCAAACGAAGGGCGGCGGGGAGCGGCAGCCCACGGCGAAGAAGTGCCGTGGATGACAAAAAGCACCTATAAAGGCTTCAAAACCTTCATAGGTGCTCAATAGGCGCAATGAAACAGCAGAAAGGGCAGGCGGGTGCAGAAAACTGCTTTCCTTCCGTATTAGTCCGGTTATGCGATTTGTGCGGCGGCAAGCCGCATCAGCGACACCTCCCGTACTCTTTTGTCATAGACTGATTTCCTTTCTGCTCAAATCGGATAGAAATGGCGAAAGGCGGTTGTTCAAAAGAGCAACCGCCTTTCCTGACGAATGAAACCGAAAAGGGGCGCGGGGCTATTTGCCCGCGCCCCTAAAGGTGAGCCTGTTTACTTTTCGATGATTTGCAGCGCTTCTTCCTCACGCCGCCGCCTGATCTGCCATGTGGTCAGTGCAAGGCATCCGGCAAGAGATGTACAGAGGGAGAACCCCCACAAGCCTAACACGCTGTTGTCGCCGGTCTTTGGGATTTGCAGCCGCTTCGGGTCGATCCAGCCCATCAGGCCGCCGGGAGCCTTGCCCTGCACCAGCTCATACTTCTCAATGAAGCGGTGGAGCATGGCGGCGATCTCAGCGCGGGTCGCCGTGCCCTGCGGGTCAAGCAGATTGCCGGATTTTCCCTTCACAAGACCGCTGCCGACCGCCCATTGCATCGCCGTCTTTGCGTAATCCGTGATCTTGTCCGCATCCTTGAACTTGTCCAGATTTCCCTTGACGGTCAGATCGTAGCCCTTGTAGTCTGCGTAGCGGTAGAAGATGGCTGCAAGCTGTTCGCGGGTGATGGGATCGTCCGGGCCAAATTTGTCTTTGCCGTAGCCCGCGAAAATGCCGTTCTCCGCCGTCCATGTGATCGCGTCAGCGTACCACTTTCCGGCCTCCACATCGGTAAAGCTGTTTTTGCCCTTCGGCGCGGGGCTGCCCTCCATGCGCCAGAGAATGGTCGCCATCATGCCGCGCGTTGCCGTCCCATGCGGACTGAACAGGGTCTTGCTCGTGCCGAGCATCAATCCGTTTTCGTAGACGAACATCACATCGCCGTAGAACCAGTCCTTTTCAGAAACATCGGTAAAGGGATTCACGCCTGTGCCCGGATTTTCGTCCACGCGCCAGAGTGCATACACGGTCATATCCTTCGTCAGATAAACACCGGAAACCTTGTTGATCAGGCCGCGTTCGCTGTACCAGCCGATAAAGGTATGCCCGCGCCAGGTCGGGACGTACTTTGTCAGGTCAATGTAGGTATTGTACGCTTCCCGCACGCTGGGAATATCACTGCCGCCGCCTGTTTCAAAGCGCAGCGTGTAGTAGGTGACGGGCGGATTGTAGCCGCCGCCACCGCCGCCGGTATACGTCCAGTGGGCGTAGACGGTGGTATTTGCAGAGAATACGGTATCCGTCGTGACTTTCGTACCGCCGCTCTTTTCGGTGTACCAGCCGTCGAAGCTGTAACTGCCGCTTCGGGAGGCGCTGGGCAGAGAGGTCAGCTTCTGGTTGGTGGTGGTCATGCTAACGACAGAGGGCGTACCGCCGTTGCCGTCAAAGGTGACGATGAACTCGGTGGGTGCAGGAGGTGCATCCTTCTCAAAGATGGCCTTGACCTCCACGTTGGCGCTCGGCATGGTGAACTTATCGTCCATGATGGTCACGCCGCCGCTCATGACCTGCCACTCCTTGAAGTGGTAGCCGGTGTTGGGCGTAGCGGTCAGGCGAATCTCCGTGCCTGCCACGGCTTTGTCTGGAGATGCGGAAGCCGTGCCGTTTCCTTCCGTTTTCACGGTGATGGTGAACTCGGTGGGCACAGGAGGCGCGTCCTCCTCAAAGATGGCCTTGACCTCCACATTGCTGTCCGGCATGAGGAACTTATTGTTGGTGATTACAAGTCCCGTCGGCGATTCGACCTTCCACTCCTTGAAGTGGTAGCCGGTGTTGGGCGTAGCGGTCAGGGTGATTTCCGTGCCGGCCGTCGCCGAGGTGGAGCTTGCAGAAGCCGTTCCGTTGCCGTCTGTGATGACGGTGACGGCGTGCTCGGCTGCGGGGGCGTTGGTTATCGTAATAGACAGCTCCTTCTTATCGTTGCCCACGCTGTTGAGAGCTCGAACGGTAAATTGGGCGGTCTGTTCCGCAGTGGGCGTGCCGCTGATCTCGCCGGTGGTTTGTTTCAGCGTCAAGCCATCGGGCAGCTCGCCACTGAAAAGCTCCCACAGAATGAAGCCTCCCCCAGTTGCCTGAAGCTGATGGTGGTACGGCGTGCCGACCGTGCCGCCGGGCAGCGTCGTGGTAGTAATCGCCGGCGCATCCTCCGAACCTAGGAGCTTCACCCGGATCGCGGCTGTTACCGCAGGCTCCGGCTGCTGATACCTGTGCTCGTCGTTAGCGTCGAATACCAGCGTACCGGGGATGGTCTGCCAAGCCGTGGACTGCGCGTCATAGGACGATTCCTCCCACGAAACCTCCATGCCAACCCTGAGACCGTCGATGGCCTCGACGACCACAATTTCCGGCAGGTTAAGCCCTGCAAAGGTCGTACCGAGTTTCTTCTCCGTAATGGGATCCGGCTCCTCGCAACGCTTGAGGGTATTTTTGATGACGTTGACCTTGATCGTTGTCTCCGCCGTCCTGTAGCCGTGCTGGTCAGTCGGCGTGAATACCACCGTCACAACGTTCTCGCCCAGCTCGTCAAACCATCCGGGCGTACCCTCCTTGAAGGAGAACGTGCCGGGGACGACGGTATCCGTCCCCTTGACCTTTGCCACGCCGTCCGCAAGATTGGCGCTTTCCCCGCCTGTGGATCCCATCCCGAAGATCCGATTGACGAACATGGTATTGTCGGGCAGCGCAAAATCGCCCTTTTCCCACCGGAAGACGGGCGGCTGCGTGATCTCCGTCTCCACCGGGTCGGCCTGCAGCGTGACCTTTACCACGCCTCTGAGGTCGGCACCCTCGGGTACGATGTAATACTTCTCAAATTCGGCGCGGTTGACCTCACCGTAGATGGTCTGCTCCTCATACGAATTGGGGTCGTAGTTTGAATTGTCCCACTCGATGATGCCGGGCACATTGCCGTTCAGCCCGCTTCCCTCGTGGTTTGGTTCATCGGCCTCCGCGAAGAAATAGAACGCGTTCGGCAGACCGAGATCCTCAAAGGCTGTTCCAATCTTTTTATTGTCAATATACGATGTATTGGCTTGCCTGAATTTGCGGGGAATGACGTCCACGTTGACGGTACATTCCGCCGTGGTGTACTTCAGCAGGTCATCGGGTGTGAAGGTGACCTTGAGAGCCAGCGACCCCACCTGAACAAGCCCGCCGTCTCTGCGCCAGTAGCCGTATTTTTCCTGCTCCTCGTTCAGAGTGAAGACGCCGTCAACCGTTTCGCCATCTGCCGTGGCTTTTCCGCCGGAAAGATACTCGTCGGAAAAGGCAAGCTGGCAAAAATCGCCGCTGTATATCTGCCTGGAGTAGGTGGGCGGCTCCAGCGTTGGCACAATGGGTTCGTCGCCAATGAGCGTGATTCTGGCGATGGCCTTAATGCTTGTCGGCTCCAGTTTCTTCTCGAAGCGGCTTTCTTCAACATGCAGCTGGCCGGTAATGATCTGCTCGCCACGAGCGTTCGGGTCATAGGAGGAGCTGTCCCATGTCACGGGGATGGGAAAGAAGGTCCTGCCGGTGTTGGTTTTTACCTCGACGTCGGGAGGAAGACGCCACAGATCCTCAAACGCCGTGCCCAACGGCTCGTCGGGGAGGACTTCCTCTGTGACGCTTGTGATCGTGTGCTTAATCCCCGTCACGGTGACGATACATTCCGCCGTGGCGTATGTCTCCGCATCGTCGGGGGTAAAGAGGATTTCCATGCGGTTTTCGCCCGGGTATACAATGCCGCCCCATTTGTGCTTGAAGCGGAACGAGCCGGGAACAACGATGTCCGTCCCCTCGACCTTTGCTTCGCCGCCTTCAAGATCCCCATCAAGGTACTCGTCGCCGACGTACCCCTCAGAGGGCAACGTGGGTGGGGTGGTGATGACCGTTTTGGTGAGCGGCAAAAGCTCTCCGTAGGCCGTATGACAGGTTTCGCAAATGGCCTTCTCCGTGCCGGTGGCCTTGCCGCCGGAGCAGCTGCCTGTTTCGGTATGGCTGCTGTCCGTGGCGCAGGTGCGTGTGTGCGTTCCGTTGCCGTTGGAGGTCCATTCGCCCCAGCTATGATTGTGCACCTCCCATATGGCGTAGATGGTTTTGGAGTTAGTCTGCCCATTTACCACACTGCAATACCAAGTATAGCCGTCCGCACGAAGATATTTCGGATTCCCATACGGGTTATCCGCCCAACCCTTGAAGGTATATCCGTCACGGGTTGGAATTTTGTCCGATATGAGGAACGATACTTGATATTCCGAGCTGATCTTGCTCTCACTTGGCGGCGCGCCGCTGCCGCCGTTGGCATCGTAATGCAGCGTATAGGTGTATTGGGTGGCAGCGGGACGGGCTGCCCCGAGCAGAGGCATTGTCGTTTTGCCGTCCTTGGAATCGCAAATCTCACATACATAGGTGCAGGGTTTTCCCATGGCAGCCGGTGCGTAGCCGCAATCCTTGCCATGCGCGTGCTTGCAGTCTGATGCTTGAAGGATGCAGCCGCTTTTCTCGGTGCACCCATGGGCGCATTCCGTCGGTGCTGCGTTTTCGGCCTCCGATAAGCCGTCGGCATTCTCCGACACGCTTTCCGCCGGGTAGCATTCCGCCGTATGCGCATGGACGCACCGGGTTATGAGACTATGACATTCCTCCGCGTGTTCATGGGAACAGGGAATTTCCGCTGTCCCTTCGGTATAGCCGCAGGCTTCGTCATGCGCCGGGTGGTGTTCGCACAGGCCGCCCGGGTTCGATGCGCGTGCGCCGGTCTCTCCCTCCGCCGCAAAGGCAGGCGCGGGCAGCATGGTCAGCACCATGCAGCATAGAAGCAGGATGCTGAGTATTCGTTTCTTCATTGGCTTTTCTCCTCCTTTTCGTGTCGGGCGGGCTTGTCCGTCCCGTCTTTTCTACGGTTTTCTCTGATTCTGAGCCGGAAGCACAGCGCGGTGATCGCCGCCGCCACGGCAAAGGAGACGACGGCCACCAGCACATAGC
>ENA-OUQF01001756-OUQF01001756.1-human-gut-metagenome-genome-assembly--contig:-NODE-1756-length-12327-cov-4.629156_pt1 | contig 12327 bp, 10 predicted proteins | sample MGYA00237947_ERZ548826 | MGnify/ENA primary metagenome ERZ548826 (study PRJEB26490, sample SAMN05194701) | human gut metagenome | biome: terrestrial biome; feature: human-associated habitat; material... | reverse complement strand
AATTAGCTCACCTAGAAATGGTTGGCACTATTGTTCATCAATTAACAAAAAATGCATCAATTGAAGAAATTGAAACTGCAGGTCTAAGTGCATATTATACAGATCATGGTGTAGATGTATATCCACAATCAGCTGCTGGAGTACCATTTGATGCAAATTGTTTAGCTTGTAAAGGAGATGCTATTGCAAATCTTCAAGAGGACTTAGCTGCTGAGCAAAAGGCACGTGCCACTTATGAAAAATTAATAGATTTATGTAGAGATAATCCAGATGTAGTAGACCCTCTTCGATTCTTACGTGAAAGAGAAGTTGTTCACTTCCAAAGATTTGGTGAGGCTTTAAGAGGTGTTCAAGATAAACTTGCAGAGAAAAAATTCTATATGAACGACGGAAATTGCTTAGATATGTAACAAAATAATTGCACTTACTAATCTAAAACATTAATAAAAGGAGTCTAAACTTATTAGTTTTTAAATGCAATAAAGTTCCTACAATACTAACAAATATAATGCTAAATATTTGGAACTTTAAAATTTCTTTTTTAGACATATACATTACCTTCTTGATAATATATATGTCTAAAATTATCTTTCTTGCTCTTCTTTCATAAATTCATCTAAAATAAGAGGGTCTCCATTTTTCTGAAAACCAGTCAATATTCCTTTCTCATCTCTATGCAAATTTAAGAAAACTAAAATTTCATATTTTTCTTTCATCAATTGACTTTGTAATTTTTTTAGTGTTTCTCTTTGTTCAGGAGTAATTTTATCTGGCATATAAAAAATTCCTGTTTTATATGTTGGAATCGACGTATTCTCTGCAAATACAATATGCCCAAGATTCTTAATTTCGTAAAAAACACTATTAACATCGTGCTTTTCGACCAACACATTTTGAACCTCTTTCTCATCTTGCATATGTTCTTTAAGAAATTCTTCCATATAATAATAATGTGCTGTATCATCTTTATCTTTAAAAATTCTTTCTACTTTTCCATTTTTATCTTTTCCATCTACTTTTTTATTACCATATAAAAGCAAAATTTTTACATTTTCTATTAAACTATCTTTTATTTCATCCATTTTCTCCACCTCACTCATATACACATATTATACCATAATATGCAAAAAACTTCAAATCTATTGATTCTAAGCTCATTTAAGAGTATAATACTATTAGTTATTTGCAGAAAGAAGGATTGAAATGTACTTAGATTTTAAAAATAATACAAATTATACAAAATTAGGCGAACCCGCAAAAATAATTAAGAATGGTGGACTCGTAATATTTCCTACCGAAACCGTTTATGGTATTGGTACTAATGGATTAGATAAAAACGCCATAAAAAAACTATATAGTGTCAAACAAAGGCCTTTAAATAAGCCTATTAGTCTGTTAGTAAATAACATTAATATGATTGAAACTGTTGCCAAAAATATTACAGATTTGGAATATGCTCTAATCCAAAAATTCTTTCCTGGGCCTTTAACAATTATTTTAGAAAAAAAAGAAATTGTACCAGATATTTTAACTGCCGGCTCTAATACTATAGGCATTCGTATGCCTGCAAACAATATCGCCTTAAAACTAATAGATTATGCAGGAGTTCCAATTGCAACTCCAAGTGCTAACATTTCTGGTAAGCCAAGTGGGACAAATGTAGAAGATATTATGAAAGATTTTAATACCAAAGTTGATTGTTTTATTGATGACGGTCCAAGCAAAATTGGTCTTGCATCTACTATTGTTAAAGTAATTGATGGTCAAATTCATATTTTAAGACAAGGTTCAATATCCAAAAAAGATATAGATTCAGTAAAAGATGCCTTAGCCTACTAAGCTAAGACATCTTCTTTTTCTTTAACAATTTTGCAAATTAAATTTGCAGCATTCTCTACCCCAATTGCATCACTATTAATACAAATATCATAATTAGAAGGGTCTTTCCACTCTTTCTCTGTATAATATTTATAATGATTTGCTCTTAATTTATTTATTCTATTAATTTCTTTTTCAGCTTTTACTTTATCTAAATTATAAAATTCAGTTGCTCTTTTTATCTTATCTTCCATGCTACTAGCAACAAAGATACTAACCACATTTTCTCTGTCTTTTAAAATAAAGTCAGCGCATCTTCCTACTATTACACATGATTCTTTATCTGCAACTTCTTTTATCAATTCAGATTCTTTAATAAATAAATCATCAGAATTATTTAAGCCTGCATAATATCCATTATTAAGTATTGATAAAGCATCTCTTTTTTGTTCATTGTTTTCTATATATTCTTCTGCCAACCCTGTTTCCTCAGCTAACTTCTCAACAAATTCTTTATCATATAATTTTATTCCTAATTTTTCGGCAACTAATCTTCCAATATATCTTCCGCCTGAACCATATTCTCTAGAAATTGTAATTATTATTTGCTTATCAGTAACATTATTTGATTTTGTTTCTTCTTTTATAACTTCTTTTACATTCTCATTTGCCTTTAATCCTTTTACTTCTCTTATCAAGAGTATTGATGCTAAAATAAATGCTAATCCGTCAGCTACAGGTCCTGCACTTAATACTCCCATAATTCCAAATATATGGCTTAGTATTATCATTGATGGTATTAATATAACAATTTGTCTTGAAAGTGATAATATTGCACTTTTTGTGCTCTTTCCAATAGCTTGGAAGAAAATTCCTGATGGGATTTGTATACCATTTACTATTGTTAACATCAAATATGTTCTGAATGCTAAACATGCGAATTCCATGTATTTTTCATCACCACTACCAAATATTAATATTAATTTATCTGGTATTGTTTGGAATAGTATAAATGCAATCGTACTTATTACTACACTTGAACCTAATACAATTTTCAATGTTTGTTTTACTCTATCATATTTTCTTGCACCATAATTGTATCCAAATATTGGTTGACTTCCTGCTGCAATACCAATTATTATGCTATTTAATATTTGGCTTATTTTCATTACTATTCCTAAAACTGTTATTGGAATTTCTGCTCCAAATTCACTTTCTGCTCCGTATTTTCCTAATAAATTGTTTTCAGCTGTCATAACACATACGATACTCATTTGTGTAATAAAACTACTTATTCCTAATGTAGAAACCTTTTTACATACATTTGCTTTTAGTTTAAAGCTTTCTTTTGATAATTTAATTGACTTAAATCTTTTTATATAAGCAACATTTAATATAAACGTAAGTATTTGACTTATAACTGTTGCAATTGCAGCACCTTCAACACCTTTATGGAATACAAATATGAATATTGGGTCTAATATTGTATTTAATATAGCTCCACTTACCATACTTATCATTGAATATTTAGGGCTTCCATCTGCTCTAATGATTGAATTTAATGTTGTTCCTATCATAGAGAATGGAAATCCTATTGCAATTATCTTTCCATATGCCATTGCATATTCTTTTAAGTTTTCCGTACATCCAAATATTTTTAAAAACACTGGTAAAAATATAAGTGTTACGATACAGAATATTATTGAGACTATTGCTGATAATAATATTCCATTACCAATTCCTGCTTCTGCCTCTTTTTTCTTTTTTTCTCCTAATTTTAAACTTAGATATGCTGATGCTCCATCTCCAAACATTAATGAGAATGCTAAGCATATCATTACTAATGGGAATACTACATTTGTAGCTCCATTTCCTAAATATCCTACTCCTTGACCTATAAATATCTGGTCTACTATATTATATAGCGAGTTTACCAACATAGATATTATACAAGGAATTGAGAATTTTTTGATTAGTTTTCCTATTTTTTCTTTTCCTAATATGTTTTCTTCTTGTTCCATTCTTTTCTCCCTTCTTTTATCTTTTTTATTATTTTTGGGCATTTTGCCAACTTGACTATTATATAATTTTTTTGAAGATTTGTCAAAGGGTTGTTCGTAATTTTTTCAAAAAATTTAGAGTTATGTTTCCATAACTCCGTGATTTTTATGCGTTCTTCCCACAACAATTCTTATACTTCTTTCCGCTTCCACAAGGGCATGGGTCGTTACGACCAACTTTAGGACCTTCATTAACAATAGTTTTGTTAACTTCAGTTTTAATTTGTTCCCCATTGTCTAAGCTATTGATAGCTTGTAGAGCTGCCCCAGTAATTTTAGCTGCTTCTTCTCTCTTAACATCTTCTTGTTTACGTAAGTTCATAAGAATTTTTACAACATCATGTTTAATATCAAGAACCATTTCTTCGAACATGTCCATACCTTCTATTCTGTATTTAACAACAGGATCTTGTTGTCCATAAGCACGAAGACCAATACCATCTTTTAATTCATCCATAGCATCGATGTGGTCCATCCATTTTTGATCAACAACTTTAAGCATAACAACTCTTTCAAGTTCTCTTAAATCATCATTTCCAATTTCTTGTTCTTTTTCGTCATACTTAGCTAAGGCAAGTTCTTGAAGTTTTTCAATTATAGCATTTGAATCTTTTGAGTTTTCTTTGATAAAATCAACCATTTCGATTCCAAATGTATTTCTAATATCTGTATCGAGCGCTTCTACACTAACTTCATCTTCGCTAGAGAAATATGTTAATACAACTTCTTCTGCAAGAGATTTTATCATATTTAAAATATTATCTTTTAGGTTTTCTCCATCTAAAACTTCTCTTCTTTGTTTGTAAATTATTTCTCTTTGTGCATTCATTACATCATCATATTTTAATACATTCTTTCTAGTACTAAAGTTTCTACCTTCAACCTTCTTTTGAGCTGACTCAACCGCGTTACTAATCATTCTATTTTCAATAGGAACGTTTTCGTCCATTCCAATTGTATTATAAACTTTTGTAATCATATCTCCACCGAAGATTTTCATTAAGTCGTCATCAAGTCCTATATAGAATTTAGATTCTCCTGGATCTCCTTGACGTCCACTACGTCCACGTAACTGATTGTCAATTCTTCTTGATTCATGTCTTTCTGTACCAATTATTTTTAAACCACCAGCTGCTATAACTTTTTCTTTTTCTTCTTTGATTTCTTCGTCATATTTCTTTTCTAGTTTTTTGAATTCTTCTCTTGCTCTTAAAATATCTTGTTCGTCTGTTTCATAATATGTGTTTGATTCTTCTATTAAGTTTTCTGGAACTTTATTTTTCTTCATTTCTTGTTTTGCTAAGAATTCACTATTTCCACCTAACATAATATCGGTACCACGTCCTGCCATGTTTGTAGCAATTGTTACTGCTCCAAATTTTCCGGCTTGTGCTATGATTTCAGCTTCTTTTTCATGGAATTTAGCATTTAATACTTCATGTTTAATTCCTTCTTTTTTAAGAATTCTACTTAATTTTTCAGATTTTTCTATTGATACTGTACCAACTAGGACTGGTTGTCCTTTTTCATGGCTTTCTTTTATGCTTTGTACTATTGCATTAAATTTAGCATTTTCGTTTTTGTATATTACGTCATTTTGGTCATCTCTTATCATTGGCTTATTTGTTGGAATTGCAACAACGTCTAAATTGTAGATTTCCTCGAATTCTGCCTCTTCTGTCATTGCAGTACCTGTCATACCTGATAATTTATCATACATTCTGAAGTAATTTTGGAATGTAATTGTTGCTAATGTTTTTGATTCATCTGCAATTTTTACTCCTTCTTTTGCTTCTATTGCTTGATGTAATCCATTGTTGTATCTTCTTCCATACATGATACGTCCTGTAAATTCGTCAACTATTAGTACTTCTCCATCTTTTACGATATAGTCTATATCTTTTTTCATTACTCCATGTGCACGTAATGCTTGATTTACATGGTGTACTAATGTTGAATTTTCTATATCATTAAAGTTCTCTAAATGGAATGTTTCTTCTGCTTTCTTAATTCCCTTTTGTGTTAATGATGCAGATTTTGCTTTTAAATCAACTATATAATCATATTTTTCATTATCTTCTGCTTGTGCTTCATCTTTTACATCTTCTTCTACAATTATTTTTGGTGTTAATCTTTTTACAAAATCATTTGCTTTTTTATATAAATCTGATGATTGATTTGCTCTTCCTGAAATGATAAGTGGTGTTCTTGCTTCATCTATTAATATACTATCAATCTCATCTACGATAGCATATGCTAAATCTCTTTGAACTAATTGTTCTTTATATATAACCATGTTATCTCTTAGATAATCAAATCCGAATTCATTGTTTGTACCATATGTAATATCACAAGCATAAGCTTTTTGCTTTGCTTTTGGATCCATTCCTGCAATAACTAATCCAACAGATAGTCCCATGAATTTATATAGTTTTCCCATCCATTCACTATCTCTTTTAGCTAAATAATCATTTACTGTTATTACATGAACTCCTCTTCCTGTTAGTGCATTTAAATATACTGGTAATGTTGCAACAAGTGTTTTTCCTTCACCTGTTTTCATTTCAGCAATTCTACCTTGATGTAAAATAATACCACCAATTAATTGCACATCAAAATGTCTCATTCCTAATACTCTTTTTGATGCTTCTCTTACTACTGCAAATGCTTCTGGTAATATATCATCTAATGTTTTTCCTTCTTCTAATTGTTTTTTGAATTCGTTTGTTTTGTTTTTTAGTTGTTCGTCTGTTAGTTTTGATATTTCTTCTTCTAGTCCATTTATTTGTTCTACTATTGGCATTACTCTTTTTACTTCTTTTTCACTATAGCTTTTAAATATCTTTCTGAATATTCCCATGTTTTTTCTCATTTCCCTTCTTCTCTATTTATCGACTTGTTATAATATATCATGATTATATGGACTTTTCAAGTGTTTTTGATGATTTTTTTACAAACAATCGAGTAGAAGATAATACTTGGTACATTTTTTACATCTTATACCCCAAAAGGAGCTCCCACTTGGGAGCCCCTTTCTCGATTTTATGGTTATCTTAATATATATTTTGTATTGTCTTCCTCAATCCCTTCTAATAAAATTAATTCATGATATGTTCCTCTTGGTTCCGACATTACCTGGTATGTAATCTTGTCAAAAACATAATTCACAACATTAGCAAGCTCACGTGCGCCAGTTTCCTGACTTTCTTTTCTCGCTTTTCTCGCAAATGCTTTTACTACTTCATCATTATATTTTGTCTCGATTCCATGTTTCTTCAAGCTATTTACATACAGTCTTAATTTAGACTTTTTAGAATTTTTTAAAATATCTTCAAGAACAGATTCTGATAATTCATTCATCTGAACTATTGTATCCATTCTTCCCACAAATTCTTCTGAAAGTCCAAATTCAATCAAATCTTTCTTCTTGATTTTATTATCTTCACTTGCTTTTTCTGTTGATTTTCCTGTAAAGCCAATTGATGTTTCTCTCTTCAATCGTCTTTTTTTAATTTCTTCAATTCCAGAAAATGCACCTGCAAAGAAAAACAAAATCTTATCAGTCCTTAAATTAGCAAAATATGATTGTTGTTCATATTCATCTGTAAATCTAATTGGGATAGTTTTATCCTCAATTAGCTTTAGTAATGCATCCTGAACACCCTTTCCAGAGACATCTCTTTGACCTTGCGATTCTTTAGCTGCTTTTTTATCTATTTCGTCAATTATTATAATTCCTTCCTCTGCTTTTTTGACGTCATAATTAGCAGTAACAACAAGTCTTGCAATAATACTAGAAACACTCTGACCTACATACCCCTCCTCTGTAAAATCGTTAGCGTCCACAGTAATTGAAATTCTACCAATTTTCTTAGCTAATTGCCTTAAAATTTCGGTCTTTCCTGTTCCGCTTTTGCCAACAATTAATACATTGCTTTTCGTTCCAAAGTCCATGGTTCTGTATGCAGCTGAAACAATCTGCCGAACTTGTTCATCTTGTCCTTTTATTACTTGCTTAATCGTCTTCTCTGTTTCAGTAATAGATGGATAGTTACGAACAATTCTGACCCCAGACTTATTTAATTTTGATGATTTAGATTTAGGTACCACTGTCAATTTTCTCTTATTATACATATTGTTTCCTCCTATCTGCTAGAATATCTACTTTTACGTCTACATGTAATCTGTTTTTCTTTTCTTCTACCAGTATGGAATCTTCCAGATGATTGCTTATCTTTCACTTTCTTGTATTTAACACTATAAAGTTTTGCTCCCATAGCCTTTACAAATCCATAGTGAGAAATTCTTATAGTATGTTGTCCAAGGATTTCTACTCTTTTAGAAATCTTCGCATTTTCAACACGCCATGCAAATTTTTCTTTTACTTCTTTTTGTCCATGATTAATCATGACCAATTTTAAATCCTTAAACTTTGAAAGTAATTCTATCAATTCATCTGCTTTAGCATGAGATGAAAACTGAGTTGTTGAATAAATTTTAGCTTTTACTTCAAGCTCTTCCCCCATACTTCTAATACAGCCATTCCGTATATCATTATCAATGAGTTTACGACCTAATGTACCTTCACTACAATAACTTGTTAAGAAAATAGCCCATTTGTCATTGGTTATAACATGTGGTAAATACAGCTGTGCCGGGCCATGATCAAGCATTCCAGAAGTTGTTAACACAATCTGCTGTTCAGTTGATGCCATAACAAAAGGTCTAGAATCTTTAGTAGTAAAACTAAAGTTTTCTGGTAAGAATTCTAATTTTTCCTCATCAATTTCAAGAAGTCCACTTCTATATAGATGTGTATATCCATGAGCTAAATTTCCATCCAATGAAATATGAATGTTTTTACTTATTCTACCTCTTTTTTGCAATAAGTATAAACAGTACAATATTTCCTGTGCTCTTCCTTGTCCCAGAACTGATATAAGAATACTTAATCCTTGACTTAAAATCTTAACTATATCATCTTCAAAATTATACACAATCTCACTAGTTTCAGTATCACCATATGTTGCTTCTGTCACAACATTCATAGGTAATTCCAAAGCCCAATCTGGGATTGGTTTAACTTTTTTGAACATGTTATGAGATTTATAATCTCCAGTAAAAAGTATGTCTATATCCTCTTCTTCTGGCTCACTGATTTGCACCAAAATCATTGCAGCACCAATAATATGTCCATTGTCAAAAAACGTTGCCCGTATATTGGGAGTTATTTGAAAAGTTTCATTTATATTGCATGCTTCAACATTTTCAAAAACCCGTTCAACATCCTCAATCTCGTAAAGTAATTTGCTTTTTTTAAGTTTCGCTTCCTCCTTCATTATTTGATACGAATTTTCTAATGAAATTTTCATTAGCCTAATCGTAGATTCTGTTGCATAAACTTTTCCATTAAATCCATACTTAAATAGTAATGGTAGTCTACCTACATGGTCTGCATGATTATGAGTAATCAATACAAATTTAATTTTTTGACAATCAAAAGGAAAATCTGTATCATTCAAATCGGAATATCCCTTTTCCTGGAAAATTCCACAATCAACTACAAACTCATCTTTTAACCCATTAACTGGATGGACATCAACTGGTAGACAAGAACCAGTCACCTCTGGATTTAAGGCCGTGACATGTGCATAGAACCTTTCTTTTGAACCCATAAAATCTCTCCTTTACATCATATCAAAATATTTTTTTGATATAAAAGAATTATGTTAATAGTTACATTTCTATTATACACAGATTTCCTCAATAATTCAATACTTTTAGCCTACTTTTTTTCAAAATTAGCATTTTTTACAACATACCGCTTGTAGGAACATAATCATTACTTGGTGGCATTACTTCCGAATTTTCAGGCTCTTCCGCTTCTTTTATATCTGTAACCTTAATAAATGGAATCTGTTCATTATGATATTTTCCCATCTCAATACTACCAGTTATATTAACCCACGTTCCATCAGTAAACTTTTCAGAATCTTTATATTCGCATAAAAAGCCCACAACAACAGACTGAGTTTTACTCTCATTGATAAACATATCTCTAGCAATAACAAATTGATTTTCTTTAAAATCAATAACTCTATATATGTATCCTGTAAAATTAATCTTCATTCCAATATATGAATCTGGGTCGTCATGAACAGCCTTTAAAATATTTGTATAATTCTCTGTATTAATTTCTGTAACTTCCTGTTTTCTTATTTTATCATTCACAACAAATTTGCCACTAGTAAAAAATATTTTATAAATACTAACACCAAAAACACCTAGCATAAATAAAGAAAGTACTACAATTATAATTTTTAATACTATTCTACCATTAACTTTAAAATTATATATAAACATCTATAACGCTCCTCCACTTATATTTATTATTTCTATAAGTTTATGAGCTTTTTTAAAATTTATGCACCGCAGGGACCGGTTCTTAACGGTGCAAAAACTGCACCGTTAAGAACCGGTCCCTGCGGTGCGTTTTTACATAAATCTATTAGATATTCCTTCTTCCAAAACGCTTGCAAAAACACTCTTCAAGATTATCAAAACAATTGGCCCAACAAGCATTCCCATTACCCCAATCACTTTAAAACCAGTATACATTGCAATCAATGTAAAAATAGGGTGAATTCCTATCTTTCCACTTACTATTTTAGGCTCTAAAAACTGTCTTACAATCGACATAATTATCCATAAAACTATTATAGCCACGCCTAATTGTATATCACCATTTAAGGCTTCCATTACAGCCCAGGGAGCCATAACTGAACCAGAGCCAAGAATTGGTAATGCATCTACAAACCCTATGCCCAATGCTATTAGCAGCGGATATTTTACATTCATACCAACAAATTTAAAAATATACAATCCCACCAAAGAAATTATAAAAGATACCAATATCAATATTGCTTCAGCTTTTAGATATCCTCCAAGTTTGATTGTTATTTCTCTGATATGTCCTCCTATCTTTTGCACCCACTTTTTTGGCATATGATGTTCCATAAAATCCAAAATATAAATTCTATCAGTACACACAAAATACACCGAAAGAATTGTTATTACAACATATATTGCAATTGAAGGAATTGATGTAATAATTGACATCAGCTTTGTCAAAAATCCTGTTATCCAAGTTGACAATTTAAACAATAATTCTTTTGACGCATCTTGCATTAAGCTAGCAACATTGTTTGAAATGCTTACTCTTGAAATGCTCAATTTTCCTATTGTTTCTTGAATTTGTGTATATGCTCTATCTATATACAAGTTTAAAGTTTGTAAAAGATTAGTTGATTCTGAGATTAAGGAAACAATTCCCCATGTAACACTTCCAATTATAATGGCAAACACTATTATAAATATAATAATCGAGCTCATTTTTCTTGATAGTTTTGTTTTCTTCATCAAATATTTTATTCCTGGCTCTATCATCAATGAAATTACAAAAGCCACTAAAAAAGGCATATAAAAAACCGCCAATTTCGCTCCTATGTATACTCCCAATATTAATAAGACAATATTTAAAACTTTCCTAATAACTTTATAAATATAATTTAAATCCTCTGACATTTGCCCTCTTTTCTATGTAATAATTACATTATAATGTAGATTGTTGATAATATATTGTTTTGAAATACCGCGTAAGCGATTAAACGAGCATACGCGAGTGCGATATGGAGCAATCTACATATACTAAAATATTTAATATGAAGATTGCGACAGCAAGGTATAAAAAAACAATATATTATCAATTCTATATACATAGTAAGTTTAACAATCTATATTTAGTACTTATTACCCATTATTCTTAGTTTGTCCACCACAACCACAAATATCTTCAACAGTATTACAGAAATGGTCTTCACCAGTTTCTTCATTATAATGAGCCAAATCTCCAAGTGTCAAAATTCCTATAACTTTATTATTATCTACAACAGGAATTCTTCTTATTTGATTTTGAGCCATTTTATCTTCTGCTGTATGAACATCATCATTTCCATTACAAGTACAAACATTACATGTCATTATTTCGCTTGCAGATGTATTTTTTACATCTTTATCGCAAGCAACTGTACGCAATATAATGTCTCTATCTGTAATTAGTCCTACAAGTCCATTATTATTATCACATACTGGCACACAACCTATATGATTCTGCTCCATTAGTTTTGCAACTTCATTTATTTTGGTTTCCGGCTTTACGCAACAAACTTCGCCACACATACAATCTTTAACCTTCATACTAAACTCCTTTTTTGTTTTATTGAATTAATATTAATTCTTTATATATTTTAGTCAAAAATAAAAAAGATTATTCTTATTTTTTGATTTTTTATAATACTATGATTTTCTTTACTTATCAAGGGAAAAATGTTATTATATTTACGAAGGAGAGATTTAAATGATAGATTTACATATGCATACAACTTATTCA
>ENA-OUQF01001754-OUQF01001754.1-human-gut-metagenome-genome-assembly--contig:-NODE-1754-length-12336-cov-5.812800_pt1 | contig 12336 bp, 12 predicted proteins | sample MGYA00237947_ERZ548826 | MGnify/ENA primary metagenome ERZ548826 (study PRJEB26490, sample SAMN05194701) | human gut metagenome | biome: terrestrial biome; feature: human-associated habitat; material... | reverse complement strand
TGCTCGGGCGAAGTGAATTCGCCCTCCGCCAAGGTTTTGCTGCGCAAAACGCTTGCGGCGGCGCACTCGCGCCGGCAGACGAAACGCGCTTCTTTTTCACTTAAAGTACGCCACCAGCAGGTCGACACAGGCGCCGTAGCTCTTGACGCCGATGGTGCCGTAGCTCTTGAGAAAGCCGTCGTAGACGGCGTTGGAGACTGTGTCCACCGGCCCCTCAAACTGTGTCCAGTAGGTGCCGGAAGCGCGCAGGTCGGCGACTACACGCTCGTCAAGCGTTTCGCGCACGGCGCGCCAGCGCTCCGCGTCGGCGGAATAGAGCGCGTTGGCAAGGTAGATGTAGCCCGACAGCGCGCCTGCGTAGCGGTAGGCGGCATCGCCGCAGCGCAGGCAGGCGAGCACGGCGAGAAAATTGCACTCCTGCTCGCTTGCGATGCCGCGGCGGTGAGAAAGCTCATGCGCGACGGTGGTGGGCAGCGTTGCGGCGGGGAAATCGACGTTCACGTTGCACTCGCCCGTGAACGGGAAGTAGAAGCCGGTGAAGCCCATCGCGCTCATCACGCGAGAAAAGCGCATGGCCTTGGGCGGCACATCGCTCATTTCGAGGAACGGAAATTCCTCATACAGATTTTCGTAGATCTTCGGCGCGTATGCGAGGATCTCCGCGCGGTCGCCGGCAAAGGCGCCGTCGGCGGCGCGGGGGACGTCTCCGGCGTATTCGTTCACCAGTGCGGCGAATTGCCGCGTCACGCGCTCGAGGTCGTCGACGGCGACCGGTTCGACATCGATGCCGCTTTTGTCGGTGAAGCTGTCAGCGTAGTAATTCGCACCCCAGAGCAGGCAGAAAAGGACATAAACTGTCATAATGACGTTGACCAGGCCCAGCATGAGCGCATAGACTGTGCCGCCCCTGCGGCGGCTGCGCGCGACGGCGCGCACGCCCAGCGCGAGAAAAGCGAGGAAGCCCAGCGCCGCGAGGACGTACAAACTTTCCGCGACGGAGAAGGGCACGCGCTCGCAGAGTTGCCCGATCGCGCGCCGCAGCGGATTCGTGAAGCCCTCCGTCAGGGCGTTCATGGCTGCGCGGCTGCGCCGCACAAGCAGAAAGACCGATAGAAGCGTGAGGTTCGCAAGCAGCCAGAGATGCAGTTTTTTGTAACGGGAAAACAAGGCTTTCATGGCGTCAGTCGGCGGCAGAGAGCAGCTCGCGCGTGTAGGCGTGCTGCGGGTGGTCGAAAAGCTCCTGCACCGTGTTTTCCTCCACGATGCGCCCGCCCTTCATCACCATCACGCGGTCGCAGAGCTGATAGACCACGTTGAGGTCGTGTGAAATGAAGAGAAACGAGATGCCCAGCTCGTCGCGCACCGTGCGCATCAGCTCTAAAATCTGGCGCTGAATGGTCACGTCCAGCGCGCTGACCGGCTCGTCGGCAATGATGAGCCGTGGCTTTTGGATGAGCGCTACCCCGATGGAAACACGCTGGCGCTGCCCACCGGAAAGCTCGTTCGGCCTGCGCGTCAGGCACTCGGCGGGAAGTCCGACCTTTTCGGCGATCTCCGCGACGCGGCGGCGCCGCTCAGCGGCGTCGTACTTGCCGTAGATGCGCAGCGGCTCCTCTAAGCTCCAGCCGACGGTGTAGGCGGGGTTGAGCGAGGAGTAGGGGTCCTGAAAGATCATCTGTGGGCGCTTGGTGTAGTGGATGATCTCGCCCGTGTGGGTCTTGACCAGACCGAGGATATTTTTCACCAGCGTCGTTTTGCCGGTGCCGCTCTCGCCCACGAGCCCCAAAATTTCGCCGCGGCGGAGCGTGAAGCTCACGTCGTGCAGCACGGTATGGTCGTGCCGCCGCCCATGCTCATCGGTGTCGCGGTACCAGCTTGTAAGGCTTTTGACTTCTAAAACAAGGTCGTCCATGGCGTTAACCTCTGCGCACGCGGCGCGGAATGGCGTTGATGAGCTCGGCGGTGTAGGGGTGCTGCGGCGCGGTGAAAAGCTGCTCGGGCGCGCCCTCCTCAACGATGTGACCGCGCTGCATCACGGCAACGCGCGAGCAGATGCGACGCACGACCTGCAAATTGTGCGAGATGAGCAGCATCGAGATGCCGCGCTCCCGATTCAAACGGCGCAAAAGCGCGAGGATCTGCGCCTGCACGGTCACGTCGAGCGCGGTGGTCGGCTCATCGAGCAGCAGTAGATGCGGATCGGTGACGATGGCCGCGGCGATCATCACGCGCTGGAGCTGACCGCCGGAGCACTCGTGCGGGTACTTGCGGTAAATTTCCTCCGGCGCGGGGAGGTCCACATCGAGCAGCGCCTCGAGCGCACGTGCGCGGCGCTGCTCCTTCGTCAGCTGCGTGTGGACGGCCAGCGCCTCCTCGACCTGCGGGCCGATGCGCATGAGCGGGTCCATCGCGGTCATCGGCTCCTGAAAGACGACGCCGAGCTCGCGGCCCTGGATGGCGCGCAGCTCCGCGCGGGGCAGGCGCAGGATATCGCGCCCGTCGAAGCGCACCTCGCCGGAGAGCGTGACCCTTTTGCGCTCGATGAGGCCCGAGAGCGTCATGGCGGTCACGGTCTTGCCGCTGCCGCTCTCGCCCACGAGCCCGACGACCTCGCCGTCGCGGATGGTCAGGTCGATGCCCGCCACGGCCTCGCGCGAGGCGCCGTGAAAGCGGACGTGCAGATCATGGATCTCGACCATGGGGGGCATCTCCTTTCCGGAAAAATCAGTTCTCGCCGCGCTGCAGGCCCTCGCCGATCAGGCTCACGCCGAGGATCAGCAGCACAATGACCGCGCCCGTGCCGAGCGCGTACCACGGCGCGGAGTCGAGCATGCTCTGCGACTCCGAGAGCATATAGCCGAGGCTCGCCTCGTCGGGCGAGACGCCGATGGAGAGGTAACTCATGGCGGCCTCAGCGAGCACGGCATTGTTGAAGCCGATGGTGATGGCGGAGACGAGCGTGTGCCAGATGTTCGGCAGAATGTGAACAAAGAGGATGCGCGCGGTGGACGCGCCCATCAGCTCCGCCGAATGGACGTAGTTCTGCGTGCGCGCGCGGGCGAACTCGCTGCGCACGATACGCGCGTAGCTGGGGATGAAGACAATGCCGAGCGCGAGCGTCATGTGCTCCCGCCCGCCGCCGAGCAGGCTCACGAGCACGAGCAGAATGAGAATGCTCGGAAAGGAGGCGAGCGCGTCGTTCAGACGCATGAGCACCTCGTCCACCCAGCCGCCGTACCAGCCGGTCAGCGCGCCGACGAGCGTGCCTACCACGGTGCCGATGGCGACGGTGCCGAGCGCAATGAGCAGCGTGTCACCGGCGCCGACCATGACGCGGCTCAAAATGTCGCGGCCGAATTTGTCCGTGCCCATCGGATGCGCGGCGGACGGCGGCAGCAGGCGTGAAAAGTCCATGGCGTTGGGGGAGTAGGGCGTCCAGAAAAGGCCGAGGACAATGAAGCCGACGACCAGCGCCGTGAGCAAGAGACCCACGCGCAGAAAGGTATTTTTCTTTTTCATGCCGCACCTCCCGCTCCGCTGCCGAGCCGCGGGTCGATGCGCCGCGCGAGCAGATCGGCGGCGAGGTTGCAGAGAATGACCGCGAAGGCCAGCAGCACGACAATGGCGCGCGCGACCGGCTCGTCGCGCCCCTCAATGGAGGTCAGCAGCAGCCGCCCGAGGCCGGGGACGGCGAACACCTGCTCGATGACGACGCTGCCCGCGAGCAGATCGGCGACCGTCATGGCAAGGAAGGTCAGGACCGGCACGAGCGTGTTTTTCAGCACATGGCGGTAGAGGATGCCGCTGCGCGAGCGTCCGCGGCTCATGGAGGTGCGGACGTAGTCGCGCTGTGCCTCGTCTAAGATCGACGTGCGCAGGAGCTTGACCGTCATGGCGATGCGCGGCAGCGCGACCGCGAGCGCGGGGAAGAAGAGATAACCGATATAATGCCCCACGCCGCCCGCCGGGAACGCGCCCGCGATGAACAGATGCAGCACAAGGCCGAAGAGATAGGTAAAGAGGATGCCGGTGAAAAACGGCGGCACCGCCATCACGACCTGATTGATCACGGTCAGCGCGCGGTCGAGCCAGCCGCCGGCGTATTTGGCCGACAGCACGCCGAGCGGAATGGAGACCGCCACGATGAGCGCGAACGCGAGCGCCGTGAGCGTCAGCGTGGGCCCCAGCCGCTGCGCGATGAGCGAGCTCACGCTCTGTCCGTAGCGGTACGAGGTGCCGAGGTCGCCGCGCAGCGCGTCCCACAGCCAGCGGCCGTAGCGCACGAGAAGCGGGTCGTTCAGCCCCAGCTCGATGCGCAGGGCCTCAAGCCGCTCGGGAGTCGCCTCCGTACCGAGCAGGCGCGTCGCCGCGTCGCCGGAGAGGAGGGAGAAGGCAACGAAGGTCAAAAACGAGGCGATCACCATCGTCAGCAGCATCGTTGCGATTTTTTTCGCTGTATAACGCATGGTGTTCGCCTCGCTTTGTCGGTCAGGGCGTCTGCCCTCGGATTTTCGTCAGGTGTAGGTCACGGTGCTCAGGTCAATGGCGTAGAGCGGGTAGAACCGGTAGCCGGTGAGACCCTTACGCACGGCGACGAGGTCCGCAAGGTCCTGAATGTAAACGTTCGCGGCGGTCTCGGCCAAAATTTCCTCGCAGCGGAGGTATTGGGCGGTCGCTTCCTCGTCGGTCGCGGCGCGGATGGCGGCGGCAAAGGCTTCATCGTATTCTGCGTTGGAATAATTTGTGAAATTATTACTCGCCGTAGAGGTAAAGCGTTCGAGCATGGCGCGGGCGGTCAGGGTGCTGGCGTCTACGCCGACGACGGTAGCCTGATAGCGGCGGCCGGAATAGACGTTCTCCAGCCAGCTCGCCCACTCGACGGGGTCGATGGTCACGTTCACGCCGATGGCGCGGAGCTGCTCGGCGACGACCTGCGCGGTGTCCATGTGCGGCTGGTAGTTGCTGGGAACGGTGATGGTGAGGTCAAAGCCGTCGGGATAGCCCGCCTCGGCGAGCAGCGCCTTGGCCTTTTCCGTGTCATGCGGATAGAGGTCGGCAAGCTCGGGCAGGAAATACTTGCGGAAGTTGGGGTACATGCTGCTGCCGACCGCCGTGCCGTGACCGTCGGCGACCACGTCAAAGACCTGCTCGCGGTCGAGCGCATAGCACAGCGCCTTGCGCACCGTTTCGTTCGCAAGCGGCTCGTAGGCGTGGTTGAGATAGACGGCCTGCACGAGGTTCATGGTGCCCTCGAGAATGTCAAAGCTCTCGGTGAGTTGGTTTGCCTGCGTGGCGGTCAGGTGGGCGCAGATGTCCACCGCGCCGCTCTTGAGCGCCATGACGAGCGCCTCGGCATTCTCATAAATTTGATAGGTGACCTTGTCCACCTTCGCGCCCTCGCCCCAGTAGTCGGCGAAGCGCTCCAGCACAAGATTCTGCTGCGCGGCGCGGGAGACGTACTTAAACGGGCCGGTCCCCACGGGGTCCGCACCGTAGTCGTACTCCTCCGGCATGATGGCCAGCGTCATGTAGGAGAGAAAATCGCTGTCGGCAGCCTTGAGCACAACGGAGACGAAGGTATCGCCGATATTCACGGCGTCGATATTGTCCAGCGCCTTCCAGTTACCGGACTGCATAGCCTTGTCGATCGACCATGCGACATCCATTGCCGTGACCTCGCTGCCGTCGTGGAACTTCACACCAGGGCGGAGATGGAACGTATAAGTGAGCTGATCGTCGGAGATCTCCCAGCGTTCGGCGACGGCGGGGATCAGGTTGCCGTCCGCGTCGGGCTTGACGAGCCCCTCAAACACGTTGAACAGCACCTCGCGGTTCGCGGCGGTGACGGAGGTGTAGGGGTCAAGGCTGTTTTCCAGGTCCTGCGCGATGCCGACGACGATCTCGTTCGCGTCGCGCCGCGCGTCGGTCGTGTCGGCGTTCCCGCCGCAGGCGGCGAGGGAGAGGAGCAGAGTCAGGGAAAGAAACAGGGTGAGGATGCGCTTATTCATGGGATTCTCCTTTTGGTGTTGTGGTCGTGCCCGTCAAAACCCGACGGGGCGCAAAGATCGTGTCGTCCGTCACGCCCTTTTTGCGCAGGGACGATTCACACAGGAAGCTCACGGCGGAATGGATGCAGGCGAATACCGGCACGCCGAGGAACATACCCAGCACGCCGCCGAAGCCGCCGCCGACAAGGATGGCGACGACGATCCAGAAGCTCGAAATGCCGACGGTCTCGCCCAAAATTTTGGGACCGAGGATGTTGCCGTCGAACTGCTGGAGGGCAATGATGAAAATGATAAAGTAGAGGCACTGGCGGGGGCTCACGAGCAGGATCAAAAACGCGCTGGGGATCGCGCCGAGGAAGGGGCCGAAGATGGGGATGATGTTCGTCACGCCCACAAAGACCGCGATGATGGGCGTGTAGGGGAACTTCAAAATCGAGCAGACGATGAAGCACAGAATGCCGATGATGAGCGAGTCGAGCAGCTTGCCGCGCACAAAGCCGGAGAAAATGCGGTCGGCCTCGCGGGTAGCACGCAGCGCGCGCTCATAGTGCGGCGCGGAGACGAGCGAGTAGAGCAGCTTGCGCGTGTGGAGGCCGAAGGTCTCCTTGCGGGCGAGGATGTAAACGGAAACGACGATGCCCACGAGCAGGTCCTTGGCAAAGACCAGCACGCTCAGCACGCCGCCGGTCACGGCGACGATGGCGACCTGCGCGCCGGGAATGACGGTGTTCTTCACCCAGTCGACCAGCTCGTTGTAGTAATCACGGACCAGCGTGAGCACACGCTCGGAGATGTAGGGATTGTCCTCCACAAGCTGCGTGACCCAGGTGTAGATGGTGCGGTAATAGCTCTCGAGATTGGAAAAGAGCAGCGATACGCTCGCGACCAGCTCGGGGATCAGGATGCTGAAGAGCAGATACACGAGTCCCAGCGCAAGGAGCCAGGTCACAAGGATGCTCAGGCAACGCATCAGTCCGGCGCGCTTGACGCCGAGCCTGTCGCGGAGGAGACGGTCGAAAAAGTCCACGATGGGCGTGAGCAGGTAGGCCATCGCAAGACCGTAGAGCACGGGCTTGAGGATGCCGAAGAGCTTTTCTATAAAAATAAACAGCACGCCGTCCTGAAAGAAGGTGTCGTAAAACACGAGAATGGCGCAGGCCGCGGCGGTAATGGTCACGCCCCAGCGAAGATAGGTTTTCTGCTTCATGTTTCCTCCCTTGCCCTCGGCCGGCACAGTGCCTGCCCGCATTCAGAATAAATCAATCTTAGCATACTATGATTATTGCGGAATTGCAATAGCACAATTTCTGTGCTATACTAAAATTAACCGAATCTTCAAACTTTTTTTCGTTCGCAGAAAGGATGAATGCTGTGGAAAAGAAGCTGCTGTTCATCGTCAATCCCCGCGCGGGCAAGACGAAATCGCGCGCACCGCTGTTCGACGCCGTTTCGATCTTCTCCAAGGCGGGCTATCTGGTCCGCGTGGCGGAGACGCGGCGGCACGGCGACGCGACCGAGCTGGCCGAGCGCTTCGGCGGAGATTTCGATCTCGTCGTCTGCCACGGCGGAGACGGCACGCTCAACGAGACGGTCAACGGCATCATGCGCCTGCCGCGGGAGAAGCGTCCGCCGCTGAGCTACCTGCCCGGCGGCAGTACGAACGACTTCGCGGCAAGCCTGTCCATTTCCTCCGATCCCGCGCTCGCGGCGCAGAGCGCCATGCGCCTTCAGCCGCGCGACCTGGACGTGGGCGTGTTCAATGAAAAGAACTTCGTTTACGTCGCGTCCTTCGGCGCGTTCACGCGCACGGCCTACACCGTGCCGCAGGACATCAAGAATATGTTCGGTCACTTTGCCTATCTTCTCGAGGGCGTGAAGGACCTTGAAACGCTCTGCCCCTATCCCATGAAGATTACCGCCGACGGCGAGGTGTTCGAGGGCGAGTACCTCTTCGGCGCGGTATGCAACTCGACCTCCATCGCGGGACTGATGAAGCTCTCACCCGACGCGGTGGACCTGTGCGACGGGCAGTTTGAGCTGATGCTCGTGCCCGTGCCGAAAACACCGCTGCAGCTCCAGCGCACCATCCGCGCCATCGTTTACGAGGAATACGAAACGAGCAACGCGCTCATCTTCCGCCATGTCCGCCATGTCACGGCGGAGAGCGACGGCAGCATTCCCTGGACGCTCGACGGCGAATACGCCCCCGGCGTGCCGAAAATCGAGATCGGCATTGAGGACAACGGGATACAGATGATGATCTGAGCCTGTGCAGAGACTGAGAAACGCGCGGCGACGCCGCGCGTTTCTCTTTTACTCGCTCGTGAGCTGGTAAACGCCCTCTGTCTTGCCGAGCAGATACTGCGCAAATTCCACAGCCTGCGTGTCGGCCCCACCGTAGCGCACACCGTCTCCATCGTAGAGCCGCAGCACTGTCTGTGCCGTCTCGTCCGCACTGAGTTTTTCCAGCGCGGCAAGCAGCGCCGCAGCGAACTCGTCGCCGCCGACGATGGCGTCAGCGGTACTGACGGACACCGTCTCGCCGCCGACCGTGCAGCCGTAAATCTCCATCCAAAGCGCCTCATCCGGAGCCTCACCGTGCAGCACCACAAGATCCGCAGTGGAGAACACCTCATCCGCGCTGACGTACTCTGTCAGGCGCGGAATGCTGTTCGCCGTCATGCCATTGGCGTTCACGTCCATCATGCTGTCGAGAAACCGCCGGGCCACATCGTCATCCACAGGCACGGCGAACACAGGGTCGCTCCCATTATCCATCCAGAAGCTGCCGAGCAGCGTCTCCCACGCGTGCAGCGCGCCGCCGCCCGCCGCGTCCTTTTCAAACGCCGCGCGCAGCGTGCGGTTCTGGTCGGAGACCGGAAAATACAGCCCGACACGCTCCGTGTCGCCGGCGGGTTCCTCCGGCACAGAGACCAGCCGCAGCGTGTCCTCGTGCGCCAGATAGGTCTCCATTGGCATGAAGCCGACCTGCACAGAGCCGCGCGCGAGCGCGTCGGCGGTGGCCTCGTCGCTTGCGCCGAAGGTCACATTGACCCTGCCGACCGTCACGCCCTCGTCGGCGAGCGCGCCGATGAGCAGTGGCGGCAGTTCCTTCTTTAATTGCATCAGCGCGTCTGTGTCACGGTCGCCCGCAACAAATTCCACATTCAGCTCCGCGAGCGTGATGCCCTCCTCCGGCGGTGGCGTCGGCTCGTCGGGCCTGCTCGGGGTGGGCTCCTGCTTTCCGCAGCCGCTGAGCACGGCGAGCAGCGCAAGGGTAAGGAAGAAAGAAAACATACGCTTCATGGTCAGCGCCTCCTCACAGAATAAGCTGGAATGAAATCCTCTGGTGTGGCTATTATAGCATAGGGCGCGGCGGGAAAGTGTGACGATTTCATTACAAATCACTTGATAATCCGCAAAAGCATGGTATGATTGGAAAAACAGTCTTTTCGGGGAGGTGGGCGCGCCGTGACGGCGAGGAAAAACAGGATACGGCTCGTCGGCGCGCTGCTCGCGCTCGTGCTTTCGCTTTCGCTCGTCGGCTGCGCTGTGCGGGAGGGATCGGCAGACGACGGGCGGCTGCGCGTCGTGACGACGCTCTTCCCCTACTACGATTTTGCCCGCGCCGTCGCGGGGGACCGCGCGGACGTGACGCTGCTGCTCGCACCGGGCCGCGAGGCGCACAGCTTTGAGCCGACCCCGCTCGACGCCGTGACCATCTCGCGCGCCGACGTCTTCATCTACAACGGCGGCGAGGGCGAGGTCTGGGCGGACGATATGCTCGACGCCGTGGGCGAGGACATCGGCACGGTGCTGCGCATGATGGACTTTGTCGATGCCCGCGAGGAGGAGTTTTCCGAGGGGATGCAGGGCGCGGACAGCCACGACCACGCGCATGGCCATGGCCATGACCACGACGAGCCTGACGCGCACGACCACGAGCTCCACGACCATGCGGAGCATGACCATGACGACAGCGATGAGATCGAGTACGACGAACACATCTGGACGTCGCCGAAAAACGCCATCAGGCTCTGTCGCGCCGTCGCCGACGCGCTCTGCGCGGCGGACGCGGAAAACGCGGATCTCTACCGCGCGAACTGCGAGGACTACTGCGCGCAGCTTGAAGCTCTCGACGCGGACCTCCGCGCCCTGCGCGCGAACGCCGTGCGCGATCTGCTGATCTTTGCCGACCGCTTCCCGTTTTTGTACTTCTGTGAGGAATACGACCTCCATTACCGCGCGGCGTTCCACGGCTGCTCGGGCGACACCGAGCCGAGCCTCGCCACGCTCAAGTACCTCATCGACAAGGTGAACGACGAGCACATTCCGGTCGTCTACACCATCGACCTGAGCAGCCAGAAGGTCGCGGAGGCGGTGAGCGAATGCACCGGCGCGCGCATCGAACGGCTGTGGTCGATGCAGACCGTCTCGCGCACGGACTTCGACGCGGGCGAGACCTATTTAACGCTGATGCAGCGAAATTACGAGGCTTTGAAAGGAGGCTTGCTGTGATGGACCGGGATATTCTGCTTGCGTGCCGTGACGCAAGCCTCGGCTACGAGCACCGCGCGCTGCTCGAGCGTCTGACGTTTACCGTCCGCGCGGGGGATTACCTCTGCGTGGTGGGCGAGAACGGCAGCGGCAAGTCGACGCTGATGAAAAGCCTGCTTGGACTGCTTCCTCCGCTCGCCGGCACGATCGACTGCCCCGCGCAGCGCGCGGGCGCCATCGGCTACCTTCCGCAGCAGACGAGCGCGCAGCGCGATTTTCCCGCTACGGTGAGCGAGGTCGTGCTCTCGGGCTTTGCCAACAAGCGCGGGCTGCACTTTTTCTACTCCGCCGCGGAGAAGAGCGCGGCGCTGATGAACATGGGCAAGCTCGGCGTGCTGGAGCTGCAGAACCGCTGCTACCGCGAGCTTTCCGGCGGACAGCAGCAGCGCGTGCTGCTCGCGCGCGCCCTGTGCGCGGCGGACCGCCTGCTCATTTTGGACGAACCGGTCACGGGTCTCGACCCCGCCGCCACGCAGGATCTCTATAAGACCCTGCACTACCTCAACGAAAAAGAGAAGATGGCGGTCATCATGGTCACGCACGATATGCGCGGCGCCCTGCGCGAGGCGCGCACAATTCTGCACATCGGGCGCGACGGCTGGTTTTTCGGCACGGTGGCGGAGTATCTTGCCTCCCCCGCCGGCAAGCGGTTTGGAGGTGCATTGTGAGTCTGCTGCTGGAAATGTTCACCTACCCCTTTATCCTGCGGGCCTTCGCCGTGGGTATCCTCGTCTCGCTCTGCGCGGCGCTGCTCGGCGTGCCGCTCGTTTTGAAGCGCTATTCCATGATCGGCGACGGCCTTTCCCACGTCAGCTTCGGCGCGCTGGCCGTCGCGGTCGCCTGCGGCTTCGCGCCGCTGGCGTTCTCCGTGCCGGTCGTGGTGGCCTCGGCCTTCCTGCTGCTGCGCATCGCGGAGCACAGCCGCATCGGGGCGGACGCCGCCATCGCGGTGCTCTCGGCCTCGGCGCTCGCCATCGGCATCGTGGTCACGAGCCTCACCACGGGCATGACCACGGATGTGGACAGCTATATGTTCGGCAGCATCCTCGCCATGTCGCGCGGCGACGTGGCGCTCTCGGTGACGCTGGCGGCTGCCGTGCTGGCGCTCTTTATCCTCTTTTACCATCGGCTTTTTGCCGTCACGTTTGACGAGAGCTTTTCCCGCGCGACGGGCGTGAAGGTGGGCGCCTATCATTCGCTCCTCGCGCTGCTCACGGCGCTGACGGTCGTGCTCGGAATGCGCATGATGGGCGCCATGCTCATCTCCAGCCTCATTATCTTCCCCGCGCTCTCGGCCATGCGCATTTTCAAGAGCTTTCGCGCGGTGGTCGTGTGCGCGGGCGTGCTGAGCGTGGTGTGCTTCTGCACGGGGCTGATCGCCTCGTACCTCCTCTCCACGCCGGTCGGCGCGAGCGTAGTGCTCTGCAATCTGCTCGTGTTCCTGCTCTGCTGCCTTGCGGGACGGAGATAAGGAAAGAAAAAAGCGAGACGCGAAGCCCTGCTTGGGGCCTCGCGTCTCGCTTTCGCTGTGAGAAGATCGCGTGGAAACGGTATCAGATGATGTGGTACTCCTTGAGGAGCTTTTCGATGTCGGTGCCCTCGATCTTGCCGAGCACCTTCTTGAGCGCCATTTTTTCCACGAGGTTCAGCTCCATGTCGATGGGTTTCTTGCCGTCGCGCAGCTTCACGGTCGCGTCGAGCAGGTCGCGCACGTCGTACACGCTGCCCCAGACCTCGGGCACGCCGCGGTCGACGTTCAGCAGGGTGTAGA
>ENA-OUQF01001752-OUQF01001752.1-human-gut-metagenome-genome-assembly--contig:-NODE-1752-length-12343-cov-4.985758_pt1 | contig 12343 bp, 14 predicted proteins | sample MGYA00237947_ERZ548826 | MGnify/ENA primary metagenome ERZ548826 (study PRJEB26490, sample SAMN05194701) | human gut metagenome | biome: terrestrial biome; feature: human-associated habitat; material... | reverse complement strand
GTTGTATATAGACAATTATATGGAGATGGAAAATTGTGGATTAGACCACTTAAAATGTTTTTAAGTGAAGTTGATCATGAAAAATATCCGGATGTAAAACAAAAATATAGATTATAACTCCAAGAAATTGAAAGTGTAGTTAAATAAAGAGGTAAAAGATGAAAATAATTATATATAAAGACCATACTATAAATATTAAATGGAAAAGACAATGAGTTGTTATTCATTGTCTTTTAGTATTTTAGGAATAGAATATTCTAAAAATAGTACTTGTTACAAAAAGCTTAAAATTGGAGCTACTAAAAAATATAAATCCGGTATTAAAAGAGTAATGTCTATTTTTAGAACTGGTTTATTTTTACTAAATAAAGCATTTAATTCCACTATTAAAATACGGTTACCTTTTACTTTTATTTTATATGATATATAACGATTAAAAACATTATATCTTTTAACCATGCCTATTAAATTAGGGTCTTTATAATGCTAAAAAAATGATAGAAATTACCATTTCTACCATTTTTTACTTTGAGATTACCTATAAGTATCAAAATGTACAATACTGTCCGAGGTATTTTACATGTTTCACCCTTATTTTATATAGTTATTTTAAAAACTGTCCTTAGCTAAGCTTCCATCTATATTTTCATCCAATTGAAAAGGGATTAAGTGCTGATCCATCACCTTTAGCAATAGTTACATTTTGTTTTAAATTTATAACCGGGCGAACCCCATTAAAAGAGGTCACGAGAGGCCACGGAAACAAGCTCCCTGATGATATCACATACCAAACGAAAGCATTCGAGTTGCTAGAATAGAAGTAAGACGGAGAAAGTGTCCAAAAATTCTTTCCATTATATAGATAATAATTACTATTAGCAGAACCGGACTTTCCACCAGCTAAGGCTACTTCATCGGCTAGTATTAATCCAATAGAATAATTAAGTTTAGCACTTTCATTTGATACTTTGAATCTATCATTTTCTTGACTACATTTTAAACTTGGTATCTTTTTTATTTCTATACGATTATATACATCATAGTTTGTACTGGATGATGTTAAATATCCTGAACCATCAGTTATACTTCTATCATTACAAAAAGTGGTGTCTGCTAAGTACGAAGTATAGTTCGTAAGATTATTTTGATACCAACTATCTAGCTTTGTTTTAATTACTGAATCCGTTGTATTTGTTTGAGCCGATAATAGACTATTAGAACTATAACTTATTGGTTTTACTACCATCGTAGTAACATTACTATATCCCGTTACTTTATATACTACATTACAACTAGTATTCAAACAACTATATAACTGATTATTTACTATCTCATCGTGATTATCAGTCCAGGTTAATTGTTTGATATCTCCAGTTAAAGTGAACTTTCTAGTTGACTCATCAAAAGTATATCCTGTTCCATAATCATACTGTTTTGTATTATTAAATCCACTATATCCCGTAGTTCCGTTATCTTCATGTAGTGAAAAGTTTTCATTATATTTATATCCGACATAAGTTGAATCCCAATATTTATCATTAAACGGAGAAGTCCCTATCATAGTATTATTACCTGTATCGGATGTACTCTTACCAGAATAAATCATTCTGACACTTCCATCTCCATTACGTCTAATGACTCTCCAGATGAATCCGGCAAAGGATACATAATTATTCTTTACTGCTCCTCTATAATAATAACTTTCTCCATCATCATCTTCTGCCATATATAGTCCATCAGTCTCACTATCATTTGGTGCTATTTTATTAAAATCAGGTGTCCCTTTTGCCTTTATAGCGATTTTAGCAGACTCTACTGTTGCTTCATGATTATTCATTACTAACATACAATCTGATAAAGTAGTAAAACCATTATCTTTACAATATGTATCCTCTGCTTGTGCTACAGTATCTGAAGTTTGTCTATAAACATTTACTCTTACTTTATAAGTTAGTCCACCATTATCGTTTTGTGGATTATAACTTTCATCTACCCAGATTCTTAATCTATAATTAATAGTTGTTTCTCCCTGCTCCTTTAAATTTCCAGTATACAAACTCATCATATCTGCTGGTCTTCCGGTATAAACATTTCCTGATGGTTCTTCATAGTATGTTCTTGGTGCCATTACTTATGTCTCTTTTCCATTACTATCTACAGTAGTTAAATAATACTTAATATTATTACCACTAAAAGTATTACCTGTTTCTTCCTTAGCTGCTATTTCATAATTGATATCGGTATTTTCAATGATAGACGACTTAACAGTAAAATCAAAATACTCTCCACTATTTTTTCTAGTCTTACCAGTATTGTCTGTAGTTGGTAGGGCATTATTAATAGAAATAGTATTATTACTTTCAGTATAAAGCATCGTTATTGCTCCGGTTGTAATTGTATTTTCTTTCTTACTATTCCTCTATAGATAAAGGCTGAATAACTGATTCCTATTACTACTATTAATAAAAATATTGATGTTGCTACCGTTAATATATTTTTTAGCTTTCCCTTATTCATCTCCTATCACCCCTTTTATTTTAGTATTACTCAAAATGATAGATTCATACCTTTTTATCGTTAATTTATTACTTTGACAGTTTGATATTACTGCTCTCATCACTGTCTCACACCTTCCATTCTTTATTTTATAAATATCATTATTCTTGACATTTTAATCATATCATAAAAATTCAATTTAAACATTTGACTATATAACCATTTTTGAAGCATAGCAAAAAAAGATAGGATTAGTCTTATATCTCTATCTTTATTACTACACAATAAAAGAAAGTAGTTTTGTTACTTAATACCCCCCTGTTAACTAGATGTAAACTTATATTATTCATGAGGGGGCCACCTCTACTTTCTTGTTTTTTGCTTATTTGTGAATTAAAATGTACAGTATAGTTGCAAATTAAAATGTACACTTTTTACCATTTTCTTAGCTTCTACAACTATATCTTATCAAATATAATAAGGTTAATCAATAGTTTATCAAACATATTTTTTTACATTTTATTTTGCAACTTAAATAGTAAATATATAATATACTAATGAATTTTTCTTATTATATCTTGAACCACTTTATCAAAAAACTCTAATTCATCATTATCGATAGGTAATATTTTATCTCCATTTAATATTCCTATATAAATATTACCTTCTATTTCCTTTAAATCACTAGCTGTTGTGTAAACTATATACTTTATTTTATCCTTTTCTAATTCCATCAAGGGATAAATATTCTTTTCTTCACCATTAATTATAACAATAATTTTATCTTTTTTTTCCATACTGTTCATGATACTCCTTATTAGCTTCTTGTTCTACTTTTAAATCCATGACTTCACTTTGTTCCTTCATATCCCACTTATCAAGATAATCTTGTAGTTTTTCTTTATCAATTTCTAAAGTATTATCAGTGATATAACCATCTTTATATATATCATATAAGAAACTAGTTTTTCTAAATGCTAAAGTGGACTTTTGTTCTCCTGATATTGGAAGTGAAGTAAGTAAGTCATCCTTTTCTCCAGCCATTGTTAAATAGTGTTTATCATCTTCCATAGTTTTTACATAAAGATCTTTAATATCATAACTATTATCATCAATATTAACCACACCTGTATCATAAAACTTTTCAAAAACAGGATCAAAATCCCCCTTTATCTTTTCTGAAACATCATAATATATACCAGCATATTCATTAAAATCACTATCCGCTTTTACTGGTAAACTAAAACAAAGTGATGATAAAACTATTCCTGATGTTAGAAATATTCTTTTTCCTATAGTCATATTTTTAATAGTAATTTTTTCTTTAGTATTCTTTAGCATGATTTTCCTCCTATTCTAATACACTCTTCATATATTCATATAAATTATCATAACCCACTCCAGAAAGTGGTATTTCTTTTAAAGAAGCCGGGTCATTATAGTAAAGTAATGTAGACTCTGCAAAACATTCTGCGGGCGTTTTATGACCATATTCTCTAATAATACTATAATCACTGTCATTTTTATTTATTTGATTATATATATCTTCAAAAGTAGTAGTAGCAGAAAGCTTGCCATTATCCAATATAGAATTATCAAAGGAATGTCCTAATTCATGGGAAAAAGAATCAACTGCAAACTTTTTTGTCTTAGCATTTGCCATATAGTATTTCATATCAAAAGTAGAATAATTAGACCCATTAGTATAAGCAACCCAATTTGTACCATTTACCCCTTTTTTATCATAATCTGCATACACAAAAGTTATTTGTTTCAACGGAGCTACAGCAGTTTCTTTAAACTTATCTCCATACTTATCAGCTTCTAACATAACAGAATGATGAAATTCTGATACTTGAGTAGTATAGTTTTTTATTGCCTCTTCACTAAATTGCTCATAAAGATAACCAGTGTTATTTGAATTACGCCTTAATCTTCCTAGTGGTACAATAACTTTTGTTCCTTCTTTATTGTAAAACTCTAAGTATTTAGACTCAATCTCAGGAAAATAAGTATAAAGTGGAAGAGTTATCTTTCCTTCTTTAAGAATAGGAGTTGTATCTAAATAAACATAACCATTTTTCTTATCCTCTTCCATCAACTTACCAGCATAATATATTCTATCCTTGATACTCATCTTATCATAAGGCTTATCCGATGTAATAATTCCTTGTTCTAGAGCTTTTTCCATATTTGCAATATAAATAGTAATTATTGCTAAAGCACTATCCATATCTTTCAATTGATTACTAAGAGATAAAATATTTGTTTGCAATCTATCGGTTTCTTTCAAAATATTATTACTACTATTTATTATTTCACTAGTTCCTGTTATATTAAACTTATCATAATAATACTTAGTACATTCTAACGAATAATCACTTCTATTAGAACCAGCTACTTTTGCTCCATTATAGCCTTCTAAGGTACTAGCTTTACTTGCAAGTTCTCGTTCTGTTTCATTAAGACTTTCTAGTCTATTATTAAATGTATTAAGCATACTAGTAATATCTATTAAAGTTGATGTTACCTCTTTTTCATTTACTGCACTCATTTGCTTTCTCCTTTATGATATATTGTATTAGTAAGAACTGCTTCTTTACTATAATTTACATTAGTAGACATCTGATTTTGAAATGATGATTTAACTAAAGAAGTATCAAGATCAGCAATAGTTACATTTGCTTTATTAATTTTATTTGCTCCTCCTAAAGTATTCCAAATAGCTGATAATCCATCAAAGCTTTCTTTAATAGAATTAGTAGTAATTTCTACTCCATTAACAGAATCGAAGTTTTCCTTAGTATTATTAATATCATCTACCAGATATTTAACCGTTTCCTCACTTACTTCATTTCCACCTAACAAACTAATCACCCCTATCTAAATCTTCTATAACTATTTTAACAGTATCATTAAAATTAGTAAATCTATTTATATACAAATCTATTTTATCATATTTTTTTTACTAATGTTGTGGGTAAAACTTGCTTTAATTCTAATTTATCATATTCTTTTTGCTTGTAAGCATAATCGGTTAAGCAGTTATGACAAGAAGAAAAACTATGGCACCTATTGGCAGCTGAACCAATTGCATCTCCCGGTGCACATAATCCGAGTCCTTCCCATTCTCTAACTTTTTCTAAAGGAGTAATTTTACCTCTTTTATGAATTTCATCGACTTGAGACTGAGTCAATTCCTTCCCTTGTTTATATCTATTTATTGTATGATCACATATTTCTTTTAAAGAAATAATAGTACCTAATTTTGTTTTTTTTAAAACACATAAATCCAACAATTGATTGTTTATATCATCAACTCCATTTTCTCTAAAATATGCTTTTAATTTCTCACTATTTGCAAACAAATAAACTGTATGTTTGTCGGAAAAATCAGGTGAATATTCTCTATTTTTCTCTTCTTTTAAATTTAAAATTATCATGTCCAATATTGCTTCAATATCAATTTTTTTCATTAGCATTTTTCCTTTCTAAATCTTTTACAACATTATTAATTGTATTATTAAAATTAGTAAAGTCACTATTATACCAAATGACTGGTAATTGATTATTAAAGAAAGTATATTGCCTTTTAGCATAATGTCTAGAATTTTGTTTTATTTTATCTCTTACTTCATCAAAAGTTATTTCTTTCTTAAAGTATGGAATAAACTCCTTATAACCAATAGCGGTCTTTAAAGCTTTAGAAGTAGCAAATGATTCTTTTAAAGAGTTAACCTCATCTACTAGACCATTTTCTACCATTATATCTACTCTTTTATTGATTCTATCATATAATATTTCTCTATCAGTAGTAAGTCCTATTATTTTAGCATCATACAAGAGTTTATTACCATTATTATCTATATCAATATTATTTTCTAATTTCTTTAATTCTCTTATTAGTCTTCTTCTATTATTCTTATCTTTTGGTACATAGTTATATTTACTTATTCTTCTTAATAACTCTTCAGTAGATAACTCATCATAACAAGTAGAATCTTTCTCCTCATTAAAACGATAATCATATAAAGTAGCTTTTAAATATAGTCCTGTTCCTCCTACCATAATGATATTTTTCTTTTCTTTTAATAATTTATCTATTAAACTCCTAGCATCTTTTTGATAATCATAAACACTATAATTAGTATTAACATTGACATAGGATAGTAAGTGATGAACTACTCCATCCATTTCCTCCGTAGTAACTTTAGCAGTTCCAATATTCATTTTTTCATAGACTTGCATTGCATCAAAGTTAATTATTTCAGCATTATAGTGTTTAGCAAGACTTATACTAAGAGCCGTCTTACCAATACCAGTTGGTCCCACAATTGCAATAATCATAAAAATTTAGTCCTTTCTAATTCATTACTCGTTTAAACATCTTCTCAAGTTCATAGTTACTATAAGTAATAATAGTTGGTCTACCATGAGGACAAGTGAAAGGATTTTCACAAGTTCTAATTGTTTCTAATAGATAATCGGCTTCTTCTAGTGATATATAGTCATTTGCTTTAATACTTAAACGACATGCTAAGGTAGTAGCAGTTTTCTCAATAAACTTTTCTTTAGAAAATGTTCCTTTTTCAAGCAAAATAGATATAATCTTTTCAATAGAGTCTTTTTCTCTTCCTTTATAAATAAATGTTGGATGACGTCTTACTAAAAAGGTATGATCTCCAAACTCTTCTAAATAAACACCAATACTTTTTAATACATCTAAGTATTCTTTTATCTTTAAAAACTCATCTTTTGGATATTCTAATTTTATTGGTACTAATAAATCAGTAGTATCTTTATTTTCTTTACTTAACTCTTTCATAAACTTCTCATAATTAATTCTCTCTGCTATTGCATGTTGATCGATTAAATACATCCCTTCTTCATTTTCTGCTACTATAAAAGTCTTATGAATAATACCTAAAGGATGCATCTTTTTAATACGATATTCTTCCTTAGGTACTTCATTATTAGTTATTACTTCACTATCGGCTTGAAAATCAAAACTTACTTCTTCTACTTCTTTTTCTATTTTTATATCATTATCATCATCAAAGATACTTTTAGGTTTTTCTAGTGGAAGAGAGTCTTCTACCTCATAAATAGTTTCGATATTTCTAACACTAGCATGTGGTATTAGTAATATTTCTTTTAGTTTCTTTTCAATCAAACTAGTAACTAGACTTAATAGTTCATCTAACTTAGAAAACTTTATATCCATCTTTTGAGGATGAATATTTATATCTACTAGTATTGGATCTACACTAATATTTATAACGATGACTGGATATTTATCTTTAGGTATATAAGTATGATAAGTATCAAGTATTGCTCTATTTAAAGCTTGATTTTTAATAACTCGACCATTAACAAGAGTAGTCATAACATTTCTTGATGCTTTAGCAGCCTCTGGATAAGCGACATAACCACTAATTACATAGTCATCATTCTCCCCATTTATTTCAATCATCTTTTTAGCAACATCTATTCCATATACCGCATAAATTACCTTTAATAAATTGCCATCTCCTGTTGTATTAAGTAGTTCTTTATCATTATTTTCTAGAATAAATTTTATATTTGGATATGACAAAGCCATCTTATTCATATAGTCTATTATTAAAGATAACTCTGTTGATAAGCTTTTTAAGTATTTTAATCTAACAGGAGTATTATAAAATAAATTTTTAACTGTAATAGTAGTACCTTTTTCTAAAGGATATCTCTCTTTCTTGATTAACTGTCCACCCTCTAAGTAAAGATAAGTACCAACATCATTAGTACTAGTTCTTAACTCTACTTTAGAAACAGAAGCGATAGAGGGAAGGGCTTCTCCCCTGAAACCTAATGATGCAATATGAAACAAATCATTTAGACTCTTTAATTTACTAGTAGCATGCCTTGAAAATGCTAAAACAGCATCATCTTCATCCATACCTACTCCATCATCTGCTACGGTTATTTCAAGAATACCAGAATCTTTTAATGATACTCTTATTTTACTACTTTTAGCATCAATACTATTTTCTACTAATTCTTTAACAACATTTAAGCATCTATCTACTACCTCTCCTGCTGCTATTTTATTAGCTAAATCTTCATTCATTACCTGTATTTTACTCATCTTTATCCCCCACAACTACTACTTTTATATTTACTGCATACTAAACAAACCTTGTATTCTAAGTCCATATTGAAACCAACATTCTCTTTTCTTGTTACTATAACGTAACTATTATTATTACAATTAAAAGACTTATTTTTAGGATCTTTCATATTTTCTAGATATCCTTCATTAATTAAAGTTATAGCTAAAACTTTAGTACCTCTTTCATCATTTATTTTAGGAAGTAATCCTGTATGATTTAAGAAATAGTTAGTAGCTGCCACTTCTAAAGACTTCTCATAATCCCTATATAGTGCCTTTTTCGTTGTATTAACATATTTTGTATAAGATACAACTGCCATAGTTGCTATTATCCCCATCAAAGTTATAGTTGCTAATAACTCAATCATTGTAAAACCCTTTTTATTCATTTTCTTTTTCCTCATTTCTTAATACATTATATAAGTTTTCTGCCACATCTTTTGGTAGTATTTCTTCCAAAGATGTAAGTGAGGCTTCTTTTATTTTTTTAAGTGATCCATATTTTTTTAATAATTCTTTTTTTCTAACCTCACCAATACCTTCTACCATATCTAAGTAAGAAGCAAATAGTCCTTGTGACCTTAAATTTCTATGATATGTTATCGCAAAACGATGAACTTCTTCTTGAATCTTAGCAAGATAAATAAATAAAGGACTATCTTTACTAACATTTAAAATATTATTATCTTCATCTATTATAACACTAGTCTTATGATGATTATCTTTCTTTAGTCCTATTATTTTAATAGATAAATTTAATGATTTAAGTACCTCTTTGGCGACAGCAACCTGGGTCTCTCCTCCATCCATTACAATTAAGTCTGGTAGATAATCATTTTCCATAATAGCTTTAAAATATCTTCGATATATTACTTCTCGCATTGCTCCTAAATCATCTTTTACTTCACTCTTAATTTTATATTTACGCCATCTATTTTTTAAAGGAACAAAATCTTGAAAGACAACCATAGCCCCTACATAGTAAGTTCCAAATAAATGAGAGTTATCAAAGCTTTCCATTACTGAAATATCTTTTCCAAGTAGACTAGATAATTCTTTTAAAGCTTTTCTTTTTAAATCATCATCCTTCTTTTCTTTTTCTATCTCTTCTTTTAATAAAATATTAGCATTACAACTAGCTAGATCAAGTAGTTTCTTTAAGTCACCCCTTTTAGGAGTATTAACTTTTACTTTCAAGTATTTGCTTAATAAATCACTATCAACCTCATCCGGTACTAATATCTCTTTTGGTTTTAAGTTCTTTTCATAGAAGTTAATTATATATCTTAATAAATCCTCAGAGACTTCCCCAAATGAAGATAACAAATCATGACTTCTACCAAATAACAATCCATCTCTTATAAAAAAGACGGTTATTGATAAATAATTTTCTTCTTTAGCAAAAGCAAATAAATCTAGATTATAGTTATTTTTTAAGTCTATTTTTTGTTTAGTTAAGGTAACATTTATATCATCTAACATATTTTTAAGTTCTAATGCTCGCTCAAAGTTTAACTTTTCACTAGCTTTATCCATCTCACTTTTAATTTTTTCTACTATCTCTTTACTATTACCATTTAAAAATCTAGTTATCTCTTCTGTCATTTCAAAAATGACTTTAGGATCTACTTCTTTAACACAGTAACCTAAACACTCATGGATATGATAATATAAACATTCCTTCTTCTTTAGATGTTCACACTTTCTTAAAGGATAAAGTCTATTTAACATTAAAACAGTCTTTCTAGCTGCTGCTACATTAGGATAGGGTCCAAACAGTTTATGACTAGTCTTTCTACTAGCATTACGAACCACTTTTAGCCTAGGATACTTCTCTTTAGTTAATTCTATATAAGGATAAGTTTTATCATCTTTTAAAAGGATATTATATTTAGGATCATATTTTTTTATTAAAGTTATTTCAAGAATAAGTGATTCTAATTCACTACTAGTAACAATATACTCAAAGTCATCTATATCTTCTACTAACATAGCAGTTTTGCCTGTTACCGTTCTAGTAAAATAACTTTTCAATCTTCTCTTTAAATTTTTAGCCTTTCCTACATAAATAATTATCCCATCTTTATTTTTCATTTGGTAACTTCCCGGTAGTTCTGGCACTAAAGAAAGTTTCTCTTTAAAATCCTTCATAAACATCACCATTTCTCTATAGATACTATATCACATTATTATCAACTTAATCTAATATTTTTACTACTATTCCATATATAATTATAGTGACTGAACAATTTTAGTCGATTATTAAAAATTGTTCACTTAACTGAACAATTTTATTGACATATCAAAAATTGTTCACTATAATTTAAGTATGAGGTGACCAATATGATTAAAAGAGAACATTATTTAAGTAAAGTAAGAGGTTTCTACAATTCAGACTTAATTAAAATAATAACAGGAATAAGAAGATGTGGTAAATCAATAATACTAGAACAAATAATGGAAGAAATAAAAAAACAATCTGATAATATTATTTACTTAAATTTTGAAGATGAAAGAGTAATTTCTAACATTTCTAACTGTGAACTACTACTAGACTACGTTGATAAGAATAGAAAGGATGGACTATGTTATGTGTTTTTTGATGAAATACAGGAAGTTACTGATTGGCAAAAAGCTTGTAAAACACTAAGACTACATAATACTTCTGTTTTTATCACTGGCTCAAATTCAAAAATACTATCTAAAGAATTTACTAAAGAATTCAGCGGTAGATATGTATCATTTAGAATAAGGCCATTCGTTTACAAAGAAATACTTGCTTATTCTAAAGAGACAAAAAATAACTATTCTATAACTGATTATCTTGTTTGGGGTGGTTTTCCTAAAATACTTGAATTTAGTAATAAAGAAGATAGAGAGGTTTATCTTAATGATATTTATAGTTCTATCGTTAACAAAGATTTAATTGTTAGATTCAATATAAAGAATACTGAATTATTTAAAAAAATAACTAATTATATTCTAAAGTCTAATGCTAGAGTATTTTCAAGTAGAAGCATTGAAAACTATTTAAAAAGTTGTAAAGTTGAAGGTTCAATAAATACTATTATTAAGTATTTAACATATTTAGAAGAAGCTTACATCATTGATAAGATTAAGCCATATTCTACTACTGCCAAAAAAGAGTTAGCTTACTATTTCAAAGTGTATAATTCTGATGTTGCTTTTAATTCGATACTATGTATGGATAATAGATATGATATAAGTCATAACTTAGAAAATATAGTTTATAATGAATTAATTTATATGGGTTATAATGTTAATGTTTTTAATAATGACAACAAAGAAATAGACTTTATAGCTTTTAAAGATAATAAAAAATATTATATCCAAGTAGCTTATAGTGTAGCCGAAGATAAAGCCTACGAAAGAGAATTTAAAGCCTTTAATAATATAGATAATAATTCTAAAAAAATATTAATAACAAATGATGAAATAGACTATTCAACTAGTGTTATAGAACATATAAAATTAAAAGATTTTCTTTTAATGAGTTCTCTAGATGATCGAAGATAAGTATTATATATTTTCTAGGTTAAACCTAGATTTTTTTATATAAAGTAAAAACTGTTCAATATCAAACAGTCTTTACTTTTATCTAGGCAATAGTAACATTTCCCTTACCACCCAACTTATCTTCTAACCAACTCTTAGTAGTTGCATCTTTAGTTATTA
>ENA-OUQF01001751-OUQF01001751.1-human-gut-metagenome-genome-assembly--contig:-NODE-1751-length-12343-cov-5.452474_pt1 | contig 12343 bp, 8 predicted proteins | sample MGYA00237947_ERZ548826 | MGnify/ENA primary metagenome ERZ548826 (study PRJEB26490, sample SAMN05194701) | human gut metagenome | biome: terrestrial biome; feature: human-associated habitat; material... | reverse complement strand
AAAACAAGATAAGACTAGTCCTATCCTGTTATTAATGCATGATAAAAAGAAGTGACTAATCTATATAATTGCCCCCTGTTAACTAGTTGTAAGCTTGACATATTGGTTGACAAATACACAGTAATCACCTCTTCCTTGTCTTTAAATAAATTCTATCATGGAAGTGATTACTATTCAATATCTTTTTGAGTATTATATTTTTCTAATAGCTTTTTTCCCTCTTTTATACTCTGTAGGTTTAATATATCTATTTTAAAATTATTTAATATATGATATATATTTATCTTTTCTAAATCATTTATTAAATTATCTATATCAGACTCTAGAGTACTACTATCTAGATTAACATTAAATAATCTATAATTAGATATTATTATTTCTTTAATATCATTATCATCCATAATAGTTAAATTAGTTATTATAGTATTACTAGGATTAAGTGTAAAATATATTAACTCATCTATTTCTTTATCTAACTGAATAGTAGTTAGTTCGCTATCTTCCTCCATAAAGAATCTAGCTGCTATAGAATAATTTCTTCCTACTAACAATAAAGCTTTAAAAAGAGTTGAATTTGGTTTTAATTGTTCTTTTATCTTTACCTTTAAGATATTATCATCTATCTCTTTATAAATATCACTAATTTCTTTAATAGTTGCATCTATTTCCGGAGTATACTTATCTACTTTAGCAAAAGATAGTCTTTTACTAGATTTCTTAGTTAGTTTAAATAACTTAGTTTCTAGCTTTGCTATTTGCTTTAGTCTTTTATTTAGAAAGTCTTTTTCTATCTCTTCTTTATAAAGAGTTTTTATCTTCTTAATTAGATTAATATACTTTAAATAGTTTTTATATTCAATTAAAGAATTAGTTAGTTTAGTATTAACATCATATAGATTAATCATACTGCTATCAGTATAAATCTTACTAATTATACTATCTATCTTACTAGGTATATAATCATCAATATTTAACTTATCTTGATAGAAACTATAAATTAGATTATTCTTATCATCTTTTATAATACTATCCATATTATTACGAATAATAGTATAGTCTTTAATAAGTTCTTTTTCACTACTAATCTTACTTATATATAACTTAATATATTTTTCAAATTTCTTTTGATACTTTAGATAAAGAGATCTTATATTTAGTTCTATTTGCATAATTAGATTAGGACATTGCCAGTAGATAGTATTAAAACTATTTTTTAGTTTTTGATTAGATAAATCACTTTGATAGATTAAAAGATTCTTAATATATTCTTTAGTATAAGTTGTATAACTAAAATCTTTTTCAGTTAGATTAACTCCTATTAGATTAAAGATATCTAAAGCTTTAAGAATATTTATATTTAAATAAGTAAAACTATCATCTACTTCCTGATAAGTAGCTAGATTATAAACTATTTTATCTAGTCCTAACTTTTCATAAGGAGTTATTAAGTCAGTTGTATATCCTAAAGCTTTAGTATACTCTTCTAAGTTATCATCTAAATAAGTATAATTATTAGGTACTAACTTTTTATAGGGTTCTAATCTCTTAGTTAATTCTTTTAAAAGTGTATCTAGTTTTAATTGATATTTATCTTGTAAACCATTAACAGCTTTTACATACTTAGCTTTATTTCTTTCATTAGTTAGTGGCATACTCTCTAAGACTTCTTCATCTAAGCTTATTTCTTTTTGTAATTCATCTTTCATAATATCACTTATTTTCACTTTCTAATTTTTCTAGTTTCTTTAAGTATAATTCTATTTCTTTAATAGATTCTATTAATTCTTTTGTATCAATTGTATCCATATAATACCCTCCTATTTAACTATTATATATGTATAAGAATTACCAATATAGTTATCATTATCATATAAAGAAAATTCAAATCGATAAGTACCACTTCTAAGACTTGTTCTTAAGTATAGTGTTTTAGTAGCTACAGTATTTGGATCATCTATAAACATATATTCTTGCTCTTTTATTAAGTCTAACTTATTTGTTACTAGTTTGGCAAGGTCTACTTTCTCATAAGTTGTATCATAAACATCATTATAGGTTCTTCGATATAAAGTTACTCTAATATTAGGGTTTGCTAAATTAGAAGAATAATTAGTAGTAAAGTCTAGTGAATTATCATCTTTTGAAGTTAATCCAGTAGCTTTATCTATTATTACTTGATTATCATTTAGTTTAACATTTAAACCATAAACACTATCTACTATTTTAAATGGTAATTCTATACTACTAGATGATTCTGGTCCATAGTAAATACCATCATAAGAACCGAATGATTCTACTTTTAAGGTGTAATCACCACTTGATAGATTTAGGTTTGAAGTATCTATTTTGATTTTACTAAAGATATTTGCTACTTTATCTTTTAGAGGAATTCTAACACTTCCATCCATTCGAGGATAATATGTTTTTCCATTATACTGATAGGATAATCCAAATAAACTACTGTTATTTAACTTCTTATGTTCACTGTCATAGATAGTAATTTTTACTCCCATCTTCTTATTGAAATAAGTTGTATCTGTTACTGGTAATGAATTTACAATTGGTTGTGTAAAGTTTGCTGTTAAACTTAAATTAACTTTATCTTTTAAGTAGATATTATTTGCACTTAATTCTCCTGATAAATCTATAGTAGCTTTTTGTTTATTATATAGATTATAAGTTAGGGATGAATGTTGTATTCCTAAGACACTAATTAAAGTTTGATTATTTTTATCTCTTAGTTCCATTAAAAGAGTTTTATTGGTTTGATCTGTTGTTATATCAGTATCTTCAAAATCAACATTAAAGATAAATTCTTCATCTACCACTTTTAAATCACTTTTATAATAATTAGTCCTACTTTTTGTTTCATCAAAGTTATTATCTTTACTAGTTGAACCCATCTTAACAAAATCACTTAATTCATAAGAACATTCTCCATATCTATTATACTCCTCTTCCTTCTTAGCTAAATCTGTAGTAGTTACTACATAGTAGTAATAGGTATTAGTTGCTAAGTCTATCATTGTTAATTTAGTATTAACTGGTAGGACATAGTTCGATACTAAAGCATGATGATAACCATCTTGATAGTAGTTTTTATTGGATTTCATATAAAGTGAGTAGTAAGCACTAAGGGTTGATTTAGTTGTTATATTAGTAGCAGTGGAAGCAAAAAGACTATATTCTTCACCAGCTGTCATAGCTCCTTCATAATCGTTATCACTATATAAAGCTGAGTTTAGAGTAACATTTATATTGATACGTGTTACTTCATTATTTAAATCATCTATTGGTTTAATAGCCAGTAAAGATATTATAACTGTTCCCATTTCTCTTTTCTTAGTAATATTTTTAGAGTGATATAGATAAAAGATTAAGGAAGGAACGATTGATGAGTTTTCTGTTTCATAATCTTTAGTTCCAACGATAGGTGTTGTAGCATTAGTTTGAAAACTAGTTGTTCCTTTAGTAACAAAACCAGTATTAGATGCTTCCATCGATAGAGCCATTTTATCATCGGCTGTTCCATTTTTATTTACTCTTTCTACTTTACTAGGATCTACTAGATTAAAACCTTCTTCTAGATTTTGATAATTGAAACCTATTATTTCAAAAGTAGTATTAGCTCCATTAGATGCGACTAATGGCAGTTCATAAGTACCTAAAGTTGAATACTTTGAGGCAGTTAAACTAAATTCATAAGTAGTTACTTTCTCTCCTATTACCCACATATAATAACTAGCATCACTTGGAGTTGGTTCTATATATTTTACTTCAATAGTACCTTCTTTTTCTTTATCTTCATAATTACTATAAAAACCATCTTTAGTTATATCATGATTAGTATTGTGTGAACCTAAGACATAACTACCAGCAGTAAATGAATAAAATTCACCTGATGCTACAGTATCACCACTATTATATTTATTATTATAAAAAGCGGTACTTACTTTATTATTACGATCTAACTGATACATTCCAAAGAAAGTCATTCCACTTACCGTACCATAGCTAGTTACTGCTTCATTAGTAGCAATGTTTAGGTTTTTATTTTCTAGCATATAGACTCTATTATTTACGTTTCTAGTTACTTTTTTATCATTAATACTTACAGTTGCCACTTCTTCTTGACTACCAGTTATTTTAAGACTTGTAAATTTTTCTAATAAGTTTGTTCCATTATCTAAGAATAGGGTTGAATCATTTGCTAGTTTTAATTCTTTAACACGACTAATACTAAACTTAGTAGTAGAATACTCATTAGTACGATCGGTAGTTCCTGATAAGTGTATACTTGAGTTTTTGATAGTTACTTTATCAGTTCTTTGGATAGAGATATTTTCCTTATAGTTATTAAATGTTCCATAGTTACTAATATTTATATAGCTGTAACCTTTAGTACTAGAAGCATTACCGCTACCAAAGATAGATCCATAAATATTAAAGTTTTTATAGTTATTGGCATCTATATTAATAGTAATTCCTTCGGTAACACTGATAAATGAATAATCATAGTTAGGGTTACCACTAGCATTGGCTTCTCCTCCACCAAAGACTGTTCCTCCAATTGTTATATCAGTTTGATTATAGTCTGTCTGATTATAACCAATATTTACAATAGTTTTACCATAAAGAATAGCAGTATTTGCTCCCCCATAGACGTTTCCATTAATGGTTGCTCCAGCTATATTTAGAGTACTTATTGATTTAGTATTATCTTTCTCTCCAGTATTAGCAGCATTTCCTCCTCCAAAAACATGTTTATTAATTAAAGAGGCCTTATCTATCGATAATGTAGTATTACCACTTACTACGGCAGTAGTTCCATTTCCTCCGGCATAAGCACTTCCTTTAATAGTTGATGCTGATATATATACTTTGGTGTTACCTTCAACTCTTCCAAGATTACCACCACCAAATAAGTCTTCTTCTATTGATGAGGAAATAAAATCTACTTTAGTACTATAATTTACATCAGCTTGATTACCTCCTCCATAGAATTTACCAGTCATTGTAATACCATTAACAGTAACATTTGTATTATCAGTTTGAGCCATATTACCACCACCAAATAGGTTTTGATATACTCCTCCTGTTAAGTTTATATTAGTTGTTTTGGTATTACCTCCTTGGTTGTTACCTCCATAGATATTTTGAACAGTTAAGTTAACTGGTGAAGTTGATATTATTTTACTAGTATCAACACTTCCTTTTTGGTTACTTCCACCATAGATATTAGTTGCACTTCCAGTAATTAAATTAACATTAGTAGTAGTTACTCCAGCATTATTACCCCCACCAAAGATATTTGATGCTGTAGAACCATTAAGTTTAACATTAGAAGTAGTTGTTTCTGTTTTATTACCACCTCCATAAGTAGTTGTAATAGTACCAGAATTTAAATTTACATTGGTAGTAGTAGTTAATCCTCCTTGGTTGTTACCACCATAAACTTCACCAACTACTCCACCATTAATATCTATATATGATTTTATGACACTACCATTAATATTACTTCCTCCGTAAATATTATTAATAGTACCAGAGTCTATGGTTATTAAAGTTTTATCTTCAATACTTGCTTGTTCACCACCACCATAAATAGTATCAATTTCACCATTAGATACAGTTACATTAGTGGTGGTAGTATCAGTTAGGGCTCCTCCACCATAGATAGTACCAACTTTTCCTGCTGATACAGTAATATTAGTTGTTTTAGTTTTTCCACCTATATTGTTACCACCATAAATAGTTGTAGCTTCTCCTCCTGTTACTTCAATATTTGCTGTAGAAACTTCTCCTTGTTCATTACTACCACCATAAATAGTTTCACTCTTAGACCCTATTTGATAAACATAAGTATTATCAACAGCTGTCTTATTTCCTCCACCAAAGGCTTTAGTTATTACTCCTCCATTTAAATAGACTTTAACTTCACCATTTGGTTTACCTTTAGCATCATTTCCTCCAAAGGCATTAGTAACTGTTCCATTATTAATAGTTAAGGTGACATTACCTGCTACATAAGGGGTATTATTACTATCACCTTTTCCTCCACCAAAGACATTGTTTATATTTCCCCCATTAACATTTACTTCTGTTTTATAGTTACTAATATTATTAGTCTTTTGTTTACTATTTACTGTACCAAAGGCACTTCCTCCATAAGCTTTTCCTACTAAGTTTAAAGTATTAGTTTCATCTCCTAGATTTACTAAGACATTATTAGTAACATAAGTCTCACTACCAAGTCCACCACCATATACTTCATTAACTTCTCCTCCTAGGATGTTTAAAGTTACACTTCCGTAAAGACTTCCTTTTTGATTACTTCCACCATAGATACCACCGGTTATAGTACCATTTGTCATTTCAATAGAAGTATCAATATTTACATTCCATTCTCTACCTGATCCACTATTATTACCAGAACCAAAAACATTACCTATTGTACCACCATTTATTTTAATTAAAACATTTCCATTACTTGAGGAACTGTAACCTACTGTTCCATAATTACCACTACCATAGACACTTTTCTTAATAATAGCATTATCATTAACTATAACAGTGGAATTATTAACAGAACCAATAGTAGCATAACTAGTATTACCATTACCTGCTCCAAAAACAGATCCAGATTCTGCTCCAAATAAGGTTCTATTATTAGCTATATATGTATCATTTCCAATAGTAGCATTACCACCTATATAAACATAACTACTACCGGTTAAGGTTCCATCTTCACTACTTCCATTATAGCCATTACTTCCACCAAAAACACTATAATTAACTACTCCACCTGTTACTTGAATTATTCTATTTCCATAAGTAGTTGAGGTTCCTGCTCCTCCAGTTAAAAAGTCAACCTCTCCACCGGTCATATAAATAAAGGTATCATTCTTACTGCCTCTATTACTACTAGTTATTGGTCCTCCTATTAAATTATAGATATATCCTCCTTCTATTTTTCCACTTCTTGGAGCATAATGGGTTCCTCCATAACGAGCTCCTATATAAATTCCTGTTGATATATCATATTTACTAGTTCCAAATGAACCACTCTTTACTATTGTATTTAAAGCTGGTACTAAATCATCATTGGAAGAATGAATTACTCCTCCCCAACTTCCGGCTGCACAGAAATAAACAGTAAGTTTTGAATTATCTTCTTTAGCTCTATCATAATCATTACCATAAGTAGTAGTCATTTCTGTATATAAAACAGTACCACCCGTTCCTGTGTTACCACCATATGTTGAACTAGTAGCATTATAACTACCGCTTTCTACTATTAAATGATATTTTTTTGGACTACTAGCACTACCTACTGTACTATTATCCCAATTGTTTCTAGGATTCATTGCTCCAAAGATATAAAGAAAGTTTACATAATTACCACTTTTTTTAATATTTCTTCCTATCTTAACATTATGATAATTCCCATAGAATGCTCCTTGCGTATTATTACTATAAGTTGGAGTACTATTACTGTAACCATTCCTAGTTACAATTGTTAAATTTTCTATTCTAATATCACTATAAGCTATAACACTAGTACTTGATACAGTCCAGGTAGGATTATAATCTTTTCCATTATTAATACCAGTTAGAGTAAATGGCTTAGTACTACTACTACTCCAAGAACCACTATAATTACCTGTCATTACTAAAACATTAGTATCTCTTGTAGTTAAGTAATAGTAAGTTTCATCTTTATTAAATAATTCCTCATCCCCATTTTCTTTATAGTACTGAATTAATTCATATACTGAACAAATAGTTCCTGTTCTACAAGTACCACTTTGTCTTTCTCCTTGCTCGTTATAATAACCAGTTAGACTCTCTCCATAGTTAATATCCTTTTTTCGATAATAACCAGACATATTAGTAGTTTCTTTATAATTATCATTTTCCTTAGTTCCAACTATAGTTGCTTGTAAATTAGCATTTTGCATACTTCCATTTTTATAAGTAAAGTATTTAGCATTAAGATCAAAAGAACTATTTGCATCTTGTTTTTCATACATTGTACAATTATTAGTATACGTGCCATCATTAGCCCACCAACCAAGATTAGGAGCAGGACAGCTATAGTTTTGATAATATCTTCCTTGTGATGTATAACAATTAGTACAAGTACCCTTTGTAGTTTTTTATCACTACCCCAATTACTAACTACAGTAGTTGTTACTAAATCTAATTGTTTATAATACCCAACAATATTAGGATACTCATAAATATTAACAACAGTTTCTACTTTGTTCATAGTTTTATCATTTATACTAGACATAGCATTATTGATAGAGTTACTATCATTAACATTAACTACTTTTCCTTCTGTCCAATTAGCATAAAGATTAATTTCTATTTGATTACTAGTAACTGGTACTTTAATAGTTCTTTGATAAGTCTCATCATCATAGCTAATAACTGCTCCTTTATAATCACTTATCCATCCATTAAAAACCATATCATCTGGTCTATAAGAAAAAGGATTATCTATTAGAGGTATTTCTATATAGTTATCAACTACTGGATAATATTTATAATAAATATATTTACTTTGTAATTCATCTAGTGATACATATCCTGTTTTTGTTCCATCTTTATTACTACCATTATAAGTAATTGTTGTTCTAACAAGATTACTATCATTATAAATGTTTTTATCAATTGCTGTTGGAATAGTTCCATTATTAGATGTATAATTTTGACCTGTATAATAATAATAGTCACTATCACTATCGTCTATATAGACAGTATCACCAACAATACCTTTTGATAATGTTTCTACTTTTCTTGATGTTTTAAAAGCTCCATAAGTAAGAGCAATGGAAGTGATAGGAATTATGGTAGCAAAAAGAATAAGCAAAGATAGTTCTTTGTTCTTAAGTATTTTCTTTACCATATTATCCCCTCCTTCTATGATGGATTAGTTGTAAACTCTAAATTAAAACTTATATCTCCATATGATGCATTGTTTTCACAATCTACATCTTGTCCTTCTACCCACATGTAAATACGTAACTTAGTAATAGCTGGATTCAATGTCAATAGTTTATTATTAGTCATATTATTCTTAGGAGTACTAGTAGTTACATTTATTCTTTTAAACAAGTTAGGATAATTATTACTATTAGCATTTTGAATTAAAACATTATCATTACTAGTTATATCACTAGTTACACCATCATAAGGGATTAAACTTCCACCTGTTTGACTAGTAGTAATTCCATAAGTTTTTAAAGCATTACTAACTCCATATTCAGTATGTGTATCATAATTTGGTTCCCAAATAACTGCTTCCCTAGCATTTTTTAAACTTCTAGCACTAGCTTCATTATCAGCAGAACCTTCATTAAGGATTGCTACTCTAGTAGCATTTTCTATTCCAGCTTCTTTATCACCTATATAAGAAACTTTAGAGGAACTAGATAAATATAATTCTTTTGGAGCTTGTATTTTAAAGAACAAGTCAAAGGCAATAAAAGTTCCATTACTTTCTTCGCCAAAGCTTTCTGTTTCTTCTGATTTATTAGCTACTAAGATAAAATCAGTAGATGATGTATTAGTAGCTTCTCCTTTATACATATTTAAAAATCCATTAGTAATATCACCACCAGTCGATACAGGATAAATTCTATAAGGGATTTGGTTTACACTACTAGGATAGCTTTTATTAGCATTTTTTATATCATCTACTGTTATAACTTGTTTCCAGTTAACAGCATCTGTACTCACTTCAATTCCCCCATCTGCTTGAATATGCACATCTAAAGAATTAATACTAACTACTCTATTAGCAGAGAACCAAGCATAAGTAGTAGTTATAAGTAAGATGAAACTAAAACATAAGGGAAAGAAAAATAATCTTCTTCTTTTCTTTTTATTTTCCATTATCTTTATGCTCCTCTCTAAACTCCATATTAAGTTTTATTTCTCCACCAATAATTGCATCTACGCATTCAGGATCTTCCCCTTCTAAATAGATTACAACTGTATAACGATCTATATCTCCTGGTTTCATTTCTTTTCTTTCTTTTAAAACTGCCACATTTTTAGATTTAAAAGGAACAGTATTTGGTTCTGCTTTTCCCGTTTCACTGCTTGCTTTGGCATATAGTGTTGGAATACCATTTTCATATACTTTTATTCTAACAGCATCATCTACATTCTTTATAACATCTAAAATGTTTATTTGATACCAATAATTTGTTATTTCTTTCCCTTCATTGGCTATATAAAAGGTATAAGCGATATAATTATCACCATTATGTGTTCCTTCTTTAGAAGTATCAATATCTTGTGGTAACCAACTTTCTGTTATATTATCCATAAATGGTATTTCTGTTGCATATAATTTATTTCTAGGTGTCTTCTCATCTAATGTTTCATAAAGTGTTATACTATTTTTTAAAGCAAAGTTAGGGTCTAAGGTAACTGTAAAATTACCTCCTTTATAAATAACTAATAATACAAAAAATAAAGATAGTAATAAAATAAATAAAATTGATACTGCATACTTAGTATATTTTAATCTTTTCTTTTTCTTTTCTAATTTTTCTACTGTAACTTTAACTGTACTTATAGCCATTTCTACCACAACCCTTATCTTATTATAATTTTAACATAATTAGACATATTTTGTAAATCATACGAGTAATACAAAAGAAAAGAGAATTATTTTTTATTTCTCCCCCTTAAGTCAAAATTGAATTCTTTACTATCTTTAATTGCTTCGAAAGATATTGTTTTAAATAAGTCATCTAGATTTAAAGTATCATCTATTCTTTCAGGCTTTAAAGATGGATTACTACTAGTAGTAACTTCTTCTAATTTCTTTTCCACAATTGTTTTTTCCTTAACTTTTTTAGCTGGTTTATTTTTATTAAATAATAATACCATTTCATTTACATCATAAGAATACGTAATAAGTATTAATCCTAAACAAAATATTATTAAAAAGAAAATAATTAATCCCATCTTTATCACCTTCTTTATTATATATATAATAACACATGTTACACTTTTTAAAAAGTGATGTCTAAATTTGTCGATTATTCTTTTACATTTATTTACACTTTCCCTTTTTAAAGTCTTTTAAACATTTTTAATTATCTTCTTACAAATGATATAATTTAATAAAGGATGGGATATAGATGTTTAAAGATAAGAAATTTAAATTATTTATTGCCTTTTTAGCTTTATTCATTTGTATTAGTCAATTAAAGGATACTTATGCTAAGTATTTAGAAGCTAAAGAAGGTAACACTGATTTTACTATTGCTAATTGGAAAATAGTAGTTAATGATAAAGATATATCTGAAGGTAGTACTATGTCTTCTTTGATAACACCAGTTTATGTTGCTAATCAAAATATCGCGAGTGGTGTTATTGCCCCTTCTAGTGAAGGATACTTTGATTTAAATATTGATGCTTCAAAAACAGAAGTTTCTTTTAAGTATGATATTTCTGTTTCTACTTCTGAAGATTCAGCTGTTTCTGATTTGAAGGTAACTAGTTATAGTATTGATGGAAAAGAACAAGTTCCTGTAGAAGGAGTTGGTACTATTTCTAATACTATTAACTATACAGCTACTAAGAAGAATATTGTTATGCGTGTCTATTTTAAATGGATAGATGACGATACTGAAGTTATGGATAATAAAGCTGATACTAAAGCTTCAATTGATGGCAACAATGCCAAACTAAAGGTTAATTTATCATTTACTCAAGTTGCATAAAAAAGAACACCATGTGTTCTTTATTTTAAATGAAAGGTATTTATCGGACTAGAACTATAGTTGTTTTCTTGAAAGTGCCACCACTCTGATTCTAGTGTTTCAAATCCTTGAGATGTCATGATACTTCTCAATTTATTAGCCGTAGAATTATTATATTTTACAGTTGATCTTGTATCTAGCATATGCATTGTGGTTTGAGCTTTTAACTCATTATTATTTTTATCAGTCAATGTAAGATCAAGAGCTATACCTTTATTATGGGTTGAAACATTGTTAGCTAAAAACCATCCTGGTCCCCAATAGCTACCATTTTTATCATAATCAACTAGTTTTTTTACATTATTATTAGAATTATATAAACTTCTAAATTTACTATTAACATACTTAGTAACATCATTAGGACGGTAAGTATCATAAATTTTCAAGTTGTACCCATCTTTTTTTGCAATATTATAAGCTCCTTGTAACTGTTTAGCTACAGGATAAAGAAGAGGAACATAATAAGTATTTTTACCTATTTTTGCATTATATTTCTTACTAAATCCATAAAGATTTTTACCTGTTACATCAGCAATAGAAGTATTAGCAGCTTT
>ENA-OUQF01001744-OUQF01001744.1-human-gut-metagenome-genome-assembly--contig:-NODE-1744-length-12385-cov-3.941363_pt1 | contig 12385 bp, 9 predicted proteins | sample MGYA00237947_ERZ548826 | MGnify/ENA primary metagenome ERZ548826 (study PRJEB26490, sample SAMN05194701) | human gut metagenome | biome: terrestrial biome; feature: human-associated habitat; material... | reverse complement strand
ACTGTATATCGTCGGCAGCGTCAGATGTGTATAAGAGACAGACCCCATACCGTGTCATTCGGTATGGGGTTTCCTTTTATAAGTTTAAATTGTTTTAAATTTTAATTGCTTATGGGTTAGCCGTTATCGGCGGCCAGGGTGACTGTAACGGTAAATTCATCTGTTTCTGAATTATCCGGTCTTGTAACCGTAAGCTCAACGGTATCGCCCGGCTTATACGTGTCAAGCAGAGCGTACAGCTCTGCGTATGAAGTAATGCTTTTTCCGTCTATAGCCGTTATAATATCGTCTTTTTTTATCTTGCTGTTTTTCAGCGGACTGTCATCTGCGACACTGCTTACAACAATTCCGCCCTTTATATCGTATTCTTTTGCAAGCGTTGACGAAAGCTCTGTGCAGACAATGCCCAGCTTAACTCTGCCCTCAACATAGCCGTTCTTAATAATGCTGTTGGCAATTTCCTTTACCTTTTTGCTTGGTATGGCAAAGCCCATGCCCTCGTAGTCTGTGGCGGCTACCTTTACGGTGGTTATGCCTACTACCTGACCGTTTAGGTTAGCCAAAGGCCCGCCGGAATTTCCCGGGTTGATTGCTGCGTCGGTTTGTATATATGTGCATGCAAAGCCCGAAAGCGAACGGTTTAGTGCAGATATAATACCGCTTGTTAATGAGTCCGAATAGGAGCTGCCGCCCGGATTGCCTATTACCACAACATTTTGACCGATTTTTAAATCGTCAGAGTCTGCAAAGGCTGCGGCCTTCCAGTTGGAGGCTTCTTCGCATCTTAAAACGGCAATGTCTGTGCGTGTATCGCAGCCTACAACAACAGCCATATAGGTGGTGCTGTCGGTTTTGGCAATTTTAATTTTATATCCGCTTGTTGCATTATTAATAACATGAGCGTTTGTAACAATATATCCGTTACTGCTTATAATTATTCCGGAACCCTCGCTTTCCGGATATGCCTTGTCTACATCGTCCTTTTCGTCATATACCGATACAGAAACTACGCTTTCGGAAAGCGTCTCGTACGCTTTTTCGGTAGAGCCGTTGGCAGTATCGTTATCCTTTAGAGTGATTTTCGGGCCGTTAGGGTCGGCGTATTTCCCTGTGTTGGATTTGTCTGATTTTTTTGTTGTAGCTTCTTCTGTAGGAACCTGAAAAATAAATGAATTTCCATCGGATTGGCTGTTGTCGGTATTGACCGCCGCCCACCAAATAAATGTACCGATAAAGGACACTGTAAGTACAATTATAGTTCCTATAAATACCTTTAGACCGGCAGCCATTTTTGTCTTTGGAGGTTTGTTGTTTGGATGGTACCAGCTTCCGTTAATAAGCTGTGGCTGATTATAAGCGTTGCCATAAGGATTAGCCTGTGGCTGATTATAAGCGTTGCCGTAAGGATTAGCCTGTGGCTGATTATAGGCGTTACCATAAGGATTAGCCTGTGGCTGATTATAGGCGTTGCCGTAAGGATTAGCCTGTGGCTGATTATAAGCGTTGCCGTAAGGATTAGCCTGTGGCTGATTATAGGCATTGCTGTAAGGATTAGCCTGTGGCTGATTATAGGCGTTATCATAAGGGTTAGCCTGTGGCTGCCGGTTGTTATATGCACCGGTGCCATTACTGTGCCTTTTGTTCTCTGCGGTGTGACCTTCTGCTTGATTTAAGGCAGCATTGCTGCTTTGAAACGGTGCATCGGTGCCGCTTTGGGCGTTAGCCGAGCTGTTTGGCTCTGCACCGCTGTTTATGGTTTTGTTATTATCATCAAAATTATTCATCGTACTCCTCCGCATCTTCAATTTCTTCTTCCACTGTTGCGGCAGTGGAAATTATGGTGCCATCAGAGCTAACTATGGTTGCCCTGTTGTCCTTTTTTCTGTTACTGAATAAATTGTATTTGCTGCCGGATTGTTCTTTTTCCTTCGGAAGCCATAGGGTAAAGCTGCAGTATTCGTCAACTACGCTTTGGGCGGTAATGTCGCCGCCGTGCAGCCGCATAATGGTTTTTACTATATACAGACCTAAGCCCATACCGTTTTTGTCCTGGCTTCTTGATTTGTCGGTTTTATAAAACCTTTCAAATATATGCACTAGCTCCTCAGGCTCTATGCCGTGTCCGCTGTTTTTAATTTCCAAAACCGTCCTGTCTGCCATATCGGTTAGTGTAACCTGAATGTATCCGCCTACATCAACAAATTTAACCGCATTCTCAAATAGGTTGTATACCACCTGATGTATAAGGTCGGGGTCGCCGTCAACATTTACTGCGGAGCCGCAGGACTCAAGCCCTCTAATGTCTATGTGTCTTTCTTCTATTTTTTGTTCAAAGGTAAGCAGCGTGGAAATGATCACCTCTGACAGATTAAACCTCTGCTTTTTCAGTCTAAGCTCGCCGTTATCTATTCTTGACAGTGACAGCATAGACGCAACAAGTCTTGACAGACGCTTTACCTCTGTAGATACTATGTGCAAATACTGCTTTTGCTTTTGCGGTGGAATGGTGCCGTCCAGTATGCCGTCTATAAAGCCTGCAATTGTTGTCATAGGTGTTTTTAACTCATGAGATACATTTGCAATAAAATTTCTTCTGGTGGTTTCGGAAATTGACAGTGAATTTGCCATTTCGTTAAAGGCCTTTGCAAGCGTACCGATTTCATTGTTAGAGGTAACGGGAACACGCACCGAAAAATCATCATTGGCAAGTTTTCTGGCGGCAACAGCCATTTGTCTTAAAGGCTTAATCATAGTATATGAGAAAAACCATATCATACACGCTACAATAGCAAAGGTTGCAATAGCCGCATAGAAAAATATTTTAGTTATTTCTCCTGTAAAATCAGAGTAAGAAATGCTGTCTGTGGTAGCAAATACAAAGCCTACGGTTTTAGTGCTTACGCCTGCCTCGGCAACAATAGGCACAGCTGCAACATAGTGGGCAGAGTCGTATATATTTCCCAGTGTGCTGCGTATAAATATACTGCCGTCCATTGCCTTGCTGCATATGTCCTGCGGAATAAGGGTTTTGTTATGTACACAACCGCTTCCGTCACTGCATACCAGTGTTTTGCCCTTTTCGTCTGTTATAAAAATGTCAGCCTGAATACTGCCGGATATGGTCTGCATTACACTTGAAAGCCAGCTTGTTTCGGATTTTCCTATGTACACGCTGTTGTTTACCATTACTGTTTTTTCAGAAACAAGGTCGGCCACCTGTGTAGCGTTTTCAATTAATAAATCCTTTTTTTCGTTGTCAGAATATCTTGCCACAAAAAATACAAGCATTGTTCCCAGTATAATAAAGCTGACTAAAACTATCACAAGACTTATAATTAGGTATTGGGCAAAAAGACTTTTCTTACCTGTCACGCAAATTCCCCTTTTTAATGCTGTAGTACACCCATAAAAGGCTGAAACTTTATTTGGAATAATTCGGAAATAAATAAACAGGCAAGCACAGCAGGGAATACCAAGGTGTTTTATGTATGCCTCTGCTGTACTTGCGTTATAAAGCTGTATACTTATTCCTTTACTTCAAACTTGTAGCCTACACCCCAAACAGTTTTAAGCTCCCACTGCGGTGAAACGCCGTCTATTTTTTCACGCAGCCTTTTAACATGAACATCTACTGTTCGTGAATCGCCGTAGTAGTCAAAGCCCCATACCTCGTCAAGCAGCTGATCTCTTGTAAATACTCTGTTAGGGTTGCTTGCCAGATGGTACAAAAGCTCCATTTCCTTAGGTGGTGTGTCTATTTGCACGCCGTCAACCTTTAGCTCGTAGTTTGTAAGATTAATAGAGAGCTTGTCCCATACAACCTCTTTAACATTTGTTGCTTCGTTTGAGTTGGTTCTGCGAAGCACAGCGTGAATTCGTGCTACAACCTCTTTTGCCTCAAAAGGCTTAACCACATAGTCGTCGGCACCAAGCTCCAACCCCAGAACCTTGTCGAAAACCTCGCCCTTTGCTGTAAGCATTATTATAGGTACCTGAGAGGTCTTTCTTATTTCACGGCACACCTGCCAGCCGTCTAGTTCAGGCAACATAATGTCCAGCATAATAAGGTCAGGCTTTTCCTGCTCGAATAATTTCAGTGCCTGTGTACCGTTGTTGGCAATGGCGGTGTCAAAACCGTCTTTTTCAATATACAATCTTAAAAGCTCGCAAATATTAGTATCGTCATCTACAATTAATATTTTCTTTGTTTTGTTCATAATGTCCTCCTAAATGCCGCATAATACCGTAGCTATTATACCACAGTAACCATTTGATGTACATATTATACAGTATTATTTAGGGAAAATAATGAACAAATTAAGAATTAAAAAATAATAAAAACTTAAAATCCGACACGTTATGCAATTAGGCTTATTTTGTTTTGCGTCTAAACCTTTCAGTACGGTGTTATGCCTGCTGTACGGCAAGATTCACCGGAAAATGAATCTTGCCGTACATGTACTACAAGCCCTTATATTTTTTGCGTGTTGCCATACCGCCGCGAATATGCCGCTGTGCCTTGTTGACTTCCAATACCTCTTTAACTCTGCTGTACAGCTGCGGGTTTACATATTTTAATCTTTCGCTTACATCTTTATGTACGGTGCTTTTACTTACACCGAATTTTTTTGCCGCACTGCGAACGGTAGCCTTGCTTTCTATTATATATTGTCCAAGCTCAACGGCTCGTTCTTCAACTATACCCTTCATAAAATACCTCCATATAAGAAAGATATTTTATATATATGCCAAAGTGCGGGTTTGTAGTACCTGCCGCAGTCCGCTGAAAAATATACAGGTAAAAAATAATAATGCGATGTAAAAAAATGCGATGTAAAAAGATAATTAACAAAATTCACTTGATTTTTTTCGGTGCACATAGTATAATCTGTTATGCAATCGCATTTGGCGGTTACTGAGCAAGTCAGAATTAAAATTCCTATGTGAATGTGAGCGACAGGCCCTGTACGATTGGGTGCTGTGAACCATGTCAGGCGGGGAACCGAGCAGCATTAAGCAGATTTCTTGATGCGATACAGTAAGTCTGTCGTTCGCATTTACACAGGAGTGAGCCGTCTGTCTTGCTCTTTTATTTTACGGAAAGGCAGTCTTGCAGTATGTATCAGGTTTTGTACAGAAAATGGCGACCTAAGGTGTTTGAAGATGTTTCAGGTCAGCCGCAGGTTACAACCACCCTAAAGAACGAGCTTATATCAGGCAGGGTAAACCATGCTTATCTTTTTACAGGCTCAAGGGGTACGGGCAAAACCACCTGTGCAAAAATTTTGGCAAAGGCTGTAAACTGTCTTAATCCTCAAAACGGCGACCCTTGCGGAGAATGTGAAATTTGCCGTGGTATAGACGACGGCACAGTTTTGGATATTTCTGAAATTGACGCCGCAAGCAACAACGGCGTGGATAATATTCGTGCAATAATAGAGGAGGCCGCCTTTGCTCCGTCAAAGGCTAAGTACCGTGTTTATATTATAGACGAGGTGCATATGCTTTCGCCGGGAGCCTTTAACGCTTTGCTGAAAACTCTGGAGGAGCCTCCGTCCAATGTCGTTTTTATTTTGGCAACTACCGAGGTTCACAAGCTGCCGGCTACTGTTTTGTCACGCTGTCAGCGTTTTGACTTTCACCGCATTGCGTCAAGGGACATAGCAGACAGACTGGAGTATGTGGCACAGCAGGAGAATATACAGCTGGAGGACGAAGCAGCGCTGCTTATCGCCTCTGTTGCCGACGGTGCTTTAAGAGACGCACTTTCCCTTTTGGATAGGTGTATGGGCGTAAGCGGCAATATTACCTCCGAGGTAGTGCAGAAAACAGCCGGACTTGCAGGCAGAGGGCATTTGTTTGATATAACACGAAGTATTATAGATAAAAATGTTAAACAGGCACTGGAGATTACCCAACAGCTGTATAGCGAAAGTAAGGATATGGGCAGGCTTTGCCAAGAGCTTTTGGAGCATTTCAGGAATTTAATGCTTATTAAAACAATGAAAAGCCCCGAGTCTCTTATTATGCTTTCTGCACAGGAAAGGGAGCAGGCCAAACAGCAGGCGCAGGAGTTTTCCTTGGAGGGCATAGTCTATGTAATGGATGTGCTGCAAAAGAGCTATGACCGAATGTTTAAGGGTGGCAGCAAGCGTGCAGAAATGGAGCTGGCACTTATAAAGCTTACCTCGGTGCAGCTGGACACCTCTACAGAGGCGCTTATGGCACGAATTGCAAGGCTGGAAAGAATGGTTAAAAACGGAGTGACTGTTTTACCTGAACATAAAGCACAGTCTGCAACAGCAGATGTTAAAGAAGCCGCAGTGCCGGCTGTGCCTGAAATCGGCAAGGAACAGCCTACAATTCAGACTACGCCGCAGGCACAGGCTGTAGCAAGTCAGTCAAAAACCGATTATGATACTATAGTAAAAAACGCAGTTCCTATGGAGGACTGGCAAGAGGTTTTGGAGGTTTTAAGAAAATATTCCATAACCATTGCAACTTCATTTAAAAATACACGGGCGTATATCAGCGGTGATTATATGCTGATAGATTCCCAAAACGAGCTTGCCTTTAAGCTTCTTAAACAGCAGTCTCAGCGTGAAAGAATGAGAGAGGCCGTTAAAGAGGTAACCGGCAGAGTGTATAAGCTGGGGCCTTATAAAAAGCTTGAAAAGCAAAATAAACAGGAAAACCCTCTTGACCAATTTATAAAGCAGGCTAAGGAATCGGGCGTACCTGTAGAAGAAGAATAAACTGAAAGGAAGAAAAAAATTATGAAAGCAAGAATACCAAAGGGTATGGGCGGCGGCCCACAGAATTTGCAGCAGATTGCAAAGCAGGCACAGAAAATGCAGGAGGAAATGGACGCAGCCAGCACAGTTCTTGAAGAAAAGGAGTATTCGGCAACATCGGGCGGCGGCGCTGTAGATGTAGTTGTAACAGGCAAGATGGAGCTTAAAACAGTAAACATTAAGCCTGAGGTTGTAGACCCTGAGGACATAGAGATGCTTAGTGACCTTATTATTGCAGCTGCAAACGAGGCGTTAAGAAAGGCCGCTGATGACAAGTCGGAAACAATGGAGAAAATTTCAGGCGGTCTTAACATTCCGGGGCTGTTCTAATGCCGTCTTATAATGCAGCACCGCTTGCAAAGCTGACAGAGCAGTTTGAACGCCTGCCGGGTATAGGCTCAAAAACCGCACAGCGGCTTGCCTATTATGTTCTTAAAATGCCAAAGGAAAAGGCTGTAGAATTTTCGCAGGCTATTGTGGAGGCACACGAAAGCATACACTATTGCAGTGAATGCTGTAACCTAACAGATAAGGAAAAATGTGCTGTTTGCGAAAATACCAAGCGTGACCATTCTACAATATGTGTTGTGGAGGATCCACGGGATGTAATGGCTATGGAGCGTACACAGGAGTATAACGGCGTTTACCATGTACTGCACGGAGCGATGTCACCGCTTAACGGTATAGGCCCTGATCGGCTTACCATTAAGGAATTGCTGGCACGCATACAAAAACAGCCTGTGCAGGAGGTTATTATGGCTACAAACCCTACGGTTGAGGGGGAAACCACCTCTATGTACATAAGCAAGCTGTTAAAGCCCTTGGGAATAAAGGTTACAAGACTTGCCTATGGCATACCTGTAGGCGGCGACCTGGAATATGCCGACGAGGTTACCCTGCTTAGGGCCTTGGAGGGCAGGAGTGAGCTGTAATTCTTTACATACTGCGGCGTAATGCACAGTGTGTATTTTGAAGCCGAACGAAATATAAAAGGCTGTCAGGCGGATTTTTTCTGCCCGACAGCTTATTTTATTTGAAAAGTTTAGCAGGCTTTAATTATTTTAAATAATGAATAATAAGAATAAGCTAAATTGTAATATCCGGTACAATGCATTTTTTGTAAATTTCTTGACACAAAAGCGTATAACCATTAAAATGTATGGTAGCACAGTTTATATTTGGGAAAGGAACTGGAAATATGGAAAATTCAAAAAAGACGATGGAAAAAATAGTTGCCCTGTGTAAAAACAGAGGCTTTGTATATCCCGGCTCCGAAATTTACGGAGGACTTGCAAACACTTGGGATTACGGTCCTTTGGGTATGGAGCTTAAGAATAATATTAAAAAGGCGTGGCTTAAAAAGTTTGTACAGGAAAACAAGTACAATGTAGGACTTGACTCTGCAATTCTTATGAACCCTCAAACCTGGATTGCCTCAGGTCATTTAGGTGGCTTTTCGGATCCTCTTATGGACTGCCGTGACTGTAAAACCCGCCACAGAGCAGACAATCTTATTGAAGACTTTGACGGCACAAATGTGGCCGGCTGGACAAATCAGCAAATGACAGACTATATTAACGAAAAAGAAATTCCTTGTCCGAACTGCGGCAAGCATAATTTTACCGATATTCGCCAGTTTAACCTTATGTTTAAAACCTTTCAGGGAGTAACCGAGGACAGCAAAAATGAAATTTACCTTCGTCCGGAAACCGCACAGGGTATTTTTGTAAACTTTGCAAATATTCAGCGTACAAGCCGTAAAAAAGTACCGTTTGGTGTTGCCCAGATTGGTAAGTCCTTCAGAAACGAGATTACACCGGGTAACTTTATATTCAGAGTAAGAGAGTTTGAGCAGATGGAGCTGGAGTTCTTCTGTAAGCCGGGTACAGACCTTGAGTGGTTTAACTACTGGAGAGGCTTCTGCCGTGACTGGCTGTATTCACTGAATATGAAGGAGGAAAATTTGCGTCTGCGTGACCATTCTGCCGAGGAGCTGTGCTTCTATTCAAAGGCTACCACAGACTTTGAGTATCTGTTCCCGTTTGGTTGGGGCGAGCTTTGGGGCGTAGCAGACAGAACAGACTACGACCTGACTCAGCACATTAAAACAAGCGGAAAGAGCCTTGAGTATTTTGACCCTGAAACAAACGAAAAGTATATTCCGTATGTTATCGAGCCGTCACTTGGTGTTGAGCGTTTGTTCTTGGCTCTTGTTACAGAGGCTTATGACGAAGAAGCAGTAACAGAAAAGGATACCAGGGTTGTACTAAGGCTTCACCCTGCACTTGCACCGTTTAAGTGTGCCGTACTTCCTCTTTCAAAGAAGCTGTCACCTGAGGCAGACCAGGTTTACACAATGCTTTCAAAGCACTTTATGGTAGACTATGACGAGGCAGGCTCTATTGGTAAGAGATACCGCAGACAGGACGAAATAGGTACACCATTCTGCATTACCTATGACTTTGACACAAAGGAAAAGGACGGCTGTGTAACTGTTCGTGACAGAGATACAATGGAGCAGGAAAGAGTTAAGATTGAAGATCTTGTTGAATATATTTCAAAGAAAATTGAATTTTAATTATACAAGCCTGTATTAAATCAGCTTTATAAATTTTCAGCCTGTTGAGTGTTCTCTCAACAGGCTGTTTTAAACGCAAAGCCTACATTTGTATGTGTAGCTGAAAATTATAAAGAGCCATACTGCTGTACCGAAAGCAGTATGGCTCTTTGCTGTTGTAAAAAGTATTGCAGAAAACGCCGTAGGGGTTTATTGCTTAATTCCGGCAAGCACCTGTGCTATAACCTCACGCTCGTCAAGGTGGTGCTTAACGCCGTTAATTTCTTGATAATCCTCATGTCCCTTACCGGCAAGCACAATAATATCTCCCGGCTGACCGTTGTGGATAACCCACTCTATAGCCTTGCGGCGGTCAGGTATAACTGTGTATTTGCCTGTGGTTTTCTTAATGCCCACAAGTATGTCGTCAATTATTGCAAGAGGCTCCTCTGTTCGTGGGTTATCGGAGGTTATAACGCTGAGGTCGGCCAGCTTGCCCGAAACCTCGCCCATACTAAAGCGTCTGTCACGGGAACGGTCGCCTCCACAGCCAAACAGGCAAACAAGCCTTGTTGGGTTGTATTCCCTCAAGGTAGTAAGCAGACTTTCAAGGGACATTGCGTTATGAGCGTAGTCTATCATTAGTGTAAAATCGTCAGAAACCTTTATCATTTCAATTCTGCCCTTTACCTTTGCGTCCTTTAATGCATCGCAAATAGTATTGCTGTCAATGCCAAAGTAGCTGCATATAGCAATGGCGGTAAGTGAGTTGTATACGCTGAACTTGCCCGGCAGGTCAATTTCAACCCTCATATTCTCTTTGCCCTGCAGGTCATAGCCTATGCCCAGGTAGCCTTTGCCCGACACAAGCTTAGTGTTTGCCGCACGAAAGTCTGCTTTTTCTGAAAAGCCATAGGTAACTATATCACAGCTTGCATTATTTATAATGTAGTCTGCATGCTTGTCGTCAATATTTACTATACCGTGGCGGCACTGCTTGAACAGCAGACTTTTGCAGTGCAGATAATCATTAAAATCCTTATGCTCATGAGGGCCTATGTGGTCAGGCTCAATATTTGTAAAAATACCTATTTCAAATGTAAAGCCGGCAGTGCGGTGCAGCATAAGACCTTGTGAGGAAACCTCCATTACTACGCAGTCGCAGCCGCAGTCGACCATTTGCTTAAAATAATCCTGCAAAACATATGATTCGGGTGTGGTGTTGCTTGCTTTTATAACCTTATCGCCGATAATTGTTTCTATAGTGCCTACAAGTCCGCATTTGTGACCTGCACTGTCAAGAATTGATTTTACTAAATATGTAGTAGTGGTTTTTCCTTTGGTACCCGTTATGCCTATTACCTTTAGCTTGTCGGCAGGATTTCCAAAGTATTCGGCTGATATGCAGGCAAGTGCATAGCGGCTGTCTTCTACCCTTATAACCGTAACATTCTCAGGCACGGTTACATCGTCCTCTACAACCAAGGCCGACGCACCTTTATTAACTGCCGCTTCTGCAAACCTGTGTCCGTCGGCAACGGCGCCCTTTATGCAGATAAACAGAGAGCCCCTTTCAACTCTTCGGGAATCATACGCAACGGTAGTTATATCAACATCTGCAGTGCCCTTAACACAGGTGTATTTAAGCTTTTTTAGTAAATCAGCAAGCTTCATAGCTAATTATCTCCTTTAATAAATTTAATAAAATACCTACAATTTAATTTACAATATTATACGGCGTATGTCAATGTAAATATGATTTGCAAGGGTAACGACAGCTTTATTTGTGCATGGCAAAGGTCGCTTTATACTCGATGCGGGCAATGACTTATTATAAAAATTAAGTAAATACTCTTCATCCTGTTTAAAATGATAACCCTTTATCAAGAATAAGGAATATAATAGCTGTTTGGGCATATATTATTAATAAGGCTTGTACAATATACACATAAAAAATAATTTTATTTGACAATGATGTCAAAGGGTGTACCGTTAATATGAATAATTTTAAGGAGTTAGATTGTTGAATAAAACGGAGTAAAATAAATTATTTGTTTAAAACAAACAAAATGAAAGCCGTAAATATATTAAAATAACTAAAATGACTAAAATATATTGCATTTCGTACCTGTCTATGCTATTATAACTACAGTAGTTATGACATTGTATAAGCTGTCTAATTACGCATTGGTATGCAGTTTAAACAACTGTCAGTGAGTTAAAAGATATTTATATTTTTTAGAAAGAAGGAAAAGATAATGTTCAGTAAAACAAAGAAGATTGCCGGCGTGGCTTTGGCGGCGGCAATGGTTGTTACAGCTTTTGCAGGCTGTGGCGGCGGCAGCGACACTTCAAGCTCAGGCTCAGGTTCAAGCTCAGGCTCAGGCTCAAGTGCAAGCAGCAAGCAGGAGGTTAAGGCTATTACCGTTGACGAAATGCTTAAGGATGCTGACCTTGCTCTTGGTGATGAGGGTAAGAACGAGCAGGTTTCTCTAAAGGTTTGGGCACCGTCAGATGCCTTGGAAACATTTCAGGAGCAGTGTAAGGCGTTTACCGATAATTTCAGCGACAGAAAGATTAAAATTGAAGTTGTAGCACAGGGCGAGGCTGATGCTGCGGCTAACGTAATGAACGACCCGTCAGCAGCTGCCGATGTATTCGGTTATGTATCTGACCAGGCTTCTAAGCTTTATCCGGGCGGATATGTATCTCCTGTAAGAGCTCAGTATGCAGCAGCTATTAAGGAAACAAACCTGCAGGGTGCTATTGATGTTGCAACTCATGATAACAATTTGGTTGCTTTCCCTGAAACAGGCGACAACGGTTACTTTGTTTACTACAACAAGTCATTGGTTACTGACGAGCAGATTAAGTCAATGGAGGGAATTATGGAGGCTTGCGACAAGCAGGATATGAACTTCATAATGTACATGGGCGACGGCTACTATGGCTGCGTTATTCCTCTGACAGCAGGCGGCACATATGAGCTTAACGATAAAGGTAATCAGGTTCTTAACTACGACAAGGATAAGGT
>ENA-OUQF01001741-OUQF01001741.1-human-gut-metagenome-genome-assembly--contig:-NODE-1741-length-12396-cov-8.584799_pt1 | contig 12396 bp, 14 predicted proteins | sample MGYA00237947_ERZ548826 | MGnify/ENA primary metagenome ERZ548826 (study PRJEB26490, sample SAMN05194701) | human gut metagenome | biome: terrestrial biome; feature: human-associated habitat; material... | reverse complement strand
GGCACCATTAATGTCGAATATATTAACTAGTCACCAATGTATCTGTTAAGCCAAATAAAAAAACCAGCCTCTGCGTACAGAAGCTGGGCGTGCGCCTCTTGCGTCACCTTCGTCCTAATTAATATACCATATTTTCTTAATTGTGCAACTCACTATATATTCTTCGAATCAATTGTGTTAATAATATAATTGATAATGAATATTTGAGGAATTACTGACTAAATGAAAGGGAACCTGTTATGTATGATCAAGAGAAAATTAAAAAGATGAAAAATCATGAGCTTGCTATGGAAGCGTATTTCTATGCATATAATCATAAATTATTTGGTGGGGCATCTCAAAAAAAGGCAGTTAAATGCTATGAACAGATTATTGCCATTATGGATTTTGATGAAAGAATAAATTTACCTTTTATTTCTACATATGGAAGGTGCTATGTGGCAACTAAAAAGCGTTTGATAAAATGCACTAAGAAATTGTTTGGATATAAAATTGAAGAATGGAATTGGAATGAAATTAAGCATATATTCTACAATAGTACTGCATCAAGAGGTGCTTTAATATTGGATACGGTTTATGGTGAAGTTAAAATTGGAGTTCATAGAGATGGTGCAGGCTATGCATGTGAAGTGTTGAGAAAATTAAAGGACGCCGCAAAATAAATGTATGTATCATTTTTTTGACGTGGTATAAAAGTTTTGGAATCTCTCTTTAAATCTTTTGGCTTTCGATTAAAGGGTTTCATAGGTCCATTGAAAGATATGTTTTATGCATATCTTTTTTATTGACTAAATAGTTAAGTAGGTATATAGTTAAGCTACTTAAATAAATTGGAGGTTCTTATGGAAGTTCAAGATGAAGTACTAGATTTATTGTTTGATCTAACATATAAAGTCACGAACTTTGTTCGAAATAACCGTCATTGTAAAGATGGGCCTAGAATCAAAGATGTGATGTTGTTTAAAACGATTTATAAAGCAGAGAATCATCAGATCACAATGAGTGAACTGGCAAATATTCTCGGTGTATCTCCAGCAGCTGTATCGCAGATGATTGCTGGATTTGAAAAAAAGGGTCTGCTTCAAAGGGTGCATTCGAATACGGATCGTAGAACGGTCTATATTCAAATTGTTCCGGAGGCAATTGACATGTTTCAAAAGCGTATGGATTCCCATATAGCTAATGTATATCATTATTTAGATTATCTTGGGACATCTGACTGTGCGCATTTAAGAGATATTTTAAAAAAGACAGCTCATTATATGGAGGAAAATAAAGAATGACAAAAATAATGAAATATTTAAAGCCATATTGGCTATCCATTGTCCTTGCCCTTGGCTTATTGTTTGGACAAGCCACATGCGAACTGACAATGCCAGATTATATGCAAAACATTGTTAATACAGGCATTCAAAATGGAGGTATTGAAAGTGGTGTCTATGAACAGGTTCGTGAAAGTACATTCAATTCGTATGTAATGTTCGCAACCGATTCCGAAAAAGATTTAATGACATCTTCTTATAAGCTGGTTACACCAAGTAAGGCAACTAAGGAAGAAAAAACGAGAATTCCAGCTTTGAAAACAGAGAATGTATATCTATTAAAAGATATCAGTGAAGAAAAGGAAGAAAAGCTTTCTTCCACTTTGACCCTACTTCAAATGACAATGGTAGAAGTGAGTAAGGATGCTAAAGAAAACAATGTACAAATTCCTCAACTACTGATGATGAATGGTATAGATACATATAGAAAAGCTGCAAAATCCGAGATTTCTAAACTCGGCGATTCGACAGTAACAAGCATGAGCTCACAATTTTTAAAGAAGGAGTATAGTAATCTAGGTATGGATATGGAGAAGATCCAACAAGACTATATTATCTATTCAGGACTTAAGATGTTGGGCTATGCCTTAGGCAGTGCTGTATGTGCAATTCTTGTAGGATTCTTGGCAAGTCGTATTGCGGCCGGCTTTTCTAAAGATTTGCGTGAAGCCGTATTTGAAAAGGTGACTCATTTTTCCAATGAGAATCTAAATACATTTAGTACATCCAGTTTGATTACACGTACCACAAATGACATTCAACAACTACAAATGACGGTGGCAATGTTTTTAAGAATTGTTATGTATGCACCTATTATTGGTGTTGGAGCCATTCTACACGTCATTGAATCTGGAGCGAATATGACTTGGATTCTAGCTTTATGTGTAGTGATCATTTTAAGCGTTGTATTTGCGATTTTTATGATTGTTATGCCAAAATTTAAGATCATGCAGAAAATGATTGATAAGATGAATAGCGTTGTACGAGAATTATTAGATGGAATGTTAGTGATTCGTGCCTTTAATAATGAAAAGATTGAAGAAGCTAAATTTGATAAAGCGAATAAAGACATTACTTCTATTTCTTTATTTACAACACGAGCTATGGCGTTTATGATGCCAATCATGATGTTTTTAATGAACGGTACCACACTTATGATTCTATGGTTTGGATCCAAACAAGTGGATGCTGGTATCATTCAAGTCGGTAGTATCATGGCCTTTATGCAGTATGCGATGCAAGTCATTATGGCCTTCTTAATGATTACCATGGTTGCGATTATGCTTCCTCGTGCCAATGTCAGTGCTCTACGTATTCATGAAGTATTAAGCAGTGATATTACGGTTAAAGATAAAGAGAATACGAAAGATTTCTCATCCAATATGCGAGGTGTTGTATCCTTTAAAAACGTATCTTTTAGATATCCAGGTGCTGATGAAGATGTTTTAAGCAATATTAGTTTTGAAACAAAACCAGGAGAAACGACTGCCTTTATTGGAAGTACAGGATCTGGTAAGTCAACATTGATTAACTTAGTACCACGCTTCTATGATGTGACAAGTGGATCTATTTGTGTGGATGGTGTAGACATTCGAGATGTCAAACAAGCGAATTTAAGAAGTCGCATTGGCTATGTACCACAAAAGGGTATGTTACTATCGGGAGATATTGAATCCAACCTATTATATTCAAAGAAAGATGCCAATGCAAAAGACATCGAGTCTGCTTTATCGATTTCTCAAAGTACGGAGTTTGTTTCTAAAAAACCAGAAGGTATTCACTCTGAAATCAGTCAGGGTGGTACAAACGTATCGGGTGGACAAAGACAAAGACTATCGATTGCGCGTGCCATTGTGCGTAAACCTGAAATCTATATTTTTGATGATAGCTTTAGCGCATTAGACTTTAAAACGGATGCCAAATTAAGAGAAGCTTTAGCTGCTTCTTGTAAAGAAACAAAGAGTACGGTACTTCTTGTCGCCCAACGTATTTCAAGTATTTTACATGCCGATCAAATCATTGTACTGGATGAAGGGAAAATGGTTGGAAAAGGAACACATGCTGAATTGATGGAATCTTGTGATGTGTATCAACAAATCGCATCGAGCCAGTTGACAAAGGAGGAACTTGCCAATGTCTAATCAGAAACAAAACAATCGTCCAAGAGGTCCTATGGGCCATGGTATGCGTGGTGGCGGCGAAAAGGCAAAAGATTTCAAAGGTACAATGAAAAAGTTGTTCAACTATATCAAACCTTTTAAATTTACTTTTCTAATTGGAATTCTTTGTGCCGTTGTCTCCGTATGTATTATGGTCATTGGACCTAAGATTCAAGGAAATATTATTACAGAAATAGCCGAAGGCTTTATGAATAAAGTACAAGGCAAGGGTGGCATTGATTTTGATGCGATCAAAAAGACGTGTGCCTTATTATTAGCTATTTATGCCATGAGTACGGCCTTCTCGTATCTTCAAGGCTGGTTGATGAGTGGTGTATCCAATAAAATGGGATATCAGCTTCGTAAGGAAATGAACCAAAAGATTGATAGGCTTCCACTATCTTACTTTGATAAAAATAGTCATGGAGATATTCTTTCAAGATTTACCAATGATGTAGATACTCTAGTTCAATCTTTAAACCAATCCCTATCAACCATGGTTTCTAGTATTGTACAAATCATTGGCTTTCTAGTGATGATGTTAAGTATATCTTGGAAAATGACATTAATGGCTCTTGTTGTAATTCCACTCAGTATGATTCTAGTGATGGTTGTTGTGAAAAAGAGTCAACGCTACTTCAAGGTTCAACAAAAATCATTAGGTTTAGTCAATGGACATATTGAAGAGATGTATGCAGCACATACAATTGTGAAAGCTTTTAATGGGGAAGAAGATTCTTTAAAATCGTTTAAAGACTATAATAATCAATTGTATACAAGTGCATGGAAATCACAATTCTTGTCAGGTTTAATGATGCCATTGACAAACTTGATTGGTAATATTGGCTATGTCGGCGTATGTATTTTAGGCGGTTATTTAACGATTCATGGTGAAATTGCGGTGGGTGATATTCAATCGTTTATTACGTATACACGTAACTTTACGCAACCAATCTCACAAATCTCACAATCGATGAATATGTTACAGAGTACGGCAGCTGCTGCAGAGCGTGTCTTTGAATTCTTGGCAAGTGAAGAAGAAGTAGCTGAAGTACAAAATCCAGTTGTATTCGAAGATGTACAAGGCCAAGTAACTTTTGAGAATGTATGCTTTGGATATGATCCAAGTAAGATTGTCATCAACGATTTTTCGATGTATATCAAGCCAGGCCAAACAACCGCTATTGTAGGTCCTACAGGTGCAGGTAAAACAACGATTGTCAAATTATTGATGCGTTTCTATGAGTTGAATGCAGGCGCCATTTATATTGATGGCCATAATATTACGGACTATACAAGAAGTGGTTTGCGTAATATGGTCGGTATGGTATTACAAGACGCCTGGTTATTTGAAGGAAGTATTTTAGAAAACTTACGATTTGGTAGACCCAACGCAACCGATGAAGAGGTCATGAAAGCTGCCAAAGCTGCGCATGTCGATCACTTTATTCGTACATTAGATCATGGTTATGATACCGTACTGAATGAAGCTTCTAGTAATATTAGTCAAGGACAACGACAATTATTAACGATTGCCCGTGCCTTCTTGGCAGATCCTAAAATCTTGATTTTAGATGAGGCGACAAGCAGTGTGGATACACGTACAGAAGTCTTGATTCAAAAGGGAATGGATGAGTTAATGAAGGGTCGTACAAGCTTTGTGATTGCACACCGCCTATCTACGATTCGTGATGCGGATAATATTATCGTTATGGATCATGGTGACATTGTCGAAGTGGGAAGCCATGACGAATTGATGAAACGTAATGGTTTCTATACGAAGTTGTATAATGCACAATTTGAAGAGGCTTAAGCTATGCGTAAGATTATAGTGGATTTGAATGTAGTAAAAGATAATGAATTTTCAATGATGTATGAAATGTTTGGATTAGACGTACAACATAAATCGTACGAAGATTTTGAAAGAAGAATGCTGCAAATGTCCATTGAGACTATTATTGAAGTAAAGAATCGACAACAAAATCTTACATCTTGTGCCAAATGGATCTTTATCTTAGAGGATATTCAACAAAAAAGTGATTGTATGTATTGTATTTGGGGTGAATAAGACTTGGGTATATAAATATACAATCTGATTTAAGCACAATTAATAGTCAAGTATGGGGCTTATTATGTTATTAAAACTGAAAAGTTTGAAATTGTGTTTAGGTTTATGTGGTATGATATATATACAATAAAGGCGAGGAACATTTGATTGACATCGAATGAAGCCTTGGAGCGCTGATGACGCCATCGTCACCCTGGGCCCTTTTAAAAAAAGCAATACAGGGACAACGCTCATCCAAAAGAGGCACTTTATGTGCCTCTTTTGGATATCATAAAGAAAGGTATAATATGTGGGATATAGATTTGTCTTTTTTGCATAATTTGATTAAAATCAAGTGTTTATTAGGGATAGAACATCTCATTTTAGATAAATCGCTTTCTTTTTGAATTGGATTCATATATAATAAAAACGTGTTAAGGAGTGTGAAATTATGAAAGACATTACCGAAACAATGACATTTACTACGGAAGAGATTCGTCGTGAGAATATCAAGATGATTCTTCGTGAAGTAAGTGATGCTTTGGAAGAACGTGGTTATAATTCAGAAAATCAGATTGCTGGTTATTTGATTAGTAACGACCCTGCGTATATTTCTTCTCACAAGAATGCTCGTAACTTGATCCAAAAGATTGAACGTTATGAAATCATTGAAGAACTAGTACGTGCGTATTTAGAGAAATAATGGATCGTATCATTGGTTTAGATCTTGGTTCAAAAACATGTGGTGTATCGATTTGTGATGCGCTTCATATTACGTGTCGAGCTTTAACGACTGTGCGTTTTGAATCGGATGATTATGATGCTTGTTTGGAAGAAGTTTTGAAATTGCTTCAGGAAAATAAAGTAAAAGAAGTAGTTTTAGGCTTACCGAAGCACATGAATGGAGATATCGGAATTCGTGGTGAAATATCTTGTGAATTTGCCAAGAAATTAGAATCTTCTGGAATTAAAGTTCATCTTTGGGATGAGCGACTTACAACAGTTGCAGCTGAGAAAATTTTACTTCAGGGGGATGTTTCTAGAAAGAAACGTAAAAAAGTAATTGATCAGATGGCTGCCGTTCAAATTTTACAGAGTTTTTTGGACAGACAAAACGGGGGATTCTAGATCCTCCTTTATTTTTGAAAGGAAAAGTATATTTATGTTAGATTCAAATAGTTTATATGTATATGATGAAGATGGAAATGAAAAAAAGATGACCATCTTATTCACTTTTGACAGTGATGAAACGGGATGCCAATATGTGGTTTTCCAAGATCCAGACAATGATGAGGGCGAAGTATTCGCATCTCGCTATGACGACAAAGGTCAGTTGATTCCTATTGAAAGCGATGCCGAATGGGAAATGGTAGAAGAAGTAATCAACACGTTTGTTGAGGACGAGGAAAATGCCGACTAGGCGAAAAGTCAATTCTGTAAGAGTTGTCCTATTAGTCGTTGTATTCATTTTAATTATCGCCGGTCTTGGTTCGATTTTTGTCGTAAAGACAGGATTATCAAGTACGGGCAACGGGGATAAGGAAGTAGTGTTTACCATTGAAAATAATGAATCATTTGATTCAGTTTTAGAGAAATTGAAAAAAGAGAATCTGATCGCAAATGAGAGTGTTGCCAAGCTTTATGGCAAGGCAACTCACAACACAAATTTTGTGGCGGGTACTTTTGAATTGGATAATGGCATGAGCGTAAAAGACATTTTGTCTACCATTCAAGATAGTACAAAACTAAAGAAAGATGCTCTTGTCTTAAAAATACCGGAAGGAAAATGGGCCAAAGAAATTGCGGCTGAAATATCAAATTTATATGATGGAAAGTATTCTTCAGAAGAAATTTTAAATCAATGGAATGATGTTTCTTATATTCAAACGCTCGCAAAGGATTATTCTTTCTTAAATGTAGATGATTTAAATAATTCCAACTATAAAGTGAAATTAGAAGGTTATTTATTTCCTGACACATATTTCTTGGAAAAAGATGACTCTCTTGATGATATTACACGCGTTCTGTTAGATCGTTTTGATGTGATGTATAAAGAGAATAAAAAGGCATTTGATAAAAGCGACTTATCCATCCATCAAATTATCAGTTTGGCGAGTGTCGTTCAATTTGAAGCGAGTGAACCTGGTGATATGGCTAAAATTGCCGGTGTTTTCTATAATCGTTTAGATCAAGGCATGAAACTACAATCAAGTGTAACGGTTTGTTATGCGTTGTATGATGATTTTAATGATCCAAAGGATTGTGAAACCAATCCGGAAATCGATTCACCATACAATACGTATCTACATGAGGGCTTGCCTGTAGGACCAATCTTAAATCCGGGGGAAGAAGCATTTCAAGCAGTGCTAAATCCAGATCGAAAAGGTGGATACCTATTCTTTGCGGCAGATATATATGGTGATGGAAAAGTATATTATTCAAAAACATATGAAGAACATCAACAAATCTGCGAAAGATTAGGCTTAAATCTGTAACAATGTTTTGCATAATTTAAGGATTATGTTATAATTTTTTATGCTAAATACAAGGAGTGATACCACATGGCAAATGAAAAATTTTACGTTACCCAAGAAGGTTATAATGATTTAGTCAATGAACATGAAAACCTAGTTCATAAAGTTCGTCAGGAAGTTATCGTTGAGTTGCAGGAAGCTCGTGCACAAGGTGACTTGTCTGAAAACGCCGACTACGATGCAGCCAGAGAACACCAGGCTCAAGTCGAAGGTCGTATTCGTGAATTAGAGGCAATGATCAAAAATGCTGAAATCATTAGTGAAGCCGATGATGCGGACGATAAAAAGACAAAGAATGTTGTAAAATTAGGATCTACTGTTAAAATCTTAGATTTATCAGACAACCAAGAAGTAACATTCAATATCGTTGGTACAATTGAAGCGGATCCATTCAATGGTAAGCTTTCAAACACAACACCACTTGCAGAAGTCATCATGGACCACAAAGTTGGAGATGTATGTACTGTAAGACGTGTTGAAGAACCATATGATGTAAAAATTCTTGAAATTAAATAGAAAAACATCAAAAAATTACGTATAAGAGAAGGGTGATATTTATGAAACGAACTCTTCTCTTTTTTTGTCTCTTTATTTTCTTTACCTTTACCTACTTTAACCGGTATACACCCATTAGCTTACAAGAAGCCAAGCCCACATTGATGCAAGTGGAAATCAAGGGGGCTATACAAAATCCGGGCGTTTATACTTTAAAGCGAAATAGCTCCATTTCAAGTTTGATTCAAATGAGCGGAGGCCTATTAGAAAACAGTGATACGTCTAGAATCAGTTTTAACTATATTCTAAAAGATAAAGATGTGGTGGTGATTCCAGAAAAACAAGATGTAAAACTCATTTCTATTAATAGTGCAACACTAGAAGAACTACAAACACTTCCAGGTATTGGTCCGGCCATTGCCCAAAGAATTATGGAGTATCGCAAGAGTAACACATTTCAATCTTTAGAACAAATCCAAAATGTCAAAGGCATTGGTCCAGCCATGTTTAATAAGATTAAGGATAAGATCTGCTTATGATGTTGATACTTTCACTTGGCTTTTTAGCCTGTCTAATCTTAAAAGAAATACTTTGTATACTCTGTTTTACACTTTTCTTTCTTGTCTATCTATACTATCGGTTTAAAGATAAAAGAATATGGATTCTATTCATACTCCTGAGTCTATTGAGTTGTATCCTTGTATATCCAAAAGAAGTTCAACAACAGGATACATATAACATTACAGAAATAAAGAAAGGGTACTATATAGGTAAAAATAGAGGTTCTAAAATTCTTATCCAAACAGATTTAGATCTAAGTTTTCAAGATGAAGTCAAAGTCAAACACATAGAACCCATTCATACAGATGATAATTTTACGCTGTTTAGTTTTACTCGATACAATGAAAATAAGAATATCAGGTTTAAGACGAATTCTGTAGAAATCATCCATAAATCAACATCATTCAAGTCTAGACTCTACAATTATTTAAAATTGAAACCCAATTCTTCTATTGTCTTATCCTTATACTATGGCATACACGATGAAAGCATAGATGAAATCTATACAATGCTTGGATATGGCTATATGAGTGCATACTACATTGTTTTACATGTGTTAAAGCGAAAGTGGGATGAGACAAAGATAAGAAGAATGCTTCTAGTCTTCAGTGTTTTATTTGGTCATTTCTTTGTGTTTACACTTGCATTCACAAGATTTGTTTTATATCAGTTGAGTACTCTATTATTCACATCCAAACCCAATCAAATGGCTTTTACAATCCTTTGTTTTGGCATGATCTATCCAAGTCAAGTACTATCCATATCTTTTGTATGTCCACTCTTATTACAACTCGTATCGTATTTTTGTACCGAACACAAATGGATCGTGCAAAAGATGGTCTTACTTGGATTGATGTTTATTTACTTTAAGAAAGTGAATCTTATTTCATTGCTTTTCTTTAACATCTTTAGAAAACTATATGGTTTGATCTTCTTATTTGGATTTATAGTGCAGGATTTAATAAACCTAAAATTAGCAGACCTAACCATTCATTATGCACCTAGAATCCTATTTATAGTTCTATTTATCATCTTCTATATACAATGCTTAAAACACTTTAAATGGAAATTTCTATGGATATGTATCGTTCCATTTCTAGAAATCTATTGTAATCCTTTCTTTCAAGTCTATACATTAAATATAGGTCAAGCCGACTGCAGCATCATTGTAGAACCCTTCCATAAAAGTGTGGTCATGATTGATTGTGGTCAAAATCTATATCGTGATAATGTTGAAAGAATTATTATGCCCTTTTTGGAAAATAAGAACATTCATGCAATCGATACATTGATACTTACACATGATGACTTTGATCATAATGGAGGATATGACAGTTTAAAAGATAAAATTGAAATCAAACAAGTCATAGAAGATTCAAATCAATTGGTTCATGTCGATTATCCATTTTATTTGTTGTTAAGTGAAAGAGAATCTAAGGATACCAATGATTCGAGTCTTATCAGTTATTTTACATATGATCATTTAACTTATCTTTTTATGGGGGATGCGAGTAAACAAATTGAAAAACAATTGATGGCTACATACGATTTAAAAGCCGATGTTATAAAAGTAGGACATCATGGATCGAATACGAGTTCAGACCCAGACTTTCTTGACTCTTTAGATTGTAAGGTTGCTCTGATTAGTTGTGGCTATAAGAATAAGTATGGTCATCCAAGTGTTGAAACACTCAAGACATTAGAAAATTTACACATAAATACACTATGTACGAGTGATTGTGGAAGTATAGCCATGTATTCTTTATTTCACTTTTCATTTGTTGTCACAAACGATGGAATGTTTGGTATAATATGGACATGATTTATATTTTATACGGAAAAGACAAAAGCATGGTTTCTATGAAGCTAGAGGCCATTAAAAAAAGACATCATATTCAAGAAAACGTAAATATCTATGATGCCCAAACAGATGAAATATCCAATGTTCTACAAGATTTAGATGCCTATTCGATCTTTGATGATGACAAGATGATTATTGTCAATAACTGTACGTTTCTTTCAAGTAAGAATACGACAAACTATGAAGTGGATCCATTTCTAATAAGAAAAGATACAGACATGATTCTTGTGCTTGTATGTCCAAGTGATAAACTGGATACAAGAAAGAAAAAGGTCAAAGAAATTAGTGGGTGTGCAACATTGTATTCTTGTTTAGCACTCGATGAAAAGTCACAAAAGTTTTATGTGCAAGATAAACTGAAGGAATATGGAGTCAAGGTCGATTTTAAAACATTAGATTGGATGACATCCAGAATGGGACTAGATCCCATGTGCATCCAGAATGAAATTGAAAAGATTTCCATCTATTCAAAACATCCAACGCTTGAAGATATACAAAATCTACTTGTCGTAGAACCTATGAATGACATCTTTAAAATGGTCGATGCCTTCTTTAGTCAAAATGGAATCTTATTATTAGCCTACTACCGTAACTTTAGAAAACTCAATATGCAGCCAGTAGCTATCGTTGCGCTTTTGGCAAGTCAAATTCGTTTTCTATTCCAAGTACGCGTATTAATGGATGAAGGAAAGGCACAGGCAACCATTGCCCAAGAGTTAAAGGCCAATCCGTACCGCGTGAAACTGAATATGCAAAAGGCCATGCGCTTTTCAAGTGAAGCCTTACTTTACAATCTATCTTTACTAGCGGATTTTGATCAACAAATGAAAATGGGTAAGATTGATAAGGATGATGGTTTTGAATACTTTTGTCTAAACTTAATGATGAACAAGGAATAGCCTTGTTCATTTTTTGTATATTTTGATTTTGGTTTCGGAACAGGAAAATATTGTATGTAAAAAAACAATAAAATATCACATGATATAGATTATCAGGAACAACAAAAAGGACTGAGTACATTATTGTGCAGCTTATGTCATCAATCCTAGAGGCATGGGATTTGTGATTTAATAAGATACATAATCAAAACCAGAAGTTTATGATATCTTACTGGATGATAGGTACATAGATCATGGATGAAATTCTGAAGTATTTATAAATAATGCATACAATAAAAACTCCATCGCTAAAGACTGAATGGATTGGGATACCGAATGGTTGAGAAAGATGGAGAAGATATTGAAATGTTATCGGACGACTGGAAACGAACCGGGCATGCTATTTAGACGTGTGACTTTTTCGTAGGAAAAGTCTTTCTTGAGAATGTATTGATTGATTTTAGGGTAATTATTGGTATAATTATATTGAAGGTAGCAATACCTTTAGATGTGGTAAGCATCTATAAAAGTTGTGGTCG
>ENA-OUQF01001740-OUQF01001740.1-human-gut-metagenome-genome-assembly--contig:-NODE-1740-length-12399-cov-5.480962_pt1 | contig 12399 bp, 9 predicted proteins | sample MGYA00237947_ERZ548826 | MGnify/ENA primary metagenome ERZ548826 (study PRJEB26490, sample SAMN05194701) | human gut metagenome | biome: terrestrial biome; feature: human-associated habitat; material... | reverse complement strand
TGAAAGCACAGACTGACGCGTTGTTTTCGGAGCTTGGCATGAATCTCACAACGGCTTTCAATATTTTCGTGCGCCAATCGATCCGGGAGGGCGGGATTCCGTTTGAAATCTCCATCAATCAGCCCAACAAGGAGACAATTGCCGCCATGCTGGAAGCGGAAAGGATTGCGAAAGACCCGTCTGTAAAGGGCTATAACGACCTTGACGAGCTTTTTGCCGATCTGAAAAAGTGAGAAAGACAAAGCTGACCGTCAAGCCGACCACGGCATTCAAGAAGGATTACAAGCTGGCAATCAAGCGCGGACTGCAAATTGAGCTTCTTGAAACCGTGATTGAAACGCTTGCAATGGGAAGCACGCTGCCGCCTGAGAACAGAGATCATGACCTGACCGGCAACTGGCGTGGACACCGGGAGTGCCACATTCAGCCCGACTGGCTTCTGATCTACCGCATTGAGGGCGATGTTCTGGTGCTGACACTTTCCAGAACCGGAACGCATAGCGATCTGTTCGGGAAATGAGCATTGTGCCGCATGGGGAAACCTGTGCGGCATTTTGCTTTTTACCGCTCCTGCTCATGGCTGTGTCCTCGCTTCGGCTGCGGCATCGACATCTGATAGTTGCGCTGCATGGTCATCAGCTCATGCAGCCGGTCGCTTTTCTCGCGGTAATCGTTGTAGCACTCGTTTTTCTGGGACACGAGGGACTGAATCTCCGCAACGATCTCCCTGCGCTTCGGAAGCTGCTTGGGTGCGCCAAGCTTGTCAAGCTGGCGCTTGGCAGCGTCGTTGATGATAAAATCCGCTTCATGTGCAGCGTAGAACTTCTGCTTGTCCTTCTCCTTGCGGATCGCACGATACTCCTTGATAACGGGATAGGTTTTGCGGTAATTGTCCATCGCTTCCAGCATCGCCTTTTTGTCTGTCACCTTAGAAGCGGCAGCGTCGTAACGGCTGCGTGCTTCCCGTGCTTCTGCACCGGCGGCATCCACGGCGGCGCTCAGCTTATCCGGGGATAGAAGGTCATGCTCCTGCAAGTACATAAAGGTTTTCGACCATGCCTTGAGGTTGTGCATTGACGCCCAGCGGTCATAGCCGATGCCTTTGCCCTCGGCGCGTTTTGCTTCACGGTCAACCATGCGCCCAATGGAGGGGGCTTGCGGTGCGCTCTGCTTCGGGGCAGTCCTGCCGGAAGCACCCTCGTTTGAAGATAGGGTGCGGTCAAGCGGAATAGCATCATTTGAAGTGAGGGTATGCTCAAAACGTAGGGCGTTTTGCTCCAAAGCGGCAAGCACAGCGGCTTTGTCAAAGCTGTCGCCCAGCTTCCGCGCCGTGATGGGCTTTGTACGGTCAGGGGTAAAATAGGAAAACCGTCCTCGGCTCTCCTTGACAGTCACGCCGTATTGCAGGAGCTTTTGCGTAAAATCCTCGACGGTGAACGATTCGTTCAGCGTTTTTCGGATGATCTGGCGCAGCTTCTCCTTGTCGGTTTCAAAGCGTGTCGGCTTGGTGGGCTTGCCCTCTGCGGCAAGGGCGGCGTTTTCCTGATCCAGCGCAGCCTGTCCCTTTTTCCTCGCCCAATACTCGCGCTCGGTGACACGGTTTGCGCTGCCGTTCAGAAGATCGATCTGATAAAGCCCGGCTTCGTGGCACAGCTCCATGACCTCGGACTTGAAATATTCCATCGCCGCGTCGGTACAGCGGTGCTTGCATCCGGCTTTTGTGTCCGCTGGTCTGTCCATGTAGGGCAGCAGCGGCACATTTTCGATCCGCAGACTGTTGATGACGATATGCACATGGATGTTGCCGGACTGGTTATGCCCGTCCGGATGGGTGCAGATGATCGCCTGATGACCGGGAAACTGCTCTCGGCAAAACTTCTCGCCAAGCTCCTGCGCCTTGTCCACGGTCAGCCCATTGTCCGGACCGTCCCGCGGGTCAAAGCTGATGATGTAGTGATGGCTTTTGACGTCCTCGCGCTTCTGATTTTTGCCATAGCGGAGATTGGAGCGCATACAGGCAACGGCAAAATCTTCCTCGCCGCAGTTCAGCGTGGAAATGCGGTAATCCTCTCTCGGCACAAGCCGCCCGTTTGCGTCCAGCGTGGGCTTCATGGTAAACTCGTCGTGTGCAAAGGTCAGGTATTTTTCAGCGTCGCCGTAGTTGGCGTTTTTAGAGCTGATATGTTTGAACGTTGCCAACGGCTTCACCTACCTTTTCCAGAACCTCAAACTTCAAAGCGGCGAGATCGGAAGTCGCCGCCCGCACCTCTGCTGCAAGCTGGGGATAGGGATTGTGCCAGTCATTGATATTAGGTTTTGCTGGGGGCATTCTGCTCGGAGCGCTGCTGCTGATGCTGCCGATCTCCACGACTGGAGGGAATGTAACTCCATTCAATGAAACGCTGTTTACAGCAACCTCTGCCGTCTGCGTGACAGGGCTTGTGGTGCAGGATACCATTCTGCCACAAATGAGCTGACCATCGTTGTAATAGCGAGGACTTAAAAGTCCTCGCTATCCTCCATGCTCTCTCCCTTTCCGCTAATGACGGAGACATCATCGGCATCGTACTCTCAACAGCCACATCGGTATCTGCTCGTTTTGAGGAAATGCAGGTCTCATTAAGCGGCAGACATCTTTGTATTCCTGTACTTTTTTGGAAAAAGTTTTATCGACAAGCATTTCTGCATTCATCCTCACAAATCCCGATTTGTTTGTTCCATAAAATTCATTTTAGTCGCTTTCAAACTTGCTGGCGGCGAACAGCATTTTATGCTGTTTGCGGACGGCAAGTCCACAAGGGATAGACGTGCAAACGTCGCAAGGGGTGCAGCCCATTGTTCGGAACGAAGTGACGCAAAACAGCCCGGACATTCAGGTGTCCGGGCTGCCTGCCTCGCAGAGCGCACATACTCCCATCAGGAGAGTATAGAAGTGAGCTCTTTGTTCCAAAGGGATTCTTCCGGCTCCCGCTCCCTCGATGTATTTTTCAAATGCTTCTGTGCGTTAATACTTCTATTCTATTTAATACTGCGGCTCTTTGAACACGATGCCGTTTCGCTCAGAGATTTTCAGTAGGATTACAGCAAGGACAAGCACCGCACCCTTGGCAATACCGTAGGTGTACCAGATGATGCTCTCGCCTACCCTCTGTGATAAGTACTCGGACCGGCATACCATTTGCATCCACGGCAAGGTGAATCTTGGTATTGAGCCCCCTTTTGTACGGCTCATGTCCTGATTACCGCCACGGGCTCCTGCCGCATGTGGATGCACCTTACAGTGACTGGCACCAATCATCAACCATTCAAAATCGGGCTCATCAACCAGAATTTCCAGCAGTTTTTCCCAGCTCCCCTTGTCACGCCATCTGCGGAACCGCTGATACACGGTACCCCATTTCCCGTAGAACGGCGGTAAATCCCGCCACGGTGCTCCTGTGCGTAAAATCCAAAACACGCCATTGATAAAGCGCCGGTTATCTTGGGCTATTCCACCCCACTGCCCTCGTTGTCCTGGCAGATGCGGTTCCAGCAGGCTCCATACCGCATCGCTGATGTCGTGGCGTTGTTGTTCATTCTTCATGGGAACACCTCTTCCGGATCTCTTGCTCCCATTATACCATATCGCTCGTGTAAACACTATTTAGGACATCTAGATATTTCATACGTTTGTGTTCTGTTATGGGATAACGGAGATGTCAACAAGCGGCGCGATTGAAAAGCGTAGGCTGCAAAAGATTTTTGTCCGCTTCACAAATTTTGTGATAGGGCAAAGTGTATTTGTTGTAGAATTATTAGTTATTATTATCTAACGATTTGTCGCAGTTTGATTATTTTTGCATCTAAAAATATTGACAAATAGATTAAATTGTGTATACTATAAATAAATACAATTAAGGTATTGTATAGATTCTTTAATAAGTTTTCGAAGGCTGTATATCCAAATTTGAAGTTGTGGATTAAAAATTTACTAATAAGGATTGACAAATCGTGCGGTTCGTAATATGCTTTAGACAGACAGACAGGTTAAATCTGTTCTTCTAGTCTATGATAAAATGAACAAGAACGAGTTTTGCTTACGATGATATCATCGTGGGCAACGCTTGTTTTGTTTTTCTATAAGCACAATAATGTTTAGTCAAATGTATTTAAATAGGGGAGGTCAATCAAATGAATGGTGGACGCTTATCTGTGTCAACAAAACATATTGAAAAAGAAGAAAAAAGTGGCATAAGAATAATTTCCACAATCAAAAAATATTGGTTCATCTATCTTCTTGCGATACCGGGATTTATTTTCCTAGTGCTTTTCAGTTACGGCCCTATGTATGGCATTGTACTCGCTTTTAAGGACTATAAAATGAACCTTGGTGTTCTGGGAAGCCCTTGGGTAGGGTTTGCGCATTACCGTGAACTGTTCTCCGATCCCTCATTCATACAGGCATTCAAAAATACGATCATCATTAATATCTACAACCTCATCTTTGGCTTCAGCTTTAATGTGTTTTTGGCACTGATGATAAATGAAATTCAAATACGCCGGCTGAAAAGCGTAGTGCAGACATGTGTGTATCTGCCGTATTTTTTGTCGTGGGTTATCTTTGCCGGTCTGGTGCAGGTGTTCCTGCAGGCGCCAGTTCCCGGCGACACAGGCGGCATGGTGAATCAGCTTATCGTGGCCATGGGAAGAGAGCCCATCGATTTTATGAAGCGACCGGAGATGTTTCGCGGCGTACTGGTCGTCACAAACATCATCAAAACAGCAGGGTACTCCACTATTATATATCTGGCTGCTATTGCAGGGGTAGACCCCACATTGTACGAAGCGGCGGCGATAGATGGCGGGAACCGCAAGGATATGTTGTTCCATATCACGATTCCACGAATACTGCCCAGCGTGGCCGTTATGTTCCTGCTCAATGTATCACAGCTTTTCCTTTCAAATTTCGATCAGGTGTATAACCTGTACAATAACTTTGTGCTCTCAACAGGCGACGTGCTCTCCACCTATATTTACCGTATCAGCTTGGGCGGCGGGATGGAATTCGAGCTTTCCACAGCGGCCAATCTGTTAATGAACGTCATGGGGCTGGTAGCATTGGTGTTTTCCAACAAATTCGTGAAAAAACTGGATGTCATGGGCATCTTTTGAGGAGGAATTTCCATGGATCGTGAAAGAGTCAGTTCCGTCCCGCTGCGCCGTTCGCTGCGGCAGCGATTCGGCTTCAATTTTTATGATATTTTCGTTGTTGTGTTCTGTGTGAGCTTTGCGGTGATATGCTTTTATCCCATGTGGTATGTTCTGGTGGCCTCCGTCACGCCATATGAGGAGTTCGTCAAGGGAGGCATACTGCTGTGGCCCAGCGGCGGCGTTGACCTCCAATATTATAAGATGATATTCAGCAACTCATCTTTTGTGACGAGCCTGTGGATATCTGCAAGCAAAACAGTGGTTGGAACGACGCTCAGTGTACTGGTAACCTCCACAATGGCCTATGCTGTCAGCAAGGAATATGTTCCCGGTATGAAGCCGCTGAATGTGCTCACAGTATTCACCATGTTTTTTGCCGGTGGCCTCATTCCCACATATATGTTGTATATGGATATACACCTTATCCGCACATATTGGGTGATGGTGCTGCCATATGGTTTGAACATTACCTATTTCATCATTATGCGCAACTATTTCTCCTATTCTGTCCCCAAGGAACTGGAGGATGCGGCCCGCATCGATGGCTGCAACGACATTCGTGTGTTTTTTCGCGTGATTTTGCCGCTGTCCAAGCCGATGCTCGCAGCAGTGGGCCTGTTCATTGCTGTTGGTTATTGGAACGATTATTACAGCTATATGATGTACATCGCCAATAACCCAAAACTTCAGCCCTTCGCATGGGTGCTGCGCCGTGTACTGACGGATACATCCATGATGTCGCAGTTGCGCAGCGGTGCACTGTCTGTGGGGGCACAGCTTCCACCACCAATGGCGCTTCGCATGGCCACTATCATCTGTGCGATGTTACCCATCATGTGTGTATATCCGTTCCTGCAAAAGCATTTTGCAAAAGGCGTGCTGATCGGCGCGGTGAAAGAGTAAAAAGGGAAACTTTTCAGAGGCGGCAAACGGATGGTCAGAGCGGACGCGAGTCGCTTGATCATAAATAAAAAACTGTTAAGGAGGAAAAAATGAAACACACATTGAAGAAATTGCTCGCTTTCAGCCTCGTGCTGGCTCTTTTGGCCGGTATGCTTGTCGGTTGCGGAGGCGCACCCTCATCCAGTGCGACAAACAGCACCTCCGCTTCAGTGGAAGCCACAAGTTCTGCAGGAGAAAAAGGGGAAAACCCGAACACCGGACGAGAGAACGTCACGATCCGTTTCTCACAGTATGCGAACAACACAGATGATCAAAAGTATATGGCCAATGATCCCATAAAAAAAGCCATTGAAGAAGCCGTGAATGTTACCATTGAATATGACACTGGCATCGAGGGATATGATGATCGTTTGGCTACAGAACTGGCTGTTGGTGCGGCACCCGACCTTTTCCCCACCTGGGGCGTGGCGCCTCTGTTGCGAAAATATGCAGAAGAAGAAGCTGTATATGATATCGGCAAAATCATTAATGCAGACCCCGAGCGATACCCCATTCTGTACAAGGTCATCAATCATCCTACATATAAGATGTATAATAAAATGTACACAGGGGATGAGAACGCCACATATGCCATCTATTCCTTCTCTGCGCGCGCCTATCCAAACTTCAACGGTGTGCCTGCGTACAATACGGCCATTCTGAAGGAAGTAAACGATGGTGTTGTTCCCTCTACAGTGAGTGAGTTTGTAGCTTTCACGGAAAAGGCCGCCGATGCAGGTTACTCGGGCTGGTGGCCGTTCAATAATAAACTTACAAACTGGGCGGAGATCGACCGCACCATAGCGAACCCACTGGGCACAACGTTGCGCACCCCTGCTACATGGGACTGGATCTGGACGGGCTTTCTGCCGGATGACCCTGCGAAGATCGGTACGGACGAAGAACACTGGACTCTCATGACAGTTTCTGACAAAAGCAAGGAGGTCGTGAAGCTACTGGCGGAAATGTATGCCAAAAACGGCATCCATAATGGCGTTGGTACGCTGGTGGATGAGGATGATGGTTATGCAGCGTTCAACAACGGCACGCTTGCCTCTTACGGTTACAGCTATGGCTATTACACGCAGTTCAAAAAGCTGTATGACTCCTGGATGAGCGCCCACCCCGATGGCTCTTTGAGAGACCTCACCCTGGGAACTGCGCTGACCGATGATGATGGGAACTGGATGCAAATTTACGACGTGCCCGTATATCTCGGTTCGCACTATTTTATTCCCACAAGCTGTGAGTATCCCGAGCGTGTACTGGATCTTGTCGAGTTCCTTGCCAGCAATGAAGGGCAGAAACTCATCTTCTGCGGTATCGAAGGCCTAACTTACACGATGGATGGCGAAGATATCGTTTTTGACATTGAGGAGATAACTAACATCAACAAGCACTATGGCTATCCGTACCAGGATACCTGCCGCTACGTCTGGTTCACTTATCTGTTCTGCACCAGCGAGATGATGCTGAATCTGGAGGACAATGACTGGTGGGATGCTGTCACAACGCCGTATGATCCCACGATGGATTGGGCGACCGACGATGACAGAGAATGTTTCCAGTATGCACTGGACACTGTGCAGGAGTTCGTTGACGATGTATATGTGGTGATTCCGAGCTACTATGGCATGGCAACGCTGGATGCGGAATGGGCGGATGTCCAAACCAAGCTGTATGAAATAACCAACCGTTATCTAGCGCAGATGGTAGGGGGACAATTGGATATAGACACCGGCTGGGAACAGTATCGGGCGGAATATGAAGCTGCTGGTGGCCCGGGTTTGGAGGAAGCTGTGAACGAGGCCATCGCCTTTGCACGCACAGAATACAGCACCAAATAATCCAAAGTTGCCGGCAACATCGAAGGACATGAACGAATATTAGAAAAGAGCGCCGCCCTTCGAAGTTCTCTTGATAGGACTTTGAGGGGCGGCATTTTTAAAGTGTGCGGCTGGGCTGCATGCATCGATGAAAGAGAGGGAAAAATGGCACGAATCGAATTATTGCCTCGGGTATATGGTTCCTACAAGGCAAATCTGCACTGCCACACCACATACTCTGATGGGAATCTCTCGCCCGAGCAGGTGAAAGAACATTATAAAGCGAACGGATACAGTGTGGTAGCTTTCACTGATCACAATGTCTTGATCGACCACAGTGCACTCAACGACAAGGACTTTCTGGCTCTGGTGGGCTTGGAGGTGGACACGGACAGCTTCCTCTACGGTAAAAAACATGAATTTAACCAGACATGCCATTTGTGTGCGATCCTGCGTGATCCAGCACGCGCTGTGCCCGTATATCGCGCAGAGCAGTATACAGGAAAAGCAATATCTGCTAAGATTGACGAATTTCATCAGAACGGCTATATCGTGAACTACAATCATCCCACATGGTCATGCGAGGGAGCGGACGAATTTTTGCATTACGGCCGCTTTGACGGGATGGAGCTATTCAACTACAGCGCAGAGGTGGCGAACAATAACGGATACAGCCACGGTGAATATGCGTTGGCGCTGCGCTTAATGAACCACCGCATCCGTTGTATTGCCGCCGATGACAACCATAATGGGTACGATTGTGAGGATGACTCCTGCGGCGGCTGGGTCGTGTTCAAGGCGCCGGAGCTGAGTTATGAGACCATCATAAAGGCATACGATGATATGTGTTTTTATTCCAGCACAGGTCCAGAGATCAAGCAATGCTATATTGAGAACGGTGTTCTCGTGCTGGATTGCTCCCCTGTCCGGCGCGTGCACTTAATGACACAGGGGATAGACCCTGTCTACTGCGGTTATGCGCCGGAGAACGACCTCACACATATTGAGATCGATATTAGCAAAGTGCCCGATACGGCGCGCTTTTTGTGGCTGCAGCTCACAGATGGCGCGGGACACAAGGCCTGGATGAATCCGTATTACCTCAAGGATTAAACCGCCGTCCAGGCGGACAGGCAGGGAGCGTGATGTCCACAGCGGCCTGGCTGCCGTGGAACCGTTATGAAAAAATTATACACGCATAGAAGTATCTATTTGGTTTTTGCAGTCTGCTGGGCCTGCTATTTCTGCACTTATCTGGGACGCCTCAACTTTACGGCCTGTATTGCCGAGATGAACACTGCGGAACATATCTCCAAGCTTGAACTCGGCCGGATATCAAGTGCATTTTTTGTGTGCTACGGATTTGGGCAGCTCTTCAGCGGCTTTCTGGCTGACCGTCTTTGTGCAAAACGGCTGGTAGGGCTGGGCCTGCTTGGCTCCGCTATGCTCAACTGGGGGATGGCGCTGTGCCGTACACCGGACATGATGGTACTCCTCTGGGCGCTCAATGGCCTGTTTCAGTCCATGGCGTGGGCTCCGCTGGTGAGAACAGTGGCAAATCTTGTGCCCGGACCGCAGTGCGCGCGCATATGCCTAAATCTGGCCACGACCACGCCGGTGGGCACGCTCGCGGCCTATGGTATATGTGTGATATGCATCTCGCTGGGCAGCTGGCGGGGGGCGTTTTGGACGGGAGGCCTATTCCTCGCGGTGGCAGGTGTACTTTGGCTAGCTGCCATAACAGCATTGGAGCAGCTGGCATACAGAGATGGAATCGAGGATGCGGAGGATGTGCTGGAGCAGGGGCCTGTACGGAGCACCTTGCCGAAGAAGATGCATGCACAACAGCTTATGCTCATGCTGGCGCCCGTCTGCCTGGCCGCGTGCATACACGGCCTTTTGAAGGATGGCATCATGACGTGGGTGCCGTCTTTCCTGCAGGAGGAATTCGGTCTGCCTACCGCCTTTTCAGTTTCGCTCACGATGCTGCTGCCGCTCGTGAACCTCAGCGGGGTGTACGCAGGCAACGCCGTGAATGTGCGCCGCTTTCGGAACGAAGCATCCACAGCATGCCTTTTCTTTGGGGTATGCGGGGCAGGTTTGCTCCTGTGGTTGTTTTGGGGCAAAGAAAGTCTTGGGATTACATTCGCAGTGCTGCTGTTCAGCACCACCTGCTTGACGAGTGTAAGCACGATGCTGCTCAGTCTTCTGCCGCTGCGCTTCAGGAGCCAGGGGCAGACGGCAACAGTGACGGGCATCCTCAATGCGGTCACATACGCGGGCAGCGCTCTGTCAAGCACCGGCTTCGGAGCCCTCAGCACCCGGTGGGGATGGAATGCTGTGTTTCTGGCTTGGTGTTTAGCTGCGGCGCTGGGCGCAGTGGCGTGCCTTTTCGGCAGGCGCTGCGGACATAAATCAGGCGAGGAGGAAAGCGTCGCCGCATGTGCAGGCGGAGATCCGACGGATGTGTCTGAAGAAAATGGATAAAAGGGGAGAAACCATGAAGAGAGTTACCCTGCGGGATGTGGCGGAGTTGGCGGGCGTGTCGCAGGCGACGGCTTCGCTCACGCTGAACCATAGCAGCCGGGCAAATTTCAGAAACGGAGCAAGGGAACGGGTGCGGGCAGCGGCACAGCAGTTGGGCTACCGTTCGCCTGCACGCCGGAAACGACGCACAGACATGGCGGATTATATGTTGCTTGTGATGGTTCCCACGCTGGCGAACCCATATTATGTAGAACTGGCCCAAGCAGGCGAGGAGTATGCTGCGTCACTCGGTTATCGTGTCACGGTATGCAACACATTTCGAAAGCCAGAGCTGGAGCGGTTTTATCTTGATATGTGAGCATGGCGGAGTATATGCCACGCCTCATCGTGCGTGGTTCCACCGGCCCTGTGCTGGCACAGGGCTGAGATAGTCGTTTGTTTTTCCATGACATAGTTCGTCAAAAGTACGCCCTGTCTCTTGAACCGGGGTTCCATAACGGTATGATAAACGCACTTCTCCCAAAAAATTTTTGCCGTGTTACTGGAAAAAGGAAACGAAGCGTGAGGAATTTCTCGAAATCATGGAGGAGATCATCCCGTGGGATGAATGGGTTCGCGTAATTCAACCTTACTACCGCAAGGCAAAGCGTGGGCGTCCGCCCATGGGAATCGAAAGGCTATTTATTCAGAGTTTCCCTAAATAGTGTCTACACAAGATCAGGTCAAAACAGTAAACCAAATAGCAATGCAACGAATTTGCACTGCAGCCAGAAAAGATGTTGTAGTTTTGGCATATCGAGTAGCAATGCCTCGCCAGCGTTTCGGGTGCAAAAAAGCATTTTCCACCAGATGACGAAGCCGATACAAGTAACGGTCATACTCCCGCTGCTGCTTGCGATTTCGCTTAGCTGGAATGACGATATTCATTCCAGCATCAGCGGCATAAGCAATGATTTGATTGGCGTCATACCCACGATCGGCCAGCAATGTTTCCGCCGATATTCCATCAATCAAGTGAATAGCTTCTTTGCAATCAGCTCGGGTACCCTCTGTGATAAGTACTCGGACCGGCATACCATTTGCATCCACGGCAAGGTGAATCTTGGTATTGAGCCCCCTTTTGTACGGCTCATGTCCTGATTACCGCCACGGGCTCCTGCCGCATGTGGATGCACCTTACAGTGACTGGCACCAATCATCAACCATTCAAAATCGGGCTCATCAACCAGAATTTCCAGCAGTTTTTCCCAGCTCCCCTTGTCACGCCATCTGCGGAACCGCTGATACACGGTACCCCATTTCCCGTAGAACGGCGGTAAATCCCGCCACGGTGCTCCTGTGCGTAAAATCCAAAACACGCCATTGATAAAGCGCCGGTTATCTTGGGCTATTCCACCCCACTGCCCTCGTTGTCCTGGCAGATGCGGTTCCAGCAGGCTCCATACCGCATCGCTGATGTCGTGGCGTTGTTGTTCATTCTTCATGGGAACACCTCTTCCGGATTTCTTGCTCCCATTATACCATATCGCTCGTGTAAACACTATTTAGTGGAATATCTTCCTTGGGCCGTGCCACATTTGAAGAATAATCGTTAGCCGTTTCGTTCCAATATCAAAAAGTTACTCAAATGCGCTATTGACAAACGTTTGTTCCAGTGCTATCATATGGAACATGACAGAAAATCCTGCCGACAACAGAATATTCCGAAGCGCACCATGAAACGTAATGAAGGAGCGCTGCGACCGAGAAATGGCCGCAGCGCTCCTTTTGGTGCTCTTTAGGGGAAAGATGGGGGGTGGGATCACAATCCCAGACAACTGAATAACCAGCAACGCAGACAACACCGCAGGTTGGGAAACGCGCACGGCACGCGCGAAGACCCGGAGGCAGCGAGCTTCCGGCGAGCGAGAAACGCACCGTGGGCAGCCCTGGCAGGCTGCATCATGCCGCCCAA
>ENA-OUQF01001739-OUQF01001739.1-human-gut-metagenome-genome-assembly--contig:-NODE-1739-length-12402-cov-38.840609_pt1 | contig 12402 bp, 12 predicted proteins | sample MGYA00237947_ERZ548826 | MGnify/ENA primary metagenome ERZ548826 (study PRJEB26490, sample SAMN05194701) | human gut metagenome | biome: terrestrial biome; feature: human-associated habitat... | reverse complement strand
CTCGCTAAGAGCCGCCTGACGGCGGTTGCTCGCTTGCATGGCGCCTGCGCATCGCACAAGTCAGCCCTTGCGGGCTGCCAGCAGTTAAATCAAGGTATGATTGCCACTGGCAATCATCAAGATTCTGATTCGCTGCGCGGAGCACCACCCCATCGGGGAGCCAAGGGGGACATTTTTGGATTCAGCCGACAAGGAGGACAAGGACCATGACCGAAGAGAACCGCCGTCAGCTGGCGGCTTACGTGAGCGGCTTCCGGCTGCCCCGGTATCGGGAGCTGCCGGATATCGGGCTGCGGCTGGAGCAGGTGACCCGGTACGCCAGCCGGTACGTCCCCGCGCCCGTCACCGGCTCTATGGTGAGCAACTATGTCAAGCAGCGGCTGATCCCGGGGCCGGAGAAGAAATCCTATTCCCGGGACTCCATCGCCTATCTTCTGCTGCTGTCCTATATCAAGACGGTGATGAGCCTGGACGACATCCGGCTGATGACCCAGGTGCAGCGCAGGAGCTACGACCTGGAGACGGCCTATGACTACTTCTGCGCCGAGCTGGAAAACCTGCTGCGCTACGTCTGCGGCGTCAGCGCCGCCCCCAGCGAGATCGGCTCCACCCACACCGAGGAAAAGGAACTCCTGCGCACCGCCCTGCTGTCCATCACCTACAAGCTCTACATGGACCTCCACCTGAAATTCTTCCGGGAAGAAGAAACCCAGCCCCAGACATGAGCGGGGGCTGACGAAAACCGTGTGCTCACAGAGGTGTCCGGCATTGAAAGCCCCAGCAGATGTTCGACATCCGCTGGGGCTGCATTTTAAGGTTTTCCCTGTCAACGTTATCCGCAGCGGCAGTCGGCGGATGTACGGGGCCGCGGGGCATGGCAGGGATTCCGAGGGACTTGAGGGCAAATTCATGCAGATCCGTGAATTTTTCGTGGAGTTGTTTACAAAAAGTTGCGTTTTATTGGGTTGGCAAGGTTTTGTTTTTCTGATATAATCTTGGTATATTTATGGTATAAAAAAACGAAGGAGGAACGTCCCCCTTGAAAGAATTGCGAGCGAAAATCAAAGAGGCTCTGATGTCTGTGCTGCCGGTGACGGCTATGGTTTATTTGCTGGCGGCGACGCCGCTGCTGGACCTGTCGCGGACGGAGCTGGCGACCTTTACCATTGGGGCAGTGATGCTGATCCTGGGCATCGGCCTGTTCAGCATGGGCGCGGATCTGGCCATGACGCCCATGGGCACCCATGTGGGCTCCGGCCTGTCCAAGCAGAAGAAGCTGGGGCTGCTGCTGGGCGTCTGCTTTGTGCTGGGCGTGCTGATCACCATTGCCGAGCCGGACTTACAGGTGCTGGCGGGGCAGGTCCGGTCCGTCATCAACGGCACGGTCCTGACCTACGCCGTGGGCATCGGCGTGGGCGCGTTTCTGGTGGCGGCGGTTCTGAAGATCGTATTCCAGCGGTCGCTGTCCCAGATTCTGATGCTGTTTTACATGCTGCTCTTCGCCCTGTCGCTGCTGCTGGCGGTGGGGGGGAAGCTCCCCATGCTGCCGGTGGCCTTCGATTCCGGCGGCGTGACCACGGGGCCCATTACGGTGCCCTTCCTTATGGCCCTGGGCGTGGGCGTTTCCAGCGTCCTGGGCGACCGGCGGCGCAAGGAAAACAGCTTCGGCCTGGTGGCCCTGTGCTCCATCGGGCCGGTGCTGGCGGTGCTGATCCTGGGCATCCTGTCCAGGAGGGAGCTGGTATACGACGTGCCCGACTTCGGCGTGAGCAGCCGGATCCTGGCCGCCTTCGGGCATACCCTGGTCCATACCTGCCGGGAGGTGGGGCTGGCCCTGGGGATGATCGTGGTGTTCTTCGGCGTGTGCCAGGCGCTGTTTCTGAAGCTGCCCCGGAAGCAGCTGAGCCGCATTGCCGTGGGCGTTGTGTTTACTTATGTGGGCCTGGTGCTGTTCCTCACCGGGGTGAACGTGGGCTTTATGCCCATCGGCTACAAGATCGGCAGCTGCCTGGCGGAAAAGCACCCGGCGATCCTGGTGTCCTTCGGCTTTGTGGCGGGGGTGCTGACGGTGCTGGCGGAGCCGGCGGTCCATGTCCTCAACACCCAGGTGGAGGAGGTCACCGGGGGGCTGGTGGGCAGAAAGTCCATGATGGCCGCGCTGTGCCTGGGCGTGGGAGCCTCCATTGCCCTGAGCATGGTGCGCATCGTCTTTGACTTCTCCCTGGTGTATTATCTGATCCCCGGCTACTTCCTGTCGCTGGCCCTGTCCCTGTTCGTGCCGCCGGTGTATACGGCCATTGCCTTCGATTCCGGCGGCGTGGCCAGCGGCCCCATGACCTCCGGCTTCATCCTGCCCCTGGCGGTGGGCGCCTGCGTCAGCTTACAGGGAACGGAGGCGGTGCTCCGGGACGGGTTCGGCGTGGTGGCCATGGTGGCCATGACGCCGCTGATCGCCATTCAGCTTCTGGGCTTCCGGGGCATCGTCGCCGAGCGGGTCAACGAGCGCCGGGCCATGAAGCGCATCCTGGACGCGGACGATCAGCAGATCATCAATTTTGTGTAAAGGAGCTTCCCATGAATAACACGATCAACGAATCCGCGATCAAAAAGCTAAAGCTCCTGATCACCGTGGTGGACCGGCCCAAGGGAGAGTTTTACCTGGATGTACTGGGGCAGTATGATGTGAATTTTCAGATGGTGACCAACGGCCAGGGCACGGCCGATTCCCAGCTGCTGGAGCTGCTGGGCCTGGAGCCCCACAAGGCGGTGATCCTCAGCGTGGTCCGGGAGGACCTGGTGGAGGAGATCATGGACTGCCTGGAGGACAAATTCCCCACGGTCCGGGGCGGCAAGGGCATCTGCTTTGCCATTCCCCTATCCAGCGTGATCGGGGTCAATCTGTATCAGTTTTTAAGCGACAACCGCATGGGCAGGGAGGGATAAGATGAAAACGGAAAATCATGAAGTCATTTTTGCGATCGTCAACGCGGGCTATGCCGAGGATGTGGTTGACGTGGCCCGGGAGCACGGGGCCAGGGGAGGCACCATTCTGAACGCCCGGGGGGTGGTCAAGGAGGATGCCGCCCGCTTCTTCGGCATCACCGTTCACGCGGACAAGGAAATTCTGATGATGGTGGTGGAAAAGGACATCCGCGACCGGGTCCTCAACGCCATCTACAAGGAGCTGGGCATGGCCAAAAAGGCCAAGGGCATCGTTTTCTCCCTCCCCGTCTCCGACGTGGCCGGTCTGGCCGCCCCGGAGCCGGAGCTGAAAGCCTGAAGCGCTGACAAAAACACAAAAAAGGCGAATCCGCGCCGCCCCGTCGGGGGCGGTATGGATTCGCCTTTGGTTTTATTATTTTTAGGCCGCACCTACTTGCTGCCCCCTTTGGGGGTGGTGCTCCGCGCAGCGAATCAAGATAGTAATGATTGCCGGTGGCAATCATACCTCTGTTTCGTGCCGCGAAGCGGCAAAGGGGGTGACGGTGGATGGTTGAGGCCGGTACATATTACCACTCAACCGGGGACACCCCCTCAGTCTCGCTTTGCTCGACAGCTCCCCCATTGGGGAGCCAAGTTTCGTTTATTCGGCGCTGAAGAGGATGCGGTCGTTGTCCAGGCCCTGCTGGCGGAAGGCTTGCAGGAGCTGCTCGGTGGTGATGGTCTTTCTGGTGTCGCCGGAGAGCTCCAGGACGATGCGGCCGTCCTTCATCATGATGGTGCGGTTGCCCAGCGTCAGGGCGGACTGGACGTTGTGGGTGATCATCAGGCAGGTGATGCGGTTCTCGGCCACGATCTTCTTGGTCAGCTCCAGCACCTTTTCCGCCGTGGCGGGGTCCAGGGCGGCGGTGTGCTCGTCCAGCAGCAGCAGCTTGGGGGTGACCAGGGTGGCCATCAGCAGGGTCAGCGCCTGGCGCTGGCCGCCGGAGAGCAGGCCCACCACGGTATCCATGCGGTCCTCCAGCCCCAGGCCCAGGTCGGACAGCCGCGCCCGGAACTCCCGCCGCTCGGCGGCGGAGACCATGGAGAAGGGGGAGCGCCGCTGGGAGGCCCGCAGGTAGCACAGGGCCAGGTTTTCCTCGATGGTCATATTGGGGGCGGTGCCCTTCAGCGGATCCTGGAACATGCGGCCGATGAATTTGCTGCGCTTGTAGTCCGGCATTCTGGTCACGTCCGCGCCGTCCACCAGAATTTTGCCGGTGTCCGGCTGGAAGGTGCCGGCAATGGCGTTGAACAGGGTGGACTTGCCCGCGCCGTTGGAGCCCAGAATGGTCACGAAGTCGCCGGGGGCCAGGTGCAGGCTCACGTCGCTGAGGGCCTTCTTTTCGTTGACGGTGCCGGGGGCAAAGGTCTTGGAAATATGGTCGATTTTCAGCATTTTACTTTTCCTCCCTTGGCGCTTCTCAGGGCGGGCAGGCCGATGGCCAGGGCCACGATCACGGCGGAGACCAGCTTCAGGCATTCCGTGGGCAGATCGATCCGCAGGGCCATGGCGATGATGAAGCGGTAGACCACGGAGCCAAGGATGGCCCCCAGCACCTTGAGCCAGAGCTTCCCCTTGGGCAGCAGCGCCTCGCCGATGATGAGGGAGGCCAGGCCGATGATGACCATGCCGGTGCCCAGGTTGATGTCCGCGCTCTTCTGGTACTGGGCAAGCAGCGCGCCGGACAGGGCGGTCAGGGCATTGGCGATGCACAGGCCCACGGTGACGGTAAAGGCGGTATTGATGGAGCTGGCCCGGACCATGTCCGGGTTGTCGCCGGTGGCCCGGATGGACAGGCCCAGCCGGGTCTTTAAAAACAGGATCATCAGCCCCGCGATCAGCAGCGCCACGGCGGCGGAGGGGATCAGCCGGTAACAGGGCCCCAGGAGGGGCTTGACGTCGGTAAACAGGGTGGCCTTTTTCAGCAGGTTCACGTTGGAGGAGAAGCCCATGACGGCCAGGTTCACGGTGTACAGCCCGGTGTCCGTAATGATGCCCGCCAGGATGGAGGGGATGCGGAACCGGGTCTGCAGCACGGCGGTGATGAAGCCCGCCGCCGCGCCGGCCAGCATGGCCGCCGGGAAGGCCAGGTAGGGGTGCCCCGCCACCGCCAGGGTCGCGGACACGGCGCAGCCCAGGGTGAACGCGCCGTTGGTGGTCATATCCGCGATGTTCAGCACCCGGAAGCTGAGAAACAGCGCCAGCGCCACCAGGGAATAAATGCACCCCAACTCCAGGGCATTGATCAAAACGGTGGTTGAAAACATGGGAATTCTCCTTGTTGTAGTTATTTGTAAACGCACCAACCTCCCCTGGAAGGTTTAGCAGGTGTAGCCGTCCTCGACGGCGTACAGCTGCTTAATGCAAAGCGGAGGCGGCGCATTGCGCCGGAGGGGTCAGGCGCGGTACGCAGAATACCATTTCGGAAGTACCGAGGCGAATTCGTACAATCCCCTTGGCTTCCCCCGGGGGGAAGCTGGCGCGCCCCGTAAGGGGCGTGACTGAAGAGGGATGGCGTGCACCGAAAGTTTCATGAAGGGTTCGGTGAGTGGGTGAACGTTCTTGTTTTATAAAAACCGTTCTCCATGTGGTAAATGAATCCGAACAGTGGGAGATAAACGGTAATAACCTTGAGCTGGTACCATTGGACGGAGTGCAAACAGTATTTTTACCTGTCGCCATCCCTCTTCAGTCAGCCTACGGCTGCCAGCTTCCCCCCGGGGGAAGCCAAGGGGGCGGGTACGGATTCGCCCGGGATTTTATAAAACCGTGGGTGCCTACCGCGAAACCCCTCAGTCAGGCCCTTTGGGCCTGCCAGCTCCCCTTTCAGGGGAGCCAGGAGCGAATCGACCTCCCCTTTCAGGGGCGCGTTGGGTTCCTTACTCTTCGGTGGTGGTGATTTCCTTGACGGTATTGGCCATGTCGAAGAAGGGGGCGTAGTCGATGTCCAGCTGGGCGGCGGTCTCGGTATTGACGGTGATGATGCCGCCGTCCATGACGTGGAATTCGGGGATCTCGCCGCCCATGAGGATGTCGAAGGCCATCTCGGCGGTCTTTTCGCCCAGCTCGGTGTAGTTGACGCCGCAGGTGGTGAAGGCGCCGCAGGCCACGAAGGAATCCGCGCCGGTGTAGTGGGGCACGCCCGCCTCGTTCAGGATCTCAGCCACGGCGCTCTCCACGGCCATGACGGTGTTGTCGGTGGGGGTGAACACGGCGTCGCAGCGCCCGGCCAGCTCGGAGGCGGCGGACAGGACCTCGTCGGCGGTGTTGCCGGTCTTTTCGATATAGGCGATGCCCTTGTCATCCAGGTATTCCTTGGCCTGGGCGATGGGGACCTCGGAGTTGATCTCGGAGCGGGAGTACAGCAGACCCACCGTCTGGATGTCCGGCTGGACGGCCAGCATCATATCCAGGATGAAGGGGGTGTTCAGGGCGTCGGAGGTGCCGGTGACGTTCTCGATGCCGGTCAGGCCGGAGCTTTCCGGGTCGGAGATGGCGGCGTAGATCACGGGGATATCGGTGTCCTCGGTGGCGGTGGTCATGCAGGTGGCGGCCAGGGTGGCGATGGGGAGGATGGCGTCGTAGCCGTCGGAGACGACCTTCGCGCCGATCTGGTTCAGGACGGTGGCGTCGTTCTGGCCGTTGAAGTCCTTGACCTCCAGCTCCACGCCGTTCTCGGCGGCCAGGGCCAGGAGCCTGCTCTCGGCGGCGGTGCGGATCTCATCCAGGGACGCGTGGTCCAGCTGCTGCACGATGGCGACCTTGAAGCTGGGCTTTTCGGCCTCCTCGGCCAGGGCGGAAACGGCGAATACGGACAGGGCCATAGCGGCGGCCAGGATCAGGCTGATAAACTTTTTCATAACAAAATCTCCTTTTTATCCATTGTAATGGGTGGATGGGCGAATATTTTGCAGGCGTCGCCATCGTCTGCCGGGAGTTGTCATGCTGCATTCCTCCTTGGAAAATAAAAAAGTCCTTGTTCCCAATCATCCTGGGAACAAGGACAGAATTGATATTCTGCGGTACCACCTTGTTTGCCGCCGAAGCGACCACCTCATGCAGATGCCAACACATCCGCTGCCACATAACGCCGGCATTGCGTCAGAAGATACTCGGCTCGCGCCTTTCCCCCTGCCCTCGGCGGCCCATTTGCCGGTTCGCTTACCGCCCTGCTCTCAGCGATGCAGGACTCTCTGTGGATGCGCCTCCGACTTTACTTCCGCCTCAACGGTTTCAAAATGAACTTGTGGACACTATACACCACCGCCGTCCGTTTGTCAAGCACTTTTTTTCACAGCGTAAAACGCCCGCGGCTTTGCGGCCGCGGGCGGGGGAAACCGGGATTATTTGGCAAATTCCACTGCCTTGGTCTCGCGGATGACGTTGACCTTGATCTGGCCGGGGTATTCCAGCTCGGATTCGATCTTCTTGGCCACGTCCCGGGCAAGCAGGATCATATTGTCCTCGCTGACCTCCTCGGGCTTGACCATGATGCGGACCTCGCGGCCGGCCTGGATGGCATAGGCCTTCTCCACGCCGGGGTAGGAGCCGGTGAGCTCCTCCAGCTTTTGCAGGCGGCGGATATAATTTTCCACGTTTTCACGCCGCGCGCCGGGGCGGGCAGCGGAGATGGCGTCGGCGGCCTGGACCAGCACGGCGATCACCGTCTTGGGTTCCACGTCGCCGTGGTGGGCCTCGATGGCGTTGACGATGACGGGATTTTCCTTGAACTTTCTTGCCAGGTCTGCGCCCAGCTGCACATGGCTGCCCTCTACCTCGTGGTCGATGGACTTGCCCAGGTCATGCAGCAGGCCGGCCCGCTTGGCCATGGCCACGTCCACGCCCAGCTCGGCGGCCATCAGACCGGCGATGTGGGCCACCTCGATGGAGTGGTTCAGCACGTTCTGGCCGTAGGAAGTGCGGTACTTCTGGCGGCCCAGGATCTTGATGAGCTCCGGGTTCAGGTTGTGCACGCCGGTCTCGTAGCAGGCGCGCTCGCCCTCCTCGCGGATGGTGCGGTCTACCTCCTTGCGGGCCTTCTCCACCATGTCCTCGATGCGGGTGGGGTGGATGCGGCCGTCCACGATCAGCTTCTCCAGGGCCAGGCGGGCGACCTCCCGGCGGACCGGGTCGAAGGAGCTGACGGTGATCGCTTCGGGGGTGTCGTCGATGATCAGATCCACGCCCGTGATGGTCTCCAGGGTGCGGATGTTGCGGCCCTCGCGGCCGATGATCCTGCCCTTCATCTCGTCGTTGGGCAGGTTGACCACGGAAACCGTCGTCTCGGCGGCGTGGTCGGCGGCGCAGCGCTGGATGGCGGTGGCGATGATCTCCCGGCCCTTCTCCTCCGCCTCGTCCTTGAGCTGCTGCTCGATCTCCTTGATCTTCTGGGCGGCCTCATGGCGCACGTCCTGCTCGATGGAATCCAGCAGGAACTGCTTGGCCTGCTCCTGGGTCAGGCCGGAGATCTTTTCCAGAGCCTCCAGCTGCTGCTTGCGGATCTCCTCGGCCTGCGCCTGGGCCTGCTGAACGCCCGCCAGACGGCGGTTCAGCTCGTCCTCCTTGCGCTCAAAGGCCTCGGTCTTCTTGTCCAGGGTGGCTTCCTTCTGCTCCAGACGGCGCTCCTGCTTGGTCAGCTCCGCCCGGCGCTCCTTGACTTCCTTGTCGTGTTCTGCGCGAGATTTATGGATCTCATCCTTGGCCTCCAGCAGCATTTCCTTCTTCCGGTTTTCGCCGGTGCGGATCGCCTCGTTGACAAGCCGGGTGGCCTCCTCCTCCGCGGAGCCGATGGCACGCTCGGCGACACGCTTGCGGTACAGCACACCGCCGCCAAAGCCTGCCGCGATGCCCAGGATGGTTACAACAACGGTAATAACCCAAACCATAATTCTTGCAGCACACCTCCTTCCTAAAATTTGCGGCCAGGGGTGTGCGTTCGTCCCCATGTGAAATTGTTGCAAAAGTCACCGCCAAAGCGGTGGATATCACAATAAAACGCCACGCGGCGATAAACGCAATACCCGGCCAGATGCCGGTTCTTGACAAATGAAACGCGCCGCCCCGAGCCAGGCAGTCCCGGAGGGCGCATACCATACCACGTTTATTGTACTTGCATCCCAGCACAATGTCAAGGCTTTTTTCCACACGACAATCGCATGAACCGCGAATTTGTTTGCAGGGGACGGACCGCAGTCCGTTCAATATGGCTTGGCCAATCTGTATCCATGTCGTTCCTTTCCTATTCACAAAGGAAGAAATTTCTTCCGGTGACCTGTCGTTGACAAAGACGCGGGGGCATGGTATGATAATCTATCATATTATGATTATTAAATATTAAGGAGGAAAGGGGAGAATTGCCGTGTATGGGCGCTTTGTGAAGCGGGGGCTGGATATTTTGCTGGCGTTGGCGGCGATCGTGGTGCTGCTGCCGCTGTATGTGCTCATTGGGCTGCTGGTGCTGGTCTTTATGGGCTGGCCCGTGATCTTCTCCCAGGAGCGCATCGGGCGGGGAGAGAAGACCTTCCGGCTGTACAAGTTCCGCTCCATGACCAACGCCCGGGGGGCGGACGGCGCGCTGCTGCCGGAAAAGCAGCGGCTGACCCGGTTCGGCATTCTGCTGCGCTCCACCTCGCTGGACGAGCTGCCGGAGCTGTTTCTGATATTGAAGGGCGACATGTCTTTCATCGGCCCCCGGCCCCAGCCGGGATTCTACGCGCCCTATTATCACGAAAACGAAAAGGTGATCTTCACCGTCCGGGGCGGGCTGATCCCGCCGGACTGCCTGTGCGGCCAGCCCCAGTGCAGCTGGGAGACGCAGTTTGAATATGAAATGTACTATGCCCGGCATGTCAGCTTCCTGCTGGACCTGAAAATTCTCGCCTGTACTTTCCTGATTTTGGTCCGGCGGCTGAAGCACAGCTACGGTGCGGACGACCGCCCCATGCTCAACGTCTACCGGGCGGACATGGTAAAAGAAAAGGAGCATGATGTCCCGTGAGCATTCCCTTTGATACATTGACCGCCCAATATCCCACCCCCTTTTACGTCTTTGACCGGGCGGGCTTCGTGGATAACTACACGGCCCTGCGCGGGGCCATGGGGGTGGTCTATCCCAAATACGAGATCTGCTATTCCTATAAGACAAACTACACCCCCTACATCTGCCGCCTGGTGAAGGAGCTGGGGGGCTATGCCGAGGTGGTCTCGGACATGGAATACACCCTGGCCAGAAAACTGGGGTATGAGAACGGGAAAATCGTCTACAACGGCCCGGACAAAGGACCGCTGATGGACGAGCATCTGCTGCGCGGCGGCATTGTGAACCTGGACAGTCTGGACGAGGCCCGGCGGGCCGCCGCCCTGGCCAGGCAGACGGGGAAGCCCCTGGGGGTGGGCCTGCGCATCAATCTGGACGTGGGCGGCAATTTCATCTCCCGCTTCGGCCTGGAGCCGGGCAGCGACGACCTGAACGAGGCTCTGGCGGTGCTGCGTCAGGCAGGTGTTCAGCTGCGCGGGCTGCACTGCCACATCAGCCGGTGCCGGGGGCTGGAGGCCTGGGCAAAGCGGGCGCAGATCATGCTCGCCGCCGCCCGGGCGTATTTCCCCGGGGGGAAGCCGGATTACATCAGCCTGGGCAGCGGCATGTTTGCCGACATGGAGCCCGCGCTGAAGGCCCAGTTTGACAATGTGCCCACCTATGAGCAGTACGCCGAGGCCACCCTGCGTCCCTTCCGGGACTTCTACGGCGAGGACGGCCCGGCGATTTTCACCGAGCCGGGGACCACGGTGGTGGCCCGGTATCTCAGCTTCGTCTCCACCGTTACCTCCGTCAAGGAGGTGCGGGGCCGGTGCCTTGCCAACCTGGACGGCAGCTACGAAAACCTGGGCGAGGTCTGCACCATGAAGCGCCTGCCCCTGACCCGCCTGCCCGGCGGCGCGGGGAAGCACTACGACAGCATCGACCTCATGGGCTACACCTGCCTGGAGCAGGATCTGATGTACCCCGGCTACCGCGGCGAGCTGGCCGTGGGGGACCGGCTGGTGTTCGGCAACACCGGCGGCTATTCCGTGGTGTCCAAACCCCAGTTCATCCGCCCCAACTGCCGGATGCTGGCCTGGGAGCAGACGGGGGCGCGGGAGATCATGCGCCCGGAGACCTTTGAGGATGTATTTGATAAGTTCGTATTTTGATTTTTGAGGGAGATCGGATGATGAAGCCCATTACCATACTCAGCACCGCCTGCGACGGCATGTTCATGCCCGGCTTCTTCCGCTGCCTGCGGGAGAACGGAGAGCGCCAGGTCCGCATCATCGGCGCGGACATGGCGGCCCAGCCCTTTATGGGCGGCATGATCGACGGGTTCTGCCGGGTGCCCTCCTATTCCGATCCCCGTTATATCGACATTCTGCTGGATATCTGCAAAAGAGAGCGGGTGGACATCTTCTTCCCCCACATCTCCATGGAGCTGCCCCTGGTGCTGGACCGGCTGGCGGATTTCCGGGCCCTGGGCGTGAAGGTGGCCATCACCGACAGCCAGACGCTGAACATTGCCAACGACAAGCTCCGGCTCTATGAGCACATGCGGGCCCACGGTCTGCCCACGCCGGAATACTATAAAATAGAGAGCGGTGCGGACCTGCGGGCGTGTGCCCCCCGCCTGGGCTACCCGGAGCGCCCGGTGGTGGTGAAGCTCACCCGGAGCAGCGGCAGCCGGGGGGTGCGGATCGTCCGCGCTGCCATCCCCCGGGCGGAAAGCTTCCTGCACAGCAAGCCCGGCTCCTTTGACATCACCCTGGACGAAATGTGCCGGACCCTGGACGAATGCGACCCCCTGCCCACCACCATCGCCATGGAGTATCTGCCCGGCTGCGAATACACGGTGGACCTGCTGGCCGACCACGGCCGGGTGCTGTGCATCGCCGGGCGGCGGAATTACGAGAGCCGGGCCAGCATCGCCATGGCCACCTATACCGAGGAAAAGAGATCCGCCTATGACCTGTGCCGCCGGATCGTGGAGCTGCTCCGGCTGGACGGCAACATCGGCTTCGACTTTATGCTCACCGACCGGGACGAGCCGGTGCTCACCGACCTGAACCCCCGCGTCACCGCCACCATCGTCCTGTACCACCGGGCGGGGATCAACTTCCCCTACCTGCGCTGCAAGCAGCTCCTGGGCGAACCCTTCCCCCACCCCACCGCCGCCTACGGCATCCGCATGAAGCGGAAGTATCTGGATTTGTTCGAGTAAGTTTATAAAACCTCCCCTGAAAGGGGAGGAGGGCCGCGCGTAAGCGTGGCGGAGGGGTTTCGCGGTACGCAGAATACCATTTGAAATGTACCAAGGCGAATTCGTACAGGCCCCTCGCTGCCCCCTTTGGGGGTGGTGCTCCGCGCAGCGAATCAAGATAGTAATGATTGC
>ENA-OUQF01001736-OUQF01001736.1-human-gut-metagenome-genome-assembly--contig:-NODE-1736-length-12410-cov-4.187940_pt1 | contig 12410 bp, 9 predicted proteins | sample MGYA00237947_ERZ548826 | MGnify/ENA primary metagenome ERZ548826 (study PRJEB26490, sample SAMN05194701) | human gut metagenome | biome: terrestrial biome; feature: human-associated habitat; material... | reverse complement strand
CAGAAGAAATAGAGAAAATAGTAAAAGTATGTAAAGAAAATGGAATAGAGCCAACCGGAAATGTATTTAGACAGACAGCAGAAGAAATAGAGAAAATAGTAAAAGTATGTAAAGAAAACGGAATAGAGCCAACCGGAACTGTATTTCTAAAACCAGCAGAAGAAATAGAGAAAATAGTAGAAGTATGTAAAGAAAATGGAATAGAGCCAACCGGAAATGTATTTCTAAAACCAGCAGAAGAAATAGAGAAAATAGTAAAAGTATGTAAAGAAAATGGGATAGAGCTAACTGGAACTGTATTTATGAAAACAGCAAAGCAATTACAAGAAAATATAAACTATATAAGTGAAAATTATGGAGATAAATATTTAAAACCACTAATAATTACTAAAAACATAAAAACATTACAAACAGTACTTCCATATTTAGAAGAAAAAGGAGTATTAGATATAATTCCACAAAGTGCATCAATACTATCTCTTACATTAAACGAAATAAAAGAAAGAGAAAAATTTATAGAAGGTATAGGCGAAAACATTTCCAACAAAAATGGAACTAAATTCAATTCAATATTTGGATTATCAAGAAGGAAATATGCTCAAAGAGTTGAAAAAGAAAAAAATAAAGAAGTAGAATTATGATAAAAAGGAGGAAATCAAAATGACAGAAATAAATCCAAAGACACCTATGGAAGAATTAACAATAGGTGGAAATATATATTGTGCAGGAAATGCAAGAGAGTTTAAAACTGGAGATTGGAGAAGTATGAAACCAATTTGGATAGAAGAAAAGTGTAAACAATGTGGATTATGCTTCCCTGTATGTCCAGACAATTCAATTCCTGTAGGAAAAGATTTAAACAGAGGAGAATTTAATTATGATTATTGCAAAGGATGTGGAGTTTGTGCTAAAGCGTGTCCTTTTAATGCAATAGAAATGAAAGAGGAAGGAGTTTAATTTGAACAATATAACTATTCTTGTTCAAATTGTAAATAGGAAGGAGATAAAGAAATGAGTATAAGAGAAAGATTAAGTGGAAACGAAGCAACAGCAATCGCAATGAAGCAAATCAATCCAGACGTAGTTGCAGCATTTCCAATAACACCATCAACAGAAATACCACAATATTTTTCTACATTTGTTGCAAATGGAGATGTAGATACAGAATTTGTTGCAGTAGAAAGTGAACATAGTGCGATGTCCGCAACAATAGGAGCATCAGCAGCTGGAGCAAGAGCTATGACAGCAACATCAGCAAATGGATTATCATTAATGTGGGAAATGATATATATAGCATCAAGTTTAAGATTGCCAATAGTAATGGCATTAGTAAATAGAGCAGTTTCAGGACCATTAAATATACATAATGATCATTCAGATGCAATGGGAGTAAGAGATGCAGGATGGATAATGCTATTTTCAGAAAATAACCAAGAAGCATATGACAATATGTTAATGGCACATAGAATAGCAGAACACAAAGACGTATTATTACCATTAATGGTTTGTCAAGATGGATTTATAACATCACACTCAATTGAAAATATTCAATTAGAAAATGATGAAGATGTTAAGAAATTTGTTGGACAATATAAACCAGAACATTATTTATTAAATAGAGATGAACCAATTGCTGTTGGTCCATTAGACTTACAAGCATATTTATTTGAACATAAAGCGCAACAGGCAGAAGCAATGAAAAAAGCAAAAGAAATAATAAAAGAAGTTGCAATAGATTTTGAGCATTGGACAGGAAGACATTATGACTTCTTTGAAGAGTATAAATTGAAAGATGCTGAAATTGCAATAGTATGTATGAATTCAACTGCAGGAACAACAAAAGCAGTTGTAGATAAATTAAGAGAAAATGGAGTAAAAGCAGGACTACTAAAAATAAGAATGTATAGACCATTCCCAGTAGAAGAAGTTTCAGAAGCACTATCACATTTAAAAGCAGTTGCAATATTAGATAAAGCAGATTCTTTAAATGGAGCAGGTGGAGCATTATTTGAAGATGTAACATCAGCAATGTATGTAAATAAAAAACAAGTTCCAATGGTAAATTACGTATATGGAATTGGTGGAAGAGATACAACAGAAAAACAATTAGAATCAGTATATACAGACTTAGCAGAAATAGTAAAAACTGGAGAAATTGGAGATTCATATAGATATTTAGGATTAAGAAGGGAGGAAAAGTAAGATGGCATATAATTTAAAAGAAGTAATGGCAAATAAACCTTCAAGATTTACAGAAGGACACAGGATGTGTGCTGGATGTGGTGCTCCAGTTGTATCAAGAATGATAATGAGAGCATTAAAACCAGAAGACCATGCAGTAGTAGCAAATGCAACAGGATGTATGGAAGTATCTACATTTATTTATCCATATACAGCTTGGACTGATTCATTTATACATACAGCATTTGAATGTGCAGGCGCAACATGTGCTGGGGCAGAAGCAGCATATAAATCAATGAAAAAACAAGGAAAATTACCACAAGATAAAAATACAAAATTCATTGCATTTGGTGGAGATGGAGGAACTTATGATATAGGTTTACAAAGTTTATCTGGAGCAATGGAAAGAGGTCATGACATGGTATATGTATGTTATGACAATGGTGCATATATGAACACAGGAATCCAACGTTCATCAGCAACACCAAAATTTGCAGATACAACAACATCACCAGCAGGAAAAGTTATTCCTGGAAAAATGCAAGTAAGAAAAGATTTAGCAAAAATTATGGTAGGACATCATATACCATATGTTGCACAAACACTTGCAATGACAAACTTTAAAGATTTATATGAAAAATCTGAAAAAGCATTGTATACAGAAGGACCAGCATTTTTAAATGTTATGGCACCATGCCCAAGAGGTTGGGGATATCCAACAGAAGATTTAATGAAAATTAACAAATTAGCAGCTGATACATGTTATTGGCCATTATATGAAGTAGTTAATGGAAAATATAAAATAACATATAAACCAGCTAAGAAACTTCCAATAGAAGAATTCTTACGTCCACAAAAACGTTTTAAACACATGTTTAAACCTGGTAATGAATGGATGATTCAAGAATTCCAAAGAGTTGTTGATGAGAGATGGCAAGAACTTCTTGATTTGGAAGAGATTACTAATAGAGAATAATAGTTAAATTATTTTGACGGAAAATAAGACAGAGGACTTTTGGAGTTTTCTGTCTATTTTTATATATAACATAAGTAAAACTTCAACTCATTTATGATGTTTTTACAATATTTCAGGATTATTACAATTATATTAAATTTACATTACAAATTAGTAAAAATATATACTTAAAGTTTTTTATTTGATATAATTGAAAAAAATATATATAAATACTTTGCTTTTATAAAAAAATATGATATAATAATTATGTAACCATTGGTTTTGCTTACACAAGGAGGATTCAAATGAATAACTCTAAAACAATTGAAGAAAGAATAAAGAGAATAAGACAAGAAGCAATTAAAATTTCTAACAGAAAGGTGAAAGATACCTACGAGTTAGAAAAAAAGCTTGAGGCAAACGACCGGATTCAGATAATTCTTGAGGAACTGAAATTCCAAATGAATAGAGGAATATCAGAACATGACTTGGAAGAGAAAATCTCCTTTATAGAAGAGGAGATAAAAAGGTTAAGATAGCCAATGAGAAAAAGTAGAGTAATGAAAAAATTTCGTTACTCTATTTTTGTATTTATTTACAAAGTATGAAAGGAAGAGAAAATGGGATATTCATATAGGCATGTTGAAGAAGAATATGATAGAAATAAAAGGAATCAAGATAAAATAAGAAAACTTGGAGATGAAATAAGCGAACTTAAAACTACAATAATAGGTTTAACCGAAGAAAAGAATCAAACTGGATTTACAGATGAACAGTGTTTTTTTATTAGTTATTATGACTTGGATAAGGAAAAATGTAAAAATACTAAATTTAATATGAATAATATAACGAAGTATGTTGATAAAATGAAAAGTGTTCCAGGTGTTTCAAGTGAAAAATTAGAAGAGAATAGGCATGAGGCACTATTAGATGTATTTTTTGCTACAGAAGACTTTAGTAAAGATAAAGCTAATAAAAATAAGGATAATTTTCATGAAACAATCAATGATTGGAATCAGTATTCAGAAGACTTTGAAAAGAATCCTTTAATTGTAAAACAAATGATAAATCTTCAAGCACTAAATAGAATGGCACATCAATATAGAGACTTATTTGAGCAATTGTTAGAAAACAGAGATGTAATTAATCAATTGTTAGGAAAAAGTCAACCATTATATAAGTCAAGTAAAACTGATATAGAGGATATGTTAAGTTCTAGAATAGAGGGAATTAGAAAAGAGGCAAAATCAAGATTAGTTGAAAAATTTGGAGAAAAGCAAGTAGAAGAATTAGAAAACGAAGAATATTTAAAATACTATGCTAATGCATCTAGATGGATGTTTAAAGAGAAGGATTCATATGTAGAGAAAATCTTAGAAAAATTGCAAAATAGTAATGGAGAATATAATTATGGAATATTAGATGATGGATTTATATTTGAGGTACCAGGATATGGACAGTTTGGAGTACATATGGGATTTAAAGAATATTTCAAAGAAGTAAAAGAAAGATATGATGTAAAAGATTATGGTGGAGTACGTTTAGATGATGTATACTTACTTTCTAAAGCGAGTCCGGAACTATTAAAAAATATTAATGTCGATGAACTTTCACAAGAAGATAAGCAAAGATATAGAATAGCAAATGCAGGAATTATAAAAAAAGAAAATGAGCAACAAAAGAAATCTATAGAAACATTAATAGAAGAATCACCAAATAGAGAAGAAGCTCAGAAAATAATAGATGTGCTAAGAGAAGAAGGATTGAAACCAGAAGAGCTTAAATTAGATACTATTTTGAAAAAAGGAAATTCTAAAGCTATCAAAGACATAATAGAGACAATAAAATCAAATCAGTATGGAATTGGAATAGATATTTTTAATAGATGTAATACTTTATTATCATGCAATACAGAAAAAGCAATTGATATAATGTTAATGTTTGATGAAATAAATAAATTAGGCATTGATGTAAAAGAACTTGTTAGTGAGTATCCGAATTTCCTTACAGTATCAAAATCAGATAAAATGGAAGATATATTTAATGTGCTAAAGAAGTATAAAATAGATTTAACAAATCATAATATTGGGGTTGCATTTGAAGGAAATGCACAAAATATTAAAAAGAATATGGACTTGTTAATAGAAAGTGGTATGTATGACTTGGCACAAGCAGGAAATAATAAATTTTTTACAAGTAATAATAAAAATTTGAATATGAGAATAAATCTTCATAAACAGCAAAATGAAGCATTAACAACAGAAGAAGGAGAAAAAAGAAGACTAAATAGTAAATTATTTTTAACAGAGTCAAAGTTAATGGCAAAATTTGGAATAACTAAAAAAGAAATATTGGAAGAATTCGGAAAAACAAAAGGACAAGAGTTGATAAAAGACAATAAATATTATATTGAAGACAATAATAAAGATTTGGATTTAAATGAAGAACAGCAGGAAGTAGCAAATAATGTTTTTGAAAAATTAAGTAAAAATAAAACTGACGATGGAATGGTAATAAAGATAGGAGAGTATTACTATAGTGCTATTAAAGTAAAAGAACAAATAGATGAAATTATAGCAAATATAGAAGTACAAGATTTAGAAAATGAAGATATTAATGAAATTTTAAAGGTTGCTTTATTTAAGAATAAAAATATAGATTTAAATGAAGTTGAAGAAGTTTCAGTGCAAATTGAGAATTTGACTAAAAAAGATCAAGTAGAAGAAATTGAAGCTAATGCAACAGAAGAATTAGATAATGCAGAACAGGAAAATGAAAAATATAACGAAGTAAAGGAAAAAACAGAAGAAATTGTAGATGAACAACAAATAATAGAAAATTTAGATGAAATAATAGAGAAATTAAAAAGTAAAAGAAAAAGATTAAAACAACAAATCCGAGAAACAGAAGAGAAATTAAATAAGACTATTTTAGAAAACGATGAACCAAATTCAGAAATAATAAAAGACATAAAAGAGTTAAATGAAATATTAAGAGAACAGAAAGATATTAGGAAAAAAATAAAACAAAAAATAAAAAGTTATAAAGAAAATAAAAAAGAAAGAAAAAATGCATTAAAACAACAAAAAGAAGTAAGAAATAATGAAATAGATGAAATGGAAATATAATTAAGGAAGGGACCCAAATGAGTGAAGTAGTATTGTTTGAACATAATGAAAAAGCATATCAAAGACTAATAGAAGCATTAAAGACAAGTAAATGTACAACTATAAATCATGCGACAGGTACAGGAAAATCATTCATTTCCCTAAAATATTTATATGAAAATAGAGATAAAAAATATTTATACTTAGCTCCAACATATCCAATTATAGAACAGTTATTAAACAGTTGTTATAAAATAGGAATTAATCCTGAAGACATTAATATAGATACCATGATATATCGTAATTTACAGAAAGAAGATATGGAAGAGATATACAAGAAATATGATGGATTTATATTTGATGAATATCATAGAACAGGAGCAGAAAAGACATATGAAAAAATAAAACAACTTAAATTTCTATTAAAGGAAGGAAATGATGAGAAAAAGTTTATAGGACTAACAGCAACGCCTATTAGATATTTAGATAATGAAAGGAATATGACACAGGAAATATTTGATGGAAATGTTGCATCAGCTCTATCATTATCAGAAGCGATGTTAGAAGGTTTACTTCCAGTACCAACATATATAAATTCGAAAATTGCTTGTAGACCAAAATTGGAGAGCATAAAAAATAAACTTAAAAGAATGTCTCCGACTAAGCAAAAAGAAAAACTGGAAGAACAGTTAAAAAAAATAGATAAACAGATAAATAATGGAAATTTAGATAACAAACAATTAGTAAATAAATATATAAAAGGAAAAAATGGAAAATATATAATATTTTGTAATACTATAGAGGATTTAGAAAAATATTATTTAGATGTAGATAGTTGGTTTGAAGATATTGGAATTATAAAAAAATATAAAGTGCATTCTGGAGTAGATAGTCAACAAAAAGGAGAGAATCAAAAAAGATTAGATAACTTTAAGAAAGATAAAGAAGGAATTTCAGTTCTTTTTTGTGTGGATATATTAAATGAAGGTGTTCATGTTGAGGACATAGATGGTATTTTTATGTTACGAAGAACAACTTCACCAATAATTTATTTCCAGCAAATAGGAAGAGCTTTATCTTTTTCAGGAAGAAACAAACAAATAAAAATTTTTGATTTAGTAAATAATTTCAATCATCATATGGCAATAGACAGACTATACCAAGAATTACATGAAGAGTTTGAAAAGAGAAGTAAAGAATCCCCAGAAAGTAAAGAAAAATATGAGCAAGTACTAAAGAAGTTTAAAATAATGGATGAAACTAAAATAATATTGAATAATCTATCAAATATAGAAGGGGAATTAACAAAGGAAAAGATTATTGAATCAAGGCTTGATTATTCAATAGACATATTAACCCAATATATAAAAAATGGTGGAATGGTGTTTGAAATATTCCAGAATGAAAATACTAAAAAAGCATATACAACAATTGCAAGATATGATACATTTGTAAATAATACACAATTTGAAAAGTTATTACAATTAAATATTTTATTACCAGAAAGAATATCTATGACACTTGAAGAAAGGCAAGAATTGTTAGAGGGGTGCAATAGCCTTCAAGAAAAAATAAATTTAAAATACAATAATTGTATAAATGAAGTCATTGAATTTATATATCAAAATAATAGACTACCAGATTTAAATTCTGAAAGTGAAGAAGAGAGTGAACTAGCTAGAAAATACTTATATAAAATAGTAAAAATTGACAAAAAGCCAACTGATGAATTGAAGCAAGCATGTCTAAAACAAAAAATAGAGATGAATGCTTGGGAAAAAGTTTTATTTGATAAAAAAATTAATATAAAAGATTTAACTCAAATTATAGAATTATCACAAAAGTATATTAATCTTCAAAAAGAAATACCAGAATACTTACAGATGGTAATTGAAAAAGTAATAAGAAGATATGATATTAAAGAAAATGTGCAATTATTTAAATTATTAAATGATTCTGAAATAATAAAACAGAAGAAACTTGAAGAACAACAGAAGGTTAGATATGAATTAATAAATAAAGTAAATATATATCTAAAAGAACATATTAATGATAATCCAGAATTATTAAAAGAATCTGGTATACTGGATATTATTAATAAGCTACGACCAAGAGATATTACATATTTGAAAATTAAATATGAAACTTTAAAAAGAGAGGAAGATAGAAAGATATTTGAAAACCTTGGAGAGGAATCATTAAAGAATTTTTGTAGAAAAATGAGATATGTAGAAAATGGTCAATTTGATGTGTACTATAAAGATATTGAACAAAGTGATAAAATTAATGGATTTATATTAGAACTAATAGAATTTGTGGAGAAAAATGGCAGGCAGTATCCTTCAAAGAAAAGTGACAATCAAAATGAAAAAGATATAGCAGATAAGTTAGAAATATACTCACATGATAAAAGAGTAGAAAAAATACTTACAATACTAAAAAAAGACAAAGATAATAAATTGTATAATCCATTTAAAACGGTATATAAATTGACATTAGAAAGACTAAAACAAAATGAAACTAAAAAAGTAATTTTAGAAAATACTGAATTTTTTAAATTAAATCAAAGAAGAGCATTACCCAATAGCAGTAATCCTGAGGAGAAAGAACTAGCGATAAAATATCAAAAAAAATGTATAGAGAGATTAGGAAATAATGAATTAACAATACTAAATAATATCTTTAATAATAAAAAGAACTTCAGAAAAACATGTGAACAGTATGTAAAAAATATAAAAACACTGAGAGATGAAGGAGTTAGCCATTGATATTGAAAGGTAAGAAAGAGGGAAAGTATGAAAGTTGAAGATTATGAGTATATTGAAGAAAATGACTTAGAAGAAGAAATACTTACAGATGAAAAAAAAGATAAAATAATAAAAAGACTTAAAGACCAAGTTATAAGAGGTAATATAGCACTATATAAAATTTTGAAAATTTGTAAGAATGATAAAGAGTATGATTTTGCATATAAATGGTTAGCTGAAAATGATATTAAAATAAGAGGAATAAATGGTACTTTAAGTGGAGAATTAGAAAAATATGACTATATAAAAAGACTAGGAAAAATCGAACTTCCTAAACCATTAGAAAAAAGTGAACAACATTATTTATTTATGAAATTAGATGAAATGAAAAAAAATGGAATAGATACAGACTCTAAAGAATATCAAGAAGTTAGACAAAAATTGATTGTTCATAATATGAGGTTAGCAATATGGACTGTTATGGTAAAATATAGAAATGAGTTGAAAGACTTTGGTCTTGAAACAGAAGACTTAAAGCAAATTGCGATGGAAGCTTTAATAGAATCAATAGATAAGTATGATGCTAATTTAGGGTATGAATTTTCTTCATATGCTGTGCCAAGAATGAGATACAGTATTAGTAATGATTGGAGAAAATCAGAAAATAATAGTGAGCAAAAAAGAAAAGAATGGAAAATGCTAGAAGTATTTGAAGAAGAGATGTTAAAGAATGAAAACAGAATGCCAACAGATGATGAAATTAAAGAAGTTTTAGGTATTGGAAATGAAAGATTAGAAAGTTTAAAAAATTATATAAATCTTCATAGTTCAGAAAGCTTTGAAAAATTAAATGATGATGATAAAGAAAAACTAATTAATAATTTACTTGATGATGAAAAAATTGAAGAAGATGATAGAAATCCTATTTCTAACGGAGTGTATATAGACGATGAAGAGAAAGAGACTTTGATTCAGAGTGATACAAAAAGAACTGATGCAAGAATAACAATAAAGTCAGCTAATGAAGATATAAAGAATGCATTAAAAACATTAAATGAACGAGAGCGTAAACTAATAAGACTAAGATTTGGATTCGAAGATGGAAATCCAAGGACATTAGAAGAAACGGGAAAGAGATTTAATGTGTCAGGAGGAAGGGCAAGACAAATTGAAGCAAAAGCATTAAGAAAATTAAGACACCCAAGTAGAAGCAAAAAATTGAGAGATTATATGAACTAAAATAAAAGACTGTTGATTTCGACAGTTTTTTTTAAAAAAAGGAAGATGAATATGGATATAGAAGTAATCACACAAATAGCTATAGCTATTGGAATAGTATTGATATTTAGAATATTAAGTTCTGCAGTTGCTTGTATGATAATTAAATTATTAACATACAAAAAAGGTGAGAAAAAACAAGTAAAGAAGAACCCATTTTATTTACCATTAAAAACAATTTTTACATTTATAGGAATATATATAGGCTTATACATGATAAAAGATGTAATTGCTATTTCTGAAAAAGCAGAAAGTATTATAGAAAAAACAATGAAAATTGCAATGATATTATTTGTTGCAAAATCATTTGCTGTAGGATTAAATGATAAAAATATTATAGTTTCTAAACTAAGAGATAAAAGCAATAAAGATATTGATAATGTAACAATGAATGCTATATTAAGGACTGCACGAATAGGCATATACATTTTAGCAGGGTTTATGGTTATTTCAGAATTAGGATATAATATAAGTGGCTTTGTAACAGGAATAGGAATAGGCGGAGTTGTTTTAACACTTGCAGCACAAGATACAGCCAAAAGCCTAATTGGTGGAATTGCTATATTTTTAGACAAACCATATAAAGTTGGAGATTATATAAAAGTAGATAAATATGAAGGAACAGTAGAATTGATTAAGTTTAGAAGTACTAATATCAGAACACTGGAAAATACTGTATTACATGTGCCAAATTCAGAAATGGCTAGTGCCTCTGTTATAAATTATGGCGAAATGCAAAAAAGAAGGTATTACACTAAATTAACCATAGAATTAGATACTCCACTTGAAAAAATAGAAAAAGTAACAAAAGAGATTGAAAATATGTTAAAAGAAAGAGAAGATATACTTAAAGATGGAAAACTTAGTGTGAAATTTCAAGAAATTTCGGATAATGGGTTTGCCTTAGTTATAAATGCATATATAAATGAAACAAAATATTGGCAATTTTTATATCATAAGGAAGACATTAATTATCAAATAATATCAATACTACAAAAAGAGAATATAGGATTAGCATATAATACTCAAACAGTATACTTAAAAAATAGCTAAACTTTCACAAAAAAGACATATACAATAAATATAATTATAATAAATAATAAAATTATATGGAGGAATGACAATGGATGGAACATATATTCTTGTAGTTGATGATGAATCAAGAATGAGAAAACTTTTAAAGGACTTTTTATCTGCAAAAGGCTATCAAATATTAGAAGCGGAAGATGGAGAAAAAGCGATAGAAGTTTTTGAAGAAAATAGAAACAAAATAAAATTAATATTATTAGATGTTATGATGCCAAAACTTGACGGATGGTCTGTACTTAGAAAGATTAGGCAAGAATCTAATTTGCCTGTAATAATGCTAACAGCGAGAGGAGAAGAACAAGACGAATTATTCGGATTTGAACTTGGTGTTGATGAATATATATCAAAACCATTCAGTCCTAAAATTTTAGTTGCAAGAGTTGAAGCAATATTAAAAAGAACATATGGAGACACAAAAGAAGTAAAAGATTATGATGGAATAACAATTGACCAAGAGGGAAGAACTGTTAAAGTTGATGGAAAACCAATAGATTTAAGTTTAAGGGAATATGAACTTTTAAAATATTTATTAGATAATGAGAATATAGCATTATCTAGAGATAAAATTTTAAATAATGTTTGGAATTATGATTATTATGGAGATTCTAGAACTATAGATAGTCATATAAAAAAGATAAGACACAAGCTAGGAAAAAAAGGCAAATATATAGAAACAATAAGAGGAATTGGATATAAGTTTGAAGTTAAAAAGTAGTAAATCTCTGTCAAAATTTAATTCTTTTCCAAGTGAGTTTTGTGATGAAGGAGGAATATGATTAAGAGTGAAAAAAACAAGATTTAAGTCCGTTCGTGTAAAGCTTTTTATTACACTCAGTGTTATAGTAATATTCATTGTTGCATTGCTGGTTATAATGAACAGCATGGTATTAGAGACTTTTTACATGGTTTCTAAAATAAATTCTGTAAAAAAAGAGTACAATAAAATTAACGATATGTATAATAATAATGAAAGTTCAATTCTCTTGAAAATAAGAAATGATGCTCTGGCTAATAATTTTGATATAATGGTAGAAAATGAAGATTATATGCTAG
>ENA-OUQF01001732-OUQF01001732.1-human-gut-metagenome-genome-assembly--contig:-NODE-1732-length-12433-cov-4.470189_pt1 | contig 12433 bp, 10 predicted proteins | sample MGYA00237947_ERZ548826 | MGnify/ENA primary metagenome ERZ548826 (study PRJEB26490, sample SAMN05194701) | human gut metagenome | biome: terrestrial biome; feature: human-associated habitat; material... | reverse complement strand
GTGTTCATCCCGCGGCGCGCGCCGCCGTGATGGTCGTGCGGCACGGCAAATTCCTGCACGGAAAAATCGGGCGGCGCTTTCTCCCGGGTCTGCTTCACGCACGCCGCGGCGCTGTGGTCGCCGTGGCCGTGCGAGCAGTATGCGGCGCCGGCGCTCAGACAAAGCGGCGCAAGGCCGGGGACATCCCCGTCCTCATACGGATCGGTCACGATGGAGTATTCTCGATACTCCATGCAAAAGCACGAGTGGCCGAGCCATTGGATCTTCACTTCATTCATGCGTCTGCATCTCCTTTCGCGCCGCGGCGAGCAGCGCTCCCTTTTCGTTCGGCACCTCTTCGTCCAGCACAAGATCGAGCAGCCGGGAGAGCGTCTCCCCCACCGCCGCCCCCGGCTTCAGGCCGAGCGCCTCGGTGATGCTGTCCTTACGGTCATTGAGGAACTTGCTGATGCCGCCGACGAACTCGCCGTTTTCCTCGACCTTGAACCAATAAGGCTTGTTGCCGGCCTGCACCTCAACATCGGCACAGAGCTTATCTATCTGCTTTCTGGTCATCTCGCAGCCGGAGACGGCGACGGCCTTTATAACATTGCCCGCTGCAAAGGGCGCAAACTCCGTGCCCTGCACGAGCGCGGTAATGTCCTGCACGACAAGGTCAATGCGCAGGTCGGGCTTATCGGAGCCGTACTTCTCCATGGCCTCAAGATAGGGAATGCGCTTGAAGGGCGCGGAGGATGCGATGTTATACTTGCCGTACTTGGCGAAGATCGGAGGCAGCACGTCCTCGAGAACGGCAAAAACGTCGTCCTGGCAGGCGAAGGCCATCTCCATATCGAGCTGGTAGAACTCACCGGGGCTGCGGTCGCCGCGCGCGTCCTCATCGCGGAAGCAAGGGGCGATCTGGAAGTAGCGGTCAAAGCCCGCGGTCATAAGCAGCTGCTTGAACTGCTGCGGCGCCTGCGGCAGAGCATAGAACTTGCCGGGGTGCTTTCTCGCGGGGACAAGATAGTCGCGCGCGCCCTCAGGGGAGGATGCGGTGAGTATCGGGGTGGTTATCTCAAGGAAGCCGTGCTCGGTCATCGCCTGACGCAGGGCGGCGACAACGTTGCAGCGCAGAATGATATTCTGCTTGACGGCGGGATTTCTCAGGTCGAGGTAGCGGTATTTGAGACGCGCGGACTCGTCGGCCTCGCGGCTGCGGTTTATCTCAAAGGGCAGCTCGTTATAGCGGCACTTGCCGAGGATCTCTATCTTTTCGGGGACGACCTCGATGTCGCCGGTCGCCTGCTTGGGGTTCTTGCTGGCGCGCTCGCGGACGACGCCCTCGACGGAAATAGTGCTCTCCTTGTTGACGGAGTGGACAATGTTCATCATTTCCTCGGTCTCAACGACGACCTGAGTGGTGCCGTAGAAATCGCGGACAACGACGAACGCGAAGTTATTGCCGACCTCGCGGACGTTCTCCATCCAGCCGACGATCTTGACTTTCTCGCCTACGTTTTCGAGGCGCAGCTCGTTGCAGGTGTGTGTACGTGACTGAAACATGTTTATCCTCTTTTCTCTATACCAAATTGATTAATTCTCTTTTATTACGGCAGCCTGATTCCGCGCGTCGACGGCGGCTTTTATCATCGCCGCAGCGTCTGCGGGAGTGAGCTTGACCTGCTCGCCGGAAGTCATATTCTTGACGGAGACGACGCCCTCGTTTATCTCGTCCTCGCCCAGCAGCACCGCGAAGGGCACGCCTATCTTATCGGCATAGCTCATCTTGGCCTTGAACTTTTTCTTCTCGCAGTAGAGCTGAGTACGCACACCGGCGGCGCGGAGCGTCGTCGCGGCGGCGATGGCGGCGGCGGGCTCCTCGGTCATGGGGATGACCAGCGCGTCGCATGGGGCAGTGACGGTCTCTTCGGACAGCAGTCCCTGCTCCTGAAGCACATAGAACAGGCGGGTCAGGCCGATGGAGATGCCGACGCCGGGGAGCTGCTTATCGGTATAGTAGCCCGCGAGGTTATCATAGCGGCCGCCGGAGCAGACGGAGCCTATCTCCGGATGCTCGGTCATTTCCGTCTCGTAGACGGTGCCGGTATAGTAATCGAGGCCGCGGGCGATGGTCAGGTCGACGGCGAAATTCTCCTCCGGTACGCCGAAGTCCTTGAGGTACTTCGTCACGGTAATGAGCTCGTCAAGCCCCTGATCAAAGGTCTCGTCCATGCCGCGATAGCGCTCCAGCGCGGCGATGACCTCGGTGTTGGTACCGGTGATGGCCATGAAGTCGAGCACGTTCTCTGCCTTGCAGGGCAGCATCTTCACCTCGTCGATGAGGAGCTGGCGCACCTTCTCCGCGCCGATCTTATCGAGCTTGTCGACGGTGCGCATAATGTCGCCCGCGCGCTCGCTCATGCCGTTCATGGAATAGAAGCCGTTGAGGAGCTTGCGGTTATTTACCTTGATCTTGAACTTTGTGATGCCGAGGGTTGAGAAGGTGCGGTAGATGATGGAGGGTATCTCGGCTTCGTTGATGATATCGAGCTTGCCGTCGCCGATGATGTCGATATCGGCCTGATAGAACTCGCGGAAACGGCCGCGCTGGGCGCGCTCGCCGCGGTAGACCTTGCCTATCTGATAGCGGCGGAACGGGAAGGCCAGCTCGGAATAATGCGCCGCGACGTATTTCGCCAGCGGCACGGTCAGGTCAAAGCGCAGCGCAAGGTCGCTGTCGCCCTTGGTGAAGCGGTATATCTGCTTCTCGGTCTCGCCGCCGCCCTTGGCCAGAAGCACCTCGGCGGACTCTATAACGGGAGTGTCGAGCGGGGTAAAGCCGTAGACGGAATAGGTCTCGCGCAGGATGCTCATCATGCGCTCAAGCTGCATCTGCGGAGCCGGCAGCAGTTCCATAAAGCCGGACAGCGTCCGGGGCTGTACTTTTGCCATGTGTGTGGTTCCTTTCTTTTAAAATGCCTGTGGCGCGGCATTGGCCGCGCCTGAGCATATGGTTTTGATCTGGTCTCAGCGCTTCTGAGGGTTGACAATGTTGCGCCAGTCGAGGTCGCCGCGGCGCAGACCCTGCACAAGCACCTCAGCCGTGGCGGCGTTGGTAGCGAAGGGGATCTGATACTGGTCGCACAGGCGCTCGATCTTGTTGATATCGTCAAAGCCTTTGGGGTTTGCGGGGTCGCAGAAGAACAGCACGAGGTCGATCTCGTTGAAGGAGATGCGCGCGCCTATCTGCTGCGCGCCGCCCTGATCCGCATGGAGGTACAGCGTGATGGGCAGCCCCGTCGCCTCAGAGACGAGCTTACCGGTGACATGGGTAGCGCACAGGGAATGCTCTGCTAATATGCCGCAGTATGCAATGCAGAACTGAACCATCAACTCTTTTTTTCTGTCATGTGCCATCAATGCAATATTCATCGTATTCTCCGTTCTCCAGTCACTTGGCTTTTTTCGTTTCGCATTATATACAATTTTTCGGGAAACATCAATATTTTTTATCAGATTTATTTAAGAAGAGACATTTCCGACTCGGAAGTGTTGCTGTAACTTCTTATGTTCAGGTACACGTCGACTATCTGGCGCGCGATGAAGCCGACGGAAGCACCGGCGTGACCGCGCTCCACAACGACCGCAACCGCGATCTCAGGATCTTCATAGGGGGCGTAGCAGATGAACAAACCGTCGTTCTTGATGCCCTCGCCCTTCTGAGCGGTACCGGTCTTACCGGCAACCGTCACGGCGCAGTCATAGAAGTTGAGGTAGTTCGTCTCGTTCAGGGGGCTGTTGATAACTTCCTTCATGCCCTCATGAATGGCGTCCCAGTTGTACTGCGGACTTTCCACGGTACTGAGCACCTCGTCCTGCCGCTCGTACACCTTCTCGCTGTAGTCATAGTTTCTGATGCTCTTGAGGATGGACGCGGAATGGCGCTCACCGTTATTTGCAACGGCGGCACAGTACTCGGCAAGCTGGAGCGGCGTGAACACGCTGTCCGACTGGCCGATGGCGGCCTGCAGCGTATCACCTATACGCCACTCGCTGCCCGCGTAGTCCATATGGTTCGCGGCATTTGACATATTGCCCGTTGTCTCGACAAGCTCTATGCCGGTACTGACGCCGAGACCGAGTGCGTGGGCATATTCGCCCAGCGTGTCGATACCGAGGTCATGACCTACGGTATAGAAGAAGTAGTTGCAGGAGTCACGCAGCGCAGTAGTTACGTTTTCCTTCGGGTGCGTGTAGCCCTGCGCCCAGATCCAGCACTCAGGCGCGTAGCCGTCGGCCGCATACTTGGTGAAAACGCCTTCGCACTTTATCTCGGTGGAGGTGTCAAGGTCGACCTTGTCGCTCGTCAGCGCGGCGATTGCCGTACAGGGCTTGAAGGTGGAGCCGGGGGCGTATGCGCCCATGAGCGCGCGGTTGAAGAGCGGGGTGTTTTCCGCCTTCATAAGGTCGGCATAGTTTTCGATAATGGTCGTCACGTCGTAGGTCGGCCAGCTTGCTATTGCGAGCGGCTCGCCGGTCTTGACGTTCACGACGACGGCGGCAGCGCCGGTTATTTCATACTTGCCGTCTTCAAATGTCCACAGTCCCTTGGCGGTCTGCTCCATTTTCTCGTTCTCGCGCGTTCTGATGAGGGCGTTCACGCCCGCGTCCAGCACGCGCTCGACGGCCTCCTGAAGGTTTATGTCTATTGTAAGATAAACGTTGTTGCCTGGTTCGGGTTCCTTGGTGTAAACAGTGCTGAGGATGGTGCCGGAGGCGTTGCGCGTCTCCTCCACCTCGCCGTCCTTGCCGTGGAGATATTCCTCAAAGGCGTTCTCGACGCCGTCCTTACCGACCATGGCGTCGTTCGCGTAATCGAGCAGGGAGTATTTCTCATACTCCTCCTGCGTCATCAGGCCGACGTAGCCGAGGATATGCGCGGCGTTCTCGGTATGGTACTGTCTCGTGAACGAGCGCTTGACCTCGATACCGTTGAGCTTGTTTTCAAGTATGGAGCTTATGAGCTTCATGCTCGCGTCCTGAACGAAAACGTACTCGCCGGTGTTGACGGCGTAGCGGACGTTTATCGAGTAGCGCAGACCCGCGATCATGCGCATCTCCTCGGCGGAGTACTCGTTCGAGATGCCGTAGCGCGTGCGCATATAGCTCATCAGCTCAACGGCCGAGGGGCTTTCCGGCAGTCCGGCATCTTTAAAATCTGATGCCTTGTCGACGAAGTACGCATCCAGCATTGTCCGCTGGATTTCGGTCATATCGGTATACTCAAAGGGCGGCTCAGTCGTTATGGGCAGGTCGTCCGTATACGTATCGCCGAAGCCGCGCACCATCTCGATAAGCTCAAGGATGACTGCGTTCGGGTCGTCGTTTGCGAACAGCTTCGTGCTGTCGATAACGAGGTTGTAACATTCCTTATTGCTGACGAGTACACGGCCGTAGCGGTCAAGAATATTGCCGCGCGCGGCGGTGACGGTTCGGGTGTCCTTGGTTATCGCGGTCGCGCTGTTGTAGCGCTCGGTGCCCTCGACTATCTGCACCTGATACAGGAAGTAGACGTATATTCCGAGCAGCGCCACCAGCATCACCACAAGCGCCGTTATTCGTCCGGGTTTTATAAGTTTTCTCATAGGTAATTCCTCATTCGATCCACTTCGCCGGCGGGAAATAGACCAGCACGGCGGGCGGAAGCGACCACAGGGTCTGCAGTGCGACGGTAACGAGCATTGAGGTCGACCAGCCGTCGGACGCAGCGGTTCCGACCATCTGCACGACGGCGGTTATCAGACACGCGGCAAAGGCCGCGCCCATGTACGCGAAGAAGCGGCGGTTTATGAAAAACTGCGACACGAAGCCAGCGAAGAACGCCAGCGCCGGGAGCAGCAGCGTGAACATGACCGTGTTCTCCACATAGTCCATGTCCGCGAATATGCCGAGCGCAAGGCCGAATATCGCGCCCCAGCTCGCTCCTTCAAACATCCCCACCGCGACGACCGCCGCCGGGAGCACCATCGGGCACACGCCGAGCGGCCGTATCTGCGGGAACACCATGTTCTGCAGGACCAGCGTCAGCAGCAGGAACACCGCGTACCACATCAGACGGCGGGGCTTAATTTTCCGTAAAATTTCCTTCAAGGCTCACTCCACCACTTCAAAGCTCTTAATAACGAACACCTGCACCAGCGACTCAAAGTTGCACTGGGGCTGCACGAGGCCGAATTCTATCTGGCCGCCCGCCTCGGTCTGCACGGCGGTTATCGTGCCGATGACGAGTCCCTGCGGGAACGCGCCGCCCTGACCGGAGGTCAGCACCTCGTCGCCGACGAATATCTGCGCGCCGTCGGCAAGGAAGGTCAGCTTCGCCTGCTTGTTCTTCATCAGCGCAAACTCGCCCATGACCATGCCGGAGGTGCCGGTATTGCCGACAAATGCGCCGACGGACATGTCAACGTCGATGAGCGTACTGACGGTAGCCCATGTTTCGCCAAGCTCCGTCACCTGCCCGACCAGCGCGCCGTATTCGGTAATGACCGGATCGCCGTACTCGATGCCGCTGGACGCGCCCTTGCTTATCGTGAAGGAGGACGACCAGTTGGACGACGACCAAAGGACGACCTTGCTCGACTCCAGCTCATAGTCGGTATGCTTCGCGCGCAGATTCAGCGCTTCGCGCAGACGCACGTTTTCCTCGCTGGCGCTGATGCCGTCGCGCGCGGCCTGCTGCGCTTCGGCAAGCTGTGTGCGGAGTGACTCGTTATCCGCCAGCAGCGAGTCGTAGTCAAAGAGGTAGCCGTAAATTGTGTTGAACCAGTTGACGGTCGAGCTCATGGCCTTTTGTATAGGCGACTTGAATATGCCGAAAGCGTTCTGGCTCAGGCTTATTTTGCCGTTTCTGGCGGCGGAGCCGAGGCCGATGATGAGCGCCGCGGCGGCCACGATTATGCCTATGCGTATTCCGTTTTTCTTCAGATATTCTTTCAAAGCAGAACCACTCCCTGTTCCTTCAGCATTGCGCCGAGACGGCACAGCGGCAGACCCATGACGTTGAAGAAGTCGCCCTCTATGCCGCGCACGAACAGCGCCGCCTTACCCTGCGCGCCGTACGCTCCGGCCTTGTCCATCGGCTCCCCAGTGTCGATATAACGCTGTATCTCGTCCTCGGAAAGCTCGCGGAAATGGACGACGCTGCGCTCCGCGCCGCTGACACCGCGGCCGTTTTTTATGACGATGACGCCGGTATACACCTCGTGCGCCCTGCCGGAGAGGCTTCTCAGCATCGTTGCTGCCTGCTCGCGGGAATGCGGCTTGCCGAACACGCGCCCGTCATGCCAGACGATAGTGTCCGCCGCGATGATAACGTCATCCGCCGCGCACTGCGCCGCGACCTCGCGCCCCTTCGCGGTTGCGAGAGCCACAACAAGCTCCGCCGGCCCCGCACCTTCGGGCGGTATCTCCTCCCCTTTCGCGGGGATTATCTTCATATCCTCAATGCCGAGCATCTCCAGCAGCTCTTTTCTGCGCGGAGAGCCGGATGCCAATACGATGGACATAGCAAAAACCTTCTTATATATTTATTAATCCACGCCGCGGTAATAGAGGCCGCGGGTCAGGACGTTGGGCTTATAATCGGTCAGGCCGAGGTAGCCTTTTGCAACCTCGACGCACTCGCGCGGGCTTTCGGTGGTGAACAGCATACGCAGCCCCCACAGGCCGAGCGCGTACAGATCGTCGCGCTTGTCGGCAAGATAGAGCTTATGCGCGTTATAGATCACGTTGCGGCAGCCGAACTCCTTCACGACCGGAAACACCGAACCCATGCGGTCAGACAGCTGGCCGGGGGTCTGGCAGTTGCAGCGCCCCGCGCTCTGGCGGATGATGCACTGGTCGGACACCATCAGCGGCAGGCGGCCGTAGATGATAAGCTCCGTATCGACGGGCTTGGCCATGGCCTTTATCTGCGCAAGGCGCAGTTCAAAGGACGCCGTTGCGGAGATGAAGCCCGCATCCTGCAGCACGCGCAGCGTATAGGAGTTGAAGGCGTTCAGCCCGAAGTCGCCGCGCACCTTCATGCCCGCCTGACGCGCGATGAACACATGGCCGAGATTTCCGGTCAGCGCTTCGTTCACGCCGTAGTCGAACAGCTTTTCAAGCGCGGCATAGACCTCGCGGCTCTGATCGTCCGTGATAACGCGCGGCATCACGGCGACTGGGCGCGCGCCGTTATCAATGAACGGGCGCAGCGGGTCAAAGTTTTCCGCCAGCTCCATGGCGGGGAAATATATATAGTCCGGCTTCAGCTCCGCCAGTTCGGGCGTGAGCTGTTCCGCCGTGCGCACCTGATATATGCGCGCGGGGTCGGATATCGCGGGGACGTTCACGGGAGGGGCGGGGATGCGCAGAGTCCTGCGTTCGGGCGCTTTCTCGCGCTCCGCGGAGAGCTGGGCAATCAGCTTGCGGCGCAGTTCGTTTATCTCGGACGCGGGCAGGTACAGCCCCGGCTCGGCCTTGGCCTTATTCTCAATACAATTATAGGGCGTTCCGCCGGTTTTGAACATCTGTTCGATCAGATACTGCTCGGTAAGTCCCTGGCGCTTTGCGCGCTCCGGCACGGGGCCGGTCGCAATAGCCTTGTGCCCGTCGTCGTCAAAAGCGATAGCCTTGATATGCTCGCCCTTTTCGAGCACCGTGTAAAAATGCACAGGCACGCGGCGCATCTCGCCCTCGGCGTACTGCTTGCGGGCTGCTGCGAATATCTTGTCCGCGTCCTTGTCAGGCTCCGAGCGCACGCCGAACATATCGAGCTTGTCGCCGATGAAGTAGCCCTGAGTGAAGCCTTGACGGGAAAAGGTTTTCTCCAGCAGCTCCATCTCCTCTTTATCGGGGTTGCGCTGCTCGCGGATAGCCTTGGCGTAGACGCCGGTGACTATGCCGGTGTACTCCGGACGCTTCATGCGTCCCTCTATCTTGAGGCTTGCGACACCCGCCTCTTCGAGACGGCGTATCTGGTCTACAAGACAGTTGTCCTTAAGCGAGAGCGGATGGTCGTCCATGCGGCCGCCGAGGCTGTACTGCAGGCGGCAGGGTTGCGCGCAGAGTCCGCGGTTGCCGCTGCGGCGGCCTATGAGGGCGGACATATAGCACTGGCCGGAATGGCAGAAGCAGAGCGCGCCGTGAACAAACACCTCGGTCTCGATAGAGGCGTTCTTGGTGATGAACCTTATCTGCTCGAACGACAGCTCGCGCGCAAGCACGGCACGGGTAATGCCCATCTCCGCCGCGGCCTCGACGCCGGCGAGGTTATGCAGGCTCATCTGCGTGCTCGCGTGCAGCGGGATATCGGGCAGCGCGCAGCGGATGGCATATGACATGCCGAGATCCTGCACGATGAGCGCGTCCGCGCCCGCGTCCGACGCGAGCTTCGCCGCGGCGACAGCGTCGCGCATCTCACGGTCGTTCACGAGGGTGTTGAGCGTGACGTAGACCTTACAGCCGCGGACATGGCAGTATCGCACCGCCTTCACGAATTCCTCATCTGTGAAATTTTTCGCGCCGCGGCGGGCGTTGAACGCGCCCATACCCATGTATACGGCGTCCGCTCCGTTCTGCACGGCGGCGATAACGCCCTCCGGAGAGCCGGCGGGGGACAGAAGTTCTATCATTGCTCATACCTCTTGCATTATAATACAGAGTAGATTATAGCACATATATACCTATTGCGACAAGTCAATTTTGATGGTATAATATGTACCCAATCAAAATTTTTCGTGAACAAACCGGAGATAAAGCCTTATGTCAGGTCAGGATCGCTCAAATTCAATATCCTCCGCCATCGCGGACAAGCTCATTTCCGCGCACGACGGGGACGTCGCGCTGCTGTATATCTACATGGCGCGGCGCGGCGGGCACGACCTTGACGCCGCCGCGCGCGACCTCTGCCGCACGATGAGTGAGATAAGCGCCGCAGCGGAAAAGCTCCAGCGCATGGGGCTGATGCCGGACGGCGCCGAACCTGCGAATGCCGCCCCGCCCGCTCAGAGCACAGCTGCGAGGGTGGAAAAGCTCCCCCCGCCGGACGAGATACCGCAGTACCGCTCGGAGGATATCGTGCGCCGCAGCAAGGAGAACGGGGAATTTGCCGTCGTCGTTGCCGAGGCGCAAAGCGCGCTGGGGCATACGCTCTCAAGCGTCGAGATGAAAACGCTCTTCGGGATATACGACTATCTGGCGCTGCCGCCGGAGGTTATAATGATGCTCATAAACTACTGCGTCGCGCGCTGCCGCGAGCAGTCCACTCCGGAGCACACGCGCCGTCCCTCGATGCGCAGCATCGAGAAGGAGGCCTACAACTGGGTGCATCAGGAGATACTGACGCTCGATCAGGCCGAGGAATACATACGCCGTCAGCGCGAGCGGCGCGACGCGCTCGGCCGCGCGAAGGCGGCGCTCGGCATCCACGGCCGCGAGCTTACGCCGACGGAGACGAAGTACATCTCCGCGTGGCTCGACATGGGCTTTGATGAGGACGCGCTCGCCATCGGCTACGACCGCACGGTCACGAACACCGGCGCGCTGAAATGGAGTTACATGAACAAAATCATGCAGTCGTGGCATGAGAAGGGGCTGCACTCCGCCGCAGAGATAGAATCCGGCGATCCGCGCCGCCGCCCGCAGCAGTCCGCCGCGCAGGGCAAGGCGATAGACATGGACGAGCTTCAGTCCGTACTGGAAAAGATATAATCACCATCATTTTCTGATAAGGAAGTGCAACACATGGCATATGACGGCAAGCTGCTGGCCAGAGCGCGTCTGCGGCTTCAGGACATCAAAAGCGAAAATCAGGCCGAGCAGTACCGCAGGCAGGCCGAGGTGTACGCCCGCGTACCGGAGATACAGCGGCTGGACGGCGAAATGCGCGAGCAGATGACGGAGCTTGTGCGCATAACCGTCTCCCGTCCGGCGGACATGAAGGAGAAGCTCGCCGCGCTCGAGCGCGAGAATCTGGACTGCCAGATGCGCCGCGCGGAGCTGCTGGTCGAAAACGGGTACACCGTGGAATATCTGAACGACATCTACTCCTGCCCCGACTGCCGCGACACCGGCGTTCTGAACGGCGGCGTGTGCCACTGCCTCGACAAGCTCTATAACCGCGAGCTGACGAAGGAGCTGGGCGTGCTGATGCAAAACGGCAGCGAGTGCTTCGAGCGCTTCGACCTGAACCTGTACAGCGACCGGCTCGACCCGCGCAGCGGAGTTATCCCGCGCGACGCGATGCGCATAGTGCGCGACGCCGGACGCAAATTTGCCGACAACTTCCCGAACGTCTCCTCGAATCTGCTGTTTCAGGGCGGCCCCGGGCTGGGCAAAACCTTCCTCTCGGCGTGCATAGCGCGCGTCGTGGCGGAGAAGGGCTGCTCCGTGTGCTACGATTCCGCTGTCTCCGCGCTGGAAGCCTTTGAGAAGCAGAAGTTCTCCCGCGATCCCGACGAGGCGGACGCCGCCTCCGCGCGCGTACGGCGTATGCTCGACTGCGACCTGATGATTCTCGACGATCTCGGCACGGAGATGGTCACGCCGATGTCCGTCAGCGCGCTCTACACCCTCATAAACACCCGCCTTGTCAACCGGCGGAAAATGATAATCAGCACCAACTGCTCCGAGGAGGAGCTTGCAAAACGATACAGTCCGCAGATAGGCTCCCGCCTTGAGGGCGAATTTCTCTGGCTCCACTTTGCTGGGAGCGATATCCGGACGCGGAAGGGAGTTTAGAATATGCAGCACGAGATCACCCGCGCCATCCCCCTGCTTGACTCCGAAGGAAACCTCACCGAGCCCGGCTACGCCAAAAAGCTGCTGCCGGTATACCGCCGCGCCGACATCAAGGCGGGCAAAATGCGCATCAAGGAATGGGACTATTACCTTGTCAACAACGGCCGCTTCGCCCTCGCGCTCACCGTGGACGACAACGGCTACATGGGGCTTGACTCCATCTCCCTGCTGGACTTTGAAAACGGATGGGAGATCACCAACAGTCCCATGAGCTTCATGCCGCTCGGCAAGCTCCGCATGCCGGAGACCTCCGCCGTCGGCGACGTGCACCACGCCGGCAGCGGGCACAGCATCACTTTTAAAAACGACGGCAGCGGACACCGTACGCTCATCGCGCAGATGAAAAAATTCGGCCCCGCGGGATCTATATACGCGCGCGTGGAGCTGTTCGACGAGCCGGAGGAGAGCATGGTCATCTGCACTCCGTTTGATAAGCCCGGCCACTTCTACTATAACCAGAAGATAAACTGTATGCGTGCCGAGGGCGAGGTCAGCTACAACAGCGTGAAGTACGTCTTTGACCCGTCGGAGAGCTTCGCCGTGCTCGACTGGGGGCGCGGCGTGTGGACGTATCACAACACGTGGTACTGGGGCAGCGCCTCGGGTGAGC
>ENA-OUQF01001730-OUQF01001730.1-human-gut-metagenome-genome-assembly--contig:-NODE-1730-length-12448-cov-4.637053_pt1 | contig 12448 bp, 8 predicted proteins | sample MGYA00237947_ERZ548826 | MGnify/ENA primary metagenome ERZ548826 (study PRJEB26490, sample SAMN05194701) | human gut metagenome | biome: terrestrial biome; feature: human-associated habitat; material... | reverse complement strand
GAGAGATTCAGCCCGATCCGCCACAGCTTGTCAATAAGGGTGATGTGATAGCCGATGGCTATAATGCAGAACTCGACGATCTGCGTTCCATCAGCCGTCATGGCAAGGATTATCTTCTGAAGATTCAGGAGCGGGAAATAGAGAAGACAGGAATTTCGAGTCTGAAGGTAGGTTACAATAATGTTTTCGGATACTATCTGGAGGTGAGAAATACCTTTAAGGATAAGGTGCCTGAGGAGTGGATACGCAAGCAGACGCTGGCTCAGGCAGAGCGTTATATCACCCAGGAACTGAAGGAATATGAGGAAAAGATTCTGGGTGCTGATGAGAAGATTCTAGTTTTGGAAGCACAGCTCTTCAACGAACTGATAGCTGCCATGCAGGAGTATATTCCGCAGATACAGATCAATGCCAACCTCATCGCCCGTATGGACTGGCTTTTGTCATTTGCAAAGACATCTGATGAGAACCGCTACGTGCGCCCTATCGTCGATGATTCTGAGGTGCTCGACATCAAGCAGGGCAGGCATCCGGTGATTGAAACCCAACTGCCGCTGGGCGAACGCTATGTACCTAACGATGTGCTGCTCGATACCGAGAAACAGCAGATCATGATGATTACCGGTCCTAACATGGCTGGTAAATCGGCTCTGCTGCGCCAGACTGCCCTTATCGTGCTGCTGGCACAGGTAGGCTGTTTTGTGCCCGCAGAGAGCGCCCGAGTGGGACTGGTGGATAATATCTTCACAGGTGTAGGTGCAAGCGACAATATATCGCTCGGCGAATCGACCTTCATGGTAGAGATGACCGAGGCAGCTAATATATTAAATAATGTATCGCCGCGTTCATTGGTTCTCTTTGATGAGTTGGGAAGAGGAACTTCCACCTATGACGGTATTTCCATAGCCTGGGCTATCGTGGAGTATCTTCACCAGAACCCGAAGGCGCAGGCGCGCACGCTATTCGCCACTCACTATCACGAGCTGAACGAGATGGAGAAGAACTTCAAGCGCATAAAGAACTACAACGTGTCGGTGAAGGAGCTTGACGGCAAGGTTATCTTCCTGCGCAAGCTGATGCGTGGCGGATCGGAGCACTCGTTCGGTATTCATGTGGCTGAAATAGCGGGTATGCCGCGCTCGGTCGTGAAGCGTGCCGAGCACATACTGAAGCAGCTCGAAGCCGACAACGCCAGCGTGGGCGTAGAGTCTCACAAGATTGTCGGTCAGCAGAGCAGCAACGGCATGCAGCTCTCGCTCTTCCAGCTCGACGACCCCGTGCTCTGCCAGATTCGCGACGAGATTATCGGTCTCGACATCAACAACCTCACGCCGGTAGAAGCGCTCAACAAACTGTTCGAGATAAAGAAGATAGTGACGGGGCGCAGCTGAGTATAGCTTTGTTTTCTTTAGGGGATACACTTCTTAGGGGGTGCACTTGTCTCAAGTGCACCAATTGCTTTGTTGGTGCACCACTTGTTTTGTTGGTGCATCGCTTGCTTTATTAGTGCATCGCTTGCTTTGTTTGGTGCACCACTTGTTTTGTTGGTGCACCACTTGCTTTGTTGGTGCATCGCTTGCTTTGTTGGTGCATCGCTTGCTTTGTTGGTGCATCGCTTGTTTTGTTGGTGCACCACTTGCTTTATTAGTGCATCGCTTGCTTTGTTGGTGCACTTCTTGCTCTGGCAAGCGGCAAAGCCGAGCGGAGACAAGTGCACCCCCTACAGCGCCACGAAGCGGCTGGGGTTGACGCCGCGCAGCAGATAGCGGTTGAGCAGCGCGCCCGTGGGGCTGAACTCGTAGACGTAGCCGTTGGTGGCGTAGGCGCGGGCGTCGGAGACGTACATGTGGGCGGAGAAGGGCGAGATGTAGATCGCGTAGGGCGACTGCATCGAGGCTATCACGGAGTCGGCGGCGGCGTAGTCGGCGAGACCCTCAGAGGCTGCGAGCGAGGGCAGAGCGATGGTGTGCGTAGAGTAGGTGTACTCGCCCGTGAGATGCGAGTAGGCAGAGCCGAGACAGTAGAACCTGCCCTGCGCTACGCAGCAGTAGGTAGACGGGAAGTCGTAGACGCGGAACTCCTCCGAAGCCATATTCAGCACCACGGTGTGCGGCGGCGTGTTGTACATATCGCCCGCTGCATTGATGCACAGCCACTCGCGCCACTTTGCCACCGCTCCGTACAGATTCTTGCAGCCCGTGTCGATGCGCCGCAGCTCGCGCATGGTCTGCGCGTCGACCACCGAGACGGTCTGCTCGTAGCCGTGGTCTTGCGTCTGCGTGCTGTAGCCGCCCGTGTTGGCTACGTAGAGGCGCCCGTCGTAATAGGCTATACCCTCCGGCTCGTAGCCCACGTGGCAGGTGTCGACGACGAGCTTCGTGCGGAGGTCTATCTTCGCCACATAGCCGTGGTCGGCGTACGACGTTACGTAGAGGAAGCCGCGCCCGTCGGTAGCCAGACGGCGGTTGTTGGGTATGTTCTCCGTGGCGGCGATGGCGGTGCCGTCGGGGCGGATGTACTGCACGATGTTCGACCAGTTGACGGAGATGGCTATCAGCGTGTCGTTCACCTGCAGTATGTCGTTAGCCGTGTCGCCGAGTCGCTCGCCGGGGTTCTGCTGCTGAAACCAGTGGTTGGTGAGCACGCCGTGGTCGAGCAGCGAGATGGAGGCGTTGTTCATGCCCCACAGACCCTCGCAGAGGATGAGCAGGCGGTCGTCGTTGGCTGTAGGCTCACCCTTCGTGGGCGTGTCGTCGGCTGGTTCGAGCGAGCAGGCTGCGAGGAGAGCGGCGCAGAGAGCGCAGAGGAATGATTTATATATGGAGCAGATGTTCATAAATCGTTTTTTGATTTTGCAAAGATACAATATTTAGTTGTAAACCGCAGTTGCAGACCATGCAAATATCGTACTCGGAAACTTCAACGAAAATCTTCATTCTGGAGAATCGGAAACCCGAAATCGAGCGTTTTTGAACTTGCGGCAGGCTCGAAAACCATAAAAACCGACACTTTTCGATGTAAAACGACGGTTTTTGCAAACTTATAGTGAGACTTTACCGTGTAAAAGCATAGCTATTACCAAGTAAAGTCTCACGAAAAGTTTGGTTTTTCTATGTTTTTCCACTAAAAACCCTCAGATTTTATTGTCTTTCGTCCTACTTTCGCCTTTTTAAACCTCAAAACACGACTTCCATTTCTCTATAATGAACTTTTTCGCTGCACTCACTTGTACTATATTTGCATGGGGTTTGGCGGAGGGTTCCAAAGTTTTTTTGAGAAATTTTCAGAGCGCAGGAGTCAGCTTCCACAGAACACACAGAACTAACTCTAATGACCGATTTGGAACAAACATCAGGGGAGGGTGTGTCAAAACTCCCTTATTATTAAAAAAATCACAAAGCCCTGACTTTCACAAGCCAGGGCTTTGCTATGTCTAAAAGTTGTTGTAACTTTAGACCATAGAAAAATTTAACTATGGCAAAGTTACACTTTCGTTCTTATACCACCAACCAAATGGTTCTTTTTCCGCAACGAATCGATGAAAATATTGCGGAAAACGACCCCGTACGCATCGTTTCCAGCATTGTGGACCATCTTGATATGAGTTCGGTCAACAAATTATACAACGGTATGGGCAGGTGTCCGTACCATCCACGCATGATGCTCAAGGTCATCATCTATGCCTATATGAACAATATCTATTCATGTCGCCGCATAGAGCAATTGCTCCTGCGCGACATACATTTCATCTGGCTGGCAGGGTATGAAAAGCCTGACTTCATAACAATCAACCGTTTCCGCAACCGTCTGAAGGACGAGATCAACAACATATTCACGCAGCTTGTGCTCGTTCTTGCGGATAAGGGATTCGTTAGTCTCGACGTGGAGTACGTGGACGGCACGAAGATAGAGTCGAAGGCAAACAAGTATACGTTTGTCTGGCGCAAGACGGTAGAGCGTAACCGTGCCCGACTGATTGAGAAGGTAAAGGCGCTGCTTGCCCAGGTTGACGACTGCATAGCACAAGACAACGCCAGGCAGGACGAAACACTGGAAGTCACTCCGTCACTGCTTGCGGAGATTTCTGACAAAGTCAACGCCTCGCTCTCCGATCCAGAACTGGACAAGGAGGAAAAGAAGAAGCGGCGCAAGATAGCCAAGGAACTCAAGGAGCGTAGCGGTAAGCTCGGTGAATACGACCGGCATCTTGAAAATCTCGGCGATCGCAATTCCTATTCGAAGACCGACAAGGACGCCACTTTCATGCACCTGAAAGAGGATGCAATGAACGAAGGCCTGACAAAACCCGGATACAATCTGCAGATCGCTACCGAGAACCAGTTCATCACCAACTTTGCACTGTTCCCCAACCCTACAGACACCCTTACCTACATCCCTTTCATGGAGTCGTTCCGTGAGCGTTACGGACACTTTGCGTCAACGGAAGTGGCAGACTCCGGTTATGGCTCTGAGGAGAATTACGAGTTTATGGAGCTGAACGGCACCGCCGCCTATGTGAAATACAACCGCTTCCATATAGAGCACCGTCCGCAGTATGTACCGGATCCGTTCCGCTCTGAAAACTTCTATTACAACAAGGACGAAGACTATTGCGTCTGTCCGATGGGACAACACATGACACGCACCGGAACCAGCCACAAGAAAAGTGCGAGTGGATACGTCTCCAATAGGGCAACATACACAGCACAGAACTGCAAGGGATGTCCGCTACGCTGTCTGTGTTTCGATGCATCCGGGGATAAAAGTGTGATTGACCGGAACCACAAACTGGAAGCTTACAGACATAAGGCGAGTGAGCTGCTCACCTCTGAGGAAGGTTTAAGGCATAGAGGCCGGAGATGCATCGAGCCGGAAGCGGTTTTCGGACAAATTAAATACAACATGGCGTATCGTCGTTTTCGCCATTTCGGTGTAGACAAGGTCAAAATGGACTTTGCCTTCTTTGCCATTGCCTTTAATATAAAGAAAATGGTGGCAAAAATGACCAAGGGAGGACTTTTCTCTTATTTGAGGGCTTATTTGACCCATATAACGCCATATAAATTGTTTATAAGGCTCTTTTTTGCAGAAAAACAAAAACTCGTTGTACATCCACACAAGAACGTACAACGAGTTTTTAGTTATTTATATTGGGAGTTTTGACACGCCCTCCACGCCCCCCACGTTTGTCGTTGCCACGCCCCCACGTTTGTCGTTGCCACGCGCCCCACGTTTGTCGTTGCCACGCCCTCACGTTTGCTTATCCACGCCCCCACGAATACGAAAAGAGCAGAACCTCGCTACCGAAGTTCTGCTCTTTTCTGTTTAATATTATGTGCGAGCCAAGCTTTTAGAAGTTGGGTGCTTCAACGTCCCACCACAGGCGTTGCATCTGGGTGTTGGTTGCCGGCTTGTTGTTAGTGTCTTCGCTGAGTGCCGGTATGCCAGTGGCTTTGATGTTCTCCTTCGTCTGTGGGTCGTCAGATATCCATGGTATGCGGCGCATGATGTTGTCTGCCGTCTGTACCTTCGGGTCGCCAAACTTAATGGTGCCGTCGCTATGCTCTGGGTGGAGGATAGGGAAGAGCTTCGGGTAGCCAGTGCGACGGAGGTCAACCCACGACTCGTAGCTGTACGGGAAAGAAGCGATGTACTTCTGCGTGATAATCTTCTCGAGTTTTGTCTCCTTAGAGTCGCCCTCGTTCCATTTCACGCCAATCTTCGTAACGCTTGGCATATCGGGTGTCAGACCCTGTGGGTCAACGTATGCAATACCCTTCGGAGCCACTACATTCAGATAGTCGTCAACGTAATTCACATACTCTTTTCTTAGGCTATTACGATCCTCAAGATAGGCAGTGCGGATGCCTTGCTCGTAGAAACTCTGTGCTGTACCACCCATGTTCCAACCACGGAGTGCGCCCTCGGCACGGAGGAAATTAACCTCAGAGACCTTCATAAGGTAGAGCGGAGGATTGCACTCGGAGAAATAAGTCCTATCAAGCGTAGAATATCCACAGTATGGGTTAGTCGATGCAGCCTGACCTTCACCTGGTATCACACCATTGCGCATACCTATAAACATTGTTCCCTCAGAAGTAGTGGCAGGAGCAGATGTACCAGAAACAGCCTGCTTGCTCTTTTCCAAAGCTATGCTGTTCTTTGTGAAAAGATACTTCATGTATGGGTGGTCGAGGTTCTGAAGCAGATTAATGAACGAAGCACCCATGACGATATCACGCCAATTCGTAATATCAACAAGCGGGTGATCATAACCAAAACGAGATGGGAATAATCCAATCTCGTCAGCCTCATTCTCAATCACACCGCCTGCTACCGCTTCCTCTGCCCATTGCTTGGCTGTTGCAGGTTCCACCTTGCTCATGTGTATCGCCATACGGAGCCTCAAAGAGTTGGCAAAGCGAATCCACACACTGAGGTCTGAAGCGTCAGCATAGTCTGAAGAGAGTAACTGCACGCGAGTTTTGATAATACTTCCAATTTGTTTTTTGTAAGCATCAGAGCGATGATCCTTATAGTACTTTAGACATTCTATTGCAGCATCAAGGTCGGCTTTTGCTTGATAGTAAATTGTGCGCACATTGTTGTAGATAAATGATCCCTCATAAAACAAACCTTTGTGGTCGTAGTAAGGCATCGGACCGAAGAGATCTACGTTCTCGATAGCAGAATAGTTGAACAGCATAAGATATATAGCCTTAATCTCTGGCATATAGTCAATCTTCTCTGCGTTCAGAGTAGGAGCCATATCGAGTTTCATCGAACTGAAACCTGCATCAGGACCACCGATACAACCCTTGCAGAGGTCGTATGTAGAACGCAATGTGAAGTTAGAGTACGGGAAGTCTGAGTGAGGTACGCAGAAATACTGCACGTAGCAGTCTGGACCGAATGTATAACAGAACTGATAACCATGTGTAGCAAGCGGGTTACCATCATTACCACCACGCATACCGTATACAGCCTTAAGCGCAGAACCCAGTTGGGTACGCATTTCTTTAACAGCCTGCTTTAGTTCATCTGCTGAAATATCCTTTTTATAGTCAAGATTTATCTCTCCTGTTTTATGTGCAGTCCAATCGAAGGATACGTTGTCTACGTTGTAGAACTCGTCGTAGCGCTCGTCGTTGTACTCATCGTTTGTAGTTACCGTTACCCCCACATAGTTCTCTGTGTTAGATAACTTACGCAAACTCGATACGTCGAATTTGGTACTTGTGCCATCCTTTTGGTTTATGGTTGCCGTTCCTTTGTATTCTACTCGTTGTGCATTAGCTTCTGCCACGCCAATTCCGAGCATTGCTGCGAGTGCAAGGGCGAAAATGGTTGATGTCTTCTTTTTCATAATAGTGGTAGCATTTAGTTTTTAGCTATTTTTACAACATTCTTTCCGGCACGCACTATGTATGTGCCGTTGGCGAGATTGTCGAGTTCAATGACAACAGTGTCGCCGTCAGCCTTTACCACAGTCTGCACCTGCGTACCGTCGGTGCGGAACACGCCCACTGCGCCTTTTGCGCCATGCACAACGATGCGGTTGCCCTGAACGTTCATGTCCGTCTGTGTGTCGGCTACCGACTCAACATCTGTAGCCTCGTCAGAGAAGAAGTATTTCTTCACCTCTTGTTTGTTGAAATTCAACTCTGTTTGTCCTGCCACAGCGTCGTAGAACTGCACAATCAGTTGTGTACTATTGAAAGATACAGTTGGGTAATTGCTTAGCAGCAAACTCTGCTCGCTGCCGTCGGCGAAAACAAGAGTCATGTATTTGGCTGCCGAAGCAGGCAGCATACACGATGCACCAAATAGTAGTGTTAGTAATAGCTTTTTCATAAGCAATCTTTGTTTAATTATTAATAGTTTTTATGAGTCGTTGGTTTGTTATAGGATATCGTTCAAACAATATATTAGTTAGATGCAAAAGTATATATAATTATGTAAACATAGAACTTTTATTGTACATTTTGGTATTTGACGACTCAAGACTACGTGTTTTTCAGGCCGCATCAACCGATGCAGACATTCGCATCGACCGACGCAGACAACCGCACCGACCGATGCAGATGCTATATGGCGTACTTTGATGCGCCCAAAGTAGCGTTTTGTGATTAATGTTTTGTAACTTTGCATGTGTATAAAACCACTATAACTAAAAACAAATCAAACAAATATGCAGATAAACAAGACAATAGCGCTCTCGCTGCTCGCGGCGTGGGCGGCACAGCCGACGATGGCGGCGAAGAAGCAGAGGGCGAAGGCGGACACGTCGCGACCGAACGTGATTATGATTGTGGCTGACGACCTCGGCTACGGCGACCTCGAATGTTACGGCGCGAAGAACGTCGAAACGCCTAACGTGAACCGACTCGCTGCCGAAGGCGTGCGCTTCACCGATTGTCATGCGGCTGCTTCTACCTCAACGCCATCGCGCTACTCGCTGCTCACGGGCGAGTATCCGTGGCGCCGACCGGGCACGGACGTGGCGCCAGGCAATGCGGCGATGATTATAAAGCCCGAGCAGTTCACCATAGCTGACATGTTCCGCTCGCAGGGCTACGCTACGTGCGCCATAGGCAAGTGGCACTTAGGACTCGGCGACCGAACCGGCGAGCAGGACTGGAACGCTCCGCTGCCGGCGTCGCCTGCTGACATAGGTTTCGACAACCACTACATCATGGCGGCTACTGCCGACCGTGTGCCCTGCGTGATTATCGAGGACGGCATGGTGGCTAACTACGACGAGTCGGCGCCTATCGACGTGAACTACTACCATAACTTCGAGGGCGAACCTACGGCGCGCGAGCATCCAGAGCTGTGTTACAACCTGCAGTCGTCGCACGGACACGACCAAGCGATAGTGAACGGCATCGGACGCATCGGATATATGAAGGGCGGAGGTAAGGCGCTGTGGAAGGACGAGAACATCGCTGACTCGATAACAGGCTACGCCGTCAACTACATCAAGCAGCACGCCGACCGCCCGTTCTTCATGTACTTCGCCACAAACGACGTGCATGTGCCGCGATTCCCGCACGAGCGATTCCGCGGCAAGAGCGGCATGGGCTTGCGCGGCGACGCTATCGTGCAGTTCGACTGGTCGGTGGGCGAGATTATGCGCACGCTCGAACGACTCGGCATCGCCGACAACACAATCATATTGCTCACCAGCGACAACGGACCCGTCACCGACGACGGATATGTAGACCGCGCCGACGAACTGCTCAACGGACACTCGCCGCAGGGGCCGTGGCGCTCGGGCAAGTACTCGGCTTACGAAGGCGGAACGGCTGTGCCCGTCATCGTGCGCTGGAAGGCTGGCGGAGTGAAGGCTGGCGCGACGTCGGAAGCGCTCTTCTCGCACATCGACCTGCTGGCGTCGTTCGGCTCGCTCATCAACGCACGCATACCGAAGGGCGCTGCCGTAGACAGCGAGAACCGCATCAGTACGCTCCTTGGCAACGACCGCACCGACCGTCCGTACGTCATCGGCATGGCTAACAACCATGTGCTCTCCGTGCGCACCAAGCAGTGGAAATACATAGAGCCGAACGACGGCGCAAAGACCATCGGCTGGGCGGCTACGCTCAACGGCGAACGCGTGGAGACAGGCAACAATCCGCAGCCGCAGCTCTACGACATGCAGAAAGACATTAAGGAGGAGCACAACGTGGCGCTCGAAAACGCACAGACCGTGTTCGACCTGCAGAACGTATTGCGCCGCGAAAGGGCCAAATAGATGAGGCTGAGTAGCGGAAACACCCCAATTCTTGTGATAAACAGCAAACTGTTTGCCCAATTCCTATAAATAATGTACCTTTGTAGGTTGATAGGAAACAAAAACAAACAGGAAATAAAAAATAAACAAAATATGGGAAAGATAATTCTTACGGGTGACCGTCCTACAGGTAAGCTCCACTTGGGTCACTATGTAGGCTCGCTCCGCCGCCGCGTCGAACTGCAGAACGCTGGCGATTTCGACCGCATGTTCGTCTTCATGGCAGACGTGCAGGCTCTCACCGACAACGCAGACAACCCCGAAAAGATTCGCCAGAACATTATCGAGGTGGCGCTCGAGTACCTCTCGGCTGGTCTCGACCCCGAGAAGTGCACGCTGTTCATACAGAGTCAGATACCGGAGCTCGCCGAGCTTACTACCTATCTGATGAACCTCATCACCGTGTCGCGCGTTCAGCGCAACCCGACTGTGAAAACCGAGATAAAGATGCGCAACTTCGAGGCTAACATTCCGCTCGGCTTCTTCTGCTACCCCGTGAGCCAGGCTGCCGACATCGCTCTGTTCAAGGCTACAACCGTGCCTGCAGGCGAAGACCAGGAGCCGATGATTGAGGTGACACGCGAGCTTGTGCGCCGCTTCAACCAGACATACAGCGAGGTGCTCGTTGAGCCGGAGATCATGCTGCCCGAGAACGCTACGGCACGCCGTCTGCCAGGTACCGACGGCAAGGAGAAGATGTCGAAGTCGCTCGGCAACTGTATCTACCTCTCAGATTCAGCCGCTGAGGTGTGGAAGAAGGTGAAGAAGATGTCGAATGGTGCACCGCGCATGAGCATGGACGAGCCGGGCAACCTCGAAGGCAACGCCGTGTTCACATACCTTGAGGCGTTCAGCACACCCGACGACTTCGCTGAGTTCTGGCCCGAGTACAAGACACTCGACGAGCTGAAGGACCACTACGTGCGTGGCGGCATCGGCGACGGCACAACGAAGAAGTTCCTCAACAACGTGCTCAACAAGATGCTCGACCCGATTCGCGAGCGCCGCGCAGAGTACGAGAAGGATATCCCCGAAATCTACAACATCCTGCGCAAGGGTTCGGAGGCTGCGCGCGAGACAGCGGCTCAGACAATGGACGAGGTGCGTCGCGCAATGCAGATCGACTACTTCAACGACGCTGCGCTCATTCAGCAGCAGGCTGAGAAGTTCCGCAAGTAAAAGGATGCCATAACCATCCTATGAAAAAGGGCAAAACTCACGATTAATGAGTTTTGCCCTTTTTATATATCGTTATATACGACTTGGCTTTTTATATATCGTTTACGGCTGGCTCTCGCCCTCCACATACTCCTCAAGGAACATGTGCTCGCCGTCGAATACGGCGTAGGTGAACTGCGTTATCCAGTCGCCGAGAATCATCATGCGTGTCTTTTTCGAGAGGAAGAGGTCGAGCTCTATGTGTCGGTGTCCGAACATGAAGTAGTCGACATCGTTGTGTGTCTTCATGTACTGCTTCGCAAAGAGCACGAGATGCTCGCGGTCTTCGCCCATGTACGGCTGTTCCTTGCCGTCGGCACGTTTCAAGCGCGAGTGCTTCGCCCAAGTGAGTCCGAACCACATTGCCCAGCGCGGGTGCAGCGAGTTGAACAGCACTTGGCACGTGCGGTTGTGGAACACGCTCTTTATGAACTTGAAGCGGCGGTCGGGGTCGCCCAGTCCGTCGCCGTGCGCTATGTAGAACACCTTGTCATAAATCTCCACCGTCTCGGGCTTGGTGTGTACAATCAGTCCGCACTCCTCCTCGAGGTATCCGTATGTCCAGATGTCGTGGTTGCCGGTGAAGTAGTGCTCCTCCACGCCCATGTCGGTCAGCTCCGAGAGCTTGCCCAGGAAGCGCGTGTAGCCCTTCGGCACCACGTAGCGCCACTCACACCAGAAGTCGAACATATCGCCCAGCAGATAGATGGCGCGCGCCTTTGTCTTTATCGAGTCGAGAAACCTCACGAGTCGGCGCTCCTGCGTGCGACCGTGGTCGATAGCCCACGAACCGAGGTGGGCATCGCTAAGGAAATATACATTTTTCATGCGAATTCAACATTGGTTAATTCAAAATCGGCGCAGCCTACCATTCTTGTTATAGCAAGCGGCATAGCCGAGCGCAAAACTCACTATTCAAAGCTCAAGATTCGACCTTGTTAGTCGAATCCAAGCTCTATCTTTGCCTCCTCCGTCATCATGCTCTGGTCCCATACAGGCTCGAAAACGAGGTTCACGTTAGCCGACTTCACATGCTCGAGCGAGTCTACCTTCTGTCGCACGTCCTCAAGTATGAAGTCGGCGGCGGGGCATGTAGGCGCTGTGAAAGTCATGTCGATGTCTACGTTGCCGTCGTCCTGCACGTCAATCTTGTATATCATGCCGAGGTTCCAGATGTCTACTGGAATCTCCGGGTCATAAACAGTCTTCAGTACGTCTACTATTCTCTCTTCTATCTGTGTCTTTTCTTCTTGTGTCATAATATTTTTTTATAGTTTTCCTTCTTCTCTATAGCTATAATATTTCCCGTCGCACACTATTATATGGTCGAGGAAGTATAGTCGCATGGTTTCGCAGGCATCCTTTATCTTTTTTGTTATCTGGTCGTCCATACGACTTGGTTTGTTGTTATTACTCGGATGGTTGTGGCAAATG
>ENA-OUQF01001726-OUQF01001726.1-human-gut-metagenome-genome-assembly--contig:-NODE-1726-length-12468-cov-19.738983_pt1 | contig 12468 bp, 9 predicted proteins | sample MGYA00237947_ERZ548826 | MGnify/ENA primary metagenome ERZ548826 (study PRJEB26490, sample SAMN05194701) | human gut metagenome | biome: terrestrial biome; feature: human-associated habitat; material... | reverse complement strand
TCATCGGCTTCTTCGGCGAAGGCACCGGCCTGTTCGCAGGCGGCGACTGGAGGCAGCTGGTCGTCCAGCTCATCGTCGCTCTCGTGGCCATCGTCTGGTCCGCCGTCATCACCGGCATCATCGCCTTCGCTCTGGAGAAGACGATCGGCTGGCGCGTCACCGAAGCCCAGGAAGTCGGCGGCATCGATCTTGCCGACCAGGGCGAACGTGCTTACGATTTTGCTGGTACCGCCAGCTCCGTCCTCAAGGAGGTGAAGTGAGATGAAGCTCATTACCGCTATCATCCAGCCCCATAAACTCGACGATGTCAAGGAAGCCCTCGCAGCCGCGGGCGTGCACGGCCTGACCGTGTCCGAGGCAAACGGTTATGGCCGTCAGCGCGGCCACACCGAGGTCTACCGTGGCGCCGAATACACCGTGGATCTCATTCCGAAGATCCGCATCGAGGTGCTGTCCGACGACGCCGATGCCGAAACCCTGGTTGGCGTGATCGTCAAGTCCGCCGGCTCCGGCACCATCGGCGACGGTAAGGTCTGGGTGGCTCCGCTTGACTCGGTGACCCGCGTGCGCACCGGCGAAACCGGTTCCGCCGCCATCTGATCCGTCCGGCCTTGTGATCGGGCCGATTCGGACAAGATGAAATAAAGCCCCCCGGGCTTGAAGTTCGGGTTATCAATTACGACACATCCCCGTACGTGCCTCGCGCCGTGCGGGGATTGTCATAAGTCGTCATAGGTTTCATAAGGAACGTGCGTTATGACTTCAGCAGTCGATGGTCTCAAACAACGGTTCATGGCCATGAGCCAGCCCGACGCCGACGGCGTCTACCGCAATGGCGCGGCGAAACGCAAAGCCCGCACGGACTTGGCCATGGGCAATCTCACACAGTTGTGGAACGAAGCCTGCGAGGCGGTTTCCTTCGACGTGCCGGCAACCGGCATCGGCCTCGGCGCGGTCGGTTCGCTGGCACGTGGCCAGGTAGGCCCCAGCTCCGACCTTGATCTGGCGGTCATCTACGAACCGCACGCGCTGACCGACCAGCAGCTCAACGAGCTCGCCAACAAACTGTGGTATCCGATCTGGGATTCCGGCCTCGACCTCGACCAGTCGGTACGTACCGTCGCGCAATGCGAGGCCGTCACCGACCGCGACCTGCCCGCAGCTATGGGATGGTTGGACGTGGTGCCGATCGCGGGGGACACTGGACTTATCGAAAGCACAGCCGTATCCATATTGGAACGATGGCGCAAGGCCGCGCGCAAACGTCTGCCGGAACTGCTCGGCTCCGCCAAATCGCGCCTCGACGAATTCGGCCGCATGGCCTACATCAACCAGCCGGACATCAAGGAGGCACGTGGTGGCCTGCGCGACTCCGTATTGGTGTCCGCGCTCGCCGCATCCTGGCTTGCCGACCGTCCGCACGGCACGTATGACGACGCCGTCGAACGGTTGCTGGACGTGCGCGACTGCATCCATCTGGTCGCCGGCAAAGATACGAACATGCTGCTATCGCCCTACCAAGCCAAAGTCGCGGCGATGCTCGGTCTGGCCGATCCGACGCTGCCCGATGGCGAACGTGAGGCGAAGTCGATCGACGATCTGCAAACGTTGCTGGCACGCGTCGGCCGTCAGATCGCGTTCTCCCTTGATTCCACCGCGTCGCGCGCCGAGCATTCGCTGACGCACGACAAGCCGCGATTCGCCTTCTTCCAAGTGTTCCAGCCGCGCGGCGGCGGCAAACGTCAGGCACCGACCTTCGATGTGATCGCCCCCGGCGTGGCCAAGCATGAAGAGGAAATCGTGCTCGCTCCGGGCGCGGAACCGGCCGCCGACCCGAACCTCGTGCTGCGCGTGGCCGTCGCGGCCGCGGAATTCGGCCTGCCGATCGCCCCGGGAACGTTGCGGAATCTCAAAAAATGCCCTATCGGCGACCGCAACTGGACGGACGAATCGCGTGAACTGTTCATACGACTGCTGGCTTCCGGCCCCGCGCTGCTCAACGTGTGGGAAGACATCGATTTCATCGACGTGCCCGGCAAGCTCATCCCCGAATGGTTGGGCGTGCGCAACCGGCCAAGCGCGTCCGCCGCGCACCGCTATACGATCGACCGGCACATGGTGGAGGTCGTCACGCGGCTCGGCCGTGAAACACCCAGCGGTGGGCGGTACGACGACCGGCATTACGAGGCGCTGCTGCTCGCCGGCATCCTGCATGACATCGGCAAACGACCGGGGGTGGCCAACCATGCGGCGGAAGGCGCTCGGCATGCGACCGTGGTCGTGGAACGCATGGGATTCGACCGCGACATCGTCCGCTGGGTCACGCTGCTGGTACGCGAGCATCTGACATTGTCGGAGTTCGCCACAGGCCGCAATCCCAATGATCCCAACGTCGGCGATGATCTGGCCGGCCGGCTCGACCATAATCCCGTGCTGCTCGACATGCTGTTCGACCTGACCCGCGCCGACGGCTCCTCGTTGGGGGCCACGTCCGGCGAGACCATCTCCAAACAGTACGGGTGGAGCAAATGGCGTGAAACGTTGGTGCGCACCATGTACAACGCCACCCGATACCACATGTGAGCGCCGGTTTCTCGCATGCGCCAAGCCGATATGCCCCCGTATTTCTCGTCGTTTACGGAAAAGCGGGGTGCATATCACCTTCCGTTCACTTCGGCAAATCGAAATAAGGGAATCGGGGTACATGCTTTAGGATGTCCCCAAGTTGTCCACTCAGTTATCCCCACTCTGTGGATAAGTCGAAACGTTTTCCACATGGTTATCCCCAATATGTGGATAACTCGGCTTTTTCCGACTTTCTTATCCACACCAAAGCCATTCGCGCGTGTCGTTCGGTGGATGCGGAGATTCATCCATAATCTCAATGCAACACCGGTCGTGACGGCACGCACGTATTATGGTTTTCCTCGGTATTGAACACATTCGATTGACTGCTGCGGTTGGAGGGACATGGCGGAGAACGACTCTTGGAACAACGGTTCGGCGCAGAACCGCGGATTTTCGAACGCTGGAAACGGTGCGAACGGCATGAACGGCCGATCCGGCCAAGCCGTGCGCGACGCCCTGTTCGACCGCGTGCCGCCGCATGACGACGCCGCCGAAATGGCGGTGTTGGGCGGCATGCTGATGAGCAAGGACGCCATCGGCGAAGTATCGCAGATGATCGACGTGTCCGACTTCTACCAGCCACGCAACCAAACCGTGTACGAAGCGGTCATCAAACTGTTCTCGGCCTCCCAGCCGGTCGACGCCGTGCTGGTGGCCAACGAGCTGCTCGCCGAAGGCAATCTGGAAAAAGTGGGTGGCTCCGACTATCTGCACAGCCTGGTCGCATCGGTTCCGACCGCCGCAAACGCCACGTATTACGCCGACATCGTGCATCAGCGCGCCATCCTGCGTAATGTGATCGCGGCCGGCACCAAAATCGCACAGCTCGGCTACACCGCAGAAGGCTCGCAGGCCGAAGACGTCGTCAACCTGGCGCAGGCCGAAGTATATGAGATGTCCACCGGCAAAGTGCGGCAGGACTACGCGCCGATCGGCACCGTCATCGCCGATACGCTTGACCAGCTCGACCGTCTGCAAAGCGGCGAAGTGTCCCGAGGCGTGCCGACGGGCTTCCGCGACATCGACGACGTGACGCAGGGCCTGCAGCCCGGCCAGATGATCGTCGTGGCAGGCAGGCCGGCCATGGGCAAGTCCACACTCGGTGTGGATTTCGCCCGTTCCGCGGCACTGCATCACGGATTGACGACCATCATCTTCAGCTTGGAAATGAGCAAAAACGAGTTGGCGCAACGTATCATCTCCGCTGAATCCAACATTCCGCTCGCCGCCATGCGCCGCGCGGACGACATCACGCCGGAACGTTGGGCCATCCTGAACGAGTTGCAAGGCAAGCTGCAGAACGCGCCCCTGTTCATCGACGACAGCCCGAACATGAGCCTGATGGAAATCCGCGCGAAATGCCGCCGACTGAAGCAGACGAACGATTTGAAACTCGTCGTCATCGACTACCTGCAGCTCATGACCTCCGGCAAGGCCGTGGAAAGCCGCCAGCAGGAAGTGTCCGACTTCTCCCGTGCGCTGAAGCTGCTCGCCAAGGAGCTGGAAGTGCCGGTGGTGGCACTGAGCCAGCTGAACCGTGGCCCCGAAATGCGTCAGGACAAGAAGCCGCAGCTGTCCGACCTGCGTGAATCCGGCTCTATCGAACAGGACGCCGACGTGGTGTTCCTCGTGCACCGTCCGGACGCCTACGACAAGGAGGACCGCCCGGGCGAGGCCGACATCATCATGGCGAAGCATCGTAACGGTCCGACCGACACGTTCAATCTTGCGTTCCTTGGCGCGTATTCGAAGTTCAAGGACATGCCCCAGGATTACCAGTCCCAGCAGGAGGCGGTGTGATATGGCTTGGAATTCCTTCGCGACCCCGTTGATCGGCAAGGCCGTGCGCGCGGCCTCCCGTTTGGCGCACGGCGGTGGCAGCGCGTTCCCCGGCAAAATCGTGGAACGCATCGACCCGCAATTCCTGTCGCGCACATTGGCGCAACTGCCGCTCGGCGTGGTGCTCGTCTCCGGCACGAACGGCAAAACCACCACCACACGCATGGTGGCCAGCATGCTGCAATCGCTCGGATTGAAGGTGTTCACCAACCCGACCGGCTCGAACTTCACCCGTGGCGTGGTTTCGTCGCTGCTTGCGGAAGTCTCGCTTTCCGGCAAACTCGACGCCGACATCGCGGTGCTGGAACTCGACGAGGCGTACGCCGTGCATTTCGTCAAGCAGGTGCCGCCCGACTACTGCCTGCTGCTCAACGTGATGCGCGACCAGCTTGACCGTTTCGGCGAGATCGACAACACCGCGCGACTGCTGTCCAAAGCTGCGGAAGCCACCACCGGTACCGTCGTGCTCAACCGTGAGGACCCGCGCATCGCCCGTCTTGCTGACGTGGCGCATACGGAAGACGGCGTGGAAGTACGCTACTTCGGCCTTGACGAATCGTTGCGCGGCTTCTTCCCGTCGGATGACGACATGAGCACCACTGTTGACGCGGAAGCGCACGACAGTGCGGAACATGGCGGAAATATTGGCGATTCGGGCAATGCCGGCGATACTGCCGATGCCGTTGCGGCTGCCGCGCCGGTCACATCGCAACCGCAGGACGGTCCCGACGCGCTGCCCGCCGACGTGACGTTGCGCGCCGTGGGCGACCACCGCGCCACCTTCGCGATCGACGGCGAAACGTATGAGACGGCCGTGAAACTGGAAGGCGTATACAACCTGTACAACGCGGCCGCCGCGCTCGCCGTGGTGCGCGCCGTCGCAGCGGACGCGCAGGCGATGTTCCTGCCGTTCGAAGACGCGCTCGCCGACAGTGTCGACGCGGACGGTGCCGATACCGGTACCGAAATGGACGGCAACGGCTCGCATGACGCCATCGACCAGGCCGCTGCGGACGAGATTCTGCGCGCGGCAGGCGTCTCACCCCGTATGATCGCCTTCGCGCACGCCACCACGCAGGCCATGATCGACACCGCCGGCGAGGTCACACCGGCATTCGGCCGAGGCGAGGTCATCACCGTGAACGGCACTCCCGTGGAACTGCTGCTCGTCAAAAACCCCATGGGCTTCCGCCTGTCGTTGGCCTCGTTCAAGCCCGAAGGCTGCGACACCATGATCTGCATCAACGACGAATACGCCGACGGCCGCGACATGAGCTGGCTGTGGGACGTGGACTTCACCTCGCTGCGCGGCACCGGCGTCAAAGCCGTGTCCGGCGTACGCGCGTGGGACATGGCCCTGCGCCTCGAATACGATCAGGTGCCGGTCGAATCGGTCAGCACCGACCTGGAGGAATCGGTCGTGAACTTCGTGAACGCGAATTCTGGCACCCCCAAACACATCTACTGCACGTACACGGCCATGCTGAAAACGCGTGCCGCGCTCGCCAAAATCGCCGACGTGGCCGACGCCGGCGTGGGCAAGTGAGCGCCGCGCGAAACGAAACCGCGCAATCGCAAAGCAAAACAGCGGAAGGAAGACGAGGAGACGATATGAGCCAGGTCATCGACATCGTGTCGCTGTATCCGAAGGATATGAACATCTACGGCGATTCCGGCAACGTGCTCACCATCCAGCGCCGGCTCGCGCTGTACGGCTACGAGCCGCGCGTACACGCCTACAACCAGGGCTGCGACTGGCCCGAGCACGTGGACATGATTCTGGGTGGCGGCGGCCAGGACACCGGCCAGAAGAAGATCATCGACGACTTCTTCCAACGCGCCGACCTGCTGCGTTCGCTCGCGGCGGACGGCGTGCCGATGCTGATGATCTGCGGCCTGTACCAGCTGTTCGGCGAGTATTTCGAAACGGTCGACGGCTCCCGACTCGACGGCATCGGCGTGATTGGCGCGTACACGGTCGGCCAGGAAACACGCATGATCGGCAATCTTACGGAAACCTCCGCCGATTTCGGCAAGATCATCGGCTACGAAAACCATTCCGGACAGACGTTCCTGCGTGACGGCGTGCAGCCGCTCGGCACCGTCGAACAGGACGGCACCGGCAACAACGGCGAGGACCATACGGAAGGCGCGCGCGTCCACAACGTGATCGGCACGTACATGCACGGCTCGCTGCTGCCGAAGAATCCCGCGATCGCCGATTTCCTGATCCGCACCGCCGTCGAACGCCGTTACGGCACGTTCGATCCGGCCGCCGCCGGACAGACGGACGCGCAACGGGCCGCCCTGCATCGCATCGACGAAATCGCCGACCGTGCTCGTCGCGTGGCCATGTCCCGTCCGCGCTGACGGCTGCCATGCCGGTTCGCCGGCAATCGCACCGCCTGCGCTGAACGCCGGATATCCGCCACTTTTTATGCGATTGACCGGTTTCGCTCGGCGCAGATGTGAAGAAAATGCGATAGAGTGGTACCACCATCACCTAAAGGAGGACATCATGGCTGATTTTAATTTTGGTGACGGCCTGCGCAAGGTCTTTCTCGCCGGCGTCGGTGCCTTGGCGACCACTGTTGAGAAGAGCCAGGAAATCGTCGACGACCTCGTCAAGAAGGGCGAGCTGACCGTCGAGCAGGGCAAGGCCCTCAACGCCGAACTCAAGCACAAGGTCGAAGAGGCTAAGGAAGCCCCTGAGGCCAAGGATGCAGCCCCGGCCGAAACCGAAGACAAGGCCGAGTAGCTCCAGTCTTTCGTATCGCCGTCTGCCGCGCATGTGAGCGCCCGGACGGCGATTTGCTATGCCCGCGCGACGCCGGCGAAACGTTCGTCTGGCATCGCGGGCTTTCCAGCCGATTTCCCAACCGTTTGCGAGCAGTGACATGTCTTTGAAACACCCATCCGACAAGCCGGACGCGGCACGCCCCGAAAGCGTGGAGCCCGTCACGCTGTCCGACAGGGTCAACGCGGTCATCGACCCCACGGCCGACCCTTCGCCGGACGCCGCCTCCCAAGCAAACGGACTGACGGATGAGCTTGCCCACGAATCCGCGGACGATGCCGGCGAAACGGACGATACCGGCAAAGCGGCCGGTGCCAACGCGCAATCGTCCGAAACCATCGGCATCTTCGGAGCGCGCAAAGACACGTTCTCCGCGCGCTACCATCTGACCCGCCGCGGCAAACTCCGGCGTCTTGCGCAAATCGCGCAGATCGCCAACAAATTCGACGTGGTTCACGGACTCACGCCCGTCAAAATGCGTCTCATGCTCGAAGCGCTCGGCCCCACGTTCGTCAAGGTCGGACAGATCCTGTCCATGCGCTCCGAAATCCTGCCGCAATCGTTCTGCGACGAACTGTCCAAACTGCGCGCCGACGCCGACCCCATGCCATACAGCACGGTGCTGCAGGTGCTTGAGGACGAATACGGCCGGCCCGTGGACGAGATCTTCGACCATATCGACCCCACCCCGCTCGGCTCGGCCAGCCTTGCGCAGGTGCATCGTGCGAAACTGCTCACCGGCGAGGACGTGGCCATCAAAGTGCAACGTCCGGGCGTGCGCGAAACCATGGCGCAGGACGTGTCCATCATGCGCACCATCGCGGGAATCGCCACCAAAACCATGCGCAGCGCGCAGGTGGTGGACCTGTCCGGCGTGGTCGAGGAACTGTGGGACACCTTCGAATCGGAAACCGACTTCCTCATCGAAACGCGCAATCTGGCGGAATTCAAACGATTCTGCGAACGCTACAAATACATGGACTGCCCGAAGCCGTACCCGGAACTATGCACCGAACACGTGGTGGTCATGGATTACGTGGAAGGCATCTCCGTCTCCCATCCGGACGAGCTGCTTGCAGCCGGCTACGACCTGAAGGAAATCGGCACCAAACTCGTGGACAACTACGCCACGCAGGTACTCGACGAAGGCTTCTTCCACGCGGACCCGCACCCCGGCAACATCATGGTGCGCGGTGGGCAGATCGTGCTGCTCGACCTGGGCATGACTGGCCGGCTCAACGCCAAAACCCGTTCCGTGCTGAAGGACATGATCTTCGCCGTGGCCGAGCAGGATTCCCCCAAGCTTGCCGACGGTCTGCTGCGTTTCGCCGGAGCTGAGGCCGATCCGGAGGATTATCCGGCATTGCTGGCCGATCTGGACGTGATCGTCAAGGAATTCGGCACAGTGGACCTGGCCGAACTGGACATCGCCGCCATGCTGACGGCCCTGACGCAGATGGCGCAACGCCACGGCATCGAAGTGCCGAGCACCGTCACCACGGTCGGCCGCGCGCTGGTCACGTTGGAGGGATTGCTTGACGAATTCATTCCCGACGTGAACATGATCCAGATCATCTCCGACCACATCGCGTCGAGCACGTCGAAGAAGGATTTCGCCAAGGACGAGACGAAATCGCTGGCTCTCGAAAGCCATCAGGCGCTGCACAGTCTGCTTGCCGCCGCCAACGAGCTGAAAGTGGCGTCCCGCATGCTCACGCGCGGCCAGCTGCGCGTCAATATGGAGATGGTCGGTTCGCAGGAGCCGATCCACCTGCTCGCCAACATGGTGAACAGGCTTACGATGGCGCTTATCGTGGTCGGCCTGTTCATCGGCTCGTCGATTGTGTATTACGCGGGCATCAAGCCGGTGATTTTCGGCATTCCGATTGTCGGTTTCCTCGGCTACGTGATCGCGTTCATCCTGTCCGTCTGGATTGTGTTCGACATCTACTTCAAGGGACGCGATTCGAAGAAGCGGTAGCCGGGCGTCTTGCGTTGCGGGTGGCTTGTGTTGCGGCGCGCTCGCATTCGTGTTGGTGATTGCGTTCATATCTGCGTTTGCGATTGCATTTGCGTTCCCGGATTATTCGATAGGACACGGCTTTTTGCTGAATAATCAGACAGGTTGTCAATGATTTCACTCCCCCTAATATGGACCCATTGACGGGGTACTATTTTGGTGGCATAATGCTCAATGTCGACGATGACATCACCACCCGGTTCCCATGGAGGAGAGGACATGCAGGCTGGGAAATCCCAGCGAAGCGTGCTCGCGCTCGTGATCACCTGTGCCCTGATTCTTGGATTTGGTATACCCCTTATTCCCCTTGTCGGAGTGGATTCCGCCGAAGGGACGGAGGTCTCCGTCGCTTCTGACGTTGCCACCGTCTCCGCCGAAAACAGCCTGCAGAACGGCAGTTTCGAACAGCCGGCCGTGTACCAGTACCGTGAAACCGGCGATGTTCCGTATTGGAAATCCACCACGACTTCAGGCAACATCGAAATCGGCAGTGTCTTCAAAAACGGCAACGGAGACAATGACTCCCTGCACATGCGCACCGGCGAGAAAGTGGCCGCGGCCGAAGGCAGCCAATTCGGCAAGCCGGCCACGTCGAACGGCAACTATTCGATCTACCAGCGGCTCGCCACCACACAAGGCGCGAAATACCGATGGTCCCTGAAGCACAGGGCGCGTCCGTCCGGTTCGAAGAGCGGTTTCGATACACTCGCGGTCGTCACCGCGGACACGCATGGCGCCGAACCGCCATCGTTCTCATGGGGTGGCGGCACCGACCTGTTCCACAACATGTTCGAGTGGATGTTCGGCAACGGTTGGGACAGCCCCGGCTGGACCTTCCCCGACAGCGGCGTCTTCAGCCAGTACACGCGCAACGGATGGAACGAATACGAAGGAGAATTCGCGGCGGACGGCGACGACACCGTATTCGCGCTGGCGTCTACAACACGCTCAACGGCAACCTCGCATACGGCAATCTCGTGGACGACGTGTCCGTTGCCGCGGAAGGCGGCGACGGCGGCAACCTCGTGACCAACGGCGGTTTCGAATCGCCATCGCTTACCAAGGACGGCGAAACGGGCTCCGCCAACGCTCCGGCCAACGCCGCAACGCAGCGGCCCGTACCCCGCATCACGCCGCCGATTGGCCGCATAGCCTCACCGTCTCAGTCCGCTAATAAAAGGCGATTAGCCAGTCTTACCGGCTTGGTAATCGCCCTTCCGTATTTTGTCCCGCGAAAGTCCGTTCCTGGTAACAAAATGCGGAAGGGGAACGATCGGCGATACCCCCTTTTGCTCACGACTTACGATTTTGCGTATCTTTGGCGGGATGTGCGTCAAAAAAGACGGAAAAACAGGCGATTTATACCCCCTACCATGCTTTGTGGCACCCTCTTTCGCTCACGACTGTGCCAAACCGGCCTAAATCGCAAGTCGTGAGCAACAGGGCGCACCTGCCAGGCTCCACCACCGGCTCGGCAATCGCCCTTCCATATTTTGCCCGCGAAAGCCTTTCGAGGCCGACGTGGGTGCCGTTAGAGCGTGGGAATCGCCATATGCAACGACGAAACTGAATAATCGGTGAAATCGTGAGCGAAAACCGGCAAACTGGGTTACGCTCGTAACAAGTGGCTCATTGCGCGCGCAAATGCGGTGAGCAGGGTCAATCGCAAGGGAGGATGCCCATGTCAAAGTCGTTTCTCAAGAAAGCGCTGCTCGGCGGTGCGGTGGCGGCGGGAGCCGCGGTGTGGGCGATCGCCCCGCGTTCCTTCTCCGACAAGCGCCGTCATTATGTGCCGGCCGTTCCGGACGTGTGGTACGCGCACCGCGGCCTGCATGACGCCGGTTCCGGCTTGACCGCGCAGTATGCCAACGAAAGCGGCGAATACGTGGCGCTCGCCCGCCGCATGGCCATGAAAGCCGGATACGGCAGCCCTGACGTCGCCGGCGTGATCGCTCCTGAGAATTCGCTTGCCGCGTTCGCAGCCGCCTGTGAAGCCGGGTACGGTATCGAACTGGACCTGCAGATGACGCGCGATGGCGAGGTCGTGGTGGTGCATGACGGCGACCTGATGCGTGTTGCCGGAGATCCGCGCCGTATCGCCGATCTCACGTATGACGAGCTGACTCGTATTCCGCTGTTCCCGACCGACGCTCCGGGCGCATGCAAGGCCGCGCCGCTGCCGTTGGCATTGGAGGAACCGCCGCTGGTCACCACGCCTGACAACGCGCCGGAAGGCTACTACCAGCATGTGCCGCTGTTCTCCGACGTGCTCAAAGTGGTCGCCGGCCGCGTGCCGCTGATCGTGGAATATAAGTTCGACGATAATTCGAAGTGGGATCCGCGCGATGTGGAGCTCATGGAGAAGGGCGACGCGCTGCTGCAGGCATACTCCGGCAAGTATGTGATCGAATCGTTCAATCCGGCGGCCGTGAACTGGTACAAGGAGAACCGTCCGGAAGTGTGCCGCGGCCAGCTGTCTTGGTGGCCGTACGGCGAGGACAAGCCCACCGATCCGGTGGCGCTCGGCAAGGAATACGCGGCCGGCGCGCTGGTGTTCGACTGGATTTCCCGTCCTGATTTCGTCGCCTACGATTGGAAGGGCGGCAACAGCCCGCAGGTGAAGCTGGCCCGATTCATGGGTGCGGTGCCGGTGTCGTGGACCGTGCGCAGCCGCGACGAATACGCGCAGTGCTGCGACCAGTTCGACCGCCACATCTTCGAAGCGTTCGTGCCCGACGAACAGTAGCCGACTGATAGTTGCCCGGCGAGCGACAGCGGCCGGGCGCTAGTCGACGGACTATGATCGACAGGCGACAGCCGGTTTTATATGGTTTCGGCCTGCCATCGCATGATTGGTGCGGTAGCAGGCCGAATTTTTATTCGATTGATTTATTCCGATTGGCAGCTCAGTCGATCACGCCGTACAGACGGTCGCCGGCGTCGCCCAAGCCCGGCACGATGTAGCACTTGTCGTTGAGCTTCTCATCGACGGCGCACAGCACCAGCTTGAACTTGATGGACGGGTCGAGGTTTTCCTCAACGAACTTCAGACCTTCCGGAGCGCCCAGAATGCACACTGCGGTGATGTCCTTCGCACCGCGCTCGGCCAGATAGTGGGTGGCCGCAACGAGCGTGCCGCCGGTGGCGAGCATCGGGTCGATCAGGAAGCACTGACGGCCGGTGA
>ENA-OUQF01001719-OUQF01001719.1-human-gut-metagenome-genome-assembly--contig:-NODE-1719-length-12506-cov-8.582443_pt1 | contig 12506 bp, 8 predicted proteins | sample MGYA00237947_ERZ548826 | MGnify/ENA primary metagenome ERZ548826 (study PRJEB26490, sample SAMN05194701) | human gut metagenome | biome: terrestrial biome; feature: human-associated habitat; material... | reverse complement strand
AATGCTGGCCGGCATTCCAGACACAGTTTGGATTTGTTCCGTGCTATGTCAACAGTCGTCTGACCGGAAGAGGCATTCCGGTATCCTGCGAGGTAGATATTTACGGCGCACTGAGTGAGTTTATCGGTACCTGCGTGAGCGAGGATGCTGTCACACTGCTCGACATCAATAACTCCGTTCCGAAGGATATGTACAAAGAGTCGATCGAGGGCAAGTTTGACTATACACATAAAGATACATTTATGGGATTCCATTGTGGCAATACCTGTTCAAAGAAGCTGGCATCCTGTGAGATGAAAAACCAGATGATCATGGCAAGAAGCCTTCCTGTCGAAGTAACAAACGGTACCCTTGAGGGAGATATTGCACCGGGCGATATCACATTCTACCGCCTGCAGTCCACTTCCGACAATAAGCTGCGCGCGTATGTGGCACAGGGAGAAGTCCTTCCGGTTGCAACCCGTTCGTTCGGAAGCATTGGCGTATTTGCCATTCATGAGATGGGACGTTTCTACCGTCACGTTCTGATCGAGAAGAATTATCCGCATCACGGAGCGGTTGCATTCGGACATTACGGAAAGGCTCTGTTTGAGGTATTTAAGTATATTGGGGTTCCGATGGAGGACATCAATTACAACCAGCCGGCATCTCTGCCTTATCCGACGGAGAATCCGTTCGCATAAAGAAAAATAATATGGGAATAAGCACCAGCTTGGGCCTGTAGATGTCTGCAGGTTAAGCTGGTGCTTTTTAAATGGGAGTTTCATCCCAAAGATACCCAGTGAAACAGGAAAACTAAAATCGTTTGGCAGGTAATTCATCCGGCAGCAATACAGAAAATGACAACAGTACAAAGTAAAAATTCAGATTTTCAAAAAAAGAAAAAGTATGGTATTATAAAACCGGCATCACGGATGCCGGTTCTATAATAAAAATCTGAGGTGATTGTACAATGAAACAGGAAAATTATATACGTGGCATGATAATGATCATTTTGTCGGCATTCTTTTTTGCGTGTATGAATGTGAGTGTGCGGCTGGCGGGAGATCTGTCGTCCGTACAGAAAAGTTTTTTTCGGAATCTGGTAGCTGCATTTTTTGCGGCAATTATTCTTATCAAAAATCATACAGCACCTAAGGTGGAAAAAACACAGTGGGGTTCACTGTTTTTACGCTGTGCATTTGGGACACTTGGAATTCTTTGTAATTTCTACGCGATTGATCACCTGCTGGTGGCAGATGCTTCTATTTTAAATAAATTATCTCCCTTTTTTGCAATTATTTTTTCCTTCCTGTTATTAAAAGAAAAGATAAAACCAGCTCAGGCAATGTGCGTTATACTGGCATTTGTCGGCTGTTTGTTTGTGGTAAAACCGGGGTTTGAAAATGCACATCTGATCCCTGCGCTTATTGGCGTATGCGGAGGACTGGGTGCAGGAATCGCATATACAATGGTGCGGAAGATGGGTACACACGGAGTAAAGGGACCGGTCATTGTGTTTTATTTTTCCTGCTTTTCCTGTATTATTGTGATACCGTGGATCGTATTTCATTATCAGCCGATGTCACTGCGGCAGTTGTTGACGCTGCTTCTTGCGGGACTTTTTGCAGCGGGAGGACAGTTTACGATCACCGCAGCATATACCTATGCACCCGCTGGAAAAATTTCTATTTTTGATTATTCACAGATTATTTTTGCAACATTACTTGGATTTCTTTTATTCGCGGAGATTCCGGATCGATACAGTCTGATAGGATATGGATTGATCATTCTGGCTTCACTAGGAAATTTTCTGTATAACTGGAAACACAAAGATTAAAGGAGTATTCACATGTCGATTATTTCATTTCGGTGTCATACAACCATTCATCTGGCACCATTGGTAAATCAGGAAACCATTCATCAGGATATGGATAGGGGACAGCAGCTTATGTCAAGGATCAATCAGGGAATCCTTAGGGAGATAAAGCCAAAAAACCCACTGGTTGAATGGTATTACTGGAAGGACAAACACACAGTTTCGGATGTCACAGAGCATAGTTTGTTTAAGATGGCGCAGGGGATGCTGTCCCCCGTGGAAAATGATAATTACCGGTTGGAAGAGATCGAAGAATTAAATAATGCATGGGCAGTTTATGATAAAAAACTGAACACATTTTTTGCGTTTGACCCGGCAATTACGACATTGCAAAAAGATGAGAAGCGAAACCGTGTGCTGGTAGTCTGTGAAGACAAGGAACGCGGGCTGATTGATGTTATTGAAGCGGGAGCTCTGCTGCTTGAGTGTCTGCGTGCATTTACAGGGATAGAAGAACTTTGCTTTCTTCCGGTCAACCCGGACTACTATATATGGACAGGAACGGTGACAGGGATTGACGGATTGAAGATGCGCAGTAATGGATATGCCGGTACCTGGCTGCTTCTGCAGAGTGAAAGCCAGGTGAAGAAATTGCGGATGCTTGCAACAATTTACAGTATGGATTATCCGAATCTGGTAGATTCGGATGAACTGGCACGCAGACTGGCAAAGGAGGAAGCCGCAGGGCAGTGCATCCGAAGCAGGCATGGGATCGTGCTGTTTACGGAAGAGGGACTTGTGTATATGGATGGAACCAATCCGGACAATGACTGGGAACTGAAGTATCCAATTTATGAGAATGACTGTTATTATGAGATGCTGAGATTTGCTTACCGGAAACAGGTATCCGGGGAACTGGAAAATTACTGTGCATGGAAAGCCTGGCTGAACAAGGATTTTACTTGACATCTGAAAGAATCATTACTATACTTAAAACCAAAGGTGAAAAACGAAGACGAAGACAGTAACTGTGATAGGAAAGTCAAAGAGAGTTGGAACAGGTGAGAGCCAATACGAGTAATATGACAGTGAAAATCACTTCCGAGTTGCGGATCGAAATCCCAGGAGAGTAGGAGAGTAGAGTTCGACGTATTTCCAGCGTTATGGGAACGAAGTATGCAAATCCTTTTTGAATAAGGGATTTAAGTACATGGTAATCAGGTGGTATAACGTGACCCCGCGTCCTAATTACTGGACGTGGGGATTTTTTATTTCAGAATCATAAATGCAGGAGGAAAATATGTACAACAAAGTAGATACCAATATGAACTTTGTCGATCGCGAAAAAGAAACGGAAAAATTCTGGCGCGAAAATGATATCTTCAAAAAATCCATGGAGAACCGTAAGGAAGGCGAGACTTACACATTTTATGACGGACCGCCTACGGCAAACGGAAAACCACATATCGGACATGTAGAGACACGTACCATCAAGGATATGATTCCAAGATTCCAGACCATGAAAGGAAAGTACGTCCCACGGAAAGCCGGATGGGATACCCACGGTCTTCCGGTAGAAATCGAAGTGGAGAAACTTCTTGGACTGGATGGAAAGGATCAGATCGAAGCATATGGTCTTGAGCCATTCATCAAAAAGTGTAAAGAATCCGTCTGGAAATACAAGGGTATGTGGGAAGATTTCTCAAATACGGTAGGTTTCTGGGCTGATATGGACAATCCATACGTTACCTATGATGACAATTTCATCGAATCCGAGTGGTGGGCATTAAAAGAGATCTGGAACAAAGGACTTCTCTACAAGGGATTCAAGATCGTGCCTTACTGCCCTCGGTGTGGGACTCCGCTTTCCGCACAGGAAGTTGCACAGGGATATAAATTAGTAAAAGAAAAATCTGCAGTTGTCCGTTTTAAGGTTGCCGGAGAGGATGCGTATTTTCTGGCATGGACCACAACTCCGTGGACACTGCCAAGTAACGTGGCACTTTGTGTAAACCCGAATGATACTTATATTAAGGTAAAAGCTGTGGACGGCTACACATATTATCTGGCAGAGGCACTGGCAGACAAGGTACTTTCTCCACTTCTTTCCAAAGAGGATAAAGAGGCAGGAAAGAAAGCCTACGAAGTGCTTGAAACCTACAAGGGACAGGATCTTGAACGCAAAGAATATGAGCCTCTTTATGCCTGTGCAAAGGAACTGGCAGATAAGCAGGGCAAGAAAGGCTTCTTTGTGACCTGCGATACTTATGTCACGATGTCCGATGGTACTGGAATCGTTCATATCGCACCTGCATTTGGTGAGGATGATGCCAATGTCGGAAGAAACTACGACCTTCCGTTTGTACAGTTCGTAAATGGAAAAGGAGAACTGACTGAGGAGACACCGTTTGCCGGTATGTGGGTAAAGGATGCCGATCCGGAAGTATTAAAGGATTTAAGTGCCAGAAAGCAGCTGTTTGATGCTCCGAAGTTTGAACATGAGTATCCACACTGCTGGAGATGTGACAAGCCTCTGATCTACTATGCAAGAGAGTCCTGGTACATCAAGGAGACCGCGGTAAAGGATGATCTGATCCGAAATAATAATACGGTCAACTGGATTCCGGAATCTATCGGTTCCGGCCGTTTCGGAAACTGGCTGGAGAACATTCAGGACTGGGCAATTTCCCGTAACCGTTACTGGGGTACTCCACTTAATATCTGGGAGTGCGCGTGCGGACACAGGGAGTGCATCGGAAGCCGTGCCGAACTGGCAGAAAAGGCTGGTGATCCAAAGGCGGCAGAGGTAGAACTTCACAGACCATATATTGATGCGGTGACGATCAAGTGTCCGGAGTGTGGCAAGGATATGCACCGTGTACCGGAAGTATTGGATTGCTGGTTTGATTCCGGAGCTATGCCGTTTGCACAGCATCACTATCCATTTGAAAATAAAGAAGTATTTGAGCAGCAGTTCCCGGCCAAATTTATCTCAGAGGCAGTTGATCAGACCAGAGGATGGTTCCATTCTCTTATGGCAGAATCGACACTGCTTTTCAACAAAGCACCTTATGAGAACGTCATCGTGCTCGGACATGTACAGGATGAAAACGGACAGAAGATGTCCAAGTCCAAGGGAAATGCCGTAGATCCGTTTGATGCCCTGCAGACATACGGCGCAGACGCTATCCGCTGGTATTTCTATACGGCATCCGCACCATGGATTCCAAAGAGATTCTCCGGCAAGCTTGTGCTTGAGGGCCAGCGTAAGTTTATGGGAACGCTCTGGAATACCTATGCGTTCTTCGTACTTTATGCAAATATTGACCAGTTTGACGCTACAAAATACAAGCTGGAGTATGACAAATTATCGGTTATGGATAAGTGGCTGCTTTCTAAGCTCAATTCTGCAGTAGCTGGTGTGGATGAAAGTCTTTCTAATTATAAGATTCCGGAAGCTGCAAAATATCTGCAGGAGTTTGTCGATGATATGAGTAACTGGTATGTCCGCCGCTCCCGTGAGCGTTTCTGGGCAAAAGGCATGGAGCAGGATAAGATCAATGCTTATATGACATTGTATACCGCACTTGTTACAATCAGCAAAGCGGCAGCACCGATGATTCCGTTTATGACAGAAGATATTTATCGCAATCTGGTATGCTCCATCGATCCGTCAGCACCGGAAAGTATTCATCTGTGTGACTTCCCGGTTGTGGATGAAAAGCTGATCGACAAAGATCTCGAAACCGCAATGGATGAGGTATTAAAGATTGTTGTTATGGGACGTGCGTGCCGTAACAGTGCCAATATCAAGAACCGTCAGCCGATCGGACAGATGTATATCAAGGCACCGGAAGCACTGGGTGATTTTTATAAAGAGATTATTGCCGATGAGTTGAATGTCAAAAATGTGGCATTTACCGATGATGTTTCTTCTTATACAGATTATCAGTTCAAGCCGCAGCTTCGTACGGTTGGTCCGAAATATGGTAAGTATTTAAAACAGATTCAGGCTGCCCTGTCAGAACTTGACGGAAATGCTGCAATGAAAGAATTAAAAGAGAACGGATGTCTGAAACTTGACAGTGTAAGTTCCGAGGTTGTATTATTGGAGGAGGATCTTCTGATTACCATGACACAGGCCGAAGGCTTTGTGACCGAGGGGGATAACAATGTGACAGTTGTTATGGATACAAGACTGACACCGGAATTGATCGAAGAAGGTTTTGTACGTGAACTGATCAGTAAGATTCAGACCATGCGTAAAGAGGCTGGTTTTGAAGTTATGGATCATATTGCTGTTTCCTATACAGCAGACGAGAAGGTAACTGGTATTTTCAATAAATACGGAGAAAAGATCCAGACAGAGGTACTTGCAAATGCTATCACTGCAGGCACACTTGCCGGATATCAGAAAGAATGGAGCATTAACGGTGAGAAGGTTACGCTGGCAGTGGAAAAACAATAGTGTCACGCAAACCAGGCACAGAGGAGGACTTTTGATGCGAGACAAAGTGTTTAGTAAAAAGGAGTTTATTGCTTCCGTGACAGAAAATGTCAAGACGATGTATCGTAAGACATTGAAAGAAGCGACACAGCAGGAGATTTATCAGGCTGTTTCACTGGCTGTTAAGGATGTTGTCATGGATGAATGGATGGCAACACAGCAGGTCATTGAAAAAGATGACCCTAAGATATTGTATTATATGTCCATGGAGTTTCTGATGGGCAGGGCACTGGGGAATAATCTGATTAATCTGGGGGCTTATGGGGAAGTAAAAGAAGCACTTGAAGAGATTGGACTGGATTTGAGTGTCATTGAAGACCAGGAGCCGGATCCGGCTCTTGGAAATGGCGGACTTGGCCGGCTGGCAGCATGTTTTATGGATTCTCTTGCTACTCTGGGCTATGCCGCATATGGATGTGGAATCCGTTACCGCTACGGTATGTTCAAGCAGCAGATTATTGATGGATTTCAGGTCGAAGTACCGGATAACTGGTTAAAGGATGGATATCCGTTTGAACTTCGCAGACCGGAATACTGCTACGAGATCAAGTTTGGTGGTCATGTGGAAGAAACCGCAGGGGAGGACGGAAATCTGCACTTTGAGCAGGTAGGGTATCAGTCTGTTCTTGCAATTCCTTATGATATGCCGATCGTTGGCTACGGCAACCATGTGGTAGATTCCCTGATGATCTGGGATGCACAGCCGAAGGAAGAGTTTTCACTGGATTCCTTTGACCGTGGAGATTACGATCAGGCAGTGGAGCAGGAAAATCTTGCCCGCAACCTGGTAGAGGTGCTGTATCCGAACGACAATCACGTAAAAGGAAAGGAACTGCGCTTAAAACAGCAGTATTTCTTTGTTTCCGCAAGTATCCAGCGTGCGCTGGAGCGTTTTAAGAAACATCACAATGATCTGCATGATCTGCCAAAGAAGGTAACGTTCCAGATGAATGATACCCATCCGACGGTTGCTGTTGCAGAACTGATGCGAATCCTTCTGGATGAGGAAGGCATGTCATGGGATGAGGCATGGGAGATCACAACACACTGTGTAGCTTATACCAACCATACCATCATGGCAGAGGCACTTGAAAAGTGGCCGATCGACATCTTCCAGAGACTGCTTCCGCGAGTATATCAGATCGTGGATGAGATCAACCGCCGTTTTGTAGAAGAGATCCGTGCAAAATATCCGGATAATGAGGAGAAAGTGCGCAAGATGGCAATTCTCTACGACGGACAGGTGAAGATGGCAAATCTTGCAATTGTTGCCGGATATTCTGTCAACGGTGTGGCAAGACTGCATACAGAGATTCTTGAGAAGCAGGAACTTCGTGATTTCTATGAACTGTTTCCAGAGAAATTTAACAATAAAACCAACGGTATCACACAGAGACGTTTCCTTGCACATGGAAATCCACTGCTTGCAGACTGGGTAACAAAGCATGTCGGAAAAGACTGGATCACAAGTCTTGCGAAGGTCGAGGATCTGACAAAATATGCAACCGATCCGAAAGCACAGCAGGAATTTCTGGAGATCAAAAAGCAGAATAAGATCCGTCTGGCAAAATATATCAAGGAGCACAATGGTATCGAAGTCGATCCGAATTCTATCTTTGATGTACAGGTTAAGAGACTGCATGAGTATAAGAGACAGCTTATGAATATCCTGCATGTGATGTATCTGTACAACCAGATCAAGGCAAATCCGGGCATGGATTTCTATCCGAGAACTTTTATCTTCGGAGCAAAGGCTGCAGCCGGATATCGTACGGCAAAGAAGACCATCAAGCTGATTAACACTGTTGCGGATGTAATCAATAATGATCCATCCATCAACGGAAAGATCAAGGTTGTGTTCATTGAGGACTACCGTGTATCCATTGCAGAGTGGATTTTTGCGGCAGCAGATGTCAGCGAACAGATTTCCACAGCAAGTAAAGAGGCATCCGGAACCGGAAACATGAAGTTTATGTTAAATGGTGCGATTACACTTGGAACCATGGACGGAGCGAATGTTGAGATGTACGAGGAAGTCGGTGCAGACAATATCTTTATCTTTGGTATGAGCGCAGATGAGGTTATCGCACATGAGCAGCATCATGATTACAACCCATATGATATCTACAACAGTGATGAGGATATCAGGAAAGTTGTCAACCAGCTGGTAGACGGAACATACTCCCACAATGACCGTGAACTGTTCCGTGAACTGTACAACTCACTGTTAAACCCACAGCAGGGACAGGTGGCAGACCGCTACTTTATCCTTGCAGATTTCCGTGCATATGCAAATGCACAGAAGAAGATCGGTGCTTATTACACCAACAAGAGCGCGTGGGCAAAGTCTGCAATTTTAAATATTGCGCACAGTGGTAAATTCTCTTCTGACAGAACCATTCAGGAATATGTGGATGATATCTGGAAACTTGATAAGATTGAAGTGAATACGGAAGGCTGCTAATCGCTTGGATGGCAGTAAAAAAGGCGGGAACCTGGTTGCGGTTTCCGCCTTTTTCGCGTAGAAATACTGGTCAAAAATTTCCTTTGTGGTAACATTTTCAGGATCAGTTTGACGTAGATAAAAGAAATGGTAAAATAAAAATGGAGGAGAATATCGATGAAAATTGCAATATGTGATGATGAAAAACATTACTGCAAACAGATACAGGAATGTGTGGAAATATATTTGGACAAGCATCATATATACGGGAAAACAGAAATTTTTATGGATGGAAATGCCTTGTTAGAAAGAGGTATGCTGGCGGAATTTGATGCTTTGTTTCTAGATGTGGAATTTGGTGGAAAAGCGCAGGGAATGAAAATTGCAAGAGAGGTGCATCAGAGAAATGCAATGCTTCCGATTGTATTTGTGTCGGCATTTATTAAATATTCCGTAGAAGGATATCGCGTAAATGCGCTACGTTATCTTTTGAAAAATGCAAAAGATTTGCAGAAAGAAATAGAAGAAAGCATGGATACCGTTCTTTCCGTGTATACGCAGAGACAAAAGAAAAAAACATTTCGTTTTCGGGGGGAGACCGTAACGCTTTTACTGGATCAGATTATGTATATTGAAAGCAAAGCTCATCAGCTGTTTTTTTATTTGTGCGATGATACCTGTCGATGTATGGGAAAACGGACACTTGATGAAATGCAGAGAGAACTGACGGAGGATGAAGGAAGATTTTTGCGTATCCATAAAAGTTTTTTGGTGAATATGAACGACATCAGCACGCTCAAACGTTATCAGGTTCAGTTATTTTCGGGAAAACAGCTGCCGATTCCGCGAGAGCGTTATGCAGTGGTGGAAATGCAGTATGAGGAGTGGAAAAACAGAAATGATTGATTTTGTGGAAAATCTGTTTTTTATTTTAATTGAGACGATATGTTGCTGTCTGTATTTTCAAACGTTTTCAAAATTTCGGTTTACAAAGAAAATACAAATCTTGCAATTTATTGGGCTGACAGGGTGTATGACAGCGGTAATCTATCTTTTTGCAACAATTCCTTTTTGGAAAATGCCAACAGTCTGGTTTTTATTTGCGGTATCGATGTATGGAATGTTTCAAATGAAATTTTTCGAAGCATTGGGAATGGGAGCTTTGTACTATGCCCTTCTTCTGGTTGTGGATGTATTGGCATATGCCTGTAATGACATTTTGCAATTTCGTATGGGAGGGGAAACAAAAGTGTATGAGTGGAAAGCATGGCTGATTGCATTGCTTGGGAAAATGTTCTTATTTATAATTATTCTTTTGGTAAGACGAATATTCGGGAAATCGGCAGTAGAAACACTCTCGAAGAGAGAATGGATAAAGTTTCTGGTATTTCCGATATTCACCATTTTTATGATCGCATGGATGCTGGTGGTCGTTCAGAGTTCACAGGCGGGATCTGGAAAAATCCCTATAGTGTTGGCATTTTCACTGGTAGGACTCAATGTTTTTATTTATGGATTGCTCTATGATATCCTTCAGAAAGAAGTCAGGACAAGAGAATATATGGTGTCCATGGCGAAAGCAGAGGGAAAAATACAATTATATCAAAAGCAGACGGCTTTTATACATGATTACCAGAATCAGATGCAGTGTGTCAGAACATTGCTGATGAAAAAAAATTACAAGGAGGCAGAGCAGTATTTGGAGCAGATGTGTAATGTGGGTGCGGATGTATGGAATGTTATTGATACGAATCATATGATCGTAAATGCGGTTCTCAACGCAAAATATCAGGAAGCACAGGAAAGTGGAATTGGAGTTACGATAAAGATTAATGATTTATCTGGCTGGAGGATGGCTTACAATGATGTGACGATATTGCTTGCAAATTTGCTTGATAATGCAATTGAAGCCTGCAAATTATGTGAAGACAAAAAGCATATCTGGTTTAAATGTGTTCAGGAACCGGGGAAAATTATTTTATCCGTAAAAAATACATATTGCGAAATGAATAGGAAAAAGAAAGAGGGACTACACGGAATAGGATTAAAAAATGTAGAACATGTGATCACATCTTATGGTGGAACTTACAGTATAAAAAAAATACAGGGAAAATTTATTGTGACTATTTTATTCTGGATGGAAGAATAGAGATTCAAGTAGCTGAAAAGAGAACTTTTACAGATATTATGTAAAGGTTCTCTTTTTTGTTGTGATAAATGGTCGAATTTTGTACCAGTAATGCTGTTTTTTGTTCATAGGCTTGCTTGGAGAAAATTATTCTTATAATGTAAAAATGGAGGTAGAATATAAAGTTTAAATAATGGTTTAGAAAGGAAGTGAAAAATAAAATGTTGAAGCTGTCAGAAAAAACATTAAAAGTGCTTAAAGTTAAGCACTTTTTTATAATAATTGAGTATATTTATAAATGTCTAGTGAAAGTGCAGTAAAAAAGGTGCTAATATGTATAATGTAGAAATACGATAAAGGATACTCCAAATAGGAGCGTCTTTTTTATATGTCAAAAAAGGAGGACGTTAATATGGATAATATTATTGAGGTAACACCTGATAAAGAGGGTAAGTTATTTATTACTTTATATGGTACTAAATATCAAATTGTGATAAAAGAACAACCAAAGCCAGTAACCAAACCAGCAAAATAATAACAGTATTAACAAAAAATAAAGGAGGTGGTACGGTTTATGGCTATGAAAAATGTAAAAGTATATAAAGTTGGCGACCCATTAACTCCTAAGCAAGAAAAATGGATAGACGAATATATTAAGTGCGACAACTTAGCTGAGGCGTCTAAAAGAGCAGGTTATACTTGTAAAAACTTAAAAGCTATGGGTTATCAAAATAGTATTAAATTTAAAGATATTATTGAGAAACGTAGAGCTGAATTAACAAAAGAAATTAAAAGTAATAGTATAGCTGAGCTTGAAGATATATTTGAATTTTGGACTAAAGTATTTAGAGATAAAGACGAATATATGAAAAACCGTATCAAGGCAAGTGAACTTTTAGCAAAAGCTAAAGGTGGCTTTATTGAAAAAGTTGAGGTTAAAGAGGTTAATACTGACTGGTTTATAGACGAGGAGTAATATAAGTGGCTAGAAGATTAAACCCCACTATATTTAATAATTGGGTTTATAATGGTATAGACGACTACTCACATCGTATAGAGGTCTATATGGGTGGTGCTGGTAGTGGTAAGTCGTATGGAGCAACACAAAAGGTACTCCTTAAAGCATTAAAGTATAAACGTACAATATTAATTATACGTAAAATACAGCGTACTATAAAACACTCAATATGGTCGCTTATGCTAACACATTTAAGAAATAGTGGATACTATGACCAGTGTAGAATAAATAGAAGTGATTTTGAGATAGAGCTACCTAATGGCTCTATTTTTATATTTAAAGGCTTGGACGACGAGGAAAAAATTAAATCTATTGACGGTATTACAGATATAGTTATTGAGGAGGCTACTGAGCTTACTGATGACGAGTTTACACAGTTAAATCTACGTTTAAGAGCTTTAGTTGATTTTCCACAAATATATTTAATGTTTAACCCAATAAGTAAAAAGAATTGGGTTTATAGTTATTTCTTTACTGGACAGATACCTTTAAATATCAAGATAATAAAAACCACTTATAAGGATAATAAATTTTTAAGTCCTGATTATGTCGCTGAATTAGAGCGACTACAATATCGTAACCCAGCGTATTACAGAATATATACTTTAGGAG
>ENA-OUQF01001715-OUQF01001715.1-human-gut-metagenome-genome-assembly--contig:-NODE-1715-length-12517-cov-8.177339_pt1 | contig 12517 bp, 6 predicted proteins | sample MGYA00237947_ERZ548826 | MGnify/ENA primary metagenome ERZ548826 (study PRJEB26490, sample SAMN05194701) | human gut metagenome | biome: terrestrial biome; feature: human-associated habitat; material... | reverse complement strand
TCGATTTCGCGGGAACGCTCGCCGCAGGCGCGACCATCGGAATTCGATTTCGCGGCAATGCCCGCCGCAGGCGCGACCATCGGAATTCGTATTTCACGGGAATGCCCGCCGCTAGGCGTAGTAGCGGATGCAGGCGACGACTTTGCCGAGAATGACTACTTCGTCGACGAGAATGGGCTCCATCTCGGAATTTTCGGGTTGGAGGCGAAAATGTCCTTTTTCTTTGTAAAAACGCTTACAGGTGGCGGAATCGTCGACCATGGCGACCACGATATCGCCGTTGTCGGCGCAGGGGCACTGCTCGACGATGACATAATCGCCGTCCAAAATGCCCGCTTCAATCATACTGGTGCCCGCGATCTTTAACGCGAAAAGCGAATCGCGGTCGTATTTCTTTCGGGTGGCGTAGTTGAGATACCCGTCAAAATTCTGAATGGTCAGAATCGGCGTACCGGCGGCGACTTGTCCGAGCAAGGGAACGCGATAGGTGTTTTCCTCGCGCGGCATCTCCGCCGAATCGTCCACGCGGATGGCACGGCTCTTGCCGTCGGAGCGGGAAATATAGCCCTTTTGCTCAAGCCTTTGCATATACATATGTACGGTGGAGGTCGATTTGATACCCAGCGCGGCGCAGACATCGCGCACGGCGGGTGCATATCCGTTCTCCTCGATGGACTCGCATATAAAATTCAAAATCGCCTGTTCTTTCGGTTTCAGATCGGACATAGCGGCTCCTCTCTCCGCGCTCTTTGCGGCACGGCAGGTTTCTTTGTACACAGTATAACACAAAACACGCCCGATGTAAACGAATGTTCGCTGTTATTTACAATTTCAACCATATTTTTACGAAATAATTCATATTTCGACTCAACATATACACAATATTTCGAACAAAAAATATTCAATCTGAAACGCTTCCGAAAAATACCGTATTTTCTATCGAAGATGCACAAAAAAATGCAAAAAAATTTGTTATCCCGTCTTAAACATTTACATTTTTGCCCTATTTGTTCTCATTTTGATATTGTAACATAATAACTGTATCATAGTAGCCGGGGGGCATCTCCCGGCTGTGTGAAATTTTAGAAAAGGGGACTTAAAAAACATGAGAAAAAGTCTATCCGTATTTCTCACGCTTTGCATGTTGCTGAGTCTTGTCGGCGCACTGCCGCTGTATGTCAGCGCGGCGGATGCCTAGATCGAGATCGCCGCACCCGCGGTATCGGGCGACGCAAACGTGACCTTCAACATCTCCGGCTCGGTTTCCGGAAGCTGGGTTGCCATTTATAAAGGCGACAAGGCGAACGGCACGAGTTACGTTGACTACGTTATGGTCGACACGGGCGACGGGACAAGCGTCACCTTCCCGAGCAACGATTCGCAACGCATGAAGGATCCTTCGTGCTGGCCGCTCGGCGGAACCATCAACGCGGGCGAGTATCTTGCCGTTTTGTACGATTCGGGCTACGGTATTCTGGCGCAGGCTCCGTTTACCGTTACCGGAGAGGCGCAAGGCACCACCTCCTTTAAGATCGGCAAGACCAAGTACACGGTCGGCGAGGACGTAACCTTTACGTACGAAAACAGCAAGTACGACAAGGACTGGATCGGAATCTATCCCGAGGGTTCTACCGCTTACGGCAACAACTGGAAATATACCGTAGGTTCTTCGGGCACGGTCTCCTTCCCGGGGCTTGCTGCCGGCAAGTACACCGCGAGGTATTTCGAAAACGAAAAGAGCGACGCGGCCTCCATATTCGGCTCGATCGATTTTGAAGTGGTCGAAGAGACGGGCGAGACGACCTTCTCGATCGAAAAGACCGAATTTACGGTCGGCGAAGATATCGTCTTTACTTATAAAAACACACAGTCCGATACCGACTGGATCGGCATTTATCCCGACGGCTCGGACTCGTACGGACTTTGGGGCTACACCCCCACCGGTTCGGGCACATGGACCGCTTCGGGTCTTACCGCAGGCGGCTATACCGCAAAGTTCTTCTATCACGGCTACAGCGACGCGGAGCATATGTACGGCTCGATTCACTTTACCGTAAAGGGCGGCGAAACGCCCGATCCCGATCCCGAACCGACCGAGCCCTCGATCACGCTTGTCGGAAAGGTCTCCGCTGGCGACGCCAATGTGACCTTTAACGTTACGGGCTTTGTCTCGGGCAGCTGGGTCGCGCTCTATCACGGGTCGCGCAATATTGCGAGCAAACCCTCGCAGTACGACGACTATGTCGATGTAAACGGCAAAAAAACCGTGATTTTCCCGTCGGGTCAGGAAAGGCGTCAGCGCTACGATTTCTGGCCGCTCGGCGGAACCATCTCGGAGGGCAGCTGGACCGCGATCCTTTACGATTCGAGCTACGGCGAGCTTGCCCGCACGACCTTTGAGGCGGTTGACGACAGGACGACCTTTGCAGTGGAAAAGACGCTTTTCACCAAGGGTGAGACCGTTACCTTTACGTATAAGAAAAGCCACAACGAAAACGACTTTATCGCAATTTATGCCGAAAACGGAGACACGATCCTCGAGCAGAAGGATACGCCGAACGAATCGGGAAGCGCGATCTTTGCAGGCTCGTGGACAAAGACTCCCGGCAATTACACGGCAAAATATTATGCCGCAGGCTCGACCGATACGCTTCTTGCCACGACCGTCTTTACGATTCTCGGCGACGACGCCCCTACGGCGGGCGACGGCGTTTACTTCCTTATGTACGGCGGAACCGGCAACGGTAAAGATCCCTCCGATCCCGCAGGCAGCGTCGACACGGTCTTCAAAACCATCAACGGCGACGGCTACGGCAAGGGCGACGATGTGACCCTTTACGTCATGGACGCTCCCGACGCGCTTACCTATCGTCCCGCTTCGGCAGGACGCGGAAAGACCGACAGCCATCTTACGGCTTGGGGCAACCCCTCGACGGCACACACCGCAACCGTTCATGTCAAGGGCTATCTCGGCGTTAATTCACACATCGTAACGCAGCAGAAGTTCGGCGATCAGACCAGCGCAAGCGCGACCGGTCCCGTTGTCTTCGAAGACATCACGTTTGTCCGCTCGCGTCTGTATGACGAGGGCATGACGGCAAGCGGATTTTCGATCACCGTAACGCCCGAGACCGTCATCAAATCCTACTCCTCCGACTTCGGAAAAGCGGGTGAGATTTGGGACGGCAAGTTCAACGACGCTTATATGACCTTTATTCTCGGCAGCGAGCCGGATAGTAAGTTTCAGGGCGACCATCCGTATGTCAGCATCGACAACACGAACTCGAACGGTGCGGAATTCTATTTCGCTTCGTGGTACGAAACCCACTCTCCGTATACCGAAAGTGCAACGCTTGCCATCCGCAATCTCAAGGGCAAATGCGTTATTTGGTATTCCGGAAATAAGGACGTGACCTTTAAAAAGGCAGCCAACATCCTCGTCGGCGAAGCTCCCGAAATGACGAGCTTCATGATTGACAAGGGCTCGGTGACGCCCGTTCACGAAGGCGCGTTCCAGTTTATCGTCAACAAGCATAACCCCGTTGCCGCAAATTATGTTCTTCCCTCGTGGATCGGCGCAAACGGCGGCATCTACCGTATGAATGTCGATCGCGATCTTCTTGAGTTTACCGACAACGACGGCATCTTCTATTGCCCCGATTATGATCTCATCGCCGTTGCGACCGACGAGTCGGGCGTGAAGTATTATTCCGACGCGGAAGGGTATCTCACCGTTCCCGCGGGAACTTATGACGTAACGTTTGTCGACGCCGAGTCGATGGCAGACAGGATCGTCGCTATTTACTGCGGTCCCGGCAGCTACACTTCCTATAAGGGCGAGAACTTTATCCTCCCGAAGGAAACCGACACGCCTTTCAACTATTTTAAGGGCTTTAAGTATGTCGATACCGACGGCATTCCGCACATATACAAGAGCGGCGACGCTTTCCCGATCCCCGCAGATTTCGAAGGCGACTTTATCCTGATCGAAGAGATCTGGGAAGCCGTTCCCGGTGTTGTCGGCGTATATCTGAGCAAGAACGGCTCGGACGAAAACGACGGCGCGACCCGCGACCGCGCGGTTGCTACCTTCAATCAGGCATATGCGCTTCTCAAAAACATGACCGGCGACAAGAAGCTGATCGTCGTCACCGGCAATTATCCCTTCACGGGAGGACTTCCCGAAACCAACGAAATGCTTACGATAACGGGCGACGGCTCGGGAACTTCGGTTCTTGACTTGAATTACGATTACATTGTAATGCAGGGCCCGATCACGCTCGAAAACATCAAGCTTGCCCAGACCACAACGCAGGGCGGTAAACGCTTTGCCACCTACGGTCACGAGCTTGTTATCGGAGAGGGCGTCGAGCAGGCGGCAAAGCCGATGCTGCTGCGTTTCGGTACCATGTCTCCGAAAAGTCTCGCTCCGGGCGAGAAAGTAACGCTGAAGAGCGGAACCTTCAAGGGCATTGAGCTCGGCTCGTTCTACAACTACGACAACCCCGGCTCCACTGCGGGTGCGGAGATCGTCATCGACGGCGCAGAGGTGGAGGGCATTGCGCTCACCTCCGACGGATGGCTTGGCACTCATCGCGGAAACTACTTCACGAAGGATGTCCGCATCACCGTAAACAGCGGAAGCCTCGGCGCGGTGACCGGTACGCTCGGTAATCCCGCAAGCTCCCGCGCGGTCGGCTTTAAGGACGGCGCAAAGCTTTATGTTCTTATCAATAACAGCAGTGTAAAGCCCACCCTTACCGACTTCAGCTCGGCGGCTCCCGCCGGCGCATGGAGCGTTTACTGCGGCGGAAAAGAGGGCGCAACGCTTTCTTATACCGATACCGACGGCGTTTATAAGGTGAACGGTGCGAAATATGCTCTCGCGACCTCCAACGACGGCAAGCAGATTCTTTCGAACAGCGGAACGATCACGCTTCCTTCGGGCGCATGGTCGGTCGAGCTTTCCGATTCGATCCGCTACCTCTTCGACGGCGAAACCGTTACGGTTTACAGCGACTGCACGATTGATCTTTCGACGTTTACTCCCGATACAAAAGACGGAATGATCTTTATCGGCTGGACGCTTGCCGACGGAACGCCCGCAAAGATGTCCGACACCTATAAAGAGGGCGACACGATCAAGGCGCAGTATATCGCATTCAACACCAAGGACGGCGGCGACTTCTTCATCAAGGGCGCACAGATCCGTACCGAAGGCGAACAGGGCCTGCGCTTTATCCTCGAAAAGAAGAATTCCTTCGCGGACAGCATCCCCGAGGTGATCGACTTCGGTGCGCTTGTTCTTCCGACCGACTATACGCACGGTCACGACATGAAGTACGGCGAAAGCCTGACCAACGAATACGTCAAGGGACTTCCTTCGGGCGTTAACCCTACGACATGGCAGTACAACACGCCCGCAATCGTCAAGGCAAACAAGCTCTATAAGGAAACCGACGACGGAGTACAGTATACGCTCTGCATCACGGGTATCGACGAGGAACGTTACTGGCGTTACTACAGCGTAAAGGGTTATATCCGCTACCGCGACCTCAACGGAAACGACGCGATCCTTTACTCCGATTATTATCAGACCAACCTTTATCAGGTAGCGCTTGCGGCGCTTGCGGCAGGCGAAACGCCGACGGCGACCTTCGAGGGCATTAAGACCTATGTCGAAGTCGACCGTATGAACGAGTATATGGCAGAGCAGTACGACGGACGCACGCCTCTTGCCGACGCAAAGAACGGCGCAGCCGTTTCGTGGAGAGAGACCGAAGGCTCGGCGAATATTCCCGGCGTTACCAACAAGGATTACTACGCACTCAAGAACGGTCTTAAGGTTCGCGAGGTCGAATTTAACTTCAACACGAGCGGAAAGGACCGCGACGACATCACGATCATTCACTTTGCCGATACGCACCTGAACTCCATCAACGACAAGGACTGGGCGGAGGCAGATCCCTGCATTCTCTCGACCTATCGCGGACGTTCGTGGAACCGTAACGGTTCGTCGGTTCCCGCCATCAACACGGTCATGGAATACGCAAGCTTCTATGACAAGACGGTTATTACCGGCGATATCATGGACTACTTCTCGTGGGGCTGTGCCGAAATGATTCAGAAGCTCATTATCGATAAGGATAAGAGCGCGGTTCTGACCATCGGTAACCATGAGCCCGCACGTCTTATGCAGCCCGATGATTCCTCGCTGAGAGACAACATGCCGATCGAAGAAAAGTATGCGCGCATTCAGTCGATGTGGCCGCAGAATGTCAAGTATTATTCCGAGATCCTCAAGAACGACGACGGCGAAAACATGGTTATGATCGTTTCGATGGATAACCAGCGCTACGGTTATTGGGAGGATCAGATCGAGCCGCTGACAGCCGATATCGAAAGGGCGCGCTCACTCGGAATCAAGATGCTGTTCTTCCAGCACTGCCCCGTTTGTACGATTCCCGGCGGCGGCGAGGATTGGGTGACCTTCTTCTACGAGCCCGGCGATACCTCGGGTATGACGGTTATCGACGGCGTTAAGCACACGAACTTCGGCGCCTCCAACTTTGCCGGAAGCGCAACCAAATATGAAGGTGCGAATAAGGCCGTTTACGATCTGATCACAAGCAACGCCGATGTTGTTGCGGGTCTTTTCTGCGGTGACTGGCACGTCAATATGTACACCGAAATTCACGGCAAGACTCCTTCGGGCGAAGAAGTTATGATCCCGCAGTATGTCGTAACCGCCAATGCATATGCACAGGGTTCGGCAATCAAGATTACCGTTAAGTAATTCCAATAGGTAATTCCAAAGCAAAAGAGCTGCCTTCGGGGAGCTCTTTTGCGCGCCTACGGCAGGCACTGCCGCGAAGCTGCATTCCGCCGGTCGGAATGCAGCTTCGCTTTATTCTTGTTATGTTAACATAACATGGGCAGTGTGAAAATGAATTCCGATCATCGGAATTCATTTTCACGGCAAACGCTCCCCGCAGGGGAAATTTTTTTATAAAAAGTGTTGACAAGCCCTGAAAAATGGGGTATAATAAACAAGTTGATTAGTGTGAGAAGTGTGGCTTCGGCTGTCTGTCGCCCGAGGCTGCGGCCTTTTTGCGCGGTCAATAAAAATTTTTACTACTCAAAAGAGGAGGTGCGGTATGCCAACATTTAACCAGTTAGTCAGAAAAGGACGCGAACAGGCAACTTACAAGTCGAAGTCTCCTGCGCTTTTGAAGGGAACCAACACCCTGAAGAAGATCGCCACCGATGTAAACTCTCCCCAAAAGAGAGGCGTTTGCACCAAGGTTTCGACCAAGACCCCGAAGAAGCCTAACTCCGCTCTTCGTAAGATCGCGAGAGTTCGTCTTACCAACGGTATCGAAGTAACATCCTATATCCCCGGTATCGGTCACAACCTGCAGGAACACAGCGTTGTACTGATCCGCGGCGGAAGAGTTAAGGACCTGCCCGGTGTACGTTATCATATCATCCGCGGCACGTTGGATACTCAGGGCGTTGCAAAGAGAAATCAGTCGCGTTCGAAGTACGGCGCTAAGAAAGAAAAAGCCAAGAAGTAATTCCCGACTTTTTCAAACGGCAGCCGACTGATTATCCGCAAAGACTTTTTGCGGACAAGGTTTGTATTTTGGATTAACCGCACACTTTATTTTATAAACGGTGCGACTTCTTCCAAAGTGCTGACGAAAGGTATTCATTCCGGCTTCGCTCCGGAAACAGCATTTCGAGTACCTGTGAATTCATCTATTATATGAAGGAGGGAAGTATAGTGCCGAGAAGAGGTTCTGTACCGAAGAGAGACGTACTCCCGGATCCGCTCTACAATTCGAAGCTTGTAACCAAGCTCATCAATAACATCATGTACGACGGAAAAAAGGGTGTCGCTCAGAAAATCGTTTATGACGCTTTTGATATCATCAATCAGAAGGGTCAGGATCCGCTTGAAGCATTCCAGAAGGCAATGGAAAACATTATGCCCGTACTGGAAGTTAAGGCTCGCCGCGTAGGCGGTTCGACCTATCAGGTGCCGATCGAAGTAAGACCCGAAAGAAGACAGACTTTGGGCTTGCGTTGGCTTACCGCATATTCGCGTGCAAGAAGTGAGAAGACCATGTGCGAAAAACTCGCCGGTGAGATCATGGACGCTTGCAACGGACTCGGTTCCGCTGTCAAGAAGCGTGAAGATACGCACAAGATGGCAGAAGCCAACAAGGCGTTTGCTCACTACAGATATTGATCGCCCGTCCGATCTTTATCGTATCAAGGACGTAACCTGTATATATTTTATATACAGCCCCGTGCCGCGGGCTTTCCGCGGCTTTCAGAAATATAAGGAGTAAAAATCCACAATGCCTAGACAATATCCGCTTGAATTTACCCGCAATATCGGTATCATGGCGCATATCGACGCGGGAAAAACAACGACGACCGAGCGAATTCTGTACTATACCGGCAAGACCCATAAGATCGGCGAAGTTCATGACGGCGCCGCTACCATGGACTGGATGGAGCAGGAACAGGAGAGAGGTATCACCATCACCTCCGCCGCTACCACTTGCTATTGGAAAGGCAACAGAATCAACATCATCGATACCCCCGGTCACGTTGACTTTACGGTCGAGGTAGAGCGTTCTCTGCGTGTATTGGACGGTTCCGTGACCGTTCTGTGCGCAAAGGGTGGCGTTGAGCCTCAGTCTGAGACCGTATGGCGCCAGGCAGACAAGTACGGTGTTCCGCGTATGTGCTATGTCAACAAAATGGACATCATGGGCGCGAACTTCTACCGCGTTGTCGATATGATCCGCGATCGCCTCAAGGCGAATGCGGTACCGATCCAGCTTCCGATCGGCGCAGAGGATTCCTTCTGCGGTATCATCGATCTTCTCCGGATGAAGGCTTATATCTATAAGGACGACATCGGAAAGGTAATCGAAGAGACCGAAATTCCGGACGATATGAAGGAAAAGGCAGAAAAGTTCCATGCCGATCTGATCGAACACATCGCCGAGACCGATGAATCGCTTCTCGAGAAATATCTCGGCGGCGAGGAATTCACCATCGACGAAATGAAGGCGGCTATCCGTAAGTCGACCATCGCCAACACAATGGTTCCCGTTGTGTGCGGTACCTCTTACAAGAACAAGGGCGTACAGAAGCTTCTTGACGCCATTGTTGACTATATGCCGTCGCCGGTCGACGTTCCCGCTATCAAGGGCTTTATCCCCGGCCGCGAGGACGAAGGCGAGATCGACGAGCGCAAGAGCTCGGATGAAGAACCTTTCTCCGCTCTCGCATTCAAGATCATGACCGACCCCTTTGTCGGACGTCTTTGCTTTATCCGTGTATATTCCGGTACCGTAAACGCCGGCGCAACGGTCTACAACCCGACCAAGCGCGCCCGTGAGCGTTTCGGACGTATCGTAATGATGCACGCAAATGAAAGAACCGATATCGACACCCTTTATTCCGGCGACATCGCCGGCGTAATCGGTATCAAGAACACCACCACCGGCGATACGCTGTGTGATGAAAACCATCCGATCATCCTCGAGTCGATGGAATTCCCGGAACCGGTTATCCGTGTTGCGATCGAGCCGAAGACCAAGGCAGGTCAGGAAAAGATGGGTATCGCGCTTGCAAAGCTTGCTGAAGAAGACCCGACCTTCCGTACCTATTCGGATGAAGAGACCGGACAAACCATCATTGCCGGTATGGGCGAGCTGCACCTCGAAATCATCGTTGACCGTCTGCTTCGCGAATTTAAGGTCGAAGCCAACGTCGGCGCACCGCAGGTTGCATACCGCGAGACCATCAAGGGCAATGCCGACGTCGATATGAAATATGCTCGTCAGTCGGGTGGTAAAGGTCAGTACGGTCACGTTAAAATCAAGGTTGAACCCAACGAACCCGGTAAGGGCTATGAGTTCGAAAATACCGTTGTCGGCGGTGCTATTCCGAAGGAATATATCCCCGCAGTCGACGCCGGTATCCAGGGCGCACTCCAGTCCGGTGTTCTGGCAGGCTACCCCGTAGTGGACGTCAAGGTTAACCTCTATGACGGTTCTTACCACGAAGTCGACTCTTCGGAAATGGCGTTTAAGATGGCAGGCTCCATGGCGATTAAGGAAGCGCTCCGCAAGGCTCATTCGGTTCTGACCGAGCCGATCATGAAGGTCGTTGTCGTTGTGCCGGATGATTACATGGGCGACGTTATCGGCGACCTGAACTCTCGCCGCGGACAGATCGAAGGTATGGACCCGATCGCCGGCGGTCAGCAGATTCGTGCATTCGTTCCGCTGTCCAACATGTTCGGTTATGCAACCGATCTGCGTTCCAAGACGCAGGGCCGCGGTACCTATGTAATGGAACCGTGCAAGTACACCGAAGTTCCGAAGAACATTGCCGACGATATCATCGCAAAGCGCGGCAAGGGTCAGTAATTCCCGATTCTTTTGAGGCGGTGCCCGGGCGGAACGCCGGTTTCCCCGATGTTCACCGAAAAACGGCGACTTTTGACGAAAAAGACGCCGCACGCACCGCTTCATTGTAAATTTTTACCGACAAAGTGTAAAAAAAGATTCGTTATCTCTTGACACCTGTCGGATTGTCCTGTATAATACTGAATAGGACAATGTGTGCCGCAAGGCACGAATCAAAACATTAAAGGAGGCCACAACAATGGCAAAAGCAAAGTTTGAAAGAACAAAGCCCCATGTTAACATTGGTACTATCGGCCACGTTGACCACGGCAAGACTACTCTTACAGCAGCGATCACCAAGGTTCTCTCTCTGAAGAACGGTCATAACGAATTCCTCGCTTATGACCAGATCGACAACGCTCCCGAAGAAAGAGCAAGAGGTATCACCATCAACACCCGTCACGTTGAGTACGAAACGGACAAGAGACACTATGCACACGTTGACTGCCCCGGCCACGCCGACTATGTAAAGAACATGATCACCGGTGCCGCTCAGATGGACGGTGCTATCCTCGTTGTATCCGGCGCAGACGGTCCTATGCAGCAGACTCGTGAGCACATCCTGCTCGCTCGTCAGGTTGGCGTTCCTGCCATGGTTGTATTTATGAACAAGTGCGACATGGTTGACGATGAAGAGCTTCTCGACCTCGTTGAAATGGAAACCCGTGACCTGCTCTCCAGCTACGACTTCCCCGGCGACGAAATTCCGATCGTCCGCGGTTCCGCTCGTGTAGCTCTCGACAGCACCAGCACCGACATCAACGCTCCCGAGTACAAGTGCATCCTCGACCTTATGGACGAAGTTGACAACTATATTCCTACTCCCGACCGTGCTTCCGATCAACCCTTCCTTATGCCTGTAGAGGACGTATTCTCCATCTCCGGCCGTGGTACGGTTGCTACCGGCAGAATCGAGAGAGGTCAGATCAAGATGAACGACGTTGCTGAAATCGTCGGCATCAAGGAAACCAAGCAGACCGTTATTACCGGTATCGAAATGTTCCACAAGCAGATGGATTATGCTGAAGCCGGCGACAACGTTGGTCTTCTTCTCCGTGGTATCGACAAGACCGCTATCGAAAGAGGTCAGGTTTTGGCTAAGCCCGGCACCATCCATCCTCACAAGAAGTTTGTAGGTCAGGTATACGTTCTTACCGAAAAAGAAGGCGGCCGTCATAAGCCTTTCTTCTCCAACTACAGACCTCAGTTCTATTTCAGAACGACCGACGTTACCGGTGTTATCACCCTTCCCGACGGCGTTGAAATGTGCAACCCCGGCGACCACGTTGATATGACGGTTGAGCTCATCACTCCTATCGCTATCGAAAAGGGTCTCCGCTTCGCTATCCGTGAAGGCGGCAGAACCGTTGGTTCGGGCGTTGTAAGCGAAATTCTTGAATAATTTTTAAGATTTTCATCGGGATGCGCGTTCTTCGCGCATCCCGGATTTTCTACAACCGCAGACGACAAATACAAATGCTAAATGCAGAATGCAGAATGCTGAATGCTGAATGCAAAATTCTGAATGTTGAATGGAGCGTTCAATGTTGAGCGTGTCTTGTGTAGTCAGAGTTTGACGCTTGTTGAAAATTGTGCCGCGTATCGCGGCAGTTAAAATTTGAACGAATCGGGTCTGTATGGATTCCGATCGCTGTTTTGTTTTTTCTTTCAGGGCGGGGTTTGTTTCCCCACCGGCGGTATAGCCCGAGAACGACGGAGGTTCTTCCGTCGCCGATTCGGTGAGGCGCTTGCCAATTCCGAAGCCGACAGTAAAGTCTGGATAAAAAGAAGAAAAAATCGTCCCGTGTATTCATAAATGTACCGCGATTGAGTAAAAGCCCGCGAGTTTTGACGCTTTTGCTTGTAAGTGCCGCGTTTTGTGATTTTACGGAAGTTCTTTCTTGCCTTGAACGTTTTGTGCGTTTGGGGCGTTTTTTGTTTTTGGGGCATATATCACTGTCGTTAAGAATAAGTTTCGGGTCAAGCCCTTTTCTCAAAGGGCTTGCGGGAATCCAAAGGGC
>ENA-OUQF01001709-OUQF01001709.1-human-gut-metagenome-genome-assembly--contig:-NODE-1709-length-12554-cov-6.303784_pt1 | contig 12554 bp, 10 predicted proteins | sample MGYA00237947_ERZ548826 | MGnify/ENA primary metagenome ERZ548826 (study PRJEB26490, sample SAMN05194701) | human gut metagenome | biome: terrestrial biome; feature: human-associated habitat; material... | reverse complement strand
TGGCCGATATGAAACCTGTATTAACAATTAATTGTTTGATAAAAGAAGCAAAAACTTTTTGCAATTTCATGTCCGAAGAAAATCATCGTGAATTAGTAGGTGTTACCGACGGAAAGGCCGTTGGTACATATGTTGAGCACAAATTTCAGAGATATCTTGCAGAGCGCTATACTGTTACTGTTGGCAGTAGTGCAAAAGGCATTGATTTACCTGACGAAAATATTCAGACCGACATAAAGGTAACATCGATTACACAGCCGCAGTCTAGTTGTCCTTTCAAAAATGCCCGTCAGAAAATATATGGATTGGGCTATAATCTCTTGGTATTTGTATATGATAAGCAAGATATCGGAAGCCGGTGTTCTCTGCGCTTTACCCACTGTGCCTTTATTGACAAAACTAGAACCTCAGATTACACGATTACAAGACGTCTCCGGGAGATGATTGAGGACGGGGCATATAAAGAAGATATTATAGCGTTCCTCGAAGATCGCAATGTTCCGGGTGATGAAATCGTTTATAACGATTTGGCTGACGAGATTATTGCTTGTCCTCCTATGCAGGGTTACTTAACGATCAGCAATGCACTTCAATGGAGGCTTCAATATTCCAGAGTAATTGCATTAGATAATAGCATTGACGGAGTAATCAACTATGAATGGTAAACGGGAATATGGAGATTATCAAACCCCAGAGTTCTTCTCCTTGTCGGTTTGCCGGTATCTCAAAGACATAAGAAAGCTAACGCCGTCTGTTGTTATAGAACCTACTTGCGGCGTGGGCAGTTTTGTAAAAAGCAGTTTGATATTTGATGCCTCAGAAATTATTGGGATAGAAATAAACCCAGAATATTGCAACACATGTTCACAAGCCATAGAAGATCCTCGCGTTCAAATCATTAACGCAGACATTTTTAATTTTGACTTGAAATCTGTGGTAAAGGGGAAAGAATCCCTATTGATCGTAGGAAATCCTCCATGGGTAAATAATAGCACTTTATCCTCGCTGAATTCCGATAATATTCCAACAAAGCTGAACTTTAAAGGCTTGAAAGGAATGGATGCCATCACTGGCGCAAGCAACTTTGATATATGTGAATACATTATCTTGCAGTTGATCGCTTCTCTGCACAATACAAGCGCAACTATTGCGATGCTCTGCAAGACTTCCGTTGCAAGGAATGTCTTCATAGAAATGAAAAGAAGTTATACTAACTTTAGTTCTTGCGATATGCTTGAGTTTAACGCCAGCAAAGTATTTGGAATTAGTGCCAGTGCATGTTTACTTGTAATAGAGCTTACTAAAGAGAATATTTCTGCTGATACTTGCAATATTTACTCTTTCTCTAATCCAAATGTAATAAAAAACTCTTTTGGCTATGTTGACGGGAAATTTTATAGCGATATAGTTAAGAATACGGCAGATTTTTCAGGGAAATGCTGCTTTGAGTGGAGACAGGGCGTAAAGCATGATTGCTCTAAAATAATGGAGCTTTCAATGACAGGAACGACACTCTCAAACGGTCTGAACGAAATTGTACATATTGAAAACGAGTATGTGTTTCCACTGTTAAAAAGCAGTATGTTCAAAACCCCTGTTGTGGATAGCTTTGGGAAATATGTTATTGTAACGCAAAAAAAAGTTCGAGAAGATACTTCTCACATAGAAATCGACGCACCCGAAACATGGAGATACTTAACATCGCATAAAGAATATTTTTCAAAAAGAAAAAGCTCGATATACAAAGGCGCCCCAGATTTCTCAATGTTCGGAATTGGCGATTATTCATATTCCAAATACAAAGTGGGAATAAGCGGATTTTATAAAAAGCCTCTCTTTTCCGTTATTACGTCAAAAGATGGAAAACCTGTTATGACCGATGACACCAGTTATTTTATTTGTTTCCCAACATATGATACGGCATATACTGCTATGCTGATTCTAAACTCTGAAAAAGTGCAGGATTATATTTTAAAGATTGCATTTTTAGATGCGAAGAGGCCCTTTACGAAAAAAGTTCTTGATAGTATCGACTTCCACAGAATTCTTCAGACGATTTCCATCTCCGACATTATTGATTCTGAAAGGCAGTTAGGCTTGAAAGAATATTTTTCCGAAGAAATGTTTGATGAATTCAAGCAGTTGCCTGAGTTTAGTCAGCAATCCTTGAGATTGTGTATGTAAGACCCTCTTTACATTTCCTGTTTCATTGAAGTTGTGTTAAGAGATCGTGCCGATAACGTTTACAGAGATATCGGTGCAAAAGAATTGGCAATACATATCTTGCACGAAGCGTACTTCTAATAAATCTAAGCTTTACGTTCTTGCAAACATGGCGCGCCGTTTTACCGGTGCGCCATGTCTATTTATATCTATACATTTTCCCCGCATTAGTCCACGGGATAGACGCACAGCTCCACATCGCTCAGCGGGAACGAGCAGCACGGGTGGATCCAGCCGAACTTCTTGTCGGCCATGCGCCGCCCGTCGGCGTCCTCGGGAATATACACGTCGCCGCTGACGAGGCGGGAGTGGCACCAGCCGCATTCGCCGCTGCGGCAATGCGAGGGGGCCTTTATCCCCGCGCGCTCCATCGCCCAGAGCAGCGACTCCTCCGCCTTGCAGGGAACGGTCTGCTTCTCGCCGCGTATATCGACCGTGAGGGTGAATTCCGCGCCCTTCTTCTCTGCGGGGAAACCGGCGCTGTCCGCGGCGTGCAGATAGTCGCCGGACATCTCCATGCGGTAGCGGCGCTTGGGCAGGCCGAGCTTCTTCATCTCGCCCTCTTCAAAGGCATACATCGCCTTCGGCCCGCACATGAACACGGAATAATCGCCCGCGGGCGCGTATTTCTTAATAAGCTCCGCCGTGATGAAGCCGTGCTCATAGCCCTCCTTTTCCTCGTGCGACAGCACATGCACGACCCTGACGCGGCCGTTTGAGCGCGCGGCGACAGCCTCTATCTCATCGCGCAGGAGTATCCCGTCCGCCGTGCGGCTGCCGTAGAGGATGGTCATGTCAAAGTCCTCTATCCCGTCGGCAATGGCGGCGGCCATGGAGTAAAACGGCGTGATGCCGGAGCCGCCCGCGATAGCGACGACGTGCTTCGCGTCGCGCAGGTCCTGATAATAGAAATCGCCGAGAGGGCCGCTTATATCGACGGCGTCGCCCTGCTTCCACGTGTCAAGGATGTATTTCGAGGCGTAGGACGGCTCAGTCAGCTTGATTGTAAGGGTGTAGCTGGTATCCTCGCTGCCGAGGGCGTCCTTCGGGCCCGAGCGGATGGTGTAGGGCTTGTTGACGGCTGCGCCGTCTATGTTCAGCGCAACGGAGACATACTGGCTGGCGCGGAAATACGCCATCTCCGCCGTGCCCTTCTCCACGTCGGGAACGAGAGTGAAGCTCTTCGCGCCGCCGTGATCGACGACCTCGGCTATCCGCACATGCTGCACCGCGGGGTGGAGCTTCGCGGCGAGGATGTTCGCGTTATATATGGACCGGGGCATGGTGTCGGGCGCGGCCTCGATAGCCTTGAGGCGCGTTTTCACCTCGCCGAGGAACGGGAAGGGCGTAAGCCCCTTGAGGCCCTTGCGGGAATAGTTGTACTTCGCCATCTTATTTGCCCTCCTTCATGTCAAGAAGCATGTATCTCGCCTGCTCCGCGCCGGAGAGATACGCCTGGGAATAGCCGTCCATCTGCGTGCCGTGGCCGCCGACGAAGCGCAGGCCCTTTATGGTGTAGTCCTCCTTGTGGCCGCACTGCACGCGCGGGAACATGCCGTCCCACGCTGCGGGAATGTAGCCGTATACGTCGCCGCGCGGCGTGCCGAGATAGCGCGCCCACGTGACCGGGGAGGCGACGACGAGCTCCTCTATATGCCCCTGCAGGTCGCAGCCGGTGACGGCCTCATAGCGCTCAACGCATTCGCGGGCAATGCGGTCCTTTATCTTGAAATAGTCCGCCTCCGTGACGTCCTTGAACGGGTCGCCGGTATAGAACTTGCTGAACTGGATAAAGGCGCGGCCCTTTCCGGCGGCGTCGGGCAGGGCGTTTGTGAGCACGGTGCAGGTGATATCCTTGTGCGTGTCGATGGAGTCTGAGGAGAGGAACTGCTTGTGGTTGTCGGGCGTATAGCGCATGAAGGTGTCGTAGTTCTTGAGTCCCAGCTCCTCCGCGCTTGCGTCCAGCCCCAGATACACCGTGAACGCCGCCTGCGCGAGCCGCTGCGCGTTCATCTTCTTGCGGTCGTACTGCGGCACCTCCGACGGCTCGACCATGCGGTCGAACACGACGTGCGGCATGAGGTTTGAAATGACGCGCTCACACGCTATATACGTGCCGTCGGCCAGCACGACGCCGCGCACGGCGTTGTTCTTTATGTCTATCTTATCGACCTTCGTGTTGTACCAGATGTCGCCGCCGAGCTCGCGTATCTTCGCGTCGAAGGCAAGCGATATCTCATGAGAGCGGTTCTTCGCAAACCACGGAAGCTGCGTTAGATAGACATAGGTCATAAAGACGTATGGCGCGAAGCTCATCTCGGTCGAGTCCGCCGAAACATAGGTCCAGTACGACTCGAAGATCTGGCGCGCCTTGTCCGGAACGCCTATCTTGCGCAGCACCTCGTCACAGGGCTGGGGCACAAGGCACATAAGGTCATAGTATTTCAGCATCATTTCGACCTTCTGCGCGCCCTCCGGCTCGTTGTGCCGCTCATACAGCCACTCCACGCCGTCCACCAGCATCCGCCCAAGCTCCAGCACCGTCGTCATGGATTCCCGGCTGCCGGGCACCTGCCGCTCCATCTCGTCGATGAAGTTCTGCACGCCCGCGGGCATGGCGACGTTGAAGCCGTCCGGGTCTGTCGCAACGGAAGCGAAGCTCTCATTGGCGCTGCACCACTCCACGTCCAGCCCGTAGTCGTCCTCAAGAAGCTGGCGCACCGCGCCGCGCTTCCCCTCCCCTTCGCCCGTGCCCATCTGGCACAGCTCGTGCAGGGTGGCCTCAAACTCGTACTTCCCGCGCACGAAGCTAGTGGCGCAGCCACCGGGGAGATTGTGCTTTTCCAGCACAAGCACCTTCTTGTCGGCCTTTGCGAGATATGCCGCGGCCGAAAGGCCGCCGTTGCCCGCGCCGACAACGATCACGTCGTATTTTTGCATTTACGCGTCCTCCGTTGAATATATTGATCACAATTTCTCTTGTGGTATAGCCACAAATTTATTTTACACCAGTTCTGCCCCCGGCGCAAGCAAACTTTGTCAGACCTGCGACGAAATTCCGCCCCGTTTTTTGTGCAGGGTGGAGAGATATCCGGCGTTGTGGCTGCAAATCACAGGCCAGACTTGATTTTGCGGGGCAAATTATTTATAATATGAGGCGATCCATTGAAATAAGGAAGAGAGAGACATGCAGACAGGCGAAGGCAAAAACCTCAAGGCGAATTTCATAAACGCAATGCAGGCAAAGATACTTTCCGGTGAGCTCAAGCCGGGCGACAGGCTGCCGCCGGAGCGGGAGCTTGCCCAGCAGATGGGCATAAGCCGCGGCTCGGTCAATCAGGGGATACTGGATATGGAGCGCATGGGCTTTCTGCGCATCGTGCCGCGCAAGGGCACCTTCGTGGCGGAATACGTGCGCCGCGCCACGCCGGAGACGCTGTCGGCGATAATGAGCTATGACAGCGCGCTGATAGACAGCACGCTGTTCCGCGACCTGATGGACCTTCGCATTCTGGTAGAGCGCGAGTGCACGCGCCTTGCCTGCGCAAGGCTGACGCCGGAGTCGCTGCGGCTCTTGCAGGCGCACGCGGACGCGATATACGCCGCCGGTGAGGACGAGGCGGCGGAGGCCGTGTACGCCTATCACAAGTGCCTGACGGAGATATCCGGCAACGCCGCATACGCCATGGTGTTCCAGAGCTTTGAAAAGATGATAAGGAATCTTATAAGAGAGCATTATAAAAACGCCTCGGAGCTGACGCGCAGCCTGCCGAAGTTCACGCTGCTGACGGAGGCCGTGGCGCGGCGCGACGCCTTTGAGGCGGACAGGTGCATCCTCTCCGTGCTGGAGCAGGCGTCCGACTATCTCAACACGCACCTGAAAAGCCGGGAGGCCGGGCGCGGCGAATGACCCCGCGGCGGCGCGCATATGCGCGGCGTCCTGCACGCCGGGCACAGCGGCGGAATTGGTTAACAACTTATGAATTCAGGGGAAAAAATCTTGATAACGGCCCCGGAACGTGGTATAAGAATAATACAGACCGCCGGTACGGCGGCCTGTAAAATACGCACGAGTTAGACATGACTAACTCGTGGGATATATAAATAGGGAGGATAAGAATATGAATAAGTTTGCAGCATTTCTGGGCGGCGTTGCGTTCGGCACGGCCGGACTGAAGGTACTTGCAAGCCGCGGCGCGAAGAAGGTCTATGTGCACACCACGGCGGCGGCGCTGCGCGCGAAGGACTGCGTGATGGCGACGGCCACCGGCATCCGCGAGGGCGCGGAGGACATACTCGCCGAGGCGAAGCAGCTCAACGAAAAATACGCGGCCGAGGCTGAGGCCGAGGTCATTGAGGACAGCGCAGAGAAGGCCGAATAAGCATGAAGTGCAAGATCCTGCATGAGCTGCCGGGGCGTATGCGCGTGCATGCCGTGCAGCCGCGCATGACGCTTTCACAGGCGGATATACTCGAAGCATACCTCCGCGCCGTTGACGGCGTGACGGAGGCAAAGGTCTATGACCGCACGTGCGACGCGGTCATAGTATACACGGCGCCGCGCGCGGACATCGTCGCGGCGCTTGCGGCGTTTTCGTATGAGGCCGCCGCGCATCTTGCCGATGCGCACAGCTCCCGCGCACTTGACCGGGAATACGAGGAAAAGCTCGTCAACTCGGTCATACGCCGCTGCGTCAACAAGCTTCTTCTGCCCGTGCCGCTGCGCACGGCGATGACGCTGCTGCGCTCTCTGCGGTACATAAAGGCCGGCCTTGGCTGCCTTATCCGGGGGCGGATACAGGTGCCTGTGCTCGACGCGACGGCCATCGCCGTGTCGATGCTGCGCGGCGACTTTGCCACGGCGGGCTCCATCATGTTCCTGCTTGGCGTCGGGGAGACGCTGGACGAGTGGACGCACAAGAAGTCCGTGGCCGACCTTGCGCGCAGCATGGCGCTGAACGTGGACAAGGTCTGGCTGCAAACGGCGGACGGGGACGTGCTCGTTCCCGTGAGTGAGGTCCGCGCGGGCGATACGATAAGTGTTGCGACCGGCGGGATGATCCCGCTGGACGGAAAGGTGACGGACGGCGAGGCCATGGTCAATCAGGCGTCCATCACGGGCGAACCGCTTGCCGTGCGCAAGACTGCGGGCGGCTACGTCTACGCGGGCACGGTGATAGAAGAGGGCAGCCTCTCCGTATGCGTGGAAAAGACCAGCGGCAGCGGGCGCTATGACCGCATAGTTAGGATGATAGAGGAGTCGGAAAAGCTCAAGTCCGGCACGGAGAGCTACGCGGCGCATCTGGCGGACAGCCTTGTGCCCTACAGCCTCGGCGCGACGGCGCTCATATGGCTTATCACGCGCAACCCCGTGCGCGCGCTGGCCGTGCTGATGGTCGATTTCTCCTGCGCGCTGAAGCTGTCCATGCCCATTGCGGTGCTGTCCGCAATGAAGGAGGCCAGCGCCTATCATATCTCCGTCAAGGGCGGGCGCTTCCTTGAGGCCGTTTCGCAGGCGGAGACCTTCGTGTTCGACAAGACCGGCACGCTGACCCATGCCATGCCGCGCGTGGCGCAGATCGTCACCTTCGGCGGCAAGGATGAGGCGGAGATGCTGCGTCTGGCCGCGTGCCTGGAGGAGCACTACCCCCACTCCATGGCGAAGGCCGTCGTGGCCGAGGCCGAGCGCCGCGGTCTGCGGCATGAGGAGCGTCACTCCAAGGTGGATTACATCGTCGCGCACGGCGTGTCCAGCAGCGTCGGCAGTGAAAAGGTCGTCATCGGCAGCCAGCACTTCGTGTTCGAGGATGAGGGCTGCGTCCTGCCCGCAGGCGAGCAGGCGCGCTTCGACGCCCTGCCGGGCGAGTATTCACATCTGTATCTGGGCATATCCGGCGTGCTTGCGGCGGTCATATGCATAGAGGACCCGCTGCGCAGTGAGGCGCGCGGCGTCATTGACGCCCTGCACGCGCAGGGCATACCGAGGCTTGTCATGATGACGGGCGACAGTGAGCGGACGGCGCGTTCCGTCGCCGCGGCCGTGGGCGTGGACGAGTATTTCGCCGAGGTCCTGCCGGAGGATAAGGCGGGCTTCATCCGGGCCGAGCACGAGGCCGGCCGCCGGGTCGTGATGCTGGGCGATGGCGTCAACGATTCCCCGGCGCTTTCCGAGGCCGACGCGGGCATCGCCATCCGTGACGGCGCGGCCATCGCGCGCGAGGTCGCGGATATCACCATCGGCGCGGACGACCTTGAGGCGCTCGTGACGCTCAAGCGGCTGAGCGACGCGCTCATGGCGCGCATCCACGGCAATTACCGCAAGATAATCAGCTTCAACTTCATGCTGATCTGCCTTGGCGTGGCCGGGATACTCCCGCCCGCGACCTCCGCGCTGCTGCACAACATCTCAACGCTGTGCATAAGTCTGAAAAGCATGACGAACCTTCTGGATAAGGAATAAACAATGCATGACCGGCTGTGAAGCGAAAGCTTCACAGCCGGTTTTTGTGTCTATATCATGTTGGCAAGGGTCTTACAGCATGGACGAGCCGCCCGTGACTATCCAGCAGGCGAGCGAGGCCACGGTCAGCGCGCCGGTGTAGACGCTGCCGGTGCGCCGGTAGATGTAGGTGCACAGCACGACCGCGCCCCGGCGCGCAAGCTCTATGGCGTAGGCCGCGCAGGTCTCATGGTCGTTCTGATAGCCGTGCAGAAGCAGCACGCCGGGGGCCTTGTTCTCCGCCGTGGCGCTCTGCGGGGTGTAGAGCTTGTACATCAGATCGCCCACGTCGGTCTCTATCCAGCCCTCCGTCACGGCGATGCTGCCGCCGCCGCGCTGTATGCCGTCCGCGGCGAACATGCATTCGAACAGCACGACCAGCAGCGCGGCCAGCACGGCCGCCGCTCTTTTCCGTTTTGCGTTCATTTCTTTTCTCCTGTTCTGTGGTTTCAGATGTTTGTGGTATAGCCACACTTGATATTATAATAACATCTGCCGCCCGGCTTTGCAAGGGGCCGTGCGGGAAATTCATAAGAAAAATGCCCCCCGTGTGAGCACACGCGGCAAAAAAGCAAAGCCCCCACACGGCGGTGGGGGCTTTGACAATAGATATGAGTTACGCAAGCAGGATGCACACGGCGATCATGAGCTGGCCGACGTAGTAGCACAGCAGGTTTATCGCGCGCAGCGGCTTTATCTTTTTGCCGAAGGAGTAATAGATCATTATAAAGTCGCTCACGACGAACAGCAGCGCGCCAAGCGTGAATACAAGCGTCAGCGCGCCCGCGCCGAGGGTGACGAACAGCGCGGCGGCGCAGGAGAACATCGCAATGACGACGACAAGATAGACATAGCCGAATATTTTCAGCCCCGCGCTGGGCGCGGTGATGCGCTTCATCAGCGGCGGGATGGCAAGCGCGGACAAAACTGCCGTTGCGATCAGCGCGGGCAGGATGATGGCGGGGCTGCGGCCGATGAGCGCGGCGATGTAGAGGAAGTGCCCGCTGAGAAAGGCGAGGATGCCCACGGCGAATATCTTCATTGATTTTCCGCCGGTGAACTGGTTGCGCAGGTTGAGAAAAACGTCGCCCACGAGGCCGAGTATAAGCCCGATGAGCACAAGGCGGCCGAAGTCCGTTTTCTGCGCGGCGTAGCATACGATGCCGAGGACGACGAAGAAGAACGAGGCGGCGCCCTTCAGCAGCGTGGCCTTCGCCATTTTCCCGGCGTACTCCGTCATTATGAACCACACGTCCACGGCAAGCCCTGCGAGGGAGATGAGCAGTATTTTCAGAACCATGATCAGACCTCCATTCATTGTTATGGTGTTATAGGTTATGACCATAGTACACCGCCCCCGCGGCAAAAGTCAATGATTTTCTGGCTATACCACCGGCAAATTTGCCGCGGCGAGGCGGACGGAGTCCTTCCCGTAGTAGTACGCCGCGGCGGTATTGCGCCAGTCGGCGGCGTCGCGCGTGACGTCGTCATAATACAGCACGTATGGGCGGCAGGGGAACTCCGGCAGGACGGCGTCGCGGATGGAACTGTCGTTCAGGATGTCGTACCTCTCCTGCGCGCAGGCGCGGTACGCCGCGGCCTCCCCGGAGCGCAGGGAACTCAGCGCGCTGACGGAGGCGAAGCTGCGCCCGGAGAGCATCGACGCAAGACAGCACAGGCCCAGCACCAGCGCCCCCGCCGCAAGATGGGTCAGCGGCGCGCCCGCGCCGCCGCGCGTGCCGCCCCACAGATACGTGCCCGCCCAGCCCAGCCAGCAGCAGAGATTCACGGTCAGCAGCAGAACATAGGTAAAGTAGATCATGTTCAGCAGCCGCGCATCGCCGACATTGCCCATGGCGTACACCGGCGGGCAGAACATCGCCGAAAGCAGGCAGAACGACCACAGCGAGACGAGCCACGGCGCGCGGAAGCACAGCCCGGCGCGGGGCCGCGCCGTGAAATTCCGGAAAAGCACCGCCAGCAGCGCCAGCATCCCGGCCAGCGGCAGGCTCATCCAGCGCAGGGCGTACACCGCGCCGTATTTGAACGACAGCAGTATCGCCTCCACCGCGCCGGGCGTGACTGCATAGTTGGCCTGACGCACGGCGTTGCCGGGCGCGGCGATGCTGAGCGCGAAGCTTATCAGAAGCGCCGCCATGGGCGGCAAAAGCCGCTTCCAACGCCCGCTGCGCGCGAGGATGAGAACGAGAATGCCGCTTGCCCCGGCGATGCAGCAGCACAGCGCCGTGACGTAGTTCCCGCCGCCGAGGAAGGCGCACAGAAGCGTCAGCAGCACGGCGCGCCATACGCCGCCGCGCAGCGCGAGGCGGATGCCCAGCGCGAGGGCCGCAAGCGAAAGACCGTAGAAAAACGTATAGTACACCGCGCCGTTATACCAGAAAAAGCCCTGCACGGGAGAGGGCAGGAGCTGCGTGCAGATGATGCATATGAGCGCCGCGGCGCACGCGGCCGCGCCCTTCCCTACGCCGAGCAGGTCAGGGAATACCGAAAGGCAGGCAAGAAACGTCCCCCCGATGAGGGCCAGCAGCATTATAAACGGCGTCACGGCATACGCCGCCTCGCCGAATACGGCGGGCTGAAGCCCCATAAGGAAGATGGCGGAAAACGTGCCCTGCCACGTCGTATAGGCGATGCGCGCCTCCTCCGCCGCCGCGGCGACTGCGGCCGCGGCAGAACCCGTGCGCACATACGCAAGGTGCGCGCGCGCCCCGAAGCTCAGATCGTCGGCACAGGGCACGTCGAAGCGCGCGGTGCACAGCAGCGGCAGCACCGCGAGCACGAGGACGGCAAGAAGCACGGGCAGGATGACCCGGCAGGAAAGCTTCACAGTTTTCATGGATATCTCCATACTTTTAAAAGATAAAGGGGCGCTGCAAAATGCTTGGGAGGCATCCTTGCAGCGCCCTTTCGCGTTCCGCCCGCAGGGCCGGAGCTTAAGCTGCGGTGCAGGACTTTGTTATTCTACGCTTATCATATAGTAATAGACAGGCTGGCCGCCGTCCACGACGCTGACCTCCGCCTCGGGGAAGCAGCCCGTGATGGTGTCGGCCGCGTCCTCGGCGTCCTCCTTGCGCACATCCTGGCCGTAGTAGACCGTGATGAACTCGGGGGCGAACTCGTCAAAGGCCCAGCTCAGCTCCTTGAAGAGCGTCTTGATGTTGGTATAGCTGCCCAGCAGCGCCCCGTCGAGCAGAGCCAGATACTCGCCCGCGTGGATGCTGTGACCGTCGAAGTCCGAATCGCGCGCGGCATAGGTGACCATGGCCGTGTGCACGTTGCCGATGGCGGCAAGCATGGTCTCTGTCAGGGCGGCCTCGTCCTCCTCGGGGTTGAAGTTCAGAAGCGCGGCCACGCCCTGCGGCACCGTCTTTGTCGGTACGACGACGACATGCTTCTCCGTCATGGGTATGCACTGCTCTGCCGCCATGATTATGTTCTTGTTGTTCGGGAACACAAAGACCGTGGAGGCGGGGGTGCGGTTGATCTCGCGCAGGATATCGTCCGTGGAGGGGTTCATCGTCTGCCCGCCCGTGACTATCGAGTCCGCGCCCAGCTCACGGAAGAGCTTGGCCATGCCGTCCCCGGCGCAGACCGCAACGACGCCGAATTCCTTCTCCGGCGCGGCCACGCCGCCGCCGTTTTCAAGCTCCTGCTCTATCGCCTCAAGGTCGTCCGTGGACTGCGCCTTGCGCCCGGCGACAAGATCGTCGTGCTGCGTGCGCATGTTCTCTATCTTGGCAAGCTCCAGCACGCCGTACTTCTGCGCCTCGTTCAGCGCGTCGCCGGGGGTGTTGGTGTGCACGTGCACCTT
>ENA-OUQF01001704-OUQF01001704.1-human-gut-metagenome-genome-assembly--contig:-NODE-1704-length-12560-cov-5.411835_pt1 | contig 12560 bp, 9 predicted proteins | sample MGYA00237947_ERZ548826 | MGnify/ENA primary metagenome ERZ548826 (study PRJEB26490, sample SAMN05194701) | human gut metagenome | biome: terrestrial biome; feature: human-associated habitat; material... | reverse complement strand
GCCCGGGCCACATCGTTCGTCGTGAGTACGCCGCTGGCCGTGGCGTGCCGGTCGTCGTGGCCGTCGAGCAGGATCCGCGTGGCGACGGCTGGGCTCTGACCCTGGCCTACGCCAAGGCCCTCGGTGCCCTGCGCGCCGGTGCCATCAAGACCACCTTCAAGGAAGAGACCGAGACCGATCTCTTCGGCGAGCAGAACGTGCTCATGGGTGGCGTGAACAAGCTCGTCGAGATGGGCTTCGAAGTCCTGACCGACGCCGGCTACCAGCCGGAAATCGCCTACTTCGAGGTCTGCCACGAGCTCAAGATGCTCGTCGACCTGATGAACGAGGGCGGTCTGAACAAGGCTCGTTGGTCCTGCTCTGACACCGCTCAGTACGGCGACTACGTCAACACCGTCATCAACGAGGACTGCCGCAAGCGCATGGAATACCACCTGCAGCGCATCCAGGACGGCTCCTTCGCCAAGGAGTTCATTGACGACCAGGATGCCGGCGCCCCGCACTTCAAGGAGCTGCAGGAGAAGTACTCCAACGAGCGCATCGAGACCGTCGGCCCGAAGCTGCGCGCCATGTTCTCCTGGAACAAGGATGGCGTCAAGGATGCCGACGAGGCCAATTCCTTCACCGGTAAGATCGCCCGCGCTCAGGTTCAGTGAGCCCCTGTAGCTCCCGCTGGCGCATAAGCGCCTGAGGGGAGTACCCAGCACGTACCAAAAGGCCGCCGCTCCGATTCATTCGGAACGGCGGCCTTCTAGTATGGTCCCACCACGTAGCCAAACTTCCACCACGCAGTGAACCACAGAGTTACTTGATTACCCACGCAGAGGTGTCGGTGGGAAGTTGACCGTCGGGAGTCAGCGGGCCGGAAGCGAGCACCACAGAGCCTTCGGGCAGTGAGACCGGGGCAGTGCCAAAGTTAGTAACCGAGGTGAACGTGCGTCCCTCAACCGCCGCACGGCGGTACGCCACCACGTCCGCTCCCATATCCACCTGCTCGGCGGTGGTGTCGCGCGTGGCGGTCAGCGACTCCTGACGAATCGCCAACGCCGCATGATACAACGTGTACATCGAATCCGGGTCGGCCTGCTCCACGTCCACCGCGTAATCCTTGAACCACAGCGGCTGCGGCAGGTGCGGGTCGGCGGCCGGCGTCACGCCATCGGCGCGAACCGCAGGGGAGAAGCCGAAGGAAGCGCCCGTGCCGAACTGGCCGGCGGCGCACAGCGGCACATGGTTCTCGCCGGTGCCATCGTCGGCCGGAGCCGGACGGCTGAAATCGGCCAGAGCGGGCTCGTCGGAAGCGGTCCAAGGCAGAGGCACGCGGCAACCGTCACGGCCCTTATCCATCGTGGCCTGAGCGGTGTGGAAAGCGGTCGGATCCTCCAGTCGATCCCACGGAATATCGGCCACCTCAAACAGACCCAGCTCCTCGCCCTGATAAATATAGGCGGCGCCGGGCAGACCAAGCTCCATCAGCGCGGCGGCACGGGCACGGCGGGTGCCGAGCTCGCGGTCTTCGGGATATGTGGTGCCGTTGCGCAGCAGCCAGTCGTGCGGCAGCTGGTGGTAGGGCGCGCCCTTGACCTGCGGCAGACCGTAGCGGGAGGGGCTGCGCGGCACGTCGTGATTGTTCATGACCCACGTGGTGGTGGAGCCGCCGGTTTCGGCCGCCGCCTTAAGACCCGCGGCGATGGCCTTGCGGAACTCGTCGGCATACCAGTTGGCCTGCGCGAAGTCGAAGTTGAAGGACTGGCCCAGCTCGTCCATCGAAGCGTACAGGTGCTGGTGCTCAGGCACCACCCACGCCTCGGCCACGGCAAAGCGCGGCGGGTTGTATTCGTTGAACACCTTGCGCCACTCGCGGTAGATGTCGTGCACCTCACGACGGTCGAACAGCGGGTGGCTGAAGTCATGATTCAGCACGCCGACCACGCTGTATTCGCGGCCGAGCTCTTCCAACGGCTTGGATTCGAGATCCTTGGCCAGGCCGTGCGCCACGTCGATGCGGAAGCCGTCGGTGCCGTGGTCGGACCAGAAACGTAGGGTCTTCTTGAACTCCTCGTGGATGTCCGGATTCTTCCAGTTGACGTCCGGCTGCGCCTTATCGAACAGGTGCAGATACCACTGGCCGTCGGCCACGCGCGCCCAGGCCGGGCCGCCGAAGAAGGATTGCCAGTCGTTGGGCGGCAGTTCGCCGTGCTCGCCGCGGCCGTCGCGGAAGATGTAGCGGTCGCGCGCCGGGGAGCCGGGCTCGGCGGCGAGGGCCTCTTGGAAGAACACGTGCTTGTCGGCGGTGTGGTTGGGCACGATGTCCACGATCACTTTGATGCCGGCCTCGTGCGCGGCCTCGGCCATCGCGTCGAAGTCGTCCATGGTGCCTAGGCGCGGGTCGACGTTGCGGTAGTCGATCACGTCGTAGCCGCCGTCCGCCAGATCCGAGGGGTAGAACGGGGAGAGCCAGATCGCGTCGACGCCGAGGTTCTTCAGGTAATCCATCTTCTCGGTGACGCCGGCGATGTCGCCGAGTCCGTCGCCGTTGACGTCCTTGAAGCTGCGCGGGTAGATCTGGTAGACGACGGCCTGCTTCCACCAGTCGTCATTGAGGTTGTTGGCGGTCATGCCGATTCCTTCCTGTTCCGGGTGCGTTGTGGTTGGGTTGTTCCGGTTGTGCTCGAACTGCTGTGTGAAGGCCCAACCGTTGTATTGATGATGACAACGATATCATGTGAATTACGCATGCAAAAGTCGATTTATCGGCGTTTTGCGGTGGTAACGTAGTCACGCCTGCGCGGACGCTGCTGTTGCGGCAGGCGGCGCGGTGGTTTCGCGCAGTATTAGCGGAGTGTCCGGCCGTACGAATGCCGGTTCGATTGACTTGCCCGCAATGGCATCCAATACCATGTGCCCGGCGGCCACGCCCATTGCGAACGGGTCCTGATGCAGTGTGGTCAGTCCCACGGCGGCGGACAGGGTGGAATCGTCGAAGCCGATGATGGAGATGTCCTGAGGTACCCGCCGCCCGTATTGACGCAGGCGATACAGCACGGGTGCGGCCATTTCATCATCCTCAAAACAGAAGGCGGTGATGCTGGGGGAGGCGTTCAGTACGGCGTTCAATGCCGCGTTGCTTTCGCCAAGACCGCGTTGAATGCTCAGGGGCGTTAGCTCGATCCCCGGATGGGCGGCAGTAGCGTCGATGACGCCCTGCAAACGAGCCTCGGCACTGTAGCGCATATTGGTTTCGGTCGGTGCGCTGCCGACGAACGCGATATGCCGGTGGCCGAGTGCAATCAGGTGCTCGATGGCCGAACGTGTGGCGGCGTAATCGTCAATGCTCACGCCCGCGTCGAACCCATCGGTGGAGGGAATGTTGATGCCGACAATCGGCACGTGCATATGCTTCAGTCGCTCCACTTCAGCCGGCTCAATGTCGAAGGAGCTGACAATCACCGCATCCGCATTGCGTCGCACGGGCAAATCCGCAAAGAAGTCATGGCGCTCGGCGGCGTTGCGCATGGGGTAGGGCACAGTGTCGTAGCCGGAGGGGCGCAGCGCCGAGTCAAGGCCGGCGAAGATGTTTGCATTGAACCAGGTGGTGATGGTCTCGCTGGCCAGCAGCGCAATGCGGAACGACTGGCCGGACTTCAGTGCGGCGGCCGAGCGAGAGACGGAGTAGTCGAGCTTTTCGGCCGCGGTCATCACTCGGTCTCGAGTCTCTGGAAGCACTAGATCCGGCTTGGCGAAGGTTCGGGACACCGTGGATACGGAAACGCCGGCCTCGCGGGCCACCGCTTGAATGCTTGCCTTGGTCATAGCCGTCGCTCCTTCGCCGTCGCGAACAATCATTGTCATGACAACGATAACATGCCCATAACAAGTCATCGTCTTCGGCTATCTCGATTACGAGGGGTCACGGAGACCGGTTCAGGCATGAACGACCGGCGTCGCAAACTCAACAAGGTGCTTTCCGACCCGACGATCGGCACGATCATCGTCGAGCATAGGGATAGGCTCGCCCGCATGAACGCGGGACTGATCGAAAGCGCGTTGAACGCGCAAGGCCGGAAGCTCATCGTGGTGGACGACACGGAACTGGACGATGATTTGGTGTGCGACATGACCGAGGTGCTGACCTCGTTCTGCGCCCGCCTCTATGGGAGGCGCGCAGCCAAGCGCAAGACGGACGCGGCGTTGAAGGCGGCGCATGATGCTTGAGGCCGTCAAGGTGACGCTCGACCCGACGCCACGGCAGGAACGATTGTTGGAATCGCACGCCGGGGCGGCGCGATTCGCCTACAACAAGGGACTGGCGCACGTCAGGGACGTGCTCGAACGCGGCGATGCCCCCGAATGGTCGTACTATGCCTTGCGTAAGTGGTGGAACCAGGTCAAGGACGCACTCGCCGTGGACGAGGCCACGGGAGAACCATGGTGGCCTGAGAACAGCAAGGAGGCATACAACAGCGGCCTCGAATCATTGGCCGACGCGCTGAAGAACTTCTCCGAGTCCCGCAAGGGGCGGCGGAAAGGCCGCAGGATGGGGTTCCCGCGCTTCAAGTCCAAGGACTCCGGCATTCGGCGCTTCGCGTATACGACCGGCTCGTTCGGCCCCGTCGACCATGACTCATACGCGCTGAAACTCCCGAGGATAGGCCGTGTGCACTGCATGGAGGACGCGTCCAAGCGAGTGGACGGCGCGAAGGTGCTGCGCATGAGCGTGTCCCGCCGTGCGGGACGCTGGCAGGCCAGCCTGACCGTCGAACGAGCCGACGATCCCGCACCCAAGCCCCCGAAGGGCGGGAGCGTCGGAATCGACTTGGGCGTGAAGGAACTCGCCACATTGTCGGACGGCACCGTGATACGCAACCCGCACGCCTTGAAGTCGAATCTCACGCGTCTGAGGAAAGCCCAGCGGAGCCTGAGCCGCAAACGCAAGGGCTCCAACCGCCGCCGCAAGGCGAGGGCGAACGTGGCGCGCCTGCACGCACGTGTGGCCAACCTGCGACGCGACCTCTTGGACAAGACCACCGCCATGCTCGCCCATACCTACGCGGACATCAGCATCGAGGACCTGAACGTGGCGGGCATAGTCAAAAACCACGGGCTCGCCCAATCGATCCAGGACGCCGCATTCGCGGAGTTCCGACGCCAGCTGACCTACAAGACCGCACGCACCGGTACGAGACTGCACGTCATCGACCGCTGGCATCCAAGCTCGAAGACCTGCTCGAACTGCGGGACGGTGAAAACCAAACTGTCCCTGTCCGAGCGCGTCTACCATTGCGACAAGTGCGGACTGTCCATCGACCGTGATCTGAACGCGGCCATCAACATCCAAGTCGCCGGGAGTGCCCCGGAGACGATAAACGCGCGTGGAGGAAGCGGAAGACAGACCCGTCCCAAGGGCGGGACAATGCGTCATCCGGCGAAGCGTGAACCAAGCGGCGGCGAGAGTCGCGTGAGACTTGGAGCTGGCCTCGGCAACGAGGCCATGCAGATGACTTCGCTCTAGCGACAAGCTAAAACAAAGTCATCTACAACGGCTGATTTAGACCAATTTCCCATTGCCGGAATCGATCACCGCTTCTCTCGGCGCATCACGGCGGCTAGGGACTGCACGCGTGGCAGGTCGAAGACCTCGTCGGTATGTACCACGTGGCCTGAGCTGTCCGCCAGCGGCACGCGCCAGTTCGAATACTCTCTGGAAGTGCCCGGCTGATTCTGGGAGCGGCATTCGCCCACGCCGTCCACCAGCGCTGCCTGCAGCAGCAGCGACGGCGTATCGGTGAGCATGGCGTGCATCGCTTCCACGATTTCCTGCACATGGCCTTCCACATCATCCGCCACGGTCTGCGAGATATAGCCGTTCTCCACCAGACGGTTCATCATGGCCGTGCGCTCGGCCATCGCCGAGGCGGCGAATGCCTCCACCGGCTCGCTCAGGAGATGCAGCTCCTCGCGCAGCTTGACGTGTGCGAAGTTCAGGTAGCCGGCGGTGGGTGGCAGATCGTGCGTGGTCACCGAGGCCAATGCCTGTTTGCGATAGTCCTTGGGTGCGCGGTACGGGTCGCCGGCGTTCGGCGAATCGTCCACGCGGTTGAACCATTCCACGTCAGTGCCGAGCACGCCGTGATCGGCCAGAATGCGGCGCACGTAATCCGGTACGGTGCCCAGATCCTCGCCAACCACCATGCCTCCGGCGCGCGTGGCCTCGATGGCCAGTACTCCCAACATCGCCTCGTGGTTGTACGTCACGTATGCGCCGTTGCGGGCACCGAGCCCCTGCGGAATCCACCACAGGCGGAACAAGCCCAGCACATGGTCGATGCGCACCGCGCCCGCGTGCTCGTACATCGAATGCACCATCTCGCGGTACACCTGGTAGCCGGTGGCCTCCAGGTAGCGCGGGTTGAACGGTGGCTGGCCCCAATCCTGGCCCTGCTGGTTATAGAAGTCCGGCGGGCAGCCGACCGTGACGCCACCTGAGGCGAAGCGTTCCGGATTGGCCCAGGCATCCGCGCCGAGCCCGTGCACGCCCACGGCCATGTCCTGCATCAGCCCCAGCGTCATGCCGTGGTCCAGCGCCTCCTGCTGCGCGGCGTTCACCTGCTCGGCAGCGATCCACTGCAGCCAGCGGTTGAACTCGAACAGGTCGTGGTGCTCCTCGACGAGCTGGCGCACGGCCGGGTCGTCGATGGTCTTCTCGAAGAACCAACGGTTCTCGCCCCACGGCGCGCCCCATACCTCGAAGCACAGGCACCATGTGGCGAAGGAATCGAGGTCCGGGCCGGCGGTGGTCTTGAAATGCTCGAATTCGAGCTCGCGCTTGTTGTTGCGGCCCGCTTCGAAGATCAGGCGCAGCGCCGGGCGCTTGGCCTCCCACGCCGCGTTGATGTCCATCGGGGTCGATTCGTCGTTGCGCGCGGCCACCGAATCATGCAGCGCATCCACCTGCGCGCGCACGTCGGCCGGCAGTGTGGCATATTCGGGGATATCCTGCGGCCGGATGTACGTCACGTTGAGGAATCGGCGCGATTCCGGTAGATACGGCGATGGCTCAAGCGGCGGAATCGGCGCGCCGGCGTGAATCGGATTGATGAGCATGAAGTCGGCCTTGGACTTCTCGGCGGCATCTGCCAAAAGACGCTTCAGATCGCCGTAATCGCCGATGCCCCACGATTCGCGGGACCGCACGGAATACATCTGCGTCATCCAGCCCCACCGCTGGTGCTCGGCGACCGCCTCCGGCACGGGAATGCGCGCGGGGGCGGCGATGATGGCCGCCTTGCCCTCGCGCCCGTCAACCGTGACGGTCAGCGTGTGGTAACCCATCGGCAGGTCGGGTGCGATGGTCAAGTCCGGCTTGCCGGAATTGAGGTTCGGCAGCAGGGCAAAGTGGCCAAACGCGGTGCCGTCCTCCAGTTCGATGGAGGCGGTGATGTCCGCGTCCGACGAGCAGTTCAGGGTGATGCCGGTCGGTTTGCCGGTGGTGGCGACGATGGTGGAGGGGAGCAAACGTTTGCTGTTTTCCACCTCAAGTTGGGTCATGGAGCGTACGATGGCCTCGTCGCTGGATGCGTCCACGTCGAGGGCCTTGAGTACGGCGACCAAGGCCGCGTCGCTGATTTCGGTGTAGGTGCCGAGCTGGTCGATGAATGAGGTGGCAAGTCCGCAGGCTTTGGCGAGCTTGATGAGCGGGCGGGCGAGTCGTTCCGTGCTTTCCGCGCGCTGCGGGGCACCGGAAGCGGCGTTGTTGGTGGTGTCTGCGATGGTGCCGGTGCTGGTTGCTGCGTCGTTGCCGTATGCGTCGGTCATGATGACTCCTTGCTTGCAAATCGGGTACTGCTAGTCGTTTGCATTGCTGTTCGAGGGCCGCTCTGCGTTGAGGTTCCGGCAACCTGACAGACCAATGTTCGAGCTGTTCTGCCTCTACCGTAACTCATATTGACAACGATTGCAATACATTCGGTGAGTTGGACGAGGCTAGAGGTGTTGGTGTTTGTCGTGATGGCCCGTTGACTATCCCCAGTCGACTTTGCCGACAGCCTCGCCGGCGGAGGTGAGGTCGAACGGGTTTAACCAAACACGACGAACGATTGCGGGGAGAGCGTCAGCTGCCCGCCGCTCACGGCCGGTTCACCAAGACTGAGCAGCACGTCGGCGTCGGAAGAGAGCTCGTCCGGCAGGTATTCCGTGAGGAATGAGGCGATTGAGGCACCTGAATCGGCGTTGAAATAACTGGAATCGCCTTCGTGCTCCATAGGCGTGTCGGTATTGCGCAGCAACAGGTTGTAGCCGTTCGGGTGGCCGTCCCGGCGCCAGTCGAGGTAGAGGTCCATGTCGAAGCCGGCCTGCATCGATTCGTTCGGATGGCCTGGACGCCATCGGCGGACCGACCTGGGTGGATTCCGATAAGGCGGCCGTATGGGTGACCAACTGGGACACCGAGCGCAACGGCTCCTCGCTCACCACCCGTGACGGCACCAGCTACCTGCTCGCCAACGCCTTCATGCTCGCCTACGATTACGGCCAGCCGCACATCTTCTCCGGCTACTACTACGCCGGCGTCGACGACGGCGCTCCCGGCGCCACCCGCACCTCCGTGCCGGACATGACCTGTCCGACCGACGGCATCGAAACCGCCGGCACCTGGCACTGCGCGCAACGCTGGACCGCCATCCGCGGCATGATCGGCTTCCGCAACGCCGTGGCCGGCACCTTCACCGCCACCGTGGCCAAGGGCTCGGCCGTCGCCCTATACGCCGGCGCGACGCCCGCAAACTGGGCCGGCACCCGGAAATACGATCCGTCCGATCCCGCCTGGTTCACCGGCGAAACACCGCATAAGGGCGATGACACCGCCGCCAAGTCCGCCGATTCCGCAGCGTCCGCCAAGTCAGGCGACGCCAAGTCCGGAAAGGCAACGTCCGATGCCATCCGCCGCGCCGCAACGCTCGCCGCCATCCTCCTGCCCGTCATCGTCGGCGTCACGTTCATGGCGATAGCTCGCAGGAACGGCAAAGCCCAGTCCGACAACAGCGGCCCGAATAACGACTGATTCGGCCCCGCTCAGCCGCGCACCCGCGGCGCGGCGGTGGAGTCGCGTACCAGCAGTTGCACGGGGAAGATCTCGTGCGGCTGGTCCAGGGTGCGCCCCTCGATAAGGTCCAGGGCCTTGCGCGCGGCGGCGACGGCCATGTCGTACGGCTTCTGGCGCACGGTGGTCAGCCCCACCTCGCCCGAGAACGTGCTGTTGTCGAATCCGGTGACGGACAGGTCGGTCGGAATCGCCATGCCGCATTGGCGCAGGCGGAAGAACAGCGGAATCGCCAGCGAATCCTGATGGAAGCACAGGGCAGTCGGGGCGTCGTCGCGCGCGAGCAGCGCGGTGAGGGCGGCGTCGACCGGATCGTCGCCGGCCTGCATGTCCATCGTCTGGCCGGTCACGCCGTCCAGTTCGCTGCACGCCTCCAGGAATCCGGTGACGCGGTTGTGCGAGCTGAAGCCCATCGTGGCATCGAACGTCTCGTACAAATACAACAGGTTGCGGTGGCCGAGCGTGGTCAGATGGCGCACGATCAGCCGGATGCCGGCCTTGTCGTCGATGCCCACGGAGGCGGTGAACCCCTGCGAGGCCGTGTTGATGCCGATGAGCGGGATCCGCGTGGTGTTGAGTCGCCTGATTTCGGCCGGGGTGATGGCGAACGACGAGACGATGACCGCGTCCGCGTTGCCGCGCACCGGCAGTTCGTCGAAGAACTCCTCGCGCGCGCCAGCATCGCCGATCGGTTGGATGACCAGATCGTAGCCGGCCGATCGCAGCACTTCGTTGAGGCCTTCGATGATGCGCGAGGTGAACCAGTCGAGCTTGCTGCTGCCCACCAGCAGCGCCACGCGGTGGGAGCGGCCCGATTTGAGGATGCCGGCCATGCGGGATACCGAGAAGTCGAGTTGTTGGGCGGCCTCCATCACCTTGGCGCGCGTTTTGGCGGAGACCATGTCAGGGCGGGAGAACGCGCGGGAGACCGTGGCGGTGGAGACGCCTGCTTGCCTGGCGACGTCCTCGATGCTGGCTTTCATGGCCCCTCCCGGTTTTTCAAAGTTGACGGTGTGACAAACTTCTCTTCATTGTAAATCATTGCAGTACGTTTTACGACAGTCATAGTGCAATGGGTTGCGATATTGCGACACGCCGAAAATATAGACCAATATGGTCTCAATAGCTTTGGAATGTAACAGGTTGCAAATGTAACGGTTTGCATGGCTGAGAAAGCCGGGTTGCCGAACTAGTTCGACACCCGTATACTGAACCGTTTTCACTTAGAGCTTGCGAGGAAGTAAGGGAGATAATGAAGATCAAGAAATCTCTCGCCGCGCTGACTGCAACCGTGAGCATTATGGCACTTGCAACCGGTTGCAGTTCGAGCGGTTCGTCAGGCGTCGTCGACACCCAGGCCGACAAGGGCCTGGCCGTCATGGGCGACACCATCACCTACGACCCCAACCACTTGGTCAACGACGGCCAGCCCATCGAACTGGGCTACTGGTCCTGGGGCGACGAAAGCACTGACCCGGTGATCTCCATGCTCCGCGAGTACGAGAAGATCCACCCGAACGTCACCTTCAAGATCTCGCAGGTGGCTTGGAGCGACTACTGGGTCAAGACCCCGCTCTCGCGCAAGGGCAACAAGAACGCCCCCGTGCTGTTCAACGTCCACAACTCCGAGGATGCCCTGCTCCGCCCGCACGCCGCCCGCCTCGACGGCGCCAGCGACTGGCGCATCTTCCACCAGGTGGTGCTGCCGATGAGCCGCAATTCCATCGCCGCGCTCGCCATCTTCACCTTCCTGTGGAACTGGGAGGACTACCTCTGGCCGTTCCTCATGATCGCCGATGACGACAAGCAGCTGTTGTCGGTGGGCATCAAGATGTTCTCCGGCCAGTACGGCACCGATTACGGCGGACTGTTCGCCGCCACCTCCGTGACCATCATCCCGGTGGTCATCGCCTACCTGGTGTTCCAGAAGCAGTTCATCGCCGGCATCGCCACCGGCTCGGGCAAGTAAACCCGGCCGGTTTCGGCCGAATCCGAACCGCGCCGCAGTCTCCCACCAGTCCCGGGGAGCCGCGGCCGCATCACTCGTATCATCGTGGATAACCGTACAGAAGGGGTAACCATGGCACAGTCACCACAACTCAAGCAGTCGTCTCCGACCTCGCCCGATCCGCAGGACTTCCGCCTCGACGCCACGCCGGCCATGCGCGCCGACAATGTGGTGTCCGGCGAGCACTGGCGCATCGGACTCATCACCGATTCGCTCGTGCGATTCGAATGGTCCGATTCCGGCGTATTCGAGAACCGCCCGACCCAGACCGTCCTGAACCGCGATTTCGGTAGCCCGGTCGAACGCCGCGTCACCGAGCGTGACGGCCGCGTCATCATCGACACCGCGGCCCTGACCATCGTCTACGACCAGCAGCCGTTCAGCAAGGAAGGCCTGAGCGTGGTCGTCAAAGGCGTGGCCGACACCCAGTTCAACACCTGGCATTACGGCGACGCCCAGCGCGGCAACCTCAAAGGCACCGCCCGCACGCTGGACGAGGCGGACGGCGCCATCGAGCTTGACAACGGCGTGATCTCGCGCGATGGCTGGGCCGTCATCGACGATTCCGCCGCCAACATCATCATCGAAACCGACACGGTGAACGGCAAGGCGAACCCGTTCGGCACCTGGGTATCCCCGCGCGCCACCGCCGAAACGGACTTGTACTTCTTCGGCTATGGCCACCGCTACATCGAGGCCGTACGCGACTTCTATCGCCTGACCGGCCCCACGCCGCTCCTGCCGCGCTTCGCCATGGGCAACTGGTGGAGCCGCTACTACCGGTACACGCAGGACGGCTATCTGGCCCTGATGGACCGCTTCAAGCGCGAGGGCATCCCGTTCACCACCTCCGTGATCGACATGGACTGGCATCGCGTGGACGACGTGGACCCGAAGTACGGTTCCGGCTGGACCGGCTACTCGTGGAATCGCGAACTGTTCCCCGACCCGCCGGCCTTCCTCGCCGACCTGCACCGGCGCGGCCTGCGCACCACACTGAACGTCCACCCGCGCGACGGCGTGCGCGCGTTCGAGGACGCCTACCCCGAAGTCGCCAAGCGCGTCGGCATCGACCCGGCCACCGAGGAGAACGTGGAATTCGACCTCACCAACCCGGACTTCGTGGACGCCTATTTCGACATGCACCACCGCATGGAGGCCGAAGGTGTCGACTTCTGGTGGCTGGACTGGCAGCAGGGCGGCGTGACCCGCCAGAAGGGTCTCGACCCGCTGTGGATGCTCAACCACATGCACTACCTCGACTCAGGGCGCGGTGGCAACTGGCCGCTCACCTTCTCCCGGTACGCCGGCCCCGGCTCCCACCGCTACCCGGTCGGCTTCTCCGGAGACACGATCGTGACCTGGGAATCGCTCGCCTTCCAGCCGCAGTTCACCGCCACCGCTTCCAACATCTGTCTCTTATACACATCTCCGAGCCCACGAGACAGGCAGAAA